>ERZ887849.531-NODE-531-length-40449-cov-11.360425_pt1 | contig 40449 bp, 37 predicted proteins | sample MGYA00521267_ERZ887849 | MGnify/ENA primary metagenome ERZ887849 (study PRJEB32303, sample SAMEA104408601) | aquatic metagenome | biome: Brackish water; feature: Pelagic; material: water | place: Baltic Sea | collected 2014-06-06T16:11:00 | depth 2,863 m ... | reverse complement strand
TTTAACTTATTTTCTCTCTTTTTTTGAAGGGGATTCTTAATGTTCTGATAATAAGTATTTAATGTGGAAAATATTTAAACGCAAAGAAAGCAAAGCAAGCGAAAAGCTCGCAAAAGGGTTTGAGGAGTTTCAAGTTTCAGGTTTCAGGTTTTGAAAAACAAAACGTCTTGTCTAGCCGCGATGGAAACGGCATCCTTTTATAAATCCTGAAAAGGTTTATAAAAGATATAGTGCACAGCGGGACAAGTAGTCTTATGGAAGACAAAATGAGTGCTGCTGATTAATTTAATCGAATTTTATAGCTTTTACCGGAGAAATTTTAGTGATAATGTAGGACGGAATTAATAATACCAATAAACAAACTACAATTGTACCGGCATTTAAGAGTAAAATATGCGCTAAATTGATGCTGACTGGGGCTTGATTGACATAATAATTTTCGGGATTTAATTGAATAATTCCGAAATACTTTTGGATAAACAACAAGGAAAGCGCGATTAGATTGCCCCAAAACAAGCCTCTGACAATTAAATAAAAAGCGTTGTATAGGAAGATTTTTCGGATATTCCAATTAGTAGCACCCATAGCTTTTAATATGCCTATCATTTGGGTACGTTCTAAAATTAAGACTAATAAAGCGACCACCATATTAATTGTTGCCACGACAATCATTACAATGAGTATAACGATGATATTAAAATCGAACAATTTTAACCATTCGAAAATACTGTAATACTTTTCTGCAATGGTTGTGCTATTGTAAGTTGGTGGAATTTCTTTATACACTTCCTCCCCTTTTTCTTTTAATTGCGTGAAATCGTCTACAAAAACTTCAAATGCCCCTACTTCTGTGGGTTGCCATTTATTAATGAGTTGGACGTGACGAATATCACCAATGACATACGTTGCATCGAATTCTTGAAAGCCCGAATTATAAATTCCGGTGATTAGGAAATTTCTTTTATTAGGTAACTTTCCGTTTTCTTTCATGAAAAAGGTTAGAAACTTATCGCCAACTTTTAGCTGTAAACGCTTGGCTAAGTATTCGGAAATTAAGACTTCGGTATTTAATTCGGATTTTAGATTTGGGATTTTACCCTCGACCAAATATTCTTCTAAATTGGCAAAATTGTACTCTTTTCCTACTCCTTTATATATGATTCCTTCGAAAGCTTTTTCGGTACGAATGATTCCGGCTTTACTAGCTACAGCTTGCACATGACTGATTCCGTCTACATTTTTGAACTTGGGATAGAAACTTTGTTTGATAGAAATAGGTTCGGTGGTGACTTGCGATTGATTATCATCGAAATTTGAAATAATAATATGTCCGTTAAATGCGGAAACTTTCTCGCGAATTTTATCTTGAAGTCCAACCCCCGTAGCCACTGCCATAATCATCATAAAAATTCCGATGGCAATTGCCGTAATCGCAATTTTTATAATTGGCGAAGAAATACTACTTTTATAACTTTTAGCAGCAATTAGTCTTTTGGCTATGAAATATTCTAAATTCAAGATATCTTATATGAAAATTGAGTTCAAAAATACGTTTTTATTTATTTCTATACTATTAATTTTAGTGGGATGTTCAACCACAAAAAACAATATTAGTTCAAATATCAATAAAACACCCCACCCTTCGGGCACCCCTCTAAAAGAGGGGAAATTTAAAACTGGAGCCGAAAATATTGAAAGTTATTTGCCGATGTTGAAGGATAAACGGGTTGGAATTGTTACGAATCAAACGGGAATTCTTTCGAAAGAAAAACATTTGGTTGATTTTTTAATGGAACAAAACATCAATCTACAGAAAATTTATGCGCCTGAACACGGTTTTAGAGGAACGGCTGATGCTGGCGAATTAATCGTTGATGGAAAAGATACTAAAACGAATTTACCAATTATTTCACTTTACGGGAATAACAAGAAGCCAAAACCTGAGCAATTAGATGGAATTGATATTTTGGTTTTTGATTTGCAAGATGTGGGTGCGCGATTTTACACGTATATATCATCGTTGCATTATGTGATGGAAGCTTGTGCCGAAAATAACATTCCGCTTTTGGTTTTAGACCGACCCAATCCGAATGGAACTATTATTGATGGTCCGATTTTAGAAAAAGAACACAAGAGTTTTGTGGGAATGCACGAAATTCCGGTTTTGCATGGCATGACGATTGGCGAATATGCCAAAATGATTAATGGCGAAAAATGGTTGAATCCTTCGACAAGCTCAGGACAAGCACTTCAGTGCGATTTGAAAGTAGCGCCTTGTTTAAACTATGCACACGATATGAAATATAGTTTACCTGTGAAGCCTTCGCCAAACTTACCCAATGATCAATCGATTAATTTATATGCGAGTTTGTGTTTTTTTGAAGGCACGAATGTAAGCTTAGGTCGTGGTACCGAAAAACAATTTCAAATCTACGGTTCGCCCTTTTTACCTGAAAGTGAGTTTGATTTTAGTTTTACTCCGAAACCCAATTTTGGTGCGAAAGACCCCGTTCATAATGGAAAAATATGTTTTGGCGAAGATTTAACCGAAATTAGAAAAGTTAACCGATTAGAATTAAAATGGTTATTGAAAGCGTACGAAAACACATCAGACAAAACTGTTTTCTTCAATGATTTCTTTACCAAATTAGCAGGAACCAAAAAACTACGCGAGCAAATTGAAGCAGGAATGACCGAAAAAGAAATTCGAAAAACTTGGAAAGAAGGTTTGGAACAGTTTAATGAAGTGAGAAAAAAGTATTTGATTTATGAGTGATGTTGGAAGATGGATGATGGGTAATGGAAGTTGGAAGATTGAAGTTAGAAGAATTGAAAATAAACACAAATTTGACTCCGTCGAACTAAAGTTTCACAAAATAGCACAAATTAAATGATGCGATTCCTAACAGAATAACAAGATTGCGAAAAGACTGAACACTAAAAACTTACCACTGACGACTTTTTAAAGAACCAACTTCTCCTTCATTTTCTCCACAATGTTAAACGCTGCTGGACAAATAGCAACATTTAATAAAGTTAAATCTGTGATTTGATTGAATTTCTTTCTATCGGTGTGAGGGAATTCTCGGCAGGCTTTTGGACGAACATCGTAGATAAAACATTTGTTGTCGCTATCTAAAAACGTACACGGAACACTTTTCAATACATAATCTTTATCTTCATCAATGCGGAGATATTGGTCAATAAACTGCTGTGGTTTTTGACGGAAACTTTTTGAAATTCGTTCAATATCCGCCGACGTAAACAATGGCCCGGTTGTTTTGCAACAATTGGCACACTCCAAACAATCCGTTTTTTTGAATTCGGCATCATGTAAATCTTGCATTACATAATCTAAATTCTTGGGTGTTTTCTTTTTTAGCTTGTCAAAATACTTTTTGGTTTCGATATGCGTATCTTTGGCAAGTTTTCCGAGTTCGTCGATTTTTGGTTTCAAGTTGATAAATTTGTTTCAAGTTTCAGGTTTACTGTTATTTTACATCGATTTTTGTAAAACAAATTCAAAACCTAAAGGCAAAGTTAAGAACTTGAAACTAGAATAACTTGAAACTTGAAACAAAAATAACTTGAAACTAAAATAACCCGAAACTTTAAACAAAAAAAGATGAAAGACCTTTTCGGAAAAGCCATTTTAGATTACCAAACCAATAATTCACCCGAAGATTTAATCACCGAAACTTCCATTTCAGAAGCCGATGAAATGAGTGTTGCCTATTTGTTTCGTTCTTATGCCGAAATGCCAAAATTGGAACAAAAAGCATTACAATTGGCAAACGGAAATGTGTTAGACGTGGGTTGTGGCGCAGGAAGTCACGCATTGTATTTGCAAGAAAAAGGTATTGATGTTACCGCAATTGATATTTCTGCAAATGCGATTAAAGCTTGTGAACTACGTGGCTTGAAAAACGCAAAAGTGCAAGACATTATGCAACTTGAAGGCAACAAATTTGATACAATTTTGTTATTGATGAATGGTGCTGGAATGTGTGGGAAATTAAAAAATATTCCGAATTTTCTTCAAAAATTAAAAGCGTTATTAACCGATGAGGGTCAAATCTTAGTTGATAGTTCGGATATCATTTATATGTTTGACGAAGATGAAGATGGTGGAAAATGGATTCCAACCGATGTGGATTATTATGGCGAAGTAATTTTTGATATTGCATACAAAGGTGAAAAAGAAGCTTCTTTTGATTGGATGTATATTGATTATAATACGCTACAAAATGCGGCTGTTGCCAATGGTTTACAATGTGAATTGATTTTAGAAGGCGAACATTTTGATTATTTGGCGAAACTTACCAAAATTTAAAGTTTTTGTTACACTAAGCTTTTTATTTGCGACTTTGCGTCTTTGTGGCAAGAAAAACATTAAGGTATATTCAAATATTTATGCGTTTGCAACGAAACCCTCCATTTTGGGTTATTCATTACATAATCTACAATTAAAGGCGTCATTTCTTCTTTTTTGCTCCATTCAGGTTGTAAGAATAAAATGGCATTTGGGTTTACTTTTGCTGCTTGTTCTTCAGCAAAAATGAAATCGTGTTTATTGTAAATGATCACTTTTAATTCGTCGGCAATATCATAAGCACTTTGAACGGGTAATTTATTTTTTTTGGGAGACAAACAAAACCAATCCCAAGTTCCTGTAACTTCATAAGCTCCAGAAGTTTCAATATGTACTTGTAGATGTTGCTCTTTTAGCTTAGAAGTTAATAAATTCATGTCCCAAGTCAAAGGTTCGCCACCAGTAACAACAACTGTATCGGCATATTTTTTTGCATTGGAAACAATTACATCGGTATTGGTTGGAGGATGTAATTCGGCATTCCAACTTTCTTTTACATCACACCAATGGCATCCCACATCGCAACCACCAATTCTAATAAAATAGGCTGCTGTTCCAGTATGATATCCTTCCCCTTGGATAGTGTAAAACTCTTCCATTAAAGGCAACATTTCGCCTCTTTCAACCGCTAATTGTATTTCTTTTTTCAACATTTACTTTTAATAATGGCTGCAAAGATACTTATTTACACTTAGTTTAAAATAAATACCTAAATTGTTTTAGGAAATAAAAAGACCGAATTATACAATTGTACATTCGGTCTTTTACTAATAAAATTATGCTTTATAAAGCTTTTAAAGTATCTGTTGCATATTTATTGGCAGGATCAACCACTAATAATTTATTAAGATTTTCAACCGCTTTGTCTTTTTGACCACTGTTTGCATAATGAGCACCTACATGAGTTAATGCCTCAATTAAACCTTTTTTGCTACTTGCTTTCGCTTTTTCAGCATCTCCTTTATCATCCAGAATTTTAATATACTGCTCATAAGAAGATAATACAATAATTTTTGCTTCAGGAGTTTCCACTAAATCATTAACTCTAGCTCTGTATAAATGAGCATCTTGCGTAGTTGGAGAAACTTCAATAACTTTTGCAAATGCCTGATCTGCTAACGCTAATTGTTCTTTTGGTGATGTTTTACTATCATAATCTAAGTATAATGCGTAACCTAAATAAAAGTTATCCAACGTATAATTTTTAGATTTCGGATTTTTTACCGCTACTTCAAAAAGTTTAGTTGCATTTTTATACAATTTGTCATTGAACATCTTTTTACCTAATGGATTCAATTCGCTTGCAATAACCGGATCTTTTTCTACCGCTTTGTTTAATTCTACAACGCCTTCATTGAAAATTATATCGTCATAGGTTCCGTCGGCTTTTTTAGCTTCGGCCATTTTTGTAAGCCCTAAGTATAAGTAATCTCTTGCAATAATACGCTTTGGTTCTACTTTAGCAAAAAATTCAGTTAATGCTTTTGAGCTTTCGGCAAAATTGCCATTCTCATAAGATGCATAACCTAAATAACGTAATATTCTTGGATTAATGTTATCCAATTTTTTCATTTCTCTAGCTTCTATTTCAAGCGCTTTATAATCTTTAGCTAAGATTAAGAAATCGGCATGACGCATTCTAGAATCTAACGAATAATCGGTTAAGCTCATGTATTTTTCATAAAACCCTAAGGCTTTCGAAATGTATTCTTGGTATTTGTTTTGTTCAGAATTTGCCCAGAAATAATAGGTCTCCGCTAATTCTCTATAAACAGGTCCAAAGTTTGAATTTATTTTTAAAATTTCATCAAATGACTTTACAGCTTCGTTAAATGCTTTGGCGTTTTTGGTAATTTTAGCCAAGTTCATTTTTGCTAATAGTACAGAATTATCGTAATCGTATGCATTTCTGTAAGACGCATAAGCATCATTTGAATTTCCGCTTGCAAAATGCGCATCACCTAACAATAAGTGAGCCGAAGCGTTACTCATATTTTTCGTCAAAACTTTATTGATCAAATCAATAGCCGCTTTGTAATTTGGATTTTCAGATTTTATATATGCCTTTGCAATCAATAAAGTTTCATCCACATCTTTTTTCTTGATTTCTTTTGAAGCTTTATCAAATTTAGCAACCGCATCAGCATTCTTTTTTGCGTCTAAATCTAATTGGGCTAAACCAATGTTGCTTAAAAATCCTTTATCTTTAGCTAAAAGTCCTTTATTAAAAACCTCCAAAGCAGAATCAGACTCTTTTTGAGCTAAATACACATCTCCTAAATAGAAAAAAAGTTTTCCATTATTTGGATTAGATTTAATTAATGTTTTTAATGTTTTTTTAGCGGTATCAAAACGCTCTGCATCGATATCATTTTTAACTTGCCCTAAATCTTGTGCAAATCCAAAAGCTGATAACATTACAAATAAAATAGGCAAACCTACTGTCTTCTTCATCTTATTTTTTTTTACTTAATTTATTTATTCTATACTTTTTTTAACATTAATTTCTCTTGAAGGAAACTTAATTGGAGAAAGTCCCGATTTTAAAATGATACGTTGACCATTTTCTCCTGCAATATATGATGCAAACCCCATGCCTAAACCTTTTCCGCCTTGAAAATTTAACAAATATAATTTTCTGGTCCATGGATAAGAATGATCAGCAATATTAGATTGATTAGGCTTTACGAATGATTTTCCTTCTTTAATTGCTGGTATTGAAACACCTAAAATTTTAACATTTTGAACAGATGCTTCTAAATCAACTGGTGGTTGCAACAACCAATTTACTCCTACAACGCCAACAGCATCTTTGTTTTCAGCAATAAACTGAATTAATTCTTGTGAGTCTTTCATTGAAAAGACTTGTTTTGTATCCATTTGTCCAACTTCTAAAGTAGCTTTTAAAAATGAAATGGTACTAGATTGTGGGTTTTCGAAAACAACTTTTTGTTTCCATTGTGCATCAATTCCGGTTAACTTTTTAGAAAATGCATCGATTGATACCGTTTCCATTGTATTATCCTTATGCGCTATAAAAACAACTGCATCTTCTGCAAATTCAGTTATTCTGGGAATAATTTTTTTATTGGAAAAATACTGTAACTCTTCACTATTTAAATTTCTTGCTAGAATAGCTATTTTAGAATGATCTTCTTTTACTAATTGCAGTATTTCGCCTTCAGATTTACTGATTAAATTGATTTTAGCATTTTTATACTCATTTTCAAAAACAGCAACCACATCTTCAACTATTGGAAAAATTGTTTCATCAACCAATATTGAAGTTGTTCCGGTAACAACTGTTTCTTTAGAATCTTTAGTAAGTTTAGCTCCTTTTTCGCAAGAAATAAAAGCTACAACTACTAATAAAATGCCTAACAATTTAATTTTCATAGGTATTGATTTTATTCTGATGCATTATTATTCAATCGATAAAAACGAATAAGTGCATAAACAATTAAAATGACTCCTAAAATTACTCTTCTCGAATAAGGAATTTCTACAGGCATTGTTTTCCAAATAAATAATGTAATTGCTAAAAAGACATACAACAAAAGAAAAACTAGTCCTAAAACAAACAGAAATCTCTGAGACAGGGATTTCTGTTTATAATTTTTAAATATGCTCATGTTAAAATTACTGAACTCTAACAACAATAGGTAATGCAAATTGAGAACGAACTGAACGTCCATTATGAACTGCAGGTTTCCATTTTGGCATTCTTTTTAGTACACGGGTAGCTTCTTTTCCGGCTTCTGGATATCCACCATCACGAATAACTCTAATTTCTGTAAAACTACCATCCTTTTCAACCACGAAACCTACTAATACTCTAATTTGAGTAACACCCTCATCTACTTCAGGAGGGGTAAATGATCTAGCAAACTTTTTATAGAATGCTTCCATTCCTCCAGGAGGTGTTGCTTGAACTTCTACAGCAACATATACTTTGTTTTCATCAATTATTTCATTTCCTTTATCTCCATCTCCAGAAGGAACATCGATATTGATATCTCCGGCATCCTTATCTCCTTTTACATCTTTTTGTCCAGGATCTGCGGTTTCAAGCTCTTCCACTGTTGGTGGATCTTCATCTTTTACCTTTTCCTTTTCAACCACAACTGGTGGTGGAAACTTCACCTGATCATTTACCGATTTTGGCGGCTCTGGTGGCGGAGGTGGTGGTAAATCTTCTTTTGGAGGTGGTGGTAGTAAAGCAGCTTCAATCACCTTATCTTTACTCTCTTTTTCTGCTAATGATAATTGCTGACTGATAATATTTTTAATTACCGGCGCCGCAATAACACTTGCAAAAAAAACAGCTCCAATGAATAACGCTCTTGTGGTTGTTTTTGGATCATGAGCACGCAATTCATAAGCTCCATAAGCCTTGTTGCGTCCTTCAAAAACCATATCAATCCACTCTTGCTGAAATATGTTTAATTTTGACATAATTATAATTTTATTAAAGTAGAAAAAGAATTTATTTAGTTAATAATTCTTCTTTTTCTAACATTGCTTTTTCCTCTGGAGTAATATCTGCGATTGCATAAGTAGGTACATTCGTAATTGCAATTTCATCTAATATATCAACTAAATTTCTATACGTAGATTTTTTACTTGCTTTTACTAAAACAATTAATCCTTTCTTAGGATCACCATACTTTGCTACTACAGATTTAATCTTAGATAATAGTTCTTTACGAATACCATTTTTACCATACCCAACAACCGTTGGCCCTTCGATTGGCTCATTTGCTAAACCATAATACCAAACCATTTTATTTTTCTCCCCCAAAAGAATAGTTAATGTTCTATCTTCTGAAATAGTTAACTCAACTGGAGGTTGATCTTCAGGAGTTTTATCCGGCATCGCCAAGTTCATGGACTGTGGCTTCGACAACGAAGTAGTAAGCATGAAGAACGTAATCAAAAGGAATGCCAAATCCACCATCGCGGTCAAATCTACACCAGCATCTTGTTTCTTACTTCTTACTTTTTTGCCTTTACTATCGCCTCCGCCCGTATTTAATTCTGCCATTATATAGTATTATTAAATTAAAAATCTTCGGTTCTAAGACCTGTTACTAAGAAAAACTTGTTCACATTTTGATCCTGAAGAATATCAATTACTTTTTTAATCGTTGGATATTCTTCTTTAGCATCTCCTTTAATTGCAACTTTCAATTCTTTTTGGTGCAATTCTTTAGTAGCAAAACGAGCTGCTAAGATCCACTCTCTTAATTGATTGTCAATTGAATCATAAGGAATTCCAGACTGAACTCCATCTTTATTGCGCTCATCGCTTTTCAGGGAAATCAATCCTTTCAAACTTCCTGCAGACACACCAAAACCATCAATTAAGGAAAAACGTTTTGTTTCTTCTTCAGTGAATGATAATTTGTATTTTTCTGCAATTTTACCCAAAGCGTTTGCACGAACATCTTGACCTACCATACCAAAAAACACTTTTTCTTTACCTACTGTAATTGTTACCAAATCAGTTTCTGGCAATTTAGTCTCACGAGAAGAGGCTGGTGTATCCACTGGAAGTGGTTCTGGTACTTTGGCAGTAGACGTCATTACAAAGAAAGAAAGCAACAAAAAGGCAACATCACACATTGCGGTCATGTCTATTTTTGTACTCTTTTTTGACATTTTTACTTTTGCCATCTTTTTTAAAATTTTAACTTCAATATTCGGATTGAATTATTGAAATTTATTAATAATTAACGCTTAAAATTGCTGAATTATGCAGCTTTCCCTTTCATTCTTCTATAAGCTTGAGTAATGGCAAAACCAGCCTCATCAATAGAATACGTTAATTTATCAATTTTAGATGTAAATAAGTTGTAAGAAATAATAGCCAAAGTTGACGTTCCAATACCTGTAGCAGTATTAATTAACGCTTCAGAGATACCCGTTGCTAATGCTGCTTGGTCAGGAGCTCCTGCTGCTGCTAATCCAGAGAACGCTTTAATCATACCCGATACCGTTCCTAATAATCCCATCAAAGTACCAATAGATACTAATGTTGCGATAATGGTCATGTTTTTCTCTAACATTGGCATTTCTAATGACGTAGCTTCTTCTATTTCTTTTTGAATCGTTTCTGTAGCTTTTTCGCTATCAAAACCTTCTTTTTTAACTTCTTGATATTTAGTTAAACCTGCTCTTACTACATTTGCAACTGATCCTTCTTGAGCATCACATTCAGCAATAGCTTCATCAACTTTACCTTGAGCAACTAAAGTTTGTACATTTTTAACGAATTTTTCAACATTTGCTTTTCCTGCTGCTTTTCCGATTACTAAGAATCTTTCAATTGAGAAAACTAAAGCCATTAAAAGTAACCCCATTAATACTGGTACAATGAATCCTCCTTTGTAAACCATTCCTAAATAGTTTCCAGGTAGTGGATGACCTTCTGGATCGTTGTTTTCAAAATTTGATGGGTGACCCATTACAAATTTCCAAATTAAAATTCCAATTATAATACAAATTACAATTGTTAAAGCTGCAAATACATTTGAACCTTTAGAGCTTGCTCCGTTTTCAACAGATTCGTTAGATACTTTTGTCATTTTTTTTAAATTTTTTTAGTTTTAAAATGTCGTTAATATTGTTAAAGCCTACTCTGATGACTTAACCGGGGTCAAATTTAATTTTTTACTTTGAAAAAAAAAACTTTTTTTACGTTTTTACACCTAATGTTAATAAATAATAACATTAAGTTTACTAGGCAGGAAAATAATTGCTGTTCAACTATTTTTTCAATCTCGTAACTTTAACCTATTTATATAAGAAAACGTAACTATTTTTATTTTATTATATCAATATTATTAAGAAAAAATGAATTTTATTGGTAAATTCAACCCTCTAGTTTTAATTTGTTTTTTATAGAAAACAAATTTTACTCTATATTTGAGAAGGAAAAATGAAAAAATAAATGAAAAAATATTTTATACAAAAAAGTCCGTTTATAGTTCCAACAACCGATGGAAAACTAATTGAAGAACATCATGGACTAGCCACTACAAAAAATTCTGAAATTTCGATAGCTCTCATGATTGCACCTCCGGGTTGGAGCGAACCATTTCAAACACCAGAGTTTGATGAATATACCTATATTATAAAAGGAAAAAAACAATTCATCATAGAAGATGAAGTGATTATTTTAGAAGCTGGGCAATCGATAAAAATTGAGAGAAATACACGCGTTCAATATTCAAATCCATTTGATGAACCTTGTGAATATATAGCAATTTGCACACCAGCTTTTAGTATGGAAATGGTAAATAGAGAATATTAAGGCTGTTTTAATAATTCAAGAATTCTATTTTCAACTTGTTCGGAATTCCAAATTTCCTCAATATTTTCTATGTTTAAAATTTCTTGCATGATTTCATTTTGAAAATCTCCTACGGCTAAAGCTTCTGCATAGGGTTGTAAACTAAAGGTAACTCTACTGTATAATGGCATCCATTTTTCTGGGTGTTTCTCTGAAAACCATTTTTCAATTTTCTTTTGCAGCAGAAATTTTTCATCAGCTGTTTTAGTACTCATTTCTATGAAATTTCTTCTCGAAAGTTCAGCAATAGCATCGGCGTTTGGTTTTCTTGAAATTTCGTAGGCTTTAAAAATGGAATCCCAATCGTCTCCATATTGTTGCATCATTTCGTTTAAAACCGAAATATCTTCAAAACCAGCATTCATGCCGTGACCGTAAAAAGGAACTATCGCATGTGCTGAATCGCCAATTAATGCCACCTTATCTTTAAATGTCCATGGAAAACATTTCATTATGGCTAAGAAACTTGTCGGATTTTTAAAAAAATCATATACCAAATCAGGAATTACAGCTTTTGTATCTGGAAAAAATTCTGCAAAAAAAGCAATTAACTTATCTTCATTTGTTAATGATTCAAATGAATTTTCGCCTTCAATAGGCATAAACAAGGTACAAGTAAATGAATTATCTAAATTAGCCAGTCCCATCAACATGAAATTTCCTCTAGGCCAAATGTGTAGTGAATGAATATCAATTTTTGGCGTGCCATCAGCATTAGCCGGAATATTTAATTCCTTGTAACCAATTTTCATGAATTCTTGAGAATAATCAAACATTGATTGGCGTTGCATTCGATGTCTAATTCTTGAAAAAGCACCATCGGCACCAAAAACTTTATCGTATTTTAATTCCGTCCATTCGCCTTGCTCAGATTCGCCTTCCCATAGACTTGCAGTGGCTAATGTTACATCCCAAATTTTGCGTTCGAAAAAAAATGTTACGCCTTCTGCTTCTGCTAAATCAATCATTTTTCGATTTAAAATTCCTCGAGATAATGAAAAAATTGCTTCGCCTTCATTTCCGTAAGATTGATAATTTAACTTGCCATCTTTATGATGTATAGCTCTTTTATCTACTGGAATTCCTATTGATCTTATAGCTTCATCTAGACCTATATCCTCCAATGCTTTCCAGCCCCGATTTGACATCACCAAATTAATGGAACGACCCGAAAATTCAACAGTTCTAATGTCGGGACTTCTGTCATAAACATGTACAGTGTGTCCGGCTCTTTTTAAATAGATTGCTAATAAAGTTCCTACTAATCCAGATCCTATAACAGCAATTTTTTGTGGCGTTTGCATGAATTTATTGTAAAATAGATTGCAAAAGTACACAATAATGCGTTTTGACTCTATTTAATAAAGTGATTTTATCGTTAAATTTTATTTTGTTTAATAATTTTTATTTTTGATTAAACAAACGTACTTTTGAAAAAAATAACATGAAAAAAATAACACTTTCTGAAATTTCAAAAATGGACAAAGTGCCACGGTTAAATTTAATTAACAGTGCTACTGGTTATAAATCGGCCAACTTAATAGGGACTTGTTCTACAGACGGCAAAGAAAATGTAGCTATTTTTAGTAGTGTAACGCATCTAGGAAGTGAGCCGCCATTGGTTGGATTCATTTTACGCCCTACAACCGTTCCTCGGGACACCTACAAAAACATTAGGGAAACAGATTTTTTCACCATAAATCACATTACCGAAGAAATGATTGCCGACGCGCATCATACTTCGGCAAATTATGAACAAGGCGTTTCAGAATTTGAAGAAACAAATTTAACTTCTGAATATTTAGACGATTATAAATGTCCTTTTGTGAAAGGAAGTCCGGTGCGATTACTTTGTAAGTATGTTAACGAATACTATTTAAAAGAAAACGATTGTATCCATATTATTGCCTCAATTGAAACAATTTATGCTGAAGAAGAATTGATCCAAAAAGATAATTGGTTACAATTAGACAAGGGAAATATTGTAGCTATAAACGGATTAGATGGTTATGCGTTACCTAAATTAATTGATCGTTTTGAATATGCACGACCAAAACAAAAAAGTAAATCGAAGCTAAGAAATGGCGCATAAAAAAATCAATCTTCCCGAAAAAATTTGCAAAACCTGCCAACTTCCTTTTTCATGGCGCAAAAAATGGGAGAAAAAATGGGAAGAAGTATTATATTGTAGTGACAAATGTAGGAAAAACAAGAATTGATAAATAGATATTCGAATGTTCTGATATTCGGATGTTCGGAAAATTGATTCGAATAAAAATTAAAGCTTCTCGACTTTGCGTCTTTGCGAGCAAAAATTAAAATGAAATGAACGGATTAATTTGGTTTAGAAATGATTTGCGCACGATTGATAATCATTCGTTATACAATGCCTGTAGAGAAAATGAAAAAGTCATTGGTATTTATTGTTTAGACCCGAGACATTTTGAAACAACACAATATGGTTTCAAAAAAACAGAAAAATTCAGAACCCAATTTCTGTTAGAAACGGTAACCGAATTACAACAAAATTTAGCCGATAAGAACATCTCATTATTCGTTTATTACGGTTATCCCGAACAACTAATTCCGGAAGTAGCCGCTAAATATCAAATTGATACGATTTACATTCAAAACGAATGGACACCAGAAGAAATAGAAGTAGCAACTGAAGTTCAAAATTCAATTCCAGCGGTGAAATGGAAAACCTGTTACGACCAATTCTTATTTCATCCTGATGATGTTCCATACGAAGATTGGGAGAAAATTCCTGAAGTTTTTACCGAATTCAGAAAACAATTAGAAAAGAAAATTCGAGTGCGACCAACAGTTTCCATTACAGCCAAACCAATTTCAAATTTAATTGAAGAGAAAACCAATATTCCAACTTTAGAAGATTTAGGTTTTGACTCCGAAGCTACGGATTTTAAGCAACCCAATAAAACGGCTTTCCCTTTTAAAGGTGGCGAAAATCAAGCGAATAAACGCATCGAAGAGTACTTTTGGGACACCAAAAAACTAGCGGTTTATAAAAAAACACGCAATGGTTTAGTGGGAAAAGATTACAGTTCGAAACTTTCGGCTTGGTTGGCCAATGGAAGTATTTCGGCACGAACAATTTATTGGGAAGTACAACAATTTGAGAAAAAAGTGGTCAAAAACGAAGATACGTATTGGTTGATTTTTGAGTTAATTTGGCGCGATTATTTCAAATACATTTCGCTAAAACACGGCAACAAAATTTTTCAATTGAATGGCATTTTGCAAAAAGAATACCATTGGAACCAAAATTCAAAAGCCTTCAATCAATGGACAAACGGCAACACGCCCGAACATTTTGTGAATGCCAACATGATTGAATTACAAAAAACGGGCTGGATGAGCAATCGCGGTCGACAAAATGTAGCGAGTTATTGGGCAAAAGAATGGGAACAAGATTGGCGCATAGGTGCTGCCTATTTTGAAAGTATGTTGATTGATTATGATGTGCATAGTAATTATGGCAATTGGATGTACAATGCGGGTGTTGGCAACGATCCACGTGATAGAAAATTCAATATCAAACGCCAAGCGGAACTATACGATGCCAATGGAAAATTTCAGAAAATGTGGTTAACTCATGAATTATTTTAGATGAAAACACTTCGATTACTTTTGGGCGACCAACTCAATTCTCAACATTCTTGGTTTGAAGAAGTCAATTCGGATGTGGTGTATGTAATGGCCGAAATGCGTCAGGAAACCGATTATGTGAAACATCACATTCAAAAAGTGGTGGCGTTTTTCTTATCGATGCGAAATTTTTCGGAGGATTTGATAAAACAAGGGCATCAAATGGTTTATTATACAATTTCGGATGTAAATAATCCACATAATTTGGAACAACTGATTTTGGATTTGGTTACTGAATATAAATTTGACTGTTTTGAATACCAACTTCCCGATGAATATCGCTTGGATGAACAACTGAAATCCATCTGCGAAAAACTTTCTATTCCAACAAAAGCAGTCGATTCGGAACATTTTTATACGAGTAGAAATGAATTAGCTGATTTTTTCAAAGGGAAAAAACAACTTTTGATGGAAAGTTTCTATCGCATGATGCGAAAAAAACATGATGTTTTAATGGTCGGTGAACAACCGTTAGATGGAAAATGGAATTTTGACCACAACAACCGCAATCAATATAAAAACGAAGTTCCGATTCCGTTTCCATTGGAATTTCATAAAAATGTATCTGAAATTGTTACCGAAATTACCACTCAAAACATTACCACTATTGGAACAATTGATGCGGAACATTTCAATTGGCCTACTTCAAGAAACGAAAGTTTGCAATTGATTGATTATTTCTGTGAGCATTTTTTGGCGCACTTTGGTACTTATCAAGATGCATTGTTTAGCGGACACAAATTTCTGTTTCATTCGCGTTTATCTTTTGCAATGAATTCTAAAATGATCAGTCCGAAAGAAGTAGTTGAAAGTGTGATTTCGTATTATTTTCAACATCAAGAAACGATTGAATTGGCGCAGGTAGAAGGTTTTGTGCGACAAATTATTGGTTGGCGCGAATATGTTAGAGGAATTTATTGGAAAGAAATGCCCAATTATGCCCAAATGAACGTTTTAGAAAACTATAATCCACTACCTGATTTCTTTTGGACTGGAAAAACCAAGATGAAATGTATGCAACACTCGATTTCCCAAAGTTTATCGGAAGCGTATGCACATCATATTCAGCGGTTGATGGTGATTGGTAATTTTTCTTTGTTGGCACAATTAAATCCTGATGAAGTGGATTCTTGGTATTTAGGTGTTTACATCGATGCAATTGAATGGGTTGAAATGCCCAACACAAGAGGCATGAGTCAGTATGCAGATGGCGGAATTTTAGCAACGAAACCTTATGTTTCTTCTGGAAGTTATATTAATAAAATGAGTAACTATTGCGGCAGTTGTCATTATAATGTGAAAGTTAAATTGGGCGAAAATGCGTGCCCATTCAACAGTTTGTATTGGCATTTTTTAGATGAGAAAAAACAGCATTTCGCTACTAATCAAAGAATGAGTATGATGTTAGCCTTACTAAGAAAAATGAAACCCGAAGAATTAGCCTCAACGAAAGAAAAAGCGATTTCGATTTTGGAAAATGTAGATAACTTATAAAAAAACCGAAGCTTTTAATTGCTTCGGCTTACTATTTATTTATTAAATTGAATTTTATTTCCCACATTCATTTTTTGTGATTTCGCAAAAGCACCACACATATGAAATAACATTCTTGCACCTACGTTTCCATCCCAATCGTCATCGCCAGGTGCTACTTCTACTAAATCAAATCCGATGATTTCTTTATTAGTTGCTGCTAAGCGACTGAACAAATACGCGGCTTGCTCAAATGAAAATCCACCCGGAACTGGAGTGCCAGTATTGGGGCAATACCAAGGATACATGCCGTCAATATCAAACGAAATACACACTTTTTCTGGTAACGAAGCTATAATTTGGTCGCATTGTTGTTGCCACGTTTTGCCTTCGAAAGCTTCTTGTTTTAAATCCATATCCGTATGCACTAAAACTCTATCTTTTAAAGCTACTTCGACTTCTTGTTCACAAAAATCGCGAATTCCTACTTGAACAATTTTAGAAATTTGCATAATTTGTAAGGCATTATACATGATAGAAGCGTGCGAATAAGTGAATCCTTCGTAAGCAATACGTAAATCCATGTGCGCATCTAAATGTAAGATTCCGAAATTGTCATATTTAGTAGCTAACGCTTGATAATAACCTAACGGCGTAGAGTGATCACCACCTAAAAGTACTACTTTTTTACCTTGGTTCATCCAATACAAAACACGCTCTTTTACTTCTTGGTGTAATTCTTTACAAACTTTATTAATGGTATCTAAGTCAGATTGTAAAGCTGGAAAAGTAGCTACATCGTCTCCGCTCTCTAAAGCTTCGATAATAGGCTGAGCTAATCCTTTGTATTTTTCAGAATTTTTTGCCCAATGTGCTGGCGATTCATCCATGTAAATGCCTAATTTCCATAATTCTGGAAACTCTTGATGATTTAAATCGACTTGAAAAGAAGCTTCCATAATGGCATCTGGTCCTTCCGAAGCGCCTGCACCATAACTCACCGTTACTTCCCAAGGCACTGGAATTACAATTATTTCACTTTGCTCGGCTGAAAAAGGCAATCCAAAAACGGTTGCATCAGCTAAACCTGGTTGTGAAGGGTCGAAATTGTCTATGATTTGTTGTTTTATCATTTTTTTAGTTTCGGGTTTCAAGTTTAAAGTTTCAGGTTTTAATTTTGAAACTGCAATTACTGTTTATTCAAAATCAACTGTTTCAATATTTGTCCGAACTCGTACATATCTTCAAAAGAACAATAGAATGGTGCTGGCGCTAAACGAATTACATTTGGCTCTCTCCAATCAGTAATAACGCCATTTTTCATTAATCGTTCGAATAATTCTCTTCCTTGTCCGTGCAAATAAACCGATAATTGACAACCGCGTTCCTCTTGATTTGAAGGTGTAATTATTTCGAAATCCGCTCCTTCTAACTCGTTGTCAATCTCTTTAAGAATGAATTCCAAATAAGAAGTTATTAGATTACGCTTGGAAATTAATTTAGTCATTCCAACCTCAGCAAACATATCAACAGATGCTAAATAAGGGGCTAAAGATAAAATTGGAAGATTACTTATTTGCCAACCTTCGGCACCACGAACGGGATCAAATTTTGGTTCCATTTTAAATCGGCGTTCTTTGTTGTGTCCCCACCATCCGGCGAATCTTGGCAAATCAGCATCATTATGATGCATTTCATGTACAAAACAACCTGATGCATTACCTGGTCCAGAATTCATATATTTATAACTGCACCAAGCAGCAAAATCCACATTCCATTCGTTCAAATGTAATTCAATATTTCCTGCAGCATGCGCTAAATCCCAACCTACATAAGCTCCTTGTTTATGGCCTGCTTCGGTTATTGTTTTCATGTCGAAAACTTGCCCAGTGTAATAATTTACACCTCCAATTAAAACTAAAGCCAACTCTTCACCAACTTCTTCAATTTTAGCTAAAATATCTTCAATTCTAATATTGTGTTCTCCATCTCTTCTTTTAATTTCAACCAACGCTTCGCTAGGATTAAAACCCACCGATTTAGAATGAAAATCGATTTGACTTTGGAACATATATTGATCGCTTGGAAAGGCTTTTTCTTCGCAAATAATTTTGAATTTTTTTTGCGTTGGACGATAAAACGAAACCATTAATAAGTGAAGATTCACTGTTAATGTATTCATAACAGTAACTTCTGTAGGTTTTGCCCCTACAATTTCGCTTAATGGCGCTGCAAATCGTTCGTGATAATCCCACCAAGGTTTGTCTGAATAAAAATGACCTTCCACGGCTAAATTTGCCCAATCGGTCATTACTTCATTTACATATTTTTGAGTTCTTTTGGGTTGCAACCCAAGTGAATTTCCTGTAAAATAGATTACTTGTTTCCCATTTACTTTTGGAAAAATAAATTCATCTCTATAGTTTTTCAACTCATCTTGAGCATCTAAACTTTGTGCAAATTCACGTGTATTTTGAAAATTCATTTGTCTTAGGTTGTTAAAAAGGTAAAAGTAGGCAAAAGTTAGAAAGTAGCAAAACCCTAAAATCTGATTTTTTTAGAAATCAGAAATAAAAAAATCCCAGCTAATGCCAGGATTTTAAATTATTATTTTTTTGTTTTAAATAATCAACATGGCATCACCATAAGAGTAAAATCGGTATTTTTCTTGGATTGCTTCTTTGTAAGCTTTCATCATTAAATCGTGTCCACAAAATGCTGAAATCATCATTAATAATGTTGATTTTGGTATGTGAAAATTAGTCACCATAGCGTTAGCTAAACTAAAATCATAGGGAGGATAAATAAATTTATTGGTCCAACCTGTAAACGGATTTAAGGTTCTTTGTGAAGAAACTGAACTTTCTATAGCACGCATAGCTGTAGTTCCTACACAACAAATTCGTCTTTTGTTTTCTTTTGCATTATTAATAATATCACAAGCTTCTTGAGAAATTTTCATTTCTTCAGAATCCATTTTATGTTTTGATAAGTCTTCTACTTCCACTGGATTAAACGTTCCTAATCCTACATGAAGAGTTACTTCTGCAAAATCAATTCCTTTAATTTCAAGGCGTTTTAATAAATGCTTAGAAAAATGCAAACCAGCAGTTGGAGCTGCAACAGCACCTTCTTCTTTGGCATAGATTGTTTGATAACGCTCTGCATCTTCAGGAGTTACCTCACGGTTGATGTATTTAGGAATAGGTGTTTCGCCAAGTTCTAAAAGTTTTTCTCTAAATTCTTCATACGAACCATCATATAAAAAGCGTAATGTTCTTCCACGAGAAGTTGTATTGTCAATTACTTCAGCTACTAATGAATCATCATCGCCAAAATATAATTTATTTCCAATACGGATTTTACGTGCAGGATCTACTAAAACATCCCATAAACGTTGTTCTGCATTTAATTCTCTTAATAAGAAAACTTCTATACGAGCTCCTGTTTTTTCTTTGTTTCCATATAATCGTGCGGGAAATACTTTTGTGTTATTTAATACCATTACATCGCCATCATCAAAATAGTCAATAATATCTTTAAATAATTTGTGCTCGATTGTTCCTGTTTTTCTGTTTACAACCATTAAACGTGATTCATCACGGTTTTCAGTAGGGAATTCGGCTAATAATTCTTCTGGAAGATTGAATTGAAAATGAGATAATTTCATAAATAAAATTTAGAATTTAGAAATTAGAATTTAGATAGTTATTAATCTAAAACTAATATTGGGCAAATATACGATTATGAAATAGGCGTTGTCAAGTAAATTGATGTTTATTTTTTTTATTATATAATTGAAATGTTTAATTTTGCAAAATTCGGGATGTAGCGCAGCCTGGTAGCGTACTAGCATGGGGTGCTAGGGGTCGCTGGTTCGAATCCAGTCATCCCGACTTTTTATATTTTTTACGATAGTAAATCCGATTTGCTTTATATCTTCCCAAAAATCAGGATATGATTTTGAGACCACCTCAGCATCTTCAATGATAATTGGCACTTTTACTGCTAAAGGAGCAAACGCCATTGCCATTCTGTGATCTTGATAGGTAGAAATTCTTATGTTAGGTTTTATATTTTCTGATTGTTCCAGAGTTAATGAATTGTTTGTAACTGAAATAGTTGCTCCCAATTTTGTTAGTTCGGTTTTTAAAGCTTCAAGTCTATCTGTTTCTTTGATCTTTAACGTTTGTAATCCTGTTAATTGACAACTTATTCCAAGTCCGAAACAAGTAACCGCAATGGTTTGTGCGATATCGGGACACGTATTTAGTTCCAAGTTTAAAGTTGCAGGTTTCAAGTTCTCAACTTTATGTAAAGTTATATTTTTATCATTGAAAATAGTTTCAACTCCAAAGTTTTTATAAATTTCGACCAAAGCGCTATCACCTTGCAAACTATTTTCTTTAAAACTTGATAAGGTAACTTGTGTACCAATTTCAGAAAGGGCAACTATTGAATACCAATAGGATGCTGATGTCCAATCAGACTCGACTGTTATTGGGTGATGGGTAATGGGTGATGGTTGATGAGTGACTTTGATTGTGTTGTTTTCAAATAAAGTCTTCACTCCTATTTCATTCAGTAAAGCCAAAGTCATTTTTATGTAAGAAACCGATGTAATTTCTCCTTCTAAAGTTAATTCCAAACCATTTTCTAATTTGGGTGCAATTAACAACAATGCCGAAATATATTGGCTACTCACGTTTGCTTGTAGCGTAACTTTACTTTTTGACAACTTTTTACCCTTGATTCTAAGTGGCGGAAATCCTTCTTGCTCTTCATATGAAATTTCGGCTCCCAATTGATTTAGTGCGTCAACCAAAATTTTAATTGGACGTTCTTTCATTCGAGCTGAACCTGTTAAAACAACTTCTTTTCCTTCTTGAATTGCAAAATAGGCAGTAAGAAAACGCATTGCAGTTCCAGCGTGATGAACATCTACGAGTTGGAAGTTGGAAGTTGGAAGTTGGAAGTTTTGCAATGCATTCAACATCACTTCAGAATCATCGGAATTAGATGTGTTTTCTAAAACTAAATTTGGATATAAAGCTTGCAAAACTAACAATCTATTAGTTTCTGATTTGGAGCCGGAAATTTGAAGATTGGTATTTAAAGTTGGAAGATTATAACTTAGTTTTATATTCACAATTACTTAAGTTTTTCATTATTTTGATGGCGGTCGTGATCGCGATTGGTTTTCAAGTCGAGTTTTTTATCAAAAGCTGCTTGTAAATTAATTCCTGTTTGATTTGCCAAACACAACACTACAAACACTACATCGGCTAATTCCTCGCCTAAGTCTTTGTTTTTATCGCTTTCTTTCTCCGATTGTTCGCCATATCTTCTGGCAATAATTCGGGCTACTTCGCCAACTTCTTCGGTAAGCTGTGCCATATTCGTTAATTCATTAAAATAACGAACACCATGGTTTTTTATCCAATTATCAACGTCTAGTTGTGCATTTTGTATGTTCATCTTATTTCTTTTTTTGGAATTTTGGTAGGATAAATGAATTAAAAATTGACATAAAAAAACCATAAAAAATACCTATTTTTAAGGATTTTTGAACATCTTTATATTCTGCAAAATACATAAATACACCAAAAACTACAGCGTAAATTAGCATTTCAATGATAAATCTTTTTAGATTGAAGTTTTTCATACTACTCTTTATTTTTACTATCAATAATTATAGTTACGGGTCCGTCATTAACGAGTGAAACTTTCATATCGGCTCCAAAACGACCGGTTTGTACTTTTTTACCCAATTCTAATTCCATTTGTAGTACAAAAGATTCATAGAGTGGTACTGCAATGTCTGGTTTAGAGGATTTGATATAACTTGGACGGTTTCCTTTTTTTGTTGAAGCATGAAGCGTAAATTGACTGACTACAATAACATCTCCATTTATTTCTTTCACCGATAAGTTCATAATATTGTTTTCATCAGCGAAAATTCTAAGGTTTGCAATTTTTGAAGCCAACCATACAATATCTTCTTGTTGGTCTGCATCTTCAATTCCAACTAACACCAAAACTCCTTTTTGAATTTGAACCACAATTTCGTTATTTATTGTAACTGATGATTGAGAAACGCGTTGTATTACAGTTTTCATAGTATTTGAATAGTAAACTAAATTTTAACTTTTTCTAGTTTCATCGCTAGCTCTTCTTTCGGCATCATAAATATCAGCACGATATTGCTCTTCATCTCCTTCTAAAATTTGTGTATAACTTTTATATCGCGACCAAGCTATTTCATCATTTTCCAAAGCATTTTTAATGGCGCAATGTGGTTCGTCTTTATGCAAACAATTATTGAACTTACACTGCTCTTTTAAAGCAAAAAATTCGGGAAAATAATCTCCAATTTCTTGTTTCTCCATATCCACTATACCAAAACCACGAATTCCAGGCGTATCAATAATTTGAGCACCAAAAGCCAAATCAAACATTTCGGCAAACGTTGTGGTGTGTTTTCCTTGAGCATGCGATTCGGAAATTTGCTTGGTTTTCAAATTCAATCCAGGTTCTAATGTATTTACTAAAGTAGATTTACCAACACCTGAATGTCCTGAAAACATCGAAACTTTATCCTTCATTAAGGCTTTCAATTCTTCAATTCCTTTTCCATCTTTTGCAGAAACCCGTAAACATTTATAACCTATTGAAGTATAAATATGCTGTAAATACAATTGTTCGTCTAGAGTTGCATTATCAAACGTATCAATTTTATTGAAGACAATAACAGCTTCAATTCCATAGGCTTCAGCGGTAACTAAAAAACGATCAATAAAACTGGTTGTTGTTGGTGGATTATTTATTGTTACTAATAAAAATACGACATCAATATTTGATGCAATAATGTGCATTTGATGCGATAAATTAACAGATTTTCTAACAATGTAATTTTTACGATCCTGAATATTTATTATGACTCCAGTAGTTTCATCGGTTGTATTTTCAAGATCATAATCAACAATATCTCCTACCGCAATGGGGTTTGTACTTTTTATGCCTTGCATTCTAAATTTACCTTTTATGCGGCACTCTAAAAAATCACCATTAACTGTTTTAATGGTGTACCAACTCCCGGTAGATTTATATACAATTCCTGTCATTCAAAGTTAAAAATTAGAAGTTAAAGTTAGAAGTTTTCTAAATCTACTTCAATAATAATAGCAAAGATAGTGTTTCTTATGAAAAACTTTAAATAAAAAAGGCTACTTAAAAAGTAGCCTTTACAACATTGAAAATACTTAATTAGTATTTATATGAAACACCTGTTTTGATAGCTTGAGAACCACCAAGAGTATTAGAACTTGCACCAACAGTAGTTTTATCTGCTGTTAATAATATAAACGGACAACCTTGTTTAGCTGCATCCATTTTTAATTTTTTCTGTGCTTTTTTATCACCCGTATTTCCAGTTTGGAAATTAATTAATCCTGTTTTTCCTCTAACTTCTCCTACTTTTTTTAAACCAGCGATATATGATTTATCTTCTAGAATAACTACTTTTTCCCAATCATCCTCACCATTTACAATGATTTTTTCAGTTACTTCTTCAACACGACCTGTTTTACCATAAACAATTTTCTCAATTGCATATTTTCCAATTGTGTTTTCAGCATCTTCTCCATCATATTTGAATATAACAGTATATTCGTCTAATCTAATTACTTTTCCATCTACAGTTTCTCCATTGTGTTTGTAGATTTTATCAACCTGAGCATTTGCAGCAAAACCTATAAAAGCAACTGCTAATAATAAAAATTTTTTCATTTTTTGTTTGTTTAAGTTTGAAATTGTCATTTGCGAAAGTATAAAAAGATTTTAATTTTATATGTTTTTATAGTTACTTTTTTATTTATTCATTACTTTTTCTTGATGATTTATACTTTCTTGATGGATTGCTTTAAATAATTGCATAATAAATTCAGGACTTAAGCCAATTTCTTTCCCTTCAGAAGTCATTTTGTTGAGAATTTCGTTCCAACGTTGATTTTGTAAAATAGCTACATTTTTCTCTTTTTTAAGTTGTCCTATTTTGTCTACAATCTGCATTCGATTGCCAATAATTTCTAATAACTTTTCATCATAACCATCAATTTGCATTCTCAGTTTTGTCATTTTTTGATTATATTCACTGGCATCATCGGTTATTTTTCGAACCTTTAAATCAACAAACATTTGCTTAAGGACAGCTGGTGTAATTTGTTGTGCTGAATCACTCCAAGCATTATCAGGGTCATTATGTGTTTCAATAATTAATCCGTCATAATTTAAATCCAAAGCTTGTTGAGCCACCTCTTGTATCATTGCTCTTTTACCTGTAATGTGAGAAGGATCACAAATCATTGGCAAATCTGGGAATCGATTTTGCATATCAATCGCAATTTGCCATTCGGGATTGTTACGGTATTTTGTTTTTTCATAGGCAGAAAAACCTCTGTGAATTACTCCTAATTTTTTAATATTCGCATTATAAAGACGTTCTAAACCTCCTATCCATAATGACAAATCTGGATTAACTGGGTTTTTCAACAATACAATTTTATCGGTTCCTGCTAAAGCATCGGCAATTTCTTGCACTGTAAAAGGGTTTACTGTTGTTCTTGCTCCTATCCATAACACATCTATTTCATGCTCGATTGCTAATTTTACATGGGCAGCAGTTGCTACTTCGATTGCCATTAATAAACCCGTTTCGGCTTTTGCTTTTTGCAACCATTTTAAACCGATTTCTCCCACTCCTTCAAAACCTCCAGGACGGGTGCGAGGTTTCCATATTCCTGCACGAAAAACAGAAACATCCGAATTCTTCAATTCGTGTGCTATTTTTAAAACTTGTTCTTCCGTTTCGGCACTACACGGTCCAGCAATTACAAATGGATGATTCAATTGAAAATCATCTAACCAGTTGCGCCAATATTTTTTATTTTCCATAGCTTTTTATTCGTTGTAAATTTACGATTTATTCTTTTTAAGCGTTATTAAAAAAAGCAAAATGTATCGGCAACAAATTAGAATTAACAAATTGAAAAAAAAGTGACTTCTAAAATACTTTTTTAAATAAATTTGAGTTCTTTTAAAAAAGGTTATTTTTGCTAAAATTTAGTACCTATGTCAATAATTGTAGAAAATATTTCGAAAAATTACGGTGCACAAAAAGCGTTAGATAATATTAGTTTTTCGATAAAAAGAGGTGAAATTGTAGGTTTTTTAGGTCCAAATGGAGCCGGAAAATCTACATTAATGAAAATTTTGACAACCTATTTAAAATCGGATAGCGGAAATGCAATAGTAAACGATCATGATATTGTTTTAAATCAAAAAAAAGTACAAAAATCTGTTGGCTACTTACCAGAGCACAATCCGTTGTATTTAGATTTATATGTTCGGGAGTATTTAGCTTTTAATGCCGATTTATATAAAGTAGCTAAATCGAGAATAGACGAAGTAATTACATTAACAGGATTAACGCCTGAATGTCATAAAAAAATAGGCGAACTTTCAAAAGGGTATCGTCAACGTGTAGGATTAGCAACTGCTTTATTACATAATCCTGATGTATTAATTTTAGACGAACCTACAACTGGGTTAGACCCAAATCAATTGGTTGAAATTCGCGAATTGATTAAAAATATTGGAAAGAATAAAACCGTTTTTCTATCTACTCACATTATGCAAGAAGTAGAAGCCATTTGTGACCGCGTTATTATAATTGATAAAGGAAAAATTGTTACCGATAAAAAATTAACCAACTTAGTTAGCGATCAAACCGACCAAATTATTGTGGTAGAATTTGATAAACAAGTAAACGAACACGATTTTGCTTCTTTACCTAATTTAAAAGGAGTAAAAAACCTAAACCATGCAATTTGGGAACTTACATTTTCTTCAAATATAGATATGCGAAGTGAAGTGTTTGATTTTGCACAAAATAATGGATTAAAAACCCTTCAGATTTCACTAAAAAATAAAAATTTAGAACAAATCTTTCGAGAAAAAACCGGTAAAAAATAATTTAAAAAATGTTTTTCGCTATTGCTTTAATATTTTCTGCTTTACCCATAGAGTAATAATGGAGTACGGGCATTCCTGCTGCGACAAGTTCTTTACTTTGTTGCGTACACCATTCAATACCAATTTGTTTTACCGCATCATTATCTTTGGCTTTCACAACAGACATAATTAAATCATCTGGTAATTCGATGCTAAATCGGTGTGGAATTAAATTTAGTTGTTTTTTTGTTGAAATTGGCTTCAAACCTGGTATGATTGGAACAGTAATTCCAGCCGCTCTGCACTTCGCAACAAATTCGAAAAATTTCTGATTATCAAAAAAAATCTGAGTGATGATGTATTCGGCACCGTTTTTAATCTTTTGTTTTAAGAAATGAATATCGCTGTCTAAACTTGGTGCTTCCATATGTTTTTCAGGATATCCTGCAACTCCAATACAAAAATCGGTTTTAGATGAATTTTGCAAATCGGCGTCCAAATAAATCCCGTTATTTAAATCGTTAATTTGCGAAACCAACTCAGAGGCATAAGCGTGACCATCTTTTTCTGGTTTAAAATAAATTTCACTTTTTACCGCATCACCTCGAAGCGCTACCACATTGTCAATTCCTAAGAAATCTAAATCAATTAATAGATTCTCCGTATCTTCTTTAGTAAAACCGCCACATAATATATGCGGAATAGCATCTACATTGTATTTGTTTTGAATTCCTGCACAAATTCCTACTGTACCAGGACGTTTTTTTACAATTTTCTTTTGTAATAAGCCGTTTTCTAATTCCTTGAATTCATATTCCTCTCGATGATAGGTTACATCAATAAATGGTGGATTAAATTCCATTAACGGATCAATACTATCAAAAATAGATTGAATATTTTGACCTTTTAAAGGCGGTAAAATTTCAAAAGAAAACAAAGGTTTTCCGTTTGCGTTTTCTATGTGTTGTGTTACTTTCATTTTTTTGTTTTGTTTCAAGTTTCAGGTTTCAGGTTATTGAACTTTAAACTTTAAACCTGAAACAACTATTTTTAATCTGCAATATTTGGTGCTAACCATTTAGTTGCTGTTTCAATTGATATATTTCTTCTATTTGCGTAATCTGCGACTTGGTCTGATTTTATTTTTCCTAACCCAAAATACTTGCTTTCTGGATGAGCAAAATAATATCCTGAAACTGAAGAAGCCGGCCACATTGCCATACTTTCGGTTAATTTTACACCAATATTTTCCTCCACTTTTAAAATACCCCAAATAGTTGGCTTTTCTAAATGGTCTGGACAAGCCGGATATCCTGGTGCAGGACGAATTCCTTTGTAATTTTCTTTAATTAATTCTTGATTGGAAAGTTGTTCCTCAGAAGCGTATCCCCAAATTTCTTTTCGAACTTTTAAATGTAAATATTCTGCGAAAGCTTCTGCTAATCTATCGCCTAAAGCTTTGGTTAAAATGGCATTATAATCGTCTAATTGGCTTTCAAATTCTGCCGCTTTTTCATCTACGCCAAAACCAGTTGTCACACAAAAACAACCCATATAATCTTGAATTCCAGAATCTTTTGGTGCAATAAAATCGGCTAAAGCTATATTTGGCGCTCCTGCGGTTTTTTGCGATTGTTGTCTTAAAGTCAGAAGTTGGAAGCTGGAAGTTGGAAGACTTACCTCAATATCATCATCATTTATGGTGGTAGCTGGAAAAATTCCTAAAATTCCTTTAGCTGTAAACCATTTTTCAGAGACAATTTTTGATAACATATTTTGCGCATCTTTAAACAAATCTGATGCTTGTTCACCCACTACCTCATCAGTTAAAATGGCTGGGTATTTTCCATATAATTCCCAAGATTGAAAAAACGGTGTCCAATCGATAAAATCGACTAAATCTGATAATGCTACCTCAACTATTTTTGTTCCAATAAAATTAGGTTTTACAGCTTCGTAATTGTTCCAATCTATCTTAAATTTATTCTTACGAGCTTCTTCAATCGTTAAGAAATTTTTCTCTCTTGCTCTATTTAAATAGCCTTCACGTAATGCATCGTACTCCTCGCGTAACGCAAGTGAATACGACATTTTTGTTTCCGTATTTAATAAATTCGAAGCAACTGTTACCGCTCTTGATGCATCATTAACGTGTACTACAGTTGCAGCATATTCTGGAGCAATTTTAACAGCTGTATGTGCGCGTGAAGTGGTTGCACCACCAATCATTATTGGAATTTTGATGTTTAACTTATCCATTTCTTTGGCCAAATACACCATTTCGTCTAAAGAAGGCGTAATTAATCCGCTTAAACCGATGATATCTACATTTTCTTTAATGGCGGCATCAATAATTTTTTCTGGCGGAACCATAACGCCTAAATCGATAATTTCAAAATTATTACACGCTAAAACTACTGAAACAATGTTTTTTCCGATATCGTGCACATCACCTTTAACGGTTGCCATTAATACTTTTCCAGCAGAAGACGAAGCGGTTGAATCTTTTTCCTCTTCAATAAATGGTAATAAATACGCCACAGCTTTTTTCATCACACGTGCTGATTTTACCACTTGAGGTAAAAACATTTTTCCGCTACCGAATAAATCGCCCACCACATTCATACCGTTCATTAAACTGATTTCAATCACTTCAATGGCTTTATTGGCGGTTAATCTGGCTTCCTCTACATCAATTTCAATAAATTCATCAAATCCTTTTACTAAAGAATGGGTTAATCGTTCTTGAACTGAACCATTTCGCCATTCGGCTATTGCTTTTTCATTTACCTTGAAATCGCCTTTAAAACTTTCGGCTAAATCTAATAAACGTTCGGTAGCATCTTCTCTTCTATTTAAAAGCACATCTTCAACGTGTTCCAATAAAACAGCGTCTATTTCATCGTAAATTTCTAACATTTCTGGATTTACGATTCCCATGGTCATCCCATTTTGAATGGCGTGATATAAGAACGCGGAATGCATCGCTTCACGGACTTTATCGTTTCCACGAAAAGAGAATGAAACATTACTAACACCACCAGAAATATTTGCAAAAGGTAAATTTTCACGAATCCACTTTGTTGCTTGGAAAAAATCTAAAGCGTTTAATTTATGTTCGTCCATTCCAGTTGCAACTGGAAAAATATTCGGATCAAAAATGATATCTTCGGCTGGAAAACCGACTTGGTTTACTAATATATCGTAACTTCTTTTACAAATTTCAATTCTTCTTTGGTAATTATCTGCTTGTCCAACTTCATCAAAAGCCATTACAATTACTGCTGCGCCATAGCGTTTAATTAACTTGGCGTGATGAATAAAAACCGCTTCGCCTTCTTTAAGAGAAATTGAATTTACTACCGCTTTTCCTTGTACGACTTTTAAACCTGCTTCGATAATTTCCCATTTCGAGCTATCTATCATTACAGGAACACGAGCAATATCAGGTTCGGCAGCAATTAAATTTAGGAATTTTGTCATAGCATAAACGCCATCTAACATTCCTTCATCCATATTAACATCGATAATTTGAGCGCCACCTTCCACTTGTTCTCGAGCAATCGAAAGTGCTTCATCATACTTTTCTTCTTTAATTAATCGAAGAAATTTACGAGAACCTGTTACATTGGTTCGTTCTCCAACATTTACGAAATTGGTTTCTGGGGTAATAATTAGTGGTTCTAGCCCGGATAATTTTAAATATTCTTTACAATCTACTTCTGTCATTATGCTATTACTTCTATTGTTCTAGGCTTGAATTCTTTTGCAACTTCTGCTATTAATTTAATGTGTTCTGGAGTAGTGCCGCAGCAACCTCCAATTATATTTATCAAATTGTCTTGTAAATATTCCCGAATTAAAGCCTGCATTTCCATTGGTGTTTGGTCGTATTCTCCAAAGGCATTTGGCAAACCAGCATTTGGATGTGCTGAAATATTTATTTGTGTGTTCTGTGCTAATCGTTTTAAATAAGGCTTTAACTGATCGGCTCCCAAAGCACAATTAAATCCTACACTTAACAAAGGAATATGCTGAATAGAAATTAAAAAAGCTTCGACGGTTTGTCCGGATAAAGTTCTTCCAGAAGCATCTGTAATCGTTCCTGAAACCATAATTGGAATATCAATATTTCGTTCTTCTTTAACTTCTTCAATAGCGAAAAGTGCGGCTTTTGCGTTTAATGTATCGAAAATCGTTTCTACTAAAAGCACATCCGAACCACCATCAATTAAAGCTTCAACTTGTTGTTTGTATGCGATGCGTAAATCGTCAAAAGTTACGGCACGATAACCAGGATCATTAACATCTGGCGACATAGAAGCCGTTCTGTTAGTTGGTCCTATAGAACCCGCCACAAAACGAGGCTTATCTGTAAATTCATCTGCAACTTCTCTTGCAATTTTAGCGGATTCGTAATTTAATTCGTACACCAAATCTTCCATATGATAATCGGCCATACCGATAGTAGTGCCAGAAAACGTATTGGTTTCTACAATATCAGCTCCCGCTTGAAAATACAAACGGTGGACTTGTTTTACGGCTTCGGGTTGAGTAATCGAAAGTAAATCGTTGTTTCCTTTTAACGGATGTGGAAAATCTTTGAAGCGTTCGCCACGAAAATCTTCTTCAGAGAAATTGTTGCGTTGCAACATGGTTCCCATCGCCCCGTCTAGGACTAAGATTCTTTCTTTTATGGCTTGTTGAATTTTTGACATATTATTCTCTCGCAAATGCGCTAAAACGCCAATTATTTTCTTGATTAACTTAATTTGTTACCGTAGAAAGTTGGAGAGCAATTCTAACGTTATCTGCTTCCGAAACAATCGGAATAGAATGTAGCACCTTTCCTAGTTGGAGGTTGCTAAGCTTTCATCGGGTCTATTCCCTCCAGCTTTCGTGATAACTGACATTATGTTTATGAACGATGCAAATGTAGTAACAAAATTTACAATATGAAATATTTTCTTACAAATAACATATATTGCATATAATTTAGATTTTTAATCTAAGTTTTTATGTTTTAATAATTTTAAAATCTTATTTTTTTGATAAAATAATTTATTTATACTCATTTTATTAAAAAGCACAATTTTATTTTATTAATTCGAAATCACTTCATACCTTTGTAACCGATAACAAAAGAGGAAAAATTTGAACTGATTGCAACCTCATTAAAAAAATGCTAAAGCAGTATTCCTACTCCTTTATGCATTTTGCAATCCTTTTTTTCTCGCTTAATTTATAATAAATTTAATTATGGCTTATTTATTTACGTCAGAATCTGTGAGTGAAGGACATCCTGACAAAGTTGCGGATCAAATTTCAGACGCATTAATTGACAATTTTTTAGCATTTGACCCTGAGTCAAAAGTAGCTTGTGAAACATTAGTAACCACTGGACAAGTAATTTTAGCTGGTGAAGTGAAATCTAATACTTACTTAGATGTTCAAACTATCGCAAGAGATGTAATCAAGAAAATTGGTTATACCAAAAGCGAATATATGTTTGAAGCTGATTCTTGTGGTGTTTTATCTGCGATTCATGAACAATCTGCTGACATTAATCAAGGTGTGGACAGAGCTAATAAAGAAGAACAGGGTGCGGGTGACCAAGGAATGATGTTTGGTTATGCCACAAACGAAACTGCAGAGTTCATGCCGTTAGCCTTAAAATTATCGCATCAATTATTGCAAGATTTAGCTGATTTGAGAAGAGAAAACGCAGCAATTACTTACTTACGTCCAGACGCAAAATCGCAAGTTACTTTGGAATATTCTGATGATAACAAACCTGTTCGCATTGATGCCATTGTGGTTTCTACGCAACACGATGATTTTGCTGACGAGCCAACTATGTTAGCTAAAATTAAAAAAGATATTATTGAGATTTTGATTCCGAGAGTAATTGCTAAAAACCCTCAATATGCTCATTTATTTAATGATGCCATTAAATACCATATTAATCCAACAGGGAAATTCGTAATTGGAGGACCTCACGGAGATACTGGTTTAACAGGAAGAAAAATTATTGTAGATACCTATGGTGGAAAAGGTGCTCACGGTGGTGGTGCATTCTCTGGAAAAGACCCATCTAAAGTTGACCGTTCTGCTGCTTATGCTACTCGTCATATTGCTAAAAATTTAGCTGCTGCTGGTGTGGCTGACGAAATTTTAGTTCAAGTTTCTTATGCCATTGGCGTTGCAGAGCCTACGTCAATTAACGTAAACACTTACGGTACTGCTAAAGTGAATTTAACAGACGGAGAAATCAGTAAAGTTGTAGAGAGCATTTTTGATATGCGTCCGTATTTTATTGAACAACGATTGAAATTAAGAAATCCAATTTATAGTGAAACTGCAGCTTATGGTCACATGGGAAGAACTCCTGAAACCATAACCAAGACTTTTTCTGCTCCAGGTGGTTTAACAAAAACAGTAACCGTTGAATTATTTACTTGGGAAAAATTAGATTTTGTAGACCAAGTAAAAACTGCTTTTAAGCTATAATTGATATTGTATAAATAAAAAGCCTGACTAATAAGTCAGGCTTTTTTGTAGTATAGCATTTTTATAAATTATATTTTAAACTCAAAATCAAATAACGGGGTTGCACTCTATAACTTGAAAACGAGCTGGTACCCCCTAACTGACTAAAACTATTTGTATCTAATGATTTTGTCTCTAGTAAATTAGTTCCAGAAAGTTTCCATTCCCATTTACTGTCTTTTTTCTGATACATAATATTAGCAGATAAAAAATCATATTCGCTATCAATCGTTTTTGACTTGTTATAATTATGGAAAAAGTTATATTCTGAAGTGAATGAAAATGCCTCTAAAAAATAATACTCCAAAGTTAACGAAGGACTATCTGTGTATACAGTATCAGAGAAATTATCGCTAATTGAATAACTGTATGATAATCCTAAATTAGGGAATTGTTTATAATTGGTAGAAAAACCTAACGTATAATTTTGACTAACTGATTCAGTTGTTTGAATATTAGTTGGATTATTATTAGGATCAGTATCTGAATCTGGGAAAACACGGATATTGTTGAATTTATTCCATCCAATAGAAACTCTTGCATTTGCTTTATAATATTTAAAAAACGAACGTCCATAATTTGCGCTTCCTGAAAAAGATTCTTCTGGGAAATTTGAATTCATATTTACTGCAGAAGAAACTTGATTAACTCCAGTTAACAAAGCTTTATTCTTAATCGCGTCAAGCTGTTTTGTATACGTTAAATTAGCAAAAATATTTTCAAAATTAAACATATTGTATTTAAAATAGCGCAAAGAATGTACTTGAGAAGTTGAATTCTCTAAAAATCGATTACCACTAAACAAGCTGTTATAGTTTGAAAAAACATAGCCTTGAGCTAATTTATTAATATCTGTAAAATTATTACTGAAGGAGTAATTATAAGTCAATGTTTCCGATTTTTTGATTTGCCATAAAGCATACACATCAGGCAAAACTCTTGTAAACGATTGCTTATTTGAAGTGCTAAGTTGCGCATCATTCATATTATATTGGTGTACACTAAAACCTGGATTAAAAGTAAATTTTCCAGTTAAAAATTTAAAATGTACTCCTAAAAAAACATCTTTAAATGTATAATTAACATCATTACTATTTTCGGAAGCTGTTAAATTATTTTGAGAACCATTGTCTAAAATTTGAAAAATCGAAGAATCAAAATTTTGATACGAATAGGTATTTCCTAAAGTTAAATTGATATTGCTTTTAGGAGTTACCATGTAATAATAATCAAATTTAGCATCTATTTTATTCGTTGTTACAAATCTTTTTTGATTAATATCATCTCTAGTTTGTCTAGTATTATAACCAGACAACAAGAAGGGTTGTGTTGCTAAATTAGCATTGTACAATGGATCTTCATCTTGATATAAGTGTTGAATTTCTACAGCAAATACGTGTTTATCATTTAAAGTATAATAATAATTTAGGTTTTGATTAAATGAAAATGGATTTTGTTTTTTGTTGGTATACACATCAGAAAGTAAGTTAGAAAAAAGACTCGTGTTTTCCTTTTGGTCTGAAAATTTAACTAAAGCATCATAATCAAAATGCATTTTTTCAGAAGGCACATAACTTGAGCTCAGTTTAAATAAAGCCTGTTTACTGTCTTGTCTAGTAAAATCTTCTTTCGTTTCAGAAATTGTTTGAGTAGTTCCATTTGGTAAATTATCGGTACGATTAGAAACCGATTTGGTTTCGATTTCGGTTTTATTGCCCAATACAATTCCGAATCCACTTAATGTCCATGCTTTAGAAGGATTAAAACTAAAATTAGCTGCTCCAAAAGACGATTCAATGTTAGCTGCTTGATTATTTCTTAGCCCCATAATTCCTAAATCATTTGAAACCACATTGAATGAAGAGCCTCCTTTTCGCATCATATTTTTGAATCCGCCAGTGAATTTAAAATAATCTTGAGCAGTTAAAGGCAGTTCGCCAATATTATTTTTATTACCTATGACATTAATACTGAATTTTGGATTGTAATAAAATAGTTTCGGATTAACAATGTAACGATCTGCTTTGTTTCCCATTCCAATTCCAATTCCAGCCATCATATCTCCAAACCAAAAGTTCTTTTTGCCTTGTTTCAACTTAATATTAATGGCTACATTCTCTTCATTATTTTCAAGTCCTTTTAAATTAGACACTTCATTATAATTTCGTAAAACTTGTATCTTTTCTAAGGCATCTGCTGGAATATTTTTAGTGGCTAATTTGGTATCGCCATCAAAGAAATCTTTCCCTTCAACCATTATTTTTTGTACTTTTTTTCCTTCCACTTCAATTTCACCATCTTTATTTACTTCAACCCCCGGTAATTTTTTTAAAACGTCTTCGAGTTTTCGTTCGGTACCATTCTTAAAAGAATCTGCATTATAAATAATAGTGTCTCCAGAGATAGAAACGGGCATTTCATATACAATCTCTAATTCTTTTAACTGAGTTCCTTCCTTTAAATTGATAGGATAATTCATCGTTGTAGTTCCTGTAGTTACCGTTTTTTCATACGATTGAAAACCAATGTAACTTGCTTTGATTGTATAGGCTGTGTTTGCTTTTAAATTGAGTATAAATTTTCCAGCTTCGTTAGTAATGGCATAGGCGTCCATGGCTTTTGTTGCTTGATTGACAGCCATAATATTTGCCATATCCAATCCTACACCAGAAGAATCTTTGACGGTTCCTTCAAATCGAATATTTTGTGAAAAAACACTTGAAGTAAGCGTCAGAATGAATAATATAATTAATTTTTTCATTTATGATTTTATGATTGTTTGCTTATCTACCCATTCTAAATTGCATACGATTTCCGCCACCAGGACCACTATTCATCTCTTGCATTTCTTCCATTTTTTTCTTTATGATGTCATTATATTCATTTTGAGAAACTTCTTTTCCTTTTGCAACCGGTTTAATTTCAACTTTGTCTTTAGAATTCAATACAATTTTAGAACATAAAATAATGGTTTTACCATCGCTCACTTCTAAAATTAATCCTGGTAAACCCCAATAATTTTCTGGCCCTTGATTCACTGGAATTTCCGGACAATACCAGGCAGTAATGGTGTTTTCTTTTGGCATTTCCCAATCTTTTGTGAAATTGGTTTTACTAGTTTTAGTAGAATCTTTTGCTACTTCCGTTTTTTCAGCATTTTTTGCTTCAGCTTCCTTTTTTTCACGATTTTTAAATCTAAAATTTCTAAAATCTGATTCATTCGCCTTTACAACCGCTGTAGCTTTAAAACAGGTATAAATACCTATTTGTTTGGATTCTCCTTCCATTTTCCACTCATATTTTGGCAAGGAATCTTTAATTAAAAATTCTTTTCCAAAAAACTCACGATCTACAATATATTGTTTTTCTTTTACATTCTTATAATGGGTACCTCCACCGCCCATCATTGAAGTCATCATTCTGCCTCCACCTTGTTGACCTGGCGCATCTAATTTCTCTGCTTCTTTATAAATTGATGCTGACTTGTCAAAGTTTAACACAAATGTTTTTTCAAACATTTTTCGCATACGCTCTTCAATTTGCTTTTGCATTTCTGGCGTCATGTCTTTATTTCCACTAAATCCTTTTGTAAATTCGGCAGTACTTGTTTTTGACTCATAAACGGCCATTCCTTGAAAATTCTGTGCTTGAGCAATGCTACAGATCAAAATAAGCGAAGCGATAACTATTTTTTTCATTGTTTAATAGATTAGATAATTGATTAGTCTTCAAAAATGCAAATTGTTACATAATTTTACTACTAATTTTGTGTTAAAGTAGTATATTAGACACTTGAAACATAATTTAGTTTAATCCATGATCCAAAAAAAGTACCTATTGCAATTGATTTTATGCTTTTCGATTAGTTTGGGCTTTTCTCAAAATACAATTCCATCAGAAAAACTAGACAGTAATGCTTGGGAAATTGACAATTATTTAGGATTTGACAATCAAAATAATCAGTATGGAATAAAAAACAATGTTATTATTAAGCGTTCAACGACTAATTTTGAATATAAAAATATTGGACTTGGGAAAATTACTAATATAGATTTTCAAAACCCATTACAAATTATTGTTTTTTACAAAGATTTCAATACTGTAGTGCTATTAGATAACCAATTGAATGAGTTAAAACGAATCGACTTCAATTTAAACCCAGAACTAATTCAGCTTGAAGCAGTTGGTTTATCAGCTCAAAATCAATTATGGATTTATGACGGAATTACTAATAGAATTGGACTATACAACATCACAAATGACCATCTAAAATGGATTTCAACTCCTATAAAAAGTGGTATAAAAAATTACTTTTCGGATTACACCTTTTTTTATTGGATAGACCATACCAATCAATTGTTTACTTCCTCAATTTATGGCACAATTAATACGTTAGGAACAATTCCAAAACATGACAAAATGCGACTATTAAGCAATTCTACAGTGCTATATTCATATGAAAATGAAATTTATTTTTACGAAATTACAAAGGAGAGAAGTAGTAAAATTAAGTTAACTGAAAATTTCGTTGGCAATTTTTTCTTTAAAGATGGAATTTTAGCTATTTTTACCCAAAATATAATTACTAATTATAAATTAATTTTACCATAATGCACATAGCAGTAGCAGGAAATATTGGCGCCGGAAAAACAACCCTAACTCGTTTATTAGCCAAACATTATAAGTGGGAACCACACTTTGAAGATGTAGTAGACAATCCTTATTTAGATGATTTTTATCATCAAATGGAACGATGGAGTTTTAATCTTCAAATCTATTTCTTAAATAGTCGTTTTCGCCAAGTATTACAAATTAGACAGAGTGGTAAAAATATTATTCAAGATCGAACCATCTATGAAGATGCGCATATTTTTGCACCAAATCTTCATGCCATGGGATTAATGGCAAATAGAGATTACAACAATTATACTTCTCTATTTGAATTGATGGAAGGATTGGTTGGCGCACCTGATTTATTGATCTATTTAAGAAGTTCGATTCCAAATTTAGTGAGCCAAATTCATAAACGAGGAAGAGAATATGAAAATTCTATTTCAATTGATTATTTGAGTCGTTTAAATGAGCGTTATGAAGCATGGATTCAAACCTATGACAAAGGAAAATTAGTCATCATTGATGTAGATGATATTGACTTTGTTAATAATCCTGAAGATTTAGGAAACATCATCAACCGAATTGACGCCGAATTAAACGGATTATTTTAATATAAAAACGCCTCAAATTAAAAATTTGAGGCGTTTTTTAATATTATATTTTTCTATTTTCCTAAAGCGGCAATTTTAGCATCAACTTCCATTTCAGATCCTTCAAAAACTTTTTCTTCCAAAGTTTCTTTACCATTTACCATTGTAGTTAAAGTAACCGTAGCTTTTACTTTTCCGTCAGCTACTTTAGTTTTGATAACTTTAATGTCTTTAATTATTTTATCATGATTACAATTTGGTCCGTGCTCATGAGCTGCTTCACCAATGTATTTACCGTTTTCATCATATTGTGACATGCATTTTTCTATACATTCTTCAGAACATCCGTTTGCTTCACACATTTTAGCACATTCATCTTTTGTCATTGTAGCGCATTTTGATAAATCGCATTTGCTTTCTGTGCAAACAACTTCTTTTTTATCACCTGAACAACATGCTCCATTTTCTGTTGTAGCACTATGACCTCCTAAAATTGGCGCAATTACTAAACCAATTAAACACGTTAATTTGATTAAGATGTTCATTGAAGGTCCAGAAGTATCTTTAAATGGATCTCCAACCGTATCACCAGTTACAGCTGCTTTGTGCGCATCAGAACCTTTGAATGTCATTTCTCCATTAATTTCTACTCCTGCTTCAAAAGATTTTTTAGCATTATCCCAAGCACCACCTGCATTGTTTTGGAACACAGCCCAAAGTACACCTGAAACGGTAACTCCTGCCATATAACCACCTAACATTTCAGCGATTAATTGATTATCATCTGGGTAAACTAATTTCCCTAAAAGTACAATTGCAATTGGAAAACCAATCGTTAAAATACCTGGCAACATCATTTCGCGTAAAGCGGCTTTAGTTGAAATTTCCACACATTTACCATATTCTGGTTTGCCAGTTCCTTCCATAATTCCTGGAATTTCTTTGAACTGACGACGTACTTCATATACCATATCCATTGCAGCTTTTCCAACAGAATTCATTGCTAATGCAGAGAAAACTACAGGAATCATTCCACCAATAAATAACATGGCTAATACTGGCGCTTTGAAAATATTAATTCCATCGATACCAGTAAACGTTACATAAGCAGCAAATAAAGCTAACGATGTTAAGGCTGCAGAAGCGATTGCGAAACCTTTTCCTGTTGCCGCAGTTGTATTTCCTACTGAATCTAAAATATCGGTACGCGTACGAACTTCTTTTGGTAATTCACTCATTTCGGCAATTCCACCTGCGTTATCAGAAATAGGTCCGAATGCATCGATTGCTAATTGCATTGCTGTTGTAGCCATCATAGCTGAAGCTGCTAAAGCCACACCATAAAAACCTGCAAAAGCATACGAAGACCAAATTGCCGCAGCAAATAAAATCACTGTTGGGAAAGTCGAAATCATACCCGTTGCTAAACCAGCGATTACGTTAGTTCCTGCTCCTGTTGATGATTTTTGTACAATTGCCAAAACTGGTTTTGTTCCTAATCCTGTGTAATATTCAGTTACTGATGAAATTGCTCCACCAACTATCAATCCTACAATAGTAGCATAGAAAACACGCATTGAAGATATTTCTTTCAATCCTTCACCATAGAATTCCATTGTCATTACTTCTGGTAACATAAATTTTACTAAGAAGAAACAAGAAATTGCAGTTAATACAATTGAAACCCAATTTCCTTTGTTTAAAGCTCCTTGTACTTGTGCTTCTTTAGCGTCATCGCTTGAAATTTTAACTAACATTGTTCCAATGATAGAAAATAAAATTCCGAAACCAGCAATTGCCATTGGTAATAAAATTGG
>ERZ887849.528-NODE-528-length-40575-cov-62.602493_pt1 | contig 40575 bp, 45 predicted proteins | sample MGYA00521267_ERZ887849 | MGnify/ENA primary metagenome ERZ887849 (study PRJEB32303, sample SAMEA104408601) | aquatic metagenome | biome: Brackish water; feature: Pelagic; material: water | place: Baltic Sea | collected 2014-06-06T16:11:00 | depth 2,863 m ... | reverse complement strand
AAATTTATTTAATTCATATAAATTTTTAAATGTAGCTTTTGGATAATAGCCCAAATTATCAAAAGTTTTATTAGCTCTATTGACCCAGATAGATTGAAATCCATACAATCCTGATCCAACTACATCCCAGCTATTGGAGCTTAAAAAACAAACCTGATTAGGTTTGCATTTAAATTGATCTGTAACTAATTTATAAACTTTTGGATCTGGTTTATAAATTTTTATTTTTTCTATTGAAATTATAGAGTCAAAAAGATTTTCAATATTTGCGCTATTTACTAAATGTTTAAGCAATGAAGGAGTTCCATTAGATAAAATACATGTTTTAATTTTTTTTCTTTTTAGCTCTTGTAGAGTTTTTTTAAGCTCAGGATAAACACTTAAATTTTTATACAAACTTAATAATTCTTTTTGATATTTTGTATTAATATTATGAATTTTCATTGAATAATTAAGAGAATCTTTTGTAATTTTCCAAAAATCAGCATGTTTCTTCATTAAAGTTCTTAACCAGGTATATTCAAGCTGCGTAGTTCTCCAGGTGTTAGAAAAATCTAACCAAGATTTTCCTATTTTATTTTTAATAGTTTCTGCAGCAGAATTGATATCAAAACACGTGCCATAAGCATCAAATGCGCAAACTTTAATATTAGAAAATTTTTTTTTCATATATACATATATACTTAATTGTATGGAGAAAAAAATTAGAATTTTTTTAAATGAAAATTTAAACGAACAAAGCGAAATTATTCTCAGTAAGGATCAGTCTCATTATTTATTAAGTGTAATGCGTCTTAAAGTAGGGCAGAAAGTTTTATTTTTTAATGGAAATGACGGTGAGTTTTATGGAATTATAAATTTGATTGAGAAAAAAAAAACAACAATTAAAATTCTATCAAAAGAAAGAGAAGTGAATGATCAGCAGAAAGTAGTATTAGCTTTCTGTCCTCCAAAAGGAAATAAGTTAGATTTTTTAATTCAAAAATCTACCGAGATAGGAGTGAGAGAGTTTATTCCGGTTATCTCCGATCACACTATTAATAGAAAAATAAATATAGATCGTTTAAAGAAAATAATTATAGAGTCTGCAGAGCAATCTAATCAAATACAACTTCCTAATTTACAAAATCCATTAAGTTTTGATAGCTTTGTGAATAATTTTTCAAAATCAACAATCTTATTTGCAGATATTAATTCACTTAATAGTTCGCTGGAAGAAATAATAGAAAAAAAACAATCAAATTATATTTTATTCATTGGGCCTGAAGGAGATTTTTCGAGTAAGGAGAGAGAGGTGATTTTACAAAACAAAAATTTTAAAAGTTTTTCTTTGGGAAGCACTATTTTACGATCAGAAACTGCAGCAATTGCAGGACTGGTTTTAGTCAATCATTATTTAAACTAAAGTTGTGTTCCACCAACGGTAATCTCATCTACTAAAATAGATGGTTGTCCAACTCCAACTGGCACCCATTGACCATTTTTACCACAAGTTCCAATTCCAGGATCAAGCTGCATGTCATTTCCAACCATTGATACTTTAGTTAAAATATCAGGTCCATTACCAATTAATGTAGCACCTTTAATAGGTGACCCAATTTTACCATTATTTATTTCGTAAGCTTCTGTGCAAGAAAAAACAAATTTTCCGTTTGTAATATCTACTTGTCCTCCACCAAATGAAACTGCAAAAATTCCTTTATCAACTGATTTTATCATTTCTTCCTGTGTGTGTTTTCCATTCAACATGAATGTGTTGGTCATCCTTGGCATAGGCATGCATTCAAAACTTTCTCTTCTTCCATTACCTGTTGATTTAGTTTTCATTAAACGTGCATTCATTCTGTCTTGCATGTAATTTTTTAAAATTCCATTTTCAATTAATACAGTTCTTGAAGATGGAGTACCTTCATCATCGATTGTTAAGGAGCCTCTTCTGTTAGCAATAGTTCCATCATCGACAACCGTAACATGCTCGCTTGCAACTTTTTCATTCATAAGATTATGAAATGCAGATGTTTTTTTTCTATTAAAGTCTCCTTCAAGCCCATGACCAATGGCTTCGTGTAACAAAATTCCTGGCCAGCCCGGTCCTAAAACAACTTTCATTTCTCCAGCAGGAGCTGGCTTGCTTTCTAAATTAACCATTGCTTGACGATAAGCTTCATCACAAATTTTTTTCCAATTATGACTTGCTATATATTCATCATAATTCATTCGTCCACCAGTTCCATACGATCCTGTTTCTTTTCTTCCATTTTTTTCAACCATGACAGAAACATTAAATCTTACTAATGGTCTGATATCTTGAAAGTTTTGATTATTCGATTTAATGATTTCTACTTCTTGATATTCTCCTGAAATAGATGCCGTAACTTGTTTGATACAAGAATCTTTTTTTCTTAAGTATTCATCTACATCTTTAAGAATAGAAATTTTTTCATTAAAAGGCTTGGCTTCAATTGGATTGATATCTCCATACATTTTTACATTCGATCTAGATGAGGAGTTATCTATAACGCCATTTTTATTTCTCAAACTTGCTAATAAATTCTTAGATGCTTCCGTTAAAGATTTTTTAGATATTTCATTAGAGTGAGAGTAGGAAATTACATCTCCCGTTACACCTCTTAGACCGTATCCAATCGATGAGTCGTAACTTGTGTTTTTAATTTTATTATCATCTAAAACAAAAGACTCACTTTTGCAGTGTTCAAAAAATAACTCACCGTCATCACAGTTTTTAAGGGTTTCCGAAACTAGTTCTTCTGCCTTTTCTCTAGTGAGGTCAGTATCCGAAAAAAAAGTGTTCATTATCGCTATAATTTTTTTAATTTTAAGTTATCCTTGTACACTTTTTGTCAAAGTGTCGCAAAGTTAACTAGAGTAAGTTTTGTTATAAGATCGATATTTTATGAAATCAATTTTAACTACTATTATTTTATTTTTATCAGGGCAAAGCTTGTATGCAGCTCAGCCTAAAAACTGGCAATTAGGTTATCAAGATAGCGTCACCTCTATTATGGACGATCTTGTTTTCATGCATGATTATATTTTGCTTCCAATCATTACAGCTATTTCAGTTTTTGTTTTATTTTTAATTCTTTATGGTGTTTATAAATTTAGAGCTTCTAAAAATCCAAATCCGTCTAAAACTACTCATAACACCACTCTTGAAATTTTGTGGACGGTAATTCCTTGTTTAATACTTGTAGTTATTGCAGTTCCATCTTTTAAGTTACTTTACAAGCAAGATGTAATTCCAAAAGCTGACGTAACTATTAAAGCAATAGGTTATCAATGGTATTGGGGATACGAATATCCAGATCAAAAAATTGCTTTTGAAGCAACAATGGTGGAAACGAAAGATTTAAAACCAGGTCAGCCAAGATTATTAGCTACCGATAAGCACGTTGTGGTTCCAGTCAATAAAGTAGTAAAAGTTTTAATAACTGCAAATGATGTTTTGCATGCTTGGGCAATGCCTGCTTTTGGAGTTAAGAGAGATGCTGTTCCAGGACGAATTAATGAAACTTGGTTTAAAGCTGAAAAAGAAGGAATATTCTATGGCCAATGTTCTGAGCTTTGTGGAATTAAACATGCATTTATGCCAATCACGGTAGAAGTTGTATCGGAAGAGAAATATAAAGAATGGTTAGATATGGCAAAAGTTAAATACGCTATGTATCCAGAAAATAATTTAATTGTTAATAAAGAAAAATAGGAGAAATAAAAATTATGTCATCTTACTCATCTACTGCTGACGCTCATCACGAAAGCCACCCAACTGGATGGAAGAGATGGGCTTTTTCAACAAATCATAAAGATATCGGAACCATGTATTTAATTTTTGCGATTATCGCAGGAGTTATTGGAACAACTTTTTCTGTTTTGATGAGAGCAGAGTTGATGTATCCGGGTGATGGAATACTTGGTGGGGATTATCATTTATATAATGTCTTAGTGACTGGCCATGGTTTGATCATGATTTTCTTTATGGTGATGCCAGCAATGATTGGTGGTTTTGGAAACTGGTTTGTGCCTTTGCAAATTGGTGCACCAGATATGGCTTTTCCTAGAATGAACAATATTTCTTTTTGGTTGTTACCAGCAGCTTTTATTTTATTACTTGCATCTATTTTTGTTGAAGGACCTCCAGGCGCAACTGGTGTTGGTGGAGGATGGACTATTTACCCTCCTTTATCTTCTAAAGCTGGTCAGCCAGGTCCAGCGATGGATTTAGCAATTTTTAGTTTGCACCTAGCAGGAGCCTCTTCAATACTTGGTGCCATTAACTTTATTACTACAATTTTCAATATGAGAGCTCCAGGAATGACCATGCATAAAATGCCATTATTTGTTTGGTCTATGTTAGTGACTGCATTTTTATTGCTTCTTTCATTACCCGTTCTTGCTGGAGCAATAACGATGTTGCTGACAGATAGAAACTTTGGAACTTCTTTTTTTAATCCTCAAGGTGGTGGAGATCCAGTTTTATTTCAACATTTGTTTTGGTTTTTTGGACATCCAGAAGTTTACATTATGATTTTGCCAGGCTTTGGAATTATCAGTCACATTGTTTCAACTTTTTCTAAAAAACCTGTTTTTGGATATTTAGGTATGGCTTATGCAATGGTTTCTATTGGAGTGGTAGGATTTATTGTTTGGGCGCATCATATGTATACCGTAGGAATGGGTGTAGATACTAAAGCTTATTTCGTTTTTGCCACCATGGTAATTGCAGTACCAACGGGTATTAAAGTATTTTCATGGATTGCAACAATGTGGGGTGGATCTGTAACGCTTAATACTCCAATGTTATGGTCTTTAGGCTTTATATTTTTATTTACTGTAGGTGGAGTTACTGGAGTTGTTTTAGCTAATGCGGGAATTGATACAGCATTGCATGATACTTATTATGTTGTAGCACATTTTCATTATGTTTTATCCTTAGGGGCTGTGTTTTCTTTATTTGCTGGTTTTTACTATTGGTTTAGTAAAATGAGTGGATACGAATATTCAGAATTTTTAGGAAAACTTCATTTTTGGATCACTTTCATTGGAGTAAATTTAATATTTTTCCCTCAACATTTTTTAGGTTTAGCGGGAATGCCTAGAAGATACGCTGATTATCCAGATGCTTATGCAGGTTGGAATTATGTATCATCGATTGGATCTTATATTTCTGCTTTTGGTGTACTTGTATTTTTTGCGGTTGTAATTCATGCTTTTGTCAAAGGAAGACAGGCTGCAAATAATCCTTGGGGAGAGGGTGCAACAACATTGGAGTGGACACTTACATCTCCACCTCCTTTCCACCAATTTAACGAGTTACCACAAATTAAGTAACCAGAAAGGTTTCGTGAAAGAAAATGACTGATGCATCCATTACATCGGTGAAAGCTTCTACGAATATATTGAAGAGTTTTTTTGAGCTAATGAAACCAAGGGTAATGTCTTTGGTTATTTTTACTGCCTTGGTAGGAATTGTTATTGCACCAACAAAACCTAATTTTCTAGATGCGGCCATATCTTTATTTTTTGTAGCTTTGGGAGCGGGAGCATCTGGTGCATTAAATATGTGGTATGACGCTGAAATTGATGGAATTATGTCTAGGACTTGTCTTCGACCTATTCCATTAGGAAAAGTGAAAAATCAGCACGCGCTTATCTTTGGAGTTATTTTATCCTTTGTTTCAGTTGCAGGTTTATATTTTTTTTCCAATTTTTTATCTGCTCTTATTTTGGCAATTACAATTTTATTTTATATTTTTATTTATACTATTTGGCTTAAAAGAAGCACCCCACAGAATATTGTGATTGGTGGAGCTGCAGGATCCTTTCCTCCCGTCATAGGTTGGACTATTTCTTCTAATTCAATTTCAGTAGAGCCTATTATTCTATTTTTAATAATTTTTTTATGGACCCCATCTCATTTTTGGGCACTCAGCCTCTATAAGAATGAAGACTATAAAAAAGCAAAAATTCCAATGTTGTCAGTTGTAAGTGGCGAAGCTGTAACGAAAAAAAATATTTTATTTTATTCTGTTATTCTCTGGCCATTTACATTGGCGCCTTATTTTCTTGGGTTTGCAAGTTATTCAAATTTACTTTTTTCATCTTTATTTGGTTTTTTTTATATTTATTTATCTTTTCAATTATTAATTACAAAAGAGAAATCTTCATCCCATCGTATTGCTAGAAATATTTTTATTTATTCTATTTTTTATTTATTTTTTATTTTCTCAACTATTTTAATTGATAATTATTTTTTTCTATAATTTATGAAGCTTAAAAATAAAAATAAATTAGTTGCTTGGATACTGGTAGGTTTTATGGCCTTCTTTTTTTTCTATACTATTTATAATATTACCGGTGGAATTTTTGATAGACCTTTATGATTGCTGCAAAATATAAAATTTTACATCCAAAGTATTTAGTTTTGATTTTTTTTATTATGCTAGGATTGTCCTTTGCTTCTGTTCCTTTATATGATCTTTTTTGTAGAGTGACTGGATTTGGAGGAACACCGCAAGTAACTAAAAAATTGCCAACGATTGTAGCAAACCAATTAGTTACTATGCGATTTGATGCAAATGCAGCTGGAAATTTACCAGTTCGCTTCCAGGTAAAAAATAATAAAATTGATTTAAGACCAGGTGAAATCAAAAATGTCATTTTTCAAGTTAGTAATGAAGTTAATCAAGATTTAAAAGTTGTAGCTACTTTTAATGTAACGCCTGATTCGGTAGGAAAATATTTTAATAAATTAGAATGTTTTTGTTTTGAGCAACAAAAATTAGCTGGAAATGAAGTAAAAGAACTTGCCGTTTCTTACTATATTGACCCTGCGATAGTTAAGGACCCAGCGACCAAAAACGTCAAAGATATAACTTTATCTTATACATTATTTGAAGTAGATAAGTTTCGAAATTAATTATGTCAGCAGCTGAAAAAAAACACGATTACCATTTAGTTGATCCAAGTCCTTGGCCAATTTTTTGTTCTTTCGCCTCATTAATTTTATGCATTGGAGCGGTCTACTATTTTTCTACCAAAAGCCTTTGGTTGATGATTATTGGATTGGCAGTGCTTACGTATGGAGCCTTCATGTGGTTCAGAGAAGTTGTAATTGAAGCTCATGAAAAAGGAGATCACACCCCAGTAGTCCAAATTAGCCATCGGTATGGAATGGTTTTGTTTATCGCATCAGAAGTGATGTTTTTTGTTGCATGGTTTTGGGCCTATTTTGATGCAAGTTTATTTCCAGACCAAATCATCGGAGGAATTTGGCCACCAAAAGGAATTCAGACCTTAGATCCTTGGCATATACCTTTAATTAATACTTTAATTTTACTTTTGTCAGGAACGACTGTGACCTGGGCTCATCATGCATTACTTGAAAACGATAGAAAAAGTTTAATTCAAGGCTTGGTCTTGACCGTCATCCTTGGTGCAATCTTCACAATGTTTCAAGCGTATGAATATATGGCAGCAACATTTAAGCTAAGTACTGGCATTTATGGATCTACTTTTTACATGGCGACAGGCTTTCATGGCTTCCACGTTTTAATTGGAACTATATTTCTTGCTGTGTGTTTATTTAGAGCTAGAAAAGGTCACTATACTCCTGATCATCATTTTGGCTTTGAAGCTGCAGCTTGGTACTGGCATTTTGTCGATGTAGTTTGGCTGTTTTTATTTGCTGCTATTTATATTTGGGGCAGTTAATTTTTTTTGAAAAAAATAATATTTACCAGTTTTAGTTTTCTCATCATCATTTTATTATTTAGCCTGGGAACTTGGCAATTAATAAGATTAAATTGGAAACAACAGCTTATCCAGGACATTTCTGCATCTATTAACAAGCCAGCATTAGAAGTGAGCGACTTGGCTCAAGTAAAAAGTTTTCAAAATATAAAGTTATCAGGTGATTTATTTAAAAAAAATTATTTTATCTATCAATTAAATGAAAAAGGAAAATATGGATTTAATTTAATTTCATTGATGAAAGTCAATGAAAATTATTCTGTTCTAATTCAAAGAGGATGGGTCAATTCGATTAAAGATGAATATAAATTTAATTTGAATAATGAACAATATAAGCTTTCTGGCAGGGTAGAAAATATTAAGCCCAAAGGTTTTTTTACTCCAAATAACGATACAAATTTAGAATTTAAGTATTATATTGATGTAGGGTTATTAGAGACTATTAATAAAGTAAAAATTTATCCATTTATTCTTATTCAGACATCTAAAGACGGACAATTTGAGAATATTAAAAATTTACAAAATTTAAACATTACAAATAATCATTTACAATATGCTATTACTTGGTTTGTTTTGGGATTTTGTATATTAATCGCTTTTTGCTTTTATAGAAAAAAATATAAATAATTATGCAGTATTACAGTACCAGAAATAAAAAAGATAAATTTACTTTTGAGCAAGTTTTTTTAAATGCCCTTGCAGCAGATGGTGGCTTATATATTCCCGAGTCTATTCCAGTTTGGAGTCAAGAGACAATAGAAAATATGAAAGACCTTTCATTTCAAGAATTGTCATTTGAAATTTTTAAAGTTTTTACAGGAAGCACATTCGAAAATGAAGAGTTAGCTTCTATTATTAATCATTCTTATTCAACTTTTAAAATACAAGAGGTGGTCAAATCTAAAGTTGTAGATGGCATTAGTTGTGTTGAGTTATTTCATGGTCCTACATTGGCTTTTAAAGATGTGGCCATGCAAGTTTTGGGCAATATGTATCAAAACTTATTAAATAAAAGTAAAAACAAAATGAATTTAGTAACAGCTACATCAGGAGATACAGGCGCCGCTGCTATTGATGCTTTAAAAAGTAAACCTTATTTAAATATTTTTGTCCTTCATCCAGAACATAAGGTTTCGGAAACGCAAAGAAGACTAATGACAAGTGTTGCAGACTCAAATGTTTTTAATATTGCAATTCAGGGTACCTTTGATGATTGTCAGTACTTAGTCAAAGAAATGTTTAATGATACTGAATTTAGAAATAAAATTCAAATGTCAGGAGTTAACTCTATTAACTGGGCAAGAATTGTAGCTCAAATAGTTTATTACTTTTATATCTATTTAAAACAATCAGTTTTTAAAAGAATGATTGTGTCCGTTCCAACAGGTAATTTTGGAGATGTTTATGCTGGCTATGTTGCAAAAAAAATGGGTCTACCTATAGAAAAACTAATTATTGCCAGTAATCATAATAACTTACTTGAAAACTGTATTGCCACAGGACTGTACAAGCCATCAACAGTGAAACCCTCGATTTCTCCAAGTATGGATATTCAGGTTGCAAGTAATTTTGAAAGGATTGTGTTTGATATATGTGAACACAATGATTTAAGAGTTAAGCAATTAATGCAAGATCTTAAAGAAAAAAAACAATTTCAATTAAGTGATATAGAATTAAGTAATTTACAAAAATATTTTTTAGCTTGCAGTGTTTCAGAGGAAGAGACAAAGAATACTATTGCAGAGCTACACAAGGCATTTAATGTTATTTTAGATCCACATTCTGCTATTGGATTTTACGCACTTAAAAAGCTGGTTTCATTCGACAATAACTATTCATACTTTTGCTTAGAAACAGCGCATCCTTGCAAATTCCCCGATGCTATACATGATGCGATACAAATGGATCCTCCAGTTCCAAATTTTGTAAAAGAGATTTTCGCAAAGAAAGAGAAATTCGTAGTTTTAAAAAATGATTTAGATAGCTTAAAAAAATATATTATTTTAAAAGCTAGTTAGTTTAATCTTGAGCTGCCTTTCTAGCAGCTTCATCTACTAAGTTATTATATCGATTTGTTGAATGACCTTTAACCCACTGCCAGTTTATAATTTTATTTTCTCTTAATTTATCTAACTCAACCCATAAATCTTTATTTTTTACAGGTTGTTTATTTGCAGTCATCCATCCATTTTGTTTCCATTTATATATCCAATCTTCAATTCCATTTTTGACATATTTAGAGTCGGTAAAAATATTTATCTTATTCGATTTGATTTTTAGCAATGACTTAATTACTGCCATTAACTCCATTCGGTTATTCGTTGTTTCTTTTTCTGAGCCAGAAATAATTTCTTCATCTTGCTGGCTAATAATCAGTGCCGCCCAGCCTCCCTTACCAGGATTACCAGAGCATGCCCCATCCGTATAAACGATAATATCATCTTTCATGATTGAGAAATTTTTTCATATTGTTTAAATTGTAAATGAAACTTAATTTTTTGTAGAAATTCATTGGGATTTTTAACTTTAACAATTGCTCCTTTTTGCTGATTAAGTTGATCATATAACCTCGTTAAATAAAATCTGATTGCTGCACCTCGCAAGAGATATGGAAGTGCTAAAATTTCTTTCTGAGTTAATTTTCTTATTTGTTGATAGCCTTTTATTAGGGCTTTTGCTTTATTTACTTTAAATTTGAATTTTGAATCAAAGCATATTGCATTTATGCAGATTGCTAAGTCATAAACATAAGCATCATTACATGAAAAATATAGATCTATAAATCCACTAAATTTTTTCTTTAGAAAAAAAATATTATCGTGAAATAAATCAGCATGAATAATTCCTGAAGGTAAATTACTTGGCCACTGTTTTTTTAAATCTTGTAAAATAGTATCAATCCACTTGCATAAGCGATTAATTTTTTTACTTTTTGATTTTTTAATTAAGTTATTTAGGGCAAACCATGATTGAAGAGATAAGTTATTTTTTCTATAGAGTTTAATATTTTTAGTAGCTAGATGAAGTTTTGCTATATTATTTCCTATGATTTTACTTTCATTTAAAGAATGGTTTTTTTTTTCTTTACCATGAACAAAGCTGGTAATAGATGCTAATTTTTTTTCAACTGTGAATAAGAATTTTCTTTTTTTATTTAAAATTGGTTTAGGGCAGTTGATTTGTTTAGCATTTAGCTTTTTCATTAAATGCATAAAAAAAGGTAATTCTTTACTATTCACCCTTTTTTCATAAATAGTTAGGATAAATTTATTTTTACTTGTTACTAATAAGTAATTTGTATTTTCTATCCCTTTTTTAATGCCAATAAGCTTTTTAAGATGACCAATATTATAATCTTTTAAAATTAACTGAACTTGAGAGAATGATATTTCAGTATAAATAGCCATTACTGAAGAGTTGAAGGAATTTTAAATGTAACATTTTCTGTTGCAGATGTAACTTCTTCAATTTGAACATTTCTAATTTTTTTAATTTTTTTTATTAAGTTTTGAATTAAGATTTCTGGAGCAGAGGCACCTGAAGATAAACCTAAATTTTTACAGTTTAATATTTGTTCTTCAGGAAATTCTAGGTCAGTATGTAACAACAAACTATTTTCACAGCCATTTTTTTTTGCCACCTCTACTAGCCTTTGTGAATTAGATGAATTTCTACTTCCAATAATTAGAAATAAGTCGCACTTTGGTGCAATTAATTTTACGGCAGCTTGTCTGTTGGTTGTGGCATAGCAAATATCTTCTTTTATTGGCCCTTTGATTGTTGGGAATTTATTTTGCAAACTTTGAATTATTTCTTTTGTATCATCAATAGATAGAGTTGTTTGGGTAATGTATGCATATTTTTTTTCTTTTATGGGTAAAATTGTTTCTACGTCTTCTTTATTTTGGATGAGTTCAATATTATTGTTATCGATTTGACCCATGGTTCCAATAACTTCTGGATGATTTTCATGTCCAATTAAAAAAATGTGGTAGCCTTGTTTATTTAGCTGCTCTGCCTCTCGATGCACTTTGGATACAAGAGGACAAGTTGCGTCAATATAAAGTAAATTTTTAAATTTTGCATCATCAACTACTTTTTTGGCCACACCATGAGCAGAAAAAATTACAGGTCTGCTAGTATCTTCGATATCATCAAGCTCATCTACAAAAATTGTTCCCATTTCCTTAAGTTCTTGCACAACATGCTTGTTATGTACTATTTCATGGCGCACATATATTGGCGCTCCAAATTTTTGCAGAGATTTTTTTACAATTTCAACCGCTCGATCAACGCCCGCACAAAAACCTCTTGGACTAGCCAAATAAATTTTTAATTGATTATCTTTTTTTTGTTCTTCCATAAATATATTCTAACATAATATGAGGCAATGTAAGTGACGCAAGTCCAATAAAAATTATTTTTAACATTGCGTTACTAATAGAGAAATCATTACTTAAATAAAATAACATTATCACCGCAATTAAAAAAGTAGCCATTGTTAATGGCAATGAAAGAACCAGAAACCTTTTTAATCCTTGATTTAAGTCATTTGCATCTAGTTCATTAGCTAATGACAATATGTGTTTAGACGAGTGCATGAAGCAAAAGTAAATTGTAAAAGCCAATATAAGAGGTAGGTAATTAAAGATTAATATTATTGATAAATTCTCTATGCAAATAATTAAAAAATATCTGAAATTTAATAATTTTAAATACAAATATAAAATTTGTAGAGAAATGAGAATAAATAAATTTAAGTAAAATAAATAATAAAAAAATTCGGGATTAAAATTCCATGTATCAATACCAAGCAATAAAATATCAATAAAATTTGCTGTCTCTTGATTATTTAAATAAAGTGGCGCCGATATTACAAGCAGACCCCTAAAAAAATAAATTAGTCGATTTAAGAAAAAGTTTTTATTAATGAATAATTCCAGATCTTCATGTCCAAAATGAAATGAGGCTACAATAAAAAAGAATATAATTGAAAGTAGAGGAAAGTTTAGCCAAATTAGCAATACTAAAAGGCTAGTTGCAATATACAAAGAATAAAAAATAAGTGGCCAATGTTTATTAAACTTCTTTTGAAATAATAATTTTCCTTTTTGATTATCAAGAGATCCATGAGAAACCCCAATAGTTGCAAGTAAAAAAAAACATATAATTAAATAAAAATTACTTTTGAGTTCTGAAAAATAATTAATAGAAATAGACAATATAACCAGTCCTAAATAAAATAAAAATTGAAAATAAAATTTTTGTTTCAATTTGACATTAGTATCTAGCAAGCTTTTAGTCATAATTATTTTTTCCATCTAAGCACATACTGAAATAAAGTTTTTGTAAAAAGGATTATAGGCATTGTAGAAATAATTTTAATATCTTCTATAAAATTACTCCTGTCAGTTAAAAAATTAATAATTGTTTTCGGGTTGTTTTTTTTAAATAAATTAAAAAAGATAGAGGGCATCCGTTTAGGATTATTTCTAATAACATGTAACAATATCTCATCTAAGAAATTATATTTTTTCGGTCTAGCAGATGGTATGATAATTTTTTTATATTGTTTTAAGGATAATGCTAGTGATTGACTGAATGTTTGAATAGCCTGAAATGTATAGCCAGTACTTAATCTTGTTAAATTTCCTGCCGTCCCAATGGGCACATGTATGTTTGTTGCATAATTAGTATTCTGAAAATTTAAAGGTATAACGCCAAATTCTGTAAAAGTGATCTTCCCTTCAATATTATGTAATTTTAGATATGTTTGAATTTCATCTTGGTACTCTTTCTTTGTTTTAATTTTATTAGAATACCAGGTTGTTTCTATCAGTGCTTTTTTGTTAGTGAAAGGTAGGATATAAAAAAAATGCAAACCATTATCTTGCTTACAATCAAAATTCATAAGATCTAAAATTTTATTATTAAAAACTTCTTTTTTTGTTTCAATTTCTACACCAAAAAAATGTTGATAAATTGAGGATTTACTAGGTTTTGTTTTTACAAGACTGTCAAAAATTATTTTTCCTAAAAATAAGTCTTTATTAGTTTTAATAATATTTTTTTTAATATTTAAAATTTTACAGTTATTGACAATTTTAATATTTTTATTCTTATTTAAATTTTGAAGGATAAAATTATAGAATTTTTTTGAATCAATAGTCCGATAGGGGCTATGTTTGCAATCTATGTCTAGTTTTTGGTTTTTCCAAATAACATTAAATTTATTCCAGCTTTTAATTACGCACTTTGAAAAAAGATTATTATCAAAATCCCAGTAAGACCAATTTTTATCTCTATCATATTTGTTTCTTTTTTCTAAAATACATAGAGTTTTGTATTGCAAACAACCAAGCTTGTGCATGTGATATGCCAGAGATAGTCCTGACAGTCCACCTCCAAGAATTATATAGTCAAATTCTTTCATTTAATTTTATTTTAGTATTTATAAGATTGTGTTCTAGTTTCATATGACTGTGTTTTTCTTGTTTAAAAAATAAAAAAAATAAATCAAATAAAGAAAAAATTGTTTGTACTAGTTTTTCAAAATTATTTACATATATTTTTCCTGACTTGTCATAATTATAGATATTATTTTTTTGCAAAATTTTTCGACCAATTTGCCTATAAACTCTTCTTGCAATTAATATAGCCAATCTACTTCTCAAGGGTATTTTTTTACAAGCAACAAAAGCACTTTCATAAAATAATTCTGCTTTAAAAATTATTTTTTTAATCTCATTAAAATTATGTCGAATGTAATACCTGCCATTTTTTTTATCTTCATTAACATCTCTAGCAATATTTGTAAGTTGCATTGCAATACCAAGGTCAATTGCTCCAAGCAAAGAATCCCTATCTTTTACTTGTAGTATTTTTGCCATCATCAAACCCACAGTTCCTGCAACTCTATAGCAGTATATATAAAGATTTTTTTTATCATGAATAATATGTTTGCTTTTTAAATCAGATTGTACTCCGTCAAATAAATCTAAAATAATTTTTTTAGAAATATTTTCTTTAATTAACAGGTACCAAATATTCTTGATAATTTTTGATGTATATTTTTTTTGTAAAAATTGTTTTTTAAAATGTATAAAATTAATTTTTTTTATCTTTAGATCTGAATGATCATCTACAATATCATCAACTGTTCTACAAAAATCATAAAGCATTGAACATTGTTGAAAAATTGTTTTTTTTAAAAAAAAACCAGCCCAGCTAAAGGATTTAGCATGTGTATGTAACAAGCTTTGTTTTCTCATTTTATAAAAGCTTATCTAATACTTTTGCTGAGGAAAGAACCCCAGGCATTCCTGCACCAGGATGTGTACCCGCGCCAACAAAAAACATATTAGAAAAAATTTCCGATTGATTGTGAAATCTAAAATATGCAGATTGAGTAAATTTTGGCTGAATAGAAAATCCAGATCCATGCAAAGTTGATAGTTCTTGTTCAAAATAATCTGGCGTTAAATAAAAATCACTTACAATATTTTCTCGTAAATTTGGCAAAGTGGTTTTTTCCATTTTTGCAATTACTAAATCTTTAAAACTATCTCCTTTTTCTTTCCAATTAATACCAGACAAATTATTTGGAACTGGCACAAGGACGTAAAAAGCATCATGATTTTCAGGAGCCATACCGGGATCGGTTGCTGTGGGTCTATGTAAATAATAACTAATATCATCTGTTAAAATTTTATCATCAAAGATTTTTTTTAAGTGATCTTGGTATGAATTACCAAAGCAAATAGTATGATGGGCAATATTATTATATTTTTTTTTACTTCCAAAATAATAAACAAACAAACCCATAGAATAATTCATTCTTTTAATTTTTTGATTAAATAAAAAATTATATTGATTATTTGATTTAATTAAATTTTTATAAACGTTGGGAGGGTCTGAATTACATATTAAATAATCACAATTAATAATTGAACCATTTTTTAATTGTATACCTGTAATTTTTTTATTTTTGGTTAAAAATTCAACAACTTCAGCATTCTTTAAAATTGTAATATCTTCTTCTTTCATAAGTTTTTCTAATGCTTCTACTATTTTTCCTGTCCCACCCATCGCATAATGAATTCCCCATTTTTTTTCTAAAAATAAAATTAAGGCATAGATGGCAGTGGTACTAAAAGGGTTTCCACCAACAAGTAATGGATGCATACTAAATATTCTTCTTAATTTTTCATTTGAAATATAACTAGATACTAATTGATAAACAGACTGATAACTTTTTAATTTTAACAAAGCTGGTATTTGCTTAATCATAAATAAAAAATTATTAAATGGCTTGTCAGATAATTCTACAAATCCTTTGTTAAATATTTTTTCTGTAAACGTTATAAGTTTTTTGTAACCATTCAAATCATTTGAAATCTTGCTAATTTGACTCTCCATCTCATTTTCATTACCTGAATAGTTAAACACTGAGCCATCGTTGAAAACAAATCTATACCATAGATCAAGAGGAACAATTTTAACATAATCCTCTATATTTTTTTTAAAAAGAGAGAATAATTCATTAAACAAATAGGGAGCGGTAACTACGGTAGGTCCAGCGTCATAGGTGAAACCATCTTTCGTAAAAACCCTGGCTCTACCACCTAAGTCTGCCTGTTTTTCTAATAATGTGACTTCATAACCTTTTGCCCGCATTCTCAATGCTGCAGCTATTCCGCCAAAGCCTGATCCAACTACAATTAGTTTATTCTTCATTTTAATTTAATTTTAGAGTAATTACTTTTACTATGAATAATCAAAAAACAACAAAAAATTCTCCAGAAAAAGTAATTTTAGAAAAAGGCAAAAAGTATTTTTGGTGCACTTGTGGACTATCAGGAAAACAGCCTTTTTGTGATGGATCACATAAAGTTTCTACCGATTTTAAATCTATGCATTTTGAAGTTGAGGAAACAAAGGAATATTATTTGTGCAATTGTAAAAAAACCAATAATCAACCTTATTGTGATGGCTCTCACAATAAATAAAAATTTTAAATATTTTTTTTAAGATTTTCTAAGTTCTCTTTAACGCTAGAAAAATTAATTTCCTCAATTTTGTTTTTTTCAATAGTTTGAGAAATTAATTTTTTTGCACTTTCCACAGCAATGATGGTTGATAATTGCTTAACTTCTTTCATAGCATTGTTTTTTGCTTGATTGATTTTTTCAGTAATATTCTTTTCTTTTGAATCAAGCATGTTTTTAATTTTTTCTTCCATAACAATACTTTCGTCTTCATTCATTTTGGATGCTCTGGAAAGAATTTCATCACATTCGATTTTAGAATGATCTAATTGATTTTGATATTTGCTTAATAATTGTTCGCTTTCTAATTTTAATTTTTCTGCCTCGTCAATTTTCTTAGTAATCTCTGAAATTTTATCATCCAAGGAGCTTGCAATCATACCTGGAATTTTTTTGTAAATAAGAAACCCAAAAAATATTACAAAAGATACTGCTACCCAAAAAGTTGCATCCATTTAATTTAGTTCCTTTAAATAATTTTTTGAAACTTCTTCTACAATAGCATTAACGCTAGCTTTGTTTGCTTCAATTTTAGATATTTTTTGTACCAATTCTCTTGCCACTTCAGAAGAAATAGATCCAATATTTTGAATAGCTTCTTTTTTAAAAGATTGAATTTCTTTATCTACTTCTTCTAATTTAACTTCTAGTTTAGTATTAAGCTCTTTCTTTTTATTTTCAAATTCTTCTTGAAGCTTTTTTTTATTTTCATTGATTAAATCTTTTGCCTCTTTTTTTGCATTCTCAATTAATGACAAGTATTCTTGATACTTTTTCTCTGCCTGGTTTTTTAAATTTTTTGCTTCATCAATGTGATCACTGATATGATCATCTCTTTGCTCAATACTTTCTGAAAGTCTTGGAAGTGCAATTTTTGCAATGACTAGATATAAAACTGAAAAAGTAAGGGCTAACCAAAATATTTGTGGAATCCAGGACTCAGGGTTTAATTGAGGCATACCCGCTTTCTCTGCTGCTAGTGCAGCAGAGCTACTGAATGTGATAAATAATACTAAAAATTTATCCATTAATAGTTAAAAAGCGAAAAGTATTATTAAAGCGACAACCAATCCAAATAATCCAGTTGCTTCTGCTAAGGCAAAACCTAGCAGTAAGTTTGGAAATTGTTTTTGAGCTGCTGATGGGTTTCTCATTGCTCCTGATAAATAATTACCAAAGATAGTACCAATGCCAACCCCTGCTCCTGCTAATGCGATTGCAGCTAATCCTGCTCCAATCATTTTTGCTGCTTCTAGTTCCATTTTCTTTCCTCCTTGTTGTTAGTGATGTAAGTGAAGTGCATCGTTTAAATAAATGCACGTTAATATTGCAAAAACGTAAGCCTGTAAGAAAGCGACTAGTATTTCTAAGCCTGTAAGTGCAACAGAAAATCCAAGTGGTAACCAACCACCGAGAATACCGAGACTGACTACAAATCCTCCAAATACTTTGAGCATAGTATGTCCAGCCATCATATTTGCAAATAATCGGACCGATAAACTTATCGGGCGACTTAAGTATGAAATAATTTCAATGACAACAATTAATGGCAATAATACAGCTGGAACTCCAGATGGGACAAACAATTTCAAATATGAAATTCCATGCTTAATAAATCCAATGATTGTTACGCCAATAAAAATAAAAAAAGCTAATGCGAAAGTTACTATGATGTGACTAGTAACTGTAAAAGAATAGGGTATCATTCCAACCATGTTGGCGACTAGTACAAATAAAAACAAACTTAAAATGAAGGGAAAATAAGGTCTTGCATCTTTACCCGCTGTATCGCTAATCATTTTAGCAACAAATTCATATATCATTTCTGCAAGCAGTTGCATTTTTCCAGGGATAAGCGATTTTTTTTGTGTAGATAAAATAAAAAAAATTGAAATTAGAGCTACTGTTATCACCATAAATAAACTAGAGTTCGTAAATGATATATCAATGTTACCTATTTGAATTTTTGGACCAATTGAATAAACTTCAAATTGGGTCATTGGATTTGTAGCCATAATTTTAAATTCAGTCTTTATTAATCATTTTTGAGGTTCGCACAACATTTAAAATGCCAGTAATAGCTCCTAGAAAGAAAAAAACTATTAACAAAAAGGGCTTAGTTTCAAGCCATTTATCAAGATAATATCCAATGCCACTTGCGACAAAAACTGCAGCAACTAACTCGCTACTTAATCTCATCGCGATACCCAAGGAAGATGTATTTTTCGTTACTTCTTTTTTATCTTTTGGAATAAATTTTTCTAATTTTTTACTTAGATCTTTTATATCTTTCATTTCAACTTGAGGTAGTTAGGCAACCATTTCTTCTGCTTTTTCTAAATCAACGGCAACAAGTTGACTGACTCCTCTTTCGGCCATCGTTACTCCATATAAGCGGCTCATTCTAGACATGGTTAGGGCGTGGTGAGTGATAACTACAAATTTTGTGTCTGTGATATTGGATAGTTCATCTAACAATGCGCAGAATCTTGTTACATTAGCATCATCTAGTGGAGCATCTACTTCGTCTAAAATACAAATAGGAGCGGGGTTAATTAAGAATACTGCAAATATTAGAGCCATAGCCGTGAGAGCTTGCTCACCCCCAGATAGAAGGGTAATTGATTGCAATTTTTTTCCTGGAGGACTAACCATCATTTCTAATCCAGCTTCTAATGGATCGTCAGACTCTATTAGTTCTAGTCTTGCATTGCCACCAGCAAATAATTTTGTATAAACATCATTAAATTTTCTACTTACTTTTTCAAATGCATCTAATAATCTTTCTCTTCCTTTTTGATTCAGATCATTAATCGAGCTTTTTAGTTTTTGCATTCCTTGAACCAGATCTTTACGATCATTCATCATTTTGTCTATTTGGTCTTGTAGTTCTTGGGTTTCGTTATCAGCTCTTAAATTTACTGCACCCATTCTTTCTCTTTGATCTTTAAGTTTTTGAATTTGAGAGTCGATTTTTTCAATTTCAATATTTTCTTCAGGATCTATGTTTGCAAAGTTTGGAAGTTCATCAATACTATGTTTAAAATCACTTAGTGATTTGAGTTCAATTTCTTTTTTTTTAGTTTTTAGTCCTTCCAAAATTGTTTGAGATCTAACTTTTCTTTCTGTGATACCAAGAACTGTATCGTTTATTTCGTAAAGTTTTTGATTAATATTTTTAATATTTTCTTCTTTCGTTTTTATTTTATTTTTTAGTTCTGCAATATCTTCTTCAATATTCTTAATATTTTGTAAGTAGGTACCTTTTTTTTCTGCAATTGTTTCAGGTTTTACTTCCTCAATATTAAGCAAAGTCTCATTTTCTTTTAATCTTTGATTAAGTTCTTGTAGCTTTGCTTCTGAACTTTGTTTTAAATCGTTCCAATTTTTAATTTCATTTTCAATGCTCAGTAATCTCTCTTTTCTTTTAATACTGTCTTGTTTAATAGTTTCATATTTACCTAAACGAGAAGCATATTTTTCTTGAAGATCAGAAATAGTTTTAATTTTATTATTAAAATCATCTTTTAATTGATTAGCTAATTCGATACTTAAACCATCGTTTTCACTGGAAGCCATAAGTTCTTCTGAAAAATTTGAAAGTTTTTTTTCTAGGCCATTTGTTTCTTCATATAAAGAGCTAAATTTGTTTTCAATATCCTCCTTTGTTAGCTGAGACAGATTCTCGAGTATATTTTTAAAATTATTGTTGATTTCAATCATTCCAAACAAACAATTGTCAGCTTTATCTTTTATTTTTTTTAATTCGACACCACTTATTTCAGAAAAAATTTTTTCCGAAAGTTCGTTTAAAGATGCTTGCTCTACATTTAAATTTTCTAAAGCTTCTTGATATGATTTGTATGCCTTTTGTTCGATATCAATATAATTTTTATCTAACTCAACAATTTCCTCTTTTTCTTTGACAAGCCTTTTTTCATTAGAGGAAGCATCATTTACTATTTGTTTTTCTCTATCAGTATCAATGTATAATTGTTTGATTTCTTTTTTAATTTTTTCAATTTCATTTTTAGCTCTATTTTCTTCCTCATTAATTTGTTCAAACTCTAGGTTCAGTCTTTGTAATTTGGCGTTTAATTGAGCGTTTTCATCTCTAAGAGGATTTAAATTTTGACTTTCTTCTTTTAGAGAATTTTCGTTAAAATTTTTATCAATATTTACAGCGCTAATTTCATCTTCAACTTCACCCAACTCTTCACTTGCCTGTTGAATATTTACCTCAACATCCTTATGTTGAAAAAAAACTAGTTTTGCTTCAAGATTTTGAATATCTGTAGAAATTGTTTTATATTTTGATGCCTCTTCTGCTTGTTTAAGCAGATTCTTTAACTGATTTTCAATTTGTTTCATAATGTCATCAGCTTTTTTTAAATTATTTTCTGCAGCAGTTAATCTAAGTTCCGCTTCATGTCTTCGAACGTGCAACCCTCCAATTCCAGCTGCTTCTTCTAGAATAGCTCGTCTGTCCGTTGGTTTTGCAGTAACCAAAGATCCAACTCTTCCTTGACTGACCATCGAAGGTGAGTGAGGACCAGTTGATAAGTCAGCAAATAAAATTTGAATATCTTTTGCTCTTACTTCGTTGCCATTTAAATAATATTTAGATCCTTTGTCTTTTTCTATTTTTCTTCTGACTTCAATTTCAGGCATATCGCTAAACTGAGGTAGGCGATTGTCATTTTCAAGTTTAAGAGCAACTTCACATAAATTTTTAGATGGCCTTGAAGTTGTGCCAGAAAAAATTACATCCTCCATGCCGGATCCTCGTAAACTTTTTGCAGAAGTTTCTCCCATGCACCATCTCAAAGACTCAACTATATTTGATTTGCCGCATCCATTAGGTCCAACTATTCCAGTAAGTCCATCTTCAAAATAAAACGAAGTTTTGTCTGCGAATGATTTAAAACCTATGATTTCTAACTGTTTAAATTTCATTTTTTATTGAAGAGTTTCTATGTATTTTGAAATAGCTTTGTAGGAATATTCACCAGTATATTTTTTACCATTAATTATTATGGTTGGCGTGGCATTAACATTGTACTTTTTAGTACCTTCGATCCTACTTTTTAACACTAATTCTTCATTTTTTTCATTTATAATGCATTTATCAAATTGGTCCTCCGTCATATTAAACTTCAGGGCAATCTTTTTTAATTTATTATTAACCTCTTTTATGTCTTTTCCAGAACTCCAATTTCTTTGTTCAGAATAAATTGTATTAAAAAATTCTAGTAATTTATCTTGTTGAATACATTTAGAAATTTTTCCAGCATTTAATCCCTGCAAGTCCAATGGAAAGTCTTTGTGAATTATTATTAACTTTCCTTTACTTGTATAGTTTTTTATTAAATCAGGAACAACTTCGAGATGAAAATTTGCGCAATGGGGGCATGTAGGTGAAGAAAATACTTCCATAGAGATTTTGGCAGATGCATTTCCAATCATTAAATCTTTTTCTTGATTGGCAAATACGGACGAATGAAAAAAAATAATAAAAAATACTAAACTTTTAGTTATAATTTTACTTATCATTTGAATTAAAAAAATTTTTAAAGGCATGTTTAAGTTTATCGTTTTTTATTAAGCTTATTTGTTCCGATGCATTATTGCTTAGAGAAGGTATGGTTTTCATTTTTCTTTCATCTAAATCATTAGCTTTAAAAGAGTTGATGATTATTTTGCTAATAAAATTATAACCAAAATAAGAATTTAGTTTCTCAATGATGTAATCTCTTGAGTAGTCAATCTCAAGAAGAAATTCTTTAGGAACCCTTAAAAAAAGAATTCTTTCTTGCTGAGCTGTGGATTGTTTTAATTTTTCAGGACTTGATATATTTGCAAGTTCAGCGCCCACAATTGATTTCCAATTCGATTTAACTTCGCTTAAGGAACTTTTTTGCGAACTCGCTAGTTTTTTCACTTCCTTAGAAAGAACTAATTTGATTGGTTTTAAGCCTTGATATACTTTGTCTTTGGTAAATTTTTTCATTTAAGGTGGTTATGAGTCAATTATTATCAAAAAAAATTATTGCATGGTATCAAAAACACAAAAGATCCCTGCCATGGAGAACTCATAGAAATGCCAAGGATAGAGATTACAAAGTATTGATTAGTGAATTTATGTTACAACAAACCAAAGTATCAACTGTAATTCCTTATTTTAACAAATTTTATAAAAAATTTCCCAACATAAGCAGTCTTGCAAAAGCACGTATCACGAGTGTTTTAAAACAATGGGAAGGTCTTGGTTATTATCGTAGAGCGCGAAATTTACATTTAACCTCTAAAATTTTGAATAAGGATTTCGACTCAAGTCTGCCAGCAGATATCAATCAATTAAAAAATTTACCTGGAATAGGTGATTACACAGCGTCAGCAATAATGGCGATTGCTAAAAACAAATCATTCATTGGAATTGATGGCAATGTAAAAAGAGTTCTGTCTAGAATTTTTGCAATTCAACAAAATAAAGACTTTATAAAAAATATAGAAAAAAAAATCATAACAATGAAGGTAAGTAAAAATTGTAGCGACCTCATGCAGGGTATTATGGAAATTGGCGCTTTGCTGTGCAGCCCAAAAAAACCAGATTGCCAAAAATGTCCTATTCAAAAGTATTGTAAGTTTAGTTTTCGACCTAACGCAGAGATAATTCCATCAAGAAAAATTAAAGAGAAGTATTTTTATGCTTTTTTTATAGAAAAAAAAAATCAAATTCTATTTTCATATAATAAAAGTTTTAATTTTTTAAAAGAAATGATTAATTTACCTCTAGTGGAAATAGAGAAAAATCATAGCCTAACAAAAATAACAAAAACACTTTTTGATAAATTTGAAATAAAAAATACACCATTAAAAAAAATCAATTATAATATTTCTAATTTTAAAATGATAATTACAATTGTTTATTTAAAAAATAACTTAAAATTCAATAATCAAAACTTTTTTTGGATTGATAAAAAAAAAATCAAACAAAAAATTTTATCAGTTTTGACAAAAAAATTAATTGAAGCATCTAATTAAAATGAAAAAAAAAATTTCTATTGCCATTATTGGTTCGGGAATAGCAGGACTAACATTAGCTAATTTTTTGCATAAAGAAAAAAATTTGGAAATAGAAATATTTGAAAAAGATAATATAAAAAATTCATCTACAAGTGGAATTCAAATTTCTAATAATGCTAGAATAATTTTAAATAAAATTAATTTTAATCAATTTAATAAAAAAAATTATTGCAATATCCATTCTATCAAAATTTTTGATTACAAAAATTTAAGTAAGATTGCATCCTTAAATATGAATTTCTTTAATAAAAAAAATAGTGAATATTTTTGCATAGAAAGAAATAAATTAATTTCTTTTTTACTTAACCAGCTAAACAAAAATATTAAAATTCATACTAATAAAAAAGTAATAGAAATTAAAACTGAAGATACTAATCAAATATTTTTTCAAGACGGTCAAATGAAGAAATTTGATATTGTTGTTGCATGTGATGGTATTTTTTCAAACTTAAGAAAAAAATTATCGAAAGAAAATTTATCTTTTAGACATACTGCAACAGCATACAGGGGAATTATTAAAAACATGGGAAAAATTTATTCTGAAAAGGTTAATTTATACTTGGGAAAAAAAAAACACTTAGTCATTTATCCAATTAACCAAAATTATGATTTAAGTTTTACAGGAATTACTAACGATCTTAATGGTCGATCTAAGCAAACATACCAACATTTGTCTCAAAAAAATGAAATTAAGCATTTTTTACGAGATTTTCATCCATTAATTAGAAAGTCGATTGAAAAATGTAAAAATATTTATACATGGCCAATTTATAGTCATTCAAATACTTTTTTTGGAAAAAAAAATGTTTTTTTTATTGGCGATTCTTCTCATGCCATGGCTCCTTTCCAGGCGCAAGGAGCAGCCCTTGCTATTGAAGATGCATATATTTTATCTAAATTAATAAAAAATAATCTCTTTTCTGTTAAGCAAATGGAAAAAATAAGGTTAAATCGAATTACAATGATAAAAAAAAGAGTTGAACGAAACTTGATAATTTTTCATCTGCATAACATAATTTTACAAAAGATAAGAAATTTTATTCTTAATATTGTTTGTAATAAAAAATTACTTGCGACGATGTTTTTTGGAAAAATTTTTAATTTTAAAGCTTAATTACCAGATCTAATTTTTTGTCTTAAATAATCGATAGGCATCATTTTGCCTTCAATATTGAAATGCCAGTAAGACCAACCATTACAAGAGGGTGCACCTTCAAGTTGAGCTCCAACTTTGTGAATAGATCCAGTAATATTTTTGTAACCTATGCTTCCATCAGCCATCACTTTTGCTGCATATTTTTTTTTGTTATCATATAAAGTAATACCAGGCTCAATTATCCCACTTTCAACAAGCATTCCAAATGGTATTCTTTTTTCGTTTCTCTTTTTTTCAATAGTTTTTAAATATGGATCTTTTATCGGTCTAATTAATTCTATTCTTTTTTTTGCAACATCAAGATATTTTTTTTCTTTTTCAATACCAACATAATTTCTACCTAATTTTTTTGCTACCGCACCAGAAGTTCCAGTACCAAAAAATGGATCTAAAATTAAATCACCTTTGTTAGTTGTCGCTAAGATTATTCTGTAAAGCAAGGCCTCTGGTTTTTGGGTGTTATGAGCCTTTTCTCCATTTGATTTACATCTTTCTTTTCCACTGCAAATAGCTAAGTTCCAGTCAGATCTTAGTTGTTTATCATCATTAAAACATTTTAATGAATTATAATTAAATGTATATTTTGATTTATCCGATTTAGCTGCCCAAATTAATGTTTCATGGGCATTAGTAAATCTTGTTCCCTTAAAATTTGGCATAGGATTTTTTTTATTCCAAATTACGTCATTTAGAATCCAAAAATTTAAATCTTGAATAATTTTACCTACTCTAAAAATATTATGATAGGTTCCAATCACCCATAAAGCTCCATCTTTTTTTAAAACTCTCTTACATTCTTTAAGCCATGCTGTGCTAAAATCATCATATGTTTGAAAGTTTTTAAATTGATCCCACTTATCATTAACAGCTGACACTTTGCTATTATCTGGTCTTTGAAGTTCTTTATCTAATTGTAAATTGTATGGTGGATCTGCAAAAACTATATCAAATGTTTCATCTGGTATTGATTTTAAGATTTCAATAGAATTTCCCTGAAAAATTTTATTTTTTAAATGATTTTTGTCTAATTTCATATTCAACCCAAGGTAGAATAAACTTTAAAGCAGTTTTAAAGTCAACAAAGGTCTTACTATGATTAGTGCTAAATTTATTTTGAAGACAATATCTTGTGTATCGGTGCAAAAGATTGTCTGTGAAAAGAAGTTACTCCAAATTTTTTTATATTTAGCAAGTGTTCTTGAGTTCCGTAGCCTGCATTTTTTTCCCACCCATAGTTAGGATATTTTTTAGATAATAAGTTCATTAAATTATCTCTTAAAACTTTTGCAACTATAGATGCGGCAGCTATAGAAGGGAATTTTTGATCACCCTTAATTTTGGGAATAATATTTTTTTTTGATTTATCAAAACTATATGGTCCATCTACAAGTATAGTGTTGTTTGTTAATTTAAAAGGATCAACTGCTCTTTTCATAGCTAATAAAGATGCATGCAAAATATTAAGTTTGTCAATTTCAAGTACACTTGCTACACCAACCGAGTAATTGCAATTATTTATAATTGTTTTAAAGAATAATTCTCTATTCTTTTTACTAATTTTTTTTGAGTCGTTAATTCCTTCTATTTCAAAATTATTGTTAGCAAATAAAGCAACTGCAATTACAGGTCCGGCTAATGGTCCTCTTCCAACTTCATCAACACCTATAATATTTTTATATATTTTTTTCTCTTGTTCAAAAGTGATCACAAAATTATTTTAAGCCATCAATTTTTTTTTGTAGATTTTGCAAATCTACCCATGCATTTCTTTTTTGATTTTCATGACGTAGTAAAAAACTTGGATGAAAAGATGGCAAAACTAATATACCTAAATTTTTAATATTTAAGTTTATCCATTTTCCCCTATCTGTGGTTAGATTGTATTTGTCGTCAAATAATATTTTAAGTGCAAATGAGCCAAGCAAATAAATAATTGATGGTTTAACTAACAAAATATGATCTATTAAATACTTTTTCATTAGTTGTGCATCAGTGTTATTGAGCACGTCTTTTTGATCTACTCTAAAATTTATTGCATTTGTTAGATAGACTTTATTTCTATCTAAATTAATTGCCCCAAGCATTTTATTTAATAATTCTCCTTCTGCCCCTGTAAATAATTTCATTTCAGTTACATCATTTTTTGAGGGCATATCGCCAATAATCATTATTTTTGAATTTAAACTTCCATCAAAAAAAACAAACTGATTATCAATTTTATTAAATCTTAAAAATTTTTTTTTTATTTTAGAAAAAAGAAATTCTATATGCTCTTTTTGGGAACTAATATTTTTGCTGCTATTATTTTTTGTATATATTAAGCTGTTATAAATATCTGTTGAGTGATAATAATATTTAATATTTTCGTTTAAATGTTTATTTGTACTTTTCATAAATATGGGTAAAAAAACTTTTATACATCTTGTAATACTATCTTTTTTAATCTTTATAAATTTAAAAGATGCAAAAGCCTCAATATTCCTATCAAAAGAGAGCTTGTTAAATTCCTCTGACTATATTTCCAATTATTTAAAAGGAGCTTTATCTGAAAAAAATAACAATTATTTCCAATCAAAAAACTATTTTGCAAAGACTAAAAAACTAAGTTCTGAGCATTTAGAATATTCTAGACAATATGTAAGTTCTTTAGTTTTAAATGAAAAAATTAGTGACGCATTCACCTATATTCAATCCTTAGATCAAGCAGCACAAGAAAATTATTTATTTAATTTAGTACAAAGTATTTTTTTAATCAAAAATGGTAACTACTTGCAGGCAAAAAAAATACTTCGATATCCTGAAGATAATAAAAATTTAAATGATGAGTTGCTAAGCTACATCCATCTTTGGCTCGACACATCTTTTTCCAAGAAACAAGAATCTATTTTAAAAATAGAACAATTTAAAAGTAATTTTCAAAATATAAAATTAATTCAAAGCATGTTAATTTATGATTATCTAGATTTTAAAGATTTATATAAACAAAAAGCTAATTTGGTTTTAAATCAACAACAGCTTGGTAGGTATCATTATTTTCATGTAGTTCATTTATTAAAGAATAATAATTTTATTGCAGCAAAAAAAATTATTAAAAAACAACTTGATTATAATGCCAGTAATTTACTAATTAAACAAAGCTTTATTGAATTAGAAAATAAAAATATTAATTTTTTTATTAATTCTTTTGACTCTAGAAATATAGATAATGGATTGTCAGAATTATTTTATTTATTTGCAAATTTAATGCAGCAGCAAGAGAATTTAGAGTTGTCTAAATTATATTTTTCAATTTCGCACTATTTAAATCCAGATTTTTCTTCAAATTATGTTTTGAAATTTGAAAATTATCTTATTGAAAATAATTCTGATGCTTTAGAATTAGCTACTAAAATATCTTCGATTGGAAGTGAATTCGAGTGGTATGCAAATTATCAGTTATTGACTCATCCTACGATTTTAAATGAATCAAAAAAACAAATTATTTTACAGAAGTTGGAAAATGAAATTAAAAAAATAAAATTTTTTAAGTTTTCTAAAACTATGAATTTAGCTAATTACCACCGTAGTAAAAAAAATTACGATATTGCACTTAGTCTTTATAAAGACATTGAGGGTATCAAGGATATAGATAGGGTTGACTGGAGATATTACTACTTTAGAGGCATTTGTAACGAACGACTAGGTAATTGGATTGAAAGTGAATCTGATCTACTAAAATCTATAAGCTTATCTCCTAAACAATATACAGTCATAAATTATCTCGCTTATAGTTGGCTTGAAAGAAAAACAAATATTTTAAAAGCAAAAAAAATGCTTGAAGAGGCCGTAAGTTTAAGTCAGTGGGAGCATGGCTATATTATAGATTCATTGGGCTGGGCTTACTTCTTGCTTGAAGACTACACTAAGGCAGAAAAACTTTTGCAACTTGCATATGAGAAAACGCCATATGAATTTGAAGTTTATGATCATTATGGAGATGTTTTGTGGAAAAATAATAAAAAAATACAGGCAAGATATGTATGGAAAAAAGCTATTAAATTAGATGGGGTAGAAAAAGAAAAAATAGATAAATTAAATCAAAAATTTTTAGATGGTATTAATTAAGCAAGATACAATCTTATCACCAGCCAAAATAAATTTATTTTTAAAAGTTATAAAAAAGCAATCTAATGGATTGCACCAAATTTATAGCTTAGTTTCACATGTCAATTTGTTTGATAAAATTTACATCTCCGAATCAAGTAAAGACCAAATTAAATTTATTGGAAAATTTTCTAAGAATATTTCTTTAAAAAAAAATTCAATTTTTAAAGTAATGCATTATTTGAGATTTTATTATCCTTTTTTAAGAAAGAAAAAATTCAATATTAAAGTTGAAAAAAATATTCCAAGCGGAGCTGGGTTAGGCGGGGGCACTTCAAATGCGGTAAGTCTTTTAAAATTTATTCTCAAAAAATATGAGTTACAATTAAATAAACATAAAATGAAATCAATTTTAAAAAAAATTGGTTCAGATTCTTATATTTTTCTTAATGACTATCAAAAAATAATTTATGGAACTGGAGATAAATATAAAAAATTTAAATCTAATTTAAAATTAAATTTATTTTTAATTTTTCCTAATAAAAGTAATTTAACTCAATTAATTTATAAATCACACCAACGTATTAACGTAAAATATAATTTAACTTTAATAATAAAAAGTTTACATAAAAATAAATTTAAATTTTTTGAAAAAAATCAAAATGATTTATTATTTTCTGCAATAAAAAATAATTCTAGACTAAAAAAATTATTTGAATTACTTAAAGCTAAATCACACCTTAAATTGCTGCAGTTGACTGGTAGCGGATCCTGTTGTTTTGTTGTTTTGCGAAATAAAAAAAACCTTTTAAATTGTCAAAAAATCGTTAAAAAACACTGTAAAAGTTATTGGACAGCGGTAGTCAAAACTACTACATAGCTATTTATATTGGGGCTTAGCCAAGCGGTAAGGCATCGGTTTTTGATACCGACATTCCCAGGTTCGATCCCTGGAGCCCCAGCCACCAAGAGAAAATATGTCAGATAATTTAAATCATATTTCTGAGGCAGTTCAAGTTTTTGAGCTTTTAAATCCTAACAAAAAACTAGAAACATCTACGATGTTTGTTGGAGGATGTGTTCGAGATCATATTTTAAGTCACCCTATTACAGATATTGATTTGGCAACCGTTTTTCATCCTGAAATAGTATCTGAGATTTTAACTAACAATAAATTTAATATTAGTAAAAAATTTATGAATTTTGGTTTAATTTCTGCAGAATTAAATGATGTAAAATTTGAAATTACAACTTTAAGAGAAGATGTAAAACCCGACGGAAGGTATGCTAAAATTGTTTTTACGAATGACTGGCTGCTTGATGCTCAAAGAAGGGATTTTACAGTAAATGCTATTTATTATGACATGTTGCAGTCTGAGCAGCATAAATGTTTTTTTGATCCTTATAATGGAAAAAGTGATTTATTGGATGGAAAAATAAATTTTATTAAAAATTGTGAAGAAAGTATTAATGAAGATTTTGTTAGAGTTTTAAGATATTTTAGATTTTTTCTTAAATACTCCAAACATGAATATAATTCTAATATTTTAAATTCTTTTTTTCAAAATAAAGAAAAAATTAAAAAAATTAAAAGTAATAGAATGAAGAATGAATTACGAAAAATTGTTTTAACAAAAAATTATAGAAAAATTTTAGAAAATGAAAATGTAAGAGAATTTTTTTATTTTATTTACCCAGATTGTGAAAAATTTTTACCTTTAGACTATGAAAAGGCTCTTAATTTTTTAGATAACTAAATATATTTAACATCAAGTATTTCAAAACTCTTTTCACCTGATGGGGTTTCAATTGATACTAAATCTCCCTTATTTTTTCCAATGAATCCTTTTCCCAGAGGTGAGCCAAAAAAAATAAGACCATTTTTAACATCAGCCTCATCTCTTCCCACAATTTTGTAAGTATTTTTTTTTTCTGTTTCTAAATCTTGAACAATTATTGTGCTAGCAAAGATAACTTTATCATCAGCTTTAATTTTTGTGATGTCAATTACTTCAGCCAACGCTATGGAAGTTTCTAATTCTTGAATTCTTTTTTCGTTAAGACCTTGCTCTTCTTTAGCTGCATGATATTCAGCATTTTCTTTTAAATCTCCATGGGATCTTGCTTCAGAAATTGCAGCAACTATTTTAGGCCTTAAAACTTGCTTTCTTTCATCAAGTTCTAATTTAATTTTTTCTAATCCCTGAACTGTAATTGGTTGTTTTTCCATTAATTAATTATTACCACGAAGCAAGAGGGGGTAAAGACATAAATATAGCTTCAATATTTCCTCCTGTAGCAAGTCCGAATTTAGTACCGCGATCATATAATAAATTAAATTCAGCATATCTTGCTCTTTTATGGAGTTGCTTAAGTTTTTCTTTCTTATTCCATCGAAGATTTATTTTTTTTTCAATTATGTTTTTTGCAATTTTTAAAAAAACTATACCCACATCTTTAGTGTAAGAAAAATCTTTTTCCCAACTTCCTGTATTTAAATAGTCATAAAAAATTCCTCCATCACCCCTAGGTTCTTTTCTATGGGGTAAATAAAAATATTTATCGCAGTTTTTTTTGTGTTTTTTATAATAAGATAAATTGTGTCGATCACACATTTTTTTAAGCTCATTGTGAAAATATTTTTTTTGTTTCACATCTGGAATACACGGGGTAACATCCATTCCTCCACCAAACCATTCTTTTGTTGTAACGATGTATCTAGTGTTAAAATGCAATGATGGTATTTTGGGATTTTTAAAATGAGCTACTAAAGAAATACCAGCAGCCCAATAATTTGGGTTTTTTTCTGCACCTGGTATTTGTTTTTTATATTTATTATCAAATTTTCCACTAACTTCCGAAATATTTACACCAACCTTCTCAAATATATTGCCATCTCTTAAAAGTGCCATTTCCCCACCACCTTCAGATTTTTTTTTAGATTTAATCCATTTTTTTTTTATAAATTGGATTTTCTTTTTTGATTTTTTTTTTTCTAAATTTAAAAATTCATTACAAATTTCATTTCGTAAATTTTTGAACCAAGTTTTGGCAATTTTTTTTTTATTTGAAAAAGATTTCATGTAGTTAAATTTATTTGTCTTATAACCTCTGAACAGATTATTGCTACAGAAGAAGCAATATTAAAAGATCGAACATTTTTATTCATCGGTATAGTTATTTTATTAGCAATAGTATCATGAACATTTTTTGGAACTCCTGCACTTTCTCTCCCAAAAAGTATTGTATCATTTTTTTTAAATGTAAATTTTGTGTACCCAGTGTTTGTTTTGGTAGTTGCCAAAATTATTCTTGAGTTTTTTTTATTATTGATAAATTCATCATATGATTCGTAAAATTTCAGATTACAATTTTCAAGATAATCTAAATAAATTCTGTCTAATTTTTTTTTATCAAAAAAATAGCCGCATGGTCTGATAATTTCTAGGTTAACCTCAAAACAAGCACAAATTCTAATGATTGCAGCAGTATTTTGGGCAATATCAGGCTGGTATAGAGCTACACTAATCATTATTTATTATTTTATGCGTCATTCTGGCTATAGAAGTATATTATTAGTTTTTCATATAAACAGTTAATTTAAATTTTAAAATAATGAGTGATACTAAAAATAAAGACAAAACTACTAGAAGAGACTTTATAACTACAGTTACTGCAACGGTAGGGGCTGTTGGAGTTGGAGCCGCAGTAATGCCAATTGTCTCACAAATGAATCCAGATTCTTCAGTAAAAGCATTGGCGTCTATTGAAGTTGATATATCCAAGGTAAAAGAAGGTCAGGAAATAACTGTTTTGTGGAGAGGCAAACCTGTTTTTATCAAAAGAAGATCTAAGGAAGAAATAGAAAAAGCGCAAAAAGTAAATTTAAAAGATTTAAAGGATCCAGAAGAGGATAAGGCTAGAGTTAAAAATCCAGAATGGCTTGTGGTACTCGGTGTTTGTACTCATTTAGGATGTGTTCCGATTGGAGGCAAAGGTGACTATGATGGATGGTTTTGTCCTTGTCATGGATCTCACTACGATACATCTGGAAGAATAAGGTTGGGTCCTGCACCAACTAACTTAGAGATACCCAAATACGAATTTGTTGGAACAGACAAAATTAAAATAGGATAGTTTTAAAATGAGCGAATATACATCTAAATCTGAAGAAAAATTTCAACCGGTTCAAACAAATAAAGTGGGCGGATCACCTTATACGGGTGTGCTTGGTTGGATTGATAATAGGTTGCCAATTATCAGAATGTTTAGACACGAATATTTAGATTTTCAAGTACCAAAGTCTTTAAGTTATTTTTGGAGCTTTGGCGGAATACTTACAATTTGTCTTCTATTATTAATATTGACCGGAATAAGTTTGGGTATGCATTATAAACCTGATGCTAAATATGCTTTTGAGTCAGTAGAAAAAATTATGAGAGATGTAAATTTTGGATGGTTAATTCGATATGCTCATATGAATTTAGCGTCATTTTTTTTCATAGCAGTTTATCTTCATATATTTAGAGGTCTATATTATGGTTCTTATAAAGAACCACGACAACTGATGTGGATTATTGGAATTGTAATATTTTTCTTAATGATGGCAACCGCGTTTCTTGGATACACTTTGCCATGGGGACAAATGAGTTATTGGGGAGCTACAGTTATTACAAATCTTTTTTCTGCCATTCCTTTATTTGGTGAATCAATTGTAACATGGTTATGGGGAGATTATTCTGTTGGAGACGCAGCTTTAAATAGATTTTATGTATTACATTGGTTAATTGCATTTTTAATTGTTGGGGTTGTAGTATTTCATGTAATTGCACTACATATTGTTGGTTCTAACAACCCATCAGGTATCGAACCAAAAGATACAAGAGACACAGTAACTTTTGCACCTTACACGACTAGCAAAGATCTTGTTGGAATGTTAGTTTTTCTTTTAATATTCGTTGCAGTTATGATGTATGCGCCAAATTATTTAGGTCATCCAGATAATTATATTCCAGCAAATCCAATGGTAACACCAGCGCACATTGTTCCCGAGTGGTACTTTTTGCCTTTTTACGCAATCTTAAGAAGTATACCTGATAAATTAATGGGTGTTGTTGCAATGGTTAGCAGTATTGCTGTATTGGGTTTATTGCCGTGGTTAGATTTTAGCAAAGTAAGATCAAGTGTATTTAGACCAATATGGAAACAATGTGTTTTTCTATTTGTCTTAAATTTTTTCGTTCTAATGTATATCGGTGGCGCACCAGCTGAAGGAATTTATTTATTAATTGGCAGAATAGCTACCGCTTTTTGGTTTGCTTTCTTTTTTATTTTGGCCCCGCTAGTTTCATTAGTTGAAAAACCTTTGCCAATGCCACAAAGTATTCATGAATTTGAGGATTGGAAAAAACAGGGAAAAATTAAAGTATTTCAATTTTTTGGTAAATAATAAATGAAAAATTATTTAAAATTTATTTTTGTTTTTTCATTTATTTTTATCCTAGGTATTACTAATTCCATACAAGCAAAAGAAAGCAACGTAAGTTTATTAAAGCCAAATTGGACTTTTGATGGATTTTTTGGAAAATTTGATAGAGCGCAGCTACAAAGAGGATATCAAGTTTACAAAGAAGTTTGTGCATCATGCCACTCTATGAATTTACTTAGTTACAGAAACCTCGGCGAACCTGGAGGACCAGAATTCTCTGAAGCAGAGGTTAAAGCTTTGGCTGCACAGTATGAAATCCAAGATGGTCCGAATGCAGATGGTGAAATGTTTACTAGAAAAGGTATTCCTTCAGACAGATTCAAAAGTCCCTATCCAAATGAATTAGCATCGAGAGCCGCAAATGGAGGAGCTTATCCACCTGACATGTCAGTTTTAGTAAAAGCTAGGCCCGGTGAGTCTGATTATATTTATTCAGTATTGATGGGATATGAAGAAAAAGTTCCAGCAAATATAAAATTAGAAGAAGGTGTTTATTATAATAAGTATATGCCTGGAAACAAAATTAGAATGGCGAAACCATTAAACAGTAGTGGAGTGGAATATGCCGATGGTACAAAAGCAACAGAAGAACAGATGGCCAAAGATGTTGTTTCTTTTCTTACGTGGGCAGCAGAGCCACATTTAGAAGCAAGAAAAAAACTGGGTTTTAAATCTGTACTTTATTTACTTATCTTAACTATATTAGTTTATTTAGTTAAAAAGAAAATTTGGTCACGTATTGAATCTAAAGTGTAAGATATCTCCATCTTGAACGAGATATTCTTTTCCTTCAATTCTTAATTTTCCTTTATCTCTAGCTCCAGCTTCCCCGTTACATTCAATAAAGTCTTTATAGCTAATAGTTTCAGCTTTAATAAAACCTTTTTTAAAATCTGTATGAATCACTTCTGCAGCATCAGGAGCTTTGCAGTTCATTGGAATAGTCCAAGCTCTAGTTTCTTCAGGACCTGCAGTAAAATATGTGCTTAAATTTAGAGCTTTATAGCTCGATCTAATAACTCTATCTAGTCCAGTCTCAGTTATTTGCAAATCATTCATAAAATCTTTTGCTTCTTGTTCGCCAAGCTCTGTAATTTGTTGCTCAATTTCTGCAGAAATATTTACCACTTCCTCATTGGCAAATGTTTCTTTTACTCTATTAGTGTATTCGTTTCCATTTTTGATACTTTCTTCCCCAGTATTGCAAACAATAATTTTTGGTTTGAGGGTTAGTATGGATGCGCTCTTGATAGTTTTTAAGTCAAAATCTTTTCTGAGATCATATGGGTTTTTTCCTGCCTTAAGCAATTCATAGCATTTTTCTAATAATTTCATTAGGTCATCATCTTCAGAATTATTTTTATTTTTTTTGGATAGTCTTTTTTCTAACGATTCCAAATCAGCTAGCATTAATTCGGTCTCAATTATTTCAAAATCTCTAATTGGATCAACAGTTTTGTTAACGTTTTGTATCTCATCTGAGTCAAAGCATCGTAAAAGATGAACAATTGCATCGACTTCGCGAATGTGAGATAAAAATTTATTTCCTAATCCCTCTCCTTTAGATGCACCAGCAACAAGTCCAGCGATATCTACAAAAGTAATTAAAGTAGGAATTATTTTTTTAGATTTAGCTATAACACTGATTTTATCAATTCTCTCATCTGGAACAGCAACTACTCCAACATTGGGGTCAATAGTACAAAATGGAAAATTAGCCGATTCGGCATTTTTGGATTTGGTTAATGCATTAAACATAGTTGATTTACCAACATTTGGTAAGCCAACAATCCCACACTTAAAACTCATTAAAGATTAACTTTGCTAGAAAAATTATCTAAATTTTTTTCAATTAATAAATGAACATTATCAAGTAATTTTTGAATGGATAAATTTATTTTTTCAAGCTCTTCTTCAGAAAAATCGTTTAGTACATGACTATCAACTAAATTCTTTTCCCCAGGATGGCCTATACCAATTCTTATTCGATTAAAATTTGAACCTATCGCATCTTCTATTGATTTAATTCCGTTGTGACCGCCACTTGATCCACCAATTTTAGCTTTAATTTTTCCTAGCTCTAAATCTAAATCATCATGAAATACAAAAACATTTTTTGGTATAATTTTATAATAATCTTGTATTTCTCTTATACAAGTTCCTGAGTTATTCATGAATGTTAATGGTTTAACTAAAATTAATTTTTGTTTATTAATTTCACCGTTAGTAAGTAAGCCTTTAAATTTTGGTTTTTGTTTTGAAAGATTGAATCTTTTATTGAGATTATCAATAATTAAAAAACCAATATTGTGTCGATTATTTTTATGTTTAGGGTCTGGATTTCCTAGACCAACAAATAAGAACATTTACTATTTCTTTTTATCTTCAGCAGCCTTAGCTTTTTCATCCTGAGGTTTTGCATCTTTGTCAGCAGCGGCTGGCTCCGTACCTTCGGCAGTTGCAGCATCTGCAGTAGCAGCAGCTTCTCCTGGTTCTGGTTCTTTAACAACAGTTGGAGCAGCTACAGTTGCTATCATAAAATCTCTATCAATTGTAGGTTTGACATTTTCTGGTAAAGTTACATTTGAAATCCTAATACTTTCACCAATTTCGCTTTTAGATAAATCAACAGTTAGTTCAGACGGAATCTGGTCCGCTGGACATCTTAATTCCACTTTTCTTCTAACAATGTTTAATACACCACCAATTTTTAATCCTGGACAAATATTTTCATTTATAAATCGCACTGGGATCCAAACAACAACTTTTGTTCCAGCCGACAATTTTTGAAAATCAATGTGAATAGGTTGATTAGTTACTTTGTCAAACTCTATATCTCTTGGCAGAACCTTAAAATCTTTTCCATCAACTTTAATATCGATAACTTTACTCATAAAATTTCCAAACTTTAATAATTTTTCAAGTGAGTTTTTTTTAATAGATAAATTGATATTTGTTTCGATGTCTCCGTATAGCACTCCTGGAACAAATCCATTCAAGCGAAGTTTATTCAATTCACCTCTAGACTTTGTTTGTCTTAATTCTACTTGCAATGTATCTAAATTTTTATCCATAGAAGAGGAGGTTGTATATTAAGAAACAAATAAACTCAAGATTTGTATTGTAGATATTGATTATGAAAGACTACTTAAATAGCTTAGAAACCGACTTTGATTCAGAAATTCTATTAATTGCCTCAGCTAAAAGAGGAGCAATACTTACAATTTTTATCTTAGTTTTCTTTGTTTTTAGTTGATTATCGATTGAATTAGTAACTATAAATTGTTTTATTTTGGACTGTTGAATTTTTTGAACTGCATCTTTGCTTAAAACGGCATGTACAACATATGCAAAAACCTCTTTTGCCCCTTTTTGAATTAGGGCATCGGCAGCATTACAAATCGTACCACCGCTATCAACTAGATCATCAATAATAATGCAAGTTTTTCCTTTAACGGAACCTATCACATTCATAACTTCTGACTTGCCAGGTCCAGACCTTCTCTTGTCAATAATTGCAAGTTCGGCATTCAACCTTTTTCCTATGGCTCTTGCTCTTTCTACGCCCCCAACATCTGGAGCAACGCATATTAAATTTCTTGATTTAATATTTTTTTTTATATGTTTTACAAAAATTGGTGATGCAAACAAATTATCAACTGGTATGTCAAAAAAACCTTGAATTTGATTTGCATGCAAATCTAAAGTTAAAACTCTATTGGCACCAGCATGAGTAATTAAATTTGCAACTAATTTTGCACTAATGGGAGACCTCGGAGTAACTTTGCGGTCTTGCCTTGCATATCCAAAATAAGGAAGTACAGCAGTAATATTTTTTGCAGAAGCTCTTCTAAGCGCGTCAATACAAATTAAGAGTTCCATTATATTATCATTTGCAGGATAGGATGTACCTTGAATTACAAAAACTTCAGATCCTCTCATATTCTCGTTAATTTCAATATAAACTTCAGAGTCTGCGAATCTTCTAATATTGCTATTAGTTAGTTTAGTTTTTAAATATTTGGAAATTTCTTTACTTAAGGGAAGGTTATTTGTTCCTGAAACTAATTTCATTTTTTTTATATATACCTATTAACCTATGTGATCAATTGTATTTTGTGATAGCGGAAATGTTTCTTCCATAATCAGGTTTGTTAAAAATAATAGATCTACGATAGCTATAAAATAATGATTTGTTTACATAAGTATCTTTAGCAATATGACTAATATTGTTCTTGGATATAGCGCTTTCTAGTAATTTAAGTGTTATAAATTTTCTTAAATTAAAAAAAATTTTTTTCTTTTTGAAAATGAAGCATTTTTTATAGCTTTTTTTCTTAGCAATAATTTTTTTTAAAAAATCTATTTTTATTTCATAACTTTTTTCCCCAATACATGGCCCAACGCATGCATTAATATTTTGAGGAGAAATTTTATTTTTTTTAAATAAAAGTACAGCTGTTTTAACTATATTTTTAAAAGCTCCTTTCCAGCCCGCATGAACACAGCAGATAAATTTTTTTTGATTATCAAAAAAAAGAATAGGAGCACAATCAGCAGTTAATATCCCAATTCCTACATTGCTTAAGCCTGTAAATATCCCGTCAGCTTTTCCAATTCTTATTTGTTTAAAATTTTTTGGTATTCTTTTTAATTCTATAATTTTATTGCTATGAACTTGATGTACTAAACAAAGTTGTTTTGCCTTTATTTTTTTCTTAACAAAATTAATGTTTTTTAATACATTTCTTTTTTCATCTTTTGAACCAAGGCCGCAGTTAAGAGATGAATATATTCCCTTCGAAAATCCATTTTTTCTTGAAAAGAAACTATGATTAATCTTTTTTTCTGTAGAAAATTTTTTTGATTTTAATATCATTTTCCAAGGTCAAATTTTTGTTTTTTATTTCCTATCACCAGAACTTTAAATAGATTACCCATTTCTTTCGGGTGTATTAATCTTTTTATAGATTGTTTTAAATTAAATAATTTTTTACTGTTTAATAATTTACTTTGGCTTGCTAGTCTTTCATTAATTCCTAGTTTTTGCAAAAATTGGGATTGATTAATAAAAAAAATTTTATGTAAATTATATTCATTAAATAGTTTTATCAGATAATAAAAATTGACTTGAGTTGTTAAATCACTTTCCCCTGGAAATGTTAATGGATCTACTTTTTTTCTATTTTTAATTGCCTGCAAAGTGTCATTGCTGAAAGTAGAAAAATCTCCATAATCAATAGTTAAGAAAATGCTATTTTCCTTTTGCAAAAGTAAAGAAAGGTCTTTCACAATTTTTTTTGCCTCGTAACATATTTCAATAAAATTATTTTTTTCTAAATCAAAATAGCGAGATATTTTTTTAATATGTACTTGAGATGCAGGCTCAAAAAAAAACTGTAGTTTGTTAGTTTTTCTATTAAATTGAACTCCTTTTTCAAGCCACTTATTTTTTTTTTTAATAAATTGTTTTACTGGTAGGGCATCAAAGAATTCATTGCTAAGAATAACCAGGTTATTTTTTTGGAAATCTTTTATATTTTTTATCCAATATATATTATTTAAATGAATTAATTTTTCTTTTTGTTTTTTTTTTAAATATTTACTTTTTTCTAAAAAAAAATAATTAATTTTTCCATTAAATTGTTTTATTTTTTTTAAAGTTGTTATTATATCTTTCGCCATCGTTCCGTCTCCAGGACCCAATTCTAAAATATTTAAGTCTTTTGGTTTTTTAATTTTATCCCAGTATGAAAATGTCCAAAAAGCTAACATTTCGGAAAAAATACTTGAAATATGAGGGGAGGTAACAAAGTCTCCTTTATAACCAAAGATATTTTTAGATTGATAGTAGCTTGTATCAAATTTATACAAACAATAATTTATATATTGATCTAAAAATAATTTTTTTACTTTAATTATTTTTTTTAAAATCATTTTTATTA
>ERZ887849.527-NODE-527-length-40603-cov-6.282332_pt1 | contig 40603 bp, 42 predicted proteins | sample MGYA00521267_ERZ887849 | MGnify/ENA primary metagenome ERZ887849 (study PRJEB32303, sample SAMEA104408601) | aquatic metagenome | biome: Brackish water; feature: Pelagic; material: water | place: Baltic Sea | collected 2014-06-06T16:11:00 | depth 2,863 m ... | reverse complement strand
TCCAAACGGGTTCTCGATTGTCTAATGGAGCAGATCCAGAAATACAGGTTTGTAATGATAAGAGACTGATAAGTAAAATAAATATTTTCATAAGCGTTTTTTTTCTTGCATAGCAGTAACAAATTTATGCGATACGTTTGACAAATTAGGAATTATAAACCGAACATCAGTGGCTGTTGTTGAAAAGGCGGACCAGGGACATAAATGAGGGTTTGGTTTTCACAATGAATTAGGTTGTTTCATGATTGCAATTCATCATCCAATGAATGCCAAATCGGTCGATCAGTTGCCCAAAAGTGGCGTTCCAAAATTGTTTTTCTAGGGGTTGGGTGATTTTTCCGCCTTCTGCCAATTGATCAAAAGCAATTTTCATTTTTTCCAAATCCACTGCTTTATAATTCAAACTGAGTTGTATTTGGTTGCCGGAATTCACTTCTGTGGTGTCCGCCACCATGGCGATACACCTTCCTTGATCTAACAATTCACAATGCATTATCCAATTTTTTTGGGCAGCTGTGTGGGGCATGGGACTGTCTTTATAGCGGTTGATTTCACCGTGTTCGAGTCCAAGTGCTGCACCGTAAAAGGCAATGGCTTCTTCCGCCTGACCTTGATAGATGAGATAGGGATCGAGAGTTAATTCTAATGACAGCTCCTTTTTTGTTCCATTGAACATAATTTTTATACCAAAACATTTTACTGAAATAAATCACTTGAAGAAAAAATCCAATTGCACTTATTCTTTTATTTAGTTTTGGATTTTCAAATTCGAATAATTCAAAAGTTCCAGCCAAAATAAAAATCAGAGAAAGAATTAGAATAATAACCCAAATCCAACTTTTCATATTGTCAAAATGTATTTTTTTCGTTTCCATTTGCGTTCAGTTTATATTATTGCCAACTTGTATATATCCGCACCATTCGTCAAGCTCATGGTAAATGCGTTTATTTCGTTTATATATTTTTAGACATTTATTCATGTAACTGATTTATTATTAGTGTTTTGATTATCAATAATCCAGTCTAAAGGGCTTTTGATATTTGCAAGAGATTTTTTACTAATGTATCTGCAAACAGCTATTGTTTCGCTACTACTTTTCCTTAAAAGTTTTTCAATAGGTTTGAGGTTCTTTCCAAGTGTTATCTGATAATAAGCTATGACCTTGTCAAAAGCAAAAGCAGCTTTGACGATGGGTTGATGTCGATGGATGTATGAAATAAACCGTAGGTTTTTCATGAACAGGAACAGATTTGAGTAGTCTATTGTCAAATCTAGTAAAAAAAATACATAAAAAAAACCCGCTAAAAAGCGGGTTTAAATTGGGGATTGGGCTGCTTATCCCAAAATTTGTTGCACCAAATAGTCTCCTACTTCCGTAGTGGAATTTCCTTTGGCACCCGCTTCTTTTAGGTCTTCGGTGGTAATTCCTTCGGCCAGTGAAAGATCCACCACACGACGGATTTCAGCACCTTCTTCGTTCAGTCCAAAGCTCATTTCAAAAAGCATGGCAGCGGAAAGCACGGTCGCCAAAGGGTTGGCAATTCCCAAGCCGGTGGCTTGAGGAAAAGACCCGTGAATGGGTTCGTACAAAGCATTTTCTGTCCCTATGGAGGCGGAGGGCATCAAGCCCATGGAACCGGAAATGACAGACGCTTCATCGGTAAGGATGTCGCCAAAAAGGTTTTCGGTGATCAACACATCATAGCTGTTGGGCCACTGTACCAAACGCATCGCCACAGCATCCACAAACTCATAGGAAACCTCCACTTCGGGATAGTCTTTTTCCAAGGCCTGTACGGTTTCTCTCCACAAGCGGGAACTTTCCAATACGTTGGCTTTGTCCACACAACACAGTTTTTTAGAACGGGTCATGGCCAATTCAAAGCCTTTGATCGCCAACCGTTGTATTTCTTCTCGAGTATACGTACAAGTATCAAATGCAGTATTGCCATTGTCTTTCCGTCCGCGTTCTCCAAAATAGATACCTCCGGTCAACTCGCGTAGGAAAACCAAATCCGTACCCTCAATCCGTTCTCTTTTCAACGGCGATTTGTCCAATAACGAAGGGAAGGTAAAGGTCGGCCGAACATTGGCAAACAAACCTAATTTTTGGCGCATTTTCAGCAAGCCTTGTTCGGGGCGTACTTTGGCCGATGGATCGTTGTCAAAACGAGGGTGGCCAATGGCTCCAAAGAGAATGGCATCGGCATCCAAACAAATTTGATGGGTTTCATCGGGATAGGGGTCTCCCACGGCATCAATGGCAGCAGCACCGGTCAGCGCAGGAGTCCATTCAATGCTGTGATTAAATTTTTGGGCGATGGCATCCGAAACTTTTACAGCTTGTTCAATAACTTCCGGGCCAATTCCGTCTCCGGCGAGTAGGGCAATTTTTAAATGCATATATATTTAATTATGAATGATATTCAACATTTTTTCAGTGGCTTTAATAGCCGAAACCGTTTGATCGGAATCCAAACCACGCGTGGTAAATTCTTTATTTTCGCTTTTCCAAGTGATGGTGGTTTCACACAAAGCATCGGAATTACTTCCCGGAGGAATCCGAACGGCATAGTCCACCAAATTGGGCAAATCGAGTTGTTGCAAATGATAAATTTTTTGAAGGGCATTCCAAAAAGCATCGTATTGACCATCGCCAGAGGCGTTTTCCTCAAAGCTTTTCCCATCAATCTCTACATTGATACTGGTAGTGGGTTTAAGTCCTTTGGAATGAGTCAATACATAGGATTGAATCTTAATTTTATCCGCAACATTATTCCCCAACACATCCGAAATGATAAAAGGCAAATCCTCTGCGGTCACCCGTTCTTTTTTATCCCCCAATTCAATAATGCGTTGGGTCACTTTTTTTAAATCAACATCATTCAAGGTCAATCCTAATTCCAGCAGGTTTTTTTGAATGTTGGCCTTGCCGGACGTTTTTCCGAGGGCGTATTTGCGTTTACGTCCAAAGCGTTCGGGAAGTAAATCATTAAAATACAGATTCTTTTTATGATCTCCATCGGCGTGAATTCCAGCGGTTTGAGTAAAAACATTTTCACCTACGATGGGTTTATTGGCAGGAATGCGAAATCCGGTCAAGGTGGCTACCAACTTACTCACTTTGTACAAAGAATCTTCGTTGATGTTGATTTTTATATCGGGCAAAAAGTCATTTATCACCGCCACCACACTCGCTAGAGGCGCATTTCCAGCACGTTCTCCCATCCCATTTACAGTCAGGTGCAAACCATGAACACCGGCTTTCACCGCTTCTAGGGCGTTGGCAACGCTCAGATCGTAATCATTATGACCGTGAAAGTCGAAATGAAGTTGCGGGTAGCGGGCAATGATGGAAGTTAAATAGGTGCGGGTTTGGTCGGGTGTCAAAACACCGAGCGTATCCGGCAACAGCACTTTTCCTATGGCTTGTTCAGCAATAAAATCCAAATAATCATAGACATAAGATTCCGAATGATGCATTCCATTACTCCAGTCTTCCAGATACACATTGGTTTTAAACCCTTGATCTTGTGCTTGTTGAATACTGCTGGCGATGTTCTTAAAATGTTGCTCGGGTTTTTGTTTGAGTTGAAACTTTAAATGATTTAAAGAACCCTTGGTCAATAAATTCTGTACCTGAGCCCCGGCTTCTTGCATCCATTGGATAGAAGTTCCTCCATCCACAAAGGTGAGTACTTCCACCCGGTCGAGGAAATTGTTTTCTGCAGCCCAAGCCGTGATTCCTTGGACGGCATTGAACTCTCCATCAGAAACCCGCGCAGAGGCGATTTCAATGCGATCGACATTGAGTTCCAACAAAAGAAGCTTGGCAAGAGTCAGTTTTTCTGAAGCAGAAAAAGACACGCCCGAGGTTTGTTCGCCATCTCGTAGCGTGGTATCCATGATTTCAAGCGTTCTTTTTTTCATGGGGTGATTTAGAGCGGAGTTTGGGCCGCAAAATTTTCAATTTCGCTTTTGATGTTGGTCAAATAGTCAATATCATCATAACCGTTGAGCATATTCTCTTTTTTGTAGTCGTTTATATCGAAATATTCCGATGCTCCAGTTGCACTTAAAGTGATTTTTTGTTGGGGTAAATCCACGATAATTTCAGTTTTTGGAACCGCTTCGATGGCGGCAAACAGATTCGCCAAAAAGGCTTCGGACACCTGTACGGGCAATACGCCAATATTCAAACAGTTATTTCTAAAAATATCAGCAAAAAAACTGGATACAACACAGCGAAAGCCATAGTCGTAAACCGCCCAAGCAGCATGTTCACGGGAGGAACCCGATCCAAAATTTTTTCCACCTACCAAAATCTTTCCACTGTAGGTAGCATCGTTAAGGACAAAATCCGCTTTGGGTGTATCGTCTTGGTGGTATCTCCAATCTCTAAAAAGATTATCTCCAAAACCCACCCGTTCGGTGGCTTTTAAAAATCGTGCGGGAATGATTTGATCGGTATCTACATTCTCAATGGGGAGGGGAACGGCAGTACTTTTAAGTACTTTAAAAGGGTCGTAAGCCATAATTTAATATAAGGTTCTTGGATCAGTTACTTTTCCGGTGACAGCGGCGGCGGCGGCTACTAGCGGGCTGGCAAGGAGGGTTCTTGAACCGGGTCCTTGTCGTCCTTCAAAATTTCGGTTGGAAGTACTCACGGCATATTTTCCGGCGGGTACTTTATCATCATTCATTGCCAAACAAGCAGAACAGCCGGGTTCGCGCAATTCAAATCCTGATTCGTGGAGGATGTCTAACAGTCCTTCTTCTTTGATGGCATCCATCACTTTGTGAGATCCGGGAACCAACCAAGCAGTGACATGCGCTGCTTTTTGACGTCCTTTGACCAATTGCGTAAACGCTCGAAAATCTTCAATTCGTCCATTGGTACAGCTGCCCAAAAAGACAAAATCGATGGTCTTGCCCAACATGTCTTGTCCTTCATCATAGCCCATATAATCCAAAGATTTTTTATAGGTGGTTGCGGCGCCCTCAACTTCTGCAGCCGTTGGGATTTTTTTGGAAATACTCATTCCCATTCCGGGATTGGTTCCAAACGTAATCATTGGCTCAATTTCGTCGGCGGTGTAGTGTAGTTCTTTATCAAAAACGGCACCTTCATCGGTATAAAGCGTATCCCAATATTTTTTTGCAGTATCCCAAGCGGTTCCTTCGGGAGTAAATTCTCTTCCTTTGATATACTCAAAAGTTTTTTCATCCGGAGCAATCATCCCGCCACGGGCGCCCATTTCAATACTGAGATTACAAACGGTCATTCTTCCTTCCATGCTCAATTCCCGGAACACTTCTCCGGCATATTCAACAAAATAGCCAGTAGCTCCCGAGGTGGACAATTTGGAAATGATAAATAAAGCCACGTCTTTGGGGGTAACCCCTTTGCCCAATTGCCCATCAATGGTGATTCGCATTTTCTTGGGTTTGGGCTGCATGATACATTGCGTTGCCAACACCATTTCCACTTCCGACGTTCCAATCCCAAAAGCAATGGCACCAAAGGCACCGTGGGTAGAGGTGTGGGAATCTCCACAAACGATCGTAGCTCCGGGTTGGGTAATTCCGTATTCGGGACCTACCACGTGCACAATGCCATTCTTTTTATGCCCCAATCCCCAGTAGGAAATCCCGTGCGCTTTGGAATTTTCTTCCAAAGCTTTCAGTTGATTGGCGGACAAAGGATCGGCCACCGGCAAATGTTGATTGATGGTGGGGGTGTTGTGATCCGCTGTTGCAAAAGTACGGTTGGGATACAAGACGTTGATCCCTCTGTTTTTTAAGCCCAAAAAGGCCACCGGACTGGTAACCTCATGCACCATGTGACGGTCGATAAATAACACATCTGGGCCGTTGTTGATGGATCGCACTACATGTGAATCCCAAACTTTGTCAAAAAGTGTTTTTTTCATATTTGAAAAATGAGACGTTTAAATTTAAATATTACTGGCTTCGATGATTTTTGGCAAATCATCATCGTTAATTTCTTTCTTTTGATCGGCAACTACCAAAAACTGTTGGTACACTTTATCAAGTTGCAATTTGTCCAATTCATACCCAATATTTTTGGCGCGATAGGCGAGGGCAGCTCTTCCGCTTCGGGCAGTAAGCACGATGGCGGATTCCGTTACTCCCACATCTTTGGGATCCATAATTTCATAGGTTTCCCGTTTTTTAATCACCCCGTCTTGATGTATACCAGAGCTGTGCGCAAAGGCATTGGCTCCCACAACGGCCTTGTTGGGCTGAACGGGCATGGCCATACTTTCAGAGACCAATTGACTGATACCAAACAGCATTTTCGAATTGATACGAGTGTCCAATTGAAGATAGGGGTGTTGGCGCATAATCATCACTACTTCTTCCAAAGAGGTGTTTCCAGCCCTTTCCCCAATACCATTTATGGTGCACTCAATTTGTCGGGCACCGTGCTGTACGCCAGCAATGGAGTTGGCGGTGGCCAATCCCAAATCGTTGTGGCAATGACAAGAAAGCCGCGCCTTTTCAATCCCTTTTACGTTTTCTTTTAAATACTTCATCTTGGCTCCGTATTCTTCGGGCAGACAATAGCCTGTAGTATCGGGAATATTCAGCACCGTAGCGCCCGCTTTGATGACCGCTTCGCAAACACGAGCCAAAAATTCATTATCGGTTCGCCCTGCATCTTCAGCATAAAATTCCACATCTTCCACATAGGATTTTGCATGGGCTACAGCCGCAATGGCGCGTTCAATAATTTGATCCGGTGTGGCGTTGAATTTATATCGCATGTGCATTTCCGAAGTGCCAATACCTGTGTGAATTCTGGGTCTCACAGCGTATTTCAAGGCTTCAGCAGCAACATCTATATCTTTTTTTACAGCACGGGTGAGTCCACATACTGTGGCATTTTTCACTAACTTTGAAATTTCCTCAACGGAATTAAAATCACCAGGGCTTGAAATGGGAAAACCAGCCTCTAGAACATCAACGCCCAAGAGGTCGAGTTGTTCGGCGATGATTAATTTCGTTTTTGAATCGAGTTTACATCCAGGAACCTGTTCGCCATCGCGCAAAGTGGTATCAAATATTTCAACGTATTCCATGAATCGCTATCGCTTAAATCTAAAATAATGTGCAAGGTACATATAAGTCTAAAAAGCAGAAAAAATTGTAGTTTTGTATTACAACACCCGTCTCTTAAAACAAGAGTTTAAATAGTTAATAATCAAAATGTTGAGTTAAAAAACATTACAATGATAAGTGAGCCTAAAGACAATTTGTTTGTACTGATCAAATCCCTAACCAAGTCTGAAAAACGACAATTTAAGTTGTATGTGGGACGTATGGGCTCTAATGAGGACTCAAAATTCCTCAATTTGTTCAATGTTTTGGACCGCATGCATCACTATCAGGAAGGGCAAATTTTAAATAAAGGCATAGTCACCAAACAACAATTGTCGAATTTAAAAGCGCATCTATACAAGCAAATTTTAATCAGTCTACGACTCAATCCAGTTCATAAAAACATCCGTATTCAGATCCGGGAGCAGTTGGATTTTGCCACGATTTTATATCAAAAAGGCTTGTATAAACAAAGTTTAAAAGTGTTGGAAAAAGCCAAATTATTGGCCATCAATCACGAAGAAAAATACAGTGCCTATGACATAGTGGAGTTGGAAAAAGTAATTGAATCTCAGTATATTACAAGAAGTTTAAGCAATCGTACCGAAACCTTGATTTCAGAGTCCAATCAGTTGCGCATTCAAAATAACTTGGCGACGCGTTTGTCCAATCTCTCATTGCAACTCTATGAACGTTTGATCAAGGCGGGCTATGCTAAAAGCGATCAAGAATTTCGAGAAATCACCAAATTTTTCTATGAAAACCTTCCCAAATTGGATTATGAAACATTGGGTTTTCGCGAAAAACTTTGGTACTACAAGGCGCATGTGTGGTACAGCTTTTTGACCCACGACTTTTTATCGGCCTACCGCTATGCGGCCAAATGGATTGAGATGTTTGAGGAGTCCCCAAAAATGATTGCCATTCATCCTGTTTTTTATCTCAAAGGCAATAATTATCTCATGGAGATTTTAGCCTTAATTAAATATCCTTCCAAATTTAAGGAGACCCTTCAGCAAATGATTGAACGCACCAATCACGAAGATTTTCCAAAAAACGACAATCTCAAGGCCTTGTGTTTTCAATTTTATTTTAGCAACAAACTCAATCTTCATTTTTTGGAGGGCAGTTTTGAAGAAGGTTTAACCGTGATTCCGCAGATAAAAAAGGGGATATTAGAAAACAAAAATCAAATCGATCCCCACCATATCATGATGTTTTATTACAAAATTGCTTGTATTTATTTTGGGGCTGAGGATTATGAAAACTGTATTGTATACTTAGATAAAATCATCAGCAATAAACAATTAAAAATGCGCGAGGATTTGCTTTGTTTTTCTCGGGTATTGAACATTTTCGCCCATTACGAAGCCGGTTTTGATTATCATTTGGAAACCCATTTGCGGGAAACCTATAAGTTTTTGATTAAAATGAACGACTTACACGAAGTGCAAAAAGCCATGATTCGTTTTGTGCGTAATTTGGGGGACATCTATCCCAACGAGTTAAAGGCAGCGTTTGAAGCTTTATATAAGGAATTAAAACAATATGAGGATGATCCCTACGAACGGCGATCCTTTTTGTATTTGGATATCCTTTCGTGGTTGGAAAGTAAAATCAAAAATCAACCCATTGCCCAAATCATTCAGCAGAAGGCACATCAGTTAAACCGGAAAGAACGGCCTTCCATATTCCCACTTTCTGGGGGTTAGCAACAAAAATCAATGGTGTTTTGCTGATGGGGTGCTCAATTTTCAATTGTCGTGCATGCAGGCTGATACTTCCGTCGGGATTACTTCTGGGCGCACCGTATTTTAAATCCCCTTGGATGGGAAATCCCAATTGACTCAACTGTGCTCGGATTTGGTGATGCCGTCCGGTTTCTAGCGCAATTTCGAGCAAGCAATAATGTTCAAAAGTTTGAGTTTTTTTAAAACTTAAACGCGCCTCTTTACTGTTGGGAACAGCATTTTTGTGAGCTTTAGACTTATTTTGTTGTGTATTGCGCGTCATCCAATGGGTCAGTTTCCCAGCACTTTCGGGAAAAGCTTTGGGAACGATTGTCCAATAGGTTTTTTCGGGGACTCTTTTTTTAAATTGCTCGCTCAGTCGAGAAAGCGCCTTGGAGGTTTTTGCAAAAACCACCACCCCACTGGTGGGTCGGTCAATCCGATGCACGACACCTAAAAAAACAGCTCCGGGTTTATTGTATTTTTCTTTCAAATAGGTTTTTAAGTGATCGGCTAGGGTGGGGTCTCCCGTTTTATCACCTTGCACCAATTCGCCTGCTTTTTTGTTGACTACCAACAAATGATTGTCTTCAAACAAAATCCGCTCCGCTATATTCATACGGAATTAGTATTGCTCTTTGTCATTGGGAAAATCTCCATTTTTGACATCCGAGGTATAGGATTGCACGGCTGTGCTGATCGTTTCATTTAAATCCAAATAGCGGCGTAAAAATCGAGGGCTAAATTCTTTACTCATTCCCAACATATCGTGAAGGACAAGCACTTGACCATCCACTTGATTGCCAGCACCAATACCAATCACCGGAATGCGAATTCCTTGGGCAACCTTTCCAGCCAAGGCTGCGGGTATTTTTTCCAACACCACTCCGAAACATCCAATTTCTTCTAACATTTTGGCATCGCGGATCAATTGTTCGGCTTCGGCCTCTTCTTTGGCACGAACGGTATAGGTTCCAAATTTATAAATGGATTGCGGGGTTAAACCCAAATGCCCCATCACGGGGATACCTGCCTTTAAAATTCGTTCGATCGATTCTTTTACTTCTTTTCCCCCCTCCAGTTTTACAGCATGCGCTCCCGATTCTTTCATGATTCGAATGGCAGAACGAAGCGCTTCTTTAGAATCGGCTTGATAGGTGCCAAAAGGCAAATCAACGACTACGAGGGCACGATCCACTGCGCGAATAACACTACTGGCATGGTAGATCATTTGATCCAAGGTGATGGGAAGCGTGGTTTCGTGTCCTGCCATAACATTGGAGGCCGAATCGCCCACCAATATGATATCCACTCCTGCTTGGTCGACAATACCGGCTAGGGTAAAGTCATAGGCAGTAAGCATGGCAATTTTCTCACCATTGGCTTTCATTTCAGAAAGGCTCTTGGTGGTGATGCGCGAATAACTTTTTTGGGCAGCAGACATTGATCTTTTTTTTCAAAAATAGTATTTCTTTTCATACCCGCTTTGAACTTTGGAAAATCAAGGGGGGTGTTCCCTAGTTTTATTTCATTTTTTTATATCCCTATTGTAGGTAATTACACCCCCCTAGCCCCCCTTGATAGGGGGGAGGGTAGTTTTTCGTTTTTGTGCTTTACATCCCTTTAAACCCTTGTTGATAGTGGGAAGACATATTTTAAATAAGAGAATTTTACCTCCCCCCTAATAAGGGGGGAAGATTTTTCTTTGAAAAATCAGGGGGGTGTCCCATAGTTTTCGCTTTTTTTTTCATACCCATTTCTAGTTAATTGCACCCCTCCTTAAACCTTTATTGATAGTGGGAAAACTTATTTTTTAATAAGAGTACTTCACCTCCCCCCTAATAAGGGGGGAAGATTTTTCAAAGAAAAATCAGGGGGGTGTCATCAAAACCGCTTGCTTAAATAAGCAAATCCAACATAAAGAGAGGGGCTATAATCATCCAAACTGCCAAGCTGTCAGTTTGCCTGTTGTGGCACAATGCTTGAAACAGGGAAAGTCAAATTTTAAGAATATATCATGAGTAAAATTATTGGAATTGATTTAGGAACCACAAATTCATGTGTTTCCGTAATGGAAGGAAATGAACCCGTTGTCATCCCCAATGCAGAGGGAAAAAGAACCACTCCTTCTGTCATTGCTTTTGTTGAAGGGGGCGAAATCAAAGTTGGTGACCCAGCCAAAAGACAGGCCGTAACCAACCCCACCAAAACCATAGCTTCCATCAAAAGATTTATGGGAAACAAGTTTTCCGAATCGGACAAAGAATTAAAAAACATTGCTTATAAAGTTGTAAAAGGCGACAATGACACCCCCCGAGTGGACATTGACGGAAGATTGTATACGCCCCAAGAATTATCGGCCATGATTCTTCAAAAAATGAAGAAAACCGCCGAAGATTATTTGGGTCACGACGTTACCGAGGCGGTCATTACCGTGCCGGCTTATTTTAATGATTCTCAACGCCAAGCGACCAAAGAAGCCGGAGAAATTTCCGGATTAAAAGTGCAACGTATCATTAACGAACCTACGGCAGCGGCCTTGGCTTATGGAATGGACAAAGGCGGTGCCGACAAAAAAATTGCGGTTTATGATCTTGGTGGGGGTACGTTTGATATCTCTATCCTAGAATTGGGTGATGGTGTTTTTGAAGTGCTTTCTACCAATGGAGACACCCATTTGGGAGGGGACGATTTTGACCAAGTAATCATTGACTTTTTGGCGGAATCTTTTATCAAAGACGAGTCCATTGACTTACGCAAAGACCCGATGGCTTTGCAACGTCTTAAAGAAGCCGCAGAAAAAGCCAAAATTGAGTTGTCTTCTTCCACACAAACGGAGATCAATTTGCCTTATGTAACAGCAACGGACTCTGGACCCAAGCACTTAGTAACCACCTTGACCCGTGCTAATTTTGAGAAATTGGCCGATAGTTTGGTAAAACGCTCCATGACTCCTGTGAAAAAAGCCTTAGAGGATGCGGGATTATCTACTTCAGATGTAGACGAAATCATTCTGGTAGGAGGTTCTACAAGGATTCCGGTGATTCAGCAAGAGGTAGAAAAGTTTTTCGGAAAAAAACCTTCCAAAGGGGTGAACCCCGACGAAGTAGTAGCCGTTGGTGCTGCGATTCAAGGAGGTGTATTGTCCGGAGATGTTAAAGATGTATTGTTGTTGGATGTAACTCCACTTTCTTTGGGGATCGAAACCATGGGAGGGGTCATGACCAAACTGATTGAATCCAATACTACGATTCCTTCTAAAAAATCACAGGTATTTTCAACGGCTGCCGACAATCAACCTTCGGTAGAGATTCACGTTTTACAAGGCGAGCGGTCGATGGCAGCAGATAATAAAACCATTGGACGTTTTCATTTGGACGGAATTCCACCCGCCCGAAGAGGAACACCACAAATTGAAGTAACTTTTGATATTGATGCCAATGGTATTATCAAAGTGAGTGCACAGGACAAAGCGACCGGAAAATCACAAGACATTCGTATCGAATCTTCTTCAGGATTGACCGAAGAAGAAATCGAAAAAATGCGGAAAGAAGCGGAAGCCAATGCCGATGCAGATAAAAAAGTGAAAGAGCAAGTAGACAAACTGAACAGTGCCGATCAAATGATTTTCCAAACCGAAAATCAATTGAAAGAGTTCGGTGAAAAACTTTCGGACGACAAAAAAGCACCTATTGAAACAGCTTTAGCAGATTTGAAGAAAGCTTATGAGACGAAAGAAATCGCAGCCATAGATACCGCTTTGGAAGCCATCAATGAAGCGTGGAAAAACGCCTCTGAAGAAATGTACAAAGCGCAGGCAGAAGCTGGAGGAGCAGCACCTGAACAACCCGCAGGGGAGGCAGGAACCGCATCCGAAAGTGGTGATGATGTGCAAGATGTGGACTTCGAAGAAGTAAAATAATCCCTCCCTATAGAGGATTTTTAAAAAGACCTTCTGTGTTCAGCACAGGAGGTTTTCTTATTTTTACAAAAAAGCAAAAGATGCAAAAAGAGGAAGTACTAAAACTTGCCAACGGAATTTGTAAAAACACCTTGATGGAAACCCTGGACATTCGATTTACAGATGTGGGGGAAGATTTTCTGACGGCACAAATGCCGGTGACTTCAAAAATCCATCAACCCGATGGTGTTTTGCATGGGGGAGCCTCTGTCGCTTTAGCAGAAAGTGTGGGAAGTGCAGCGGTGTTTATTTTGAATAAAGATGCCGATCAGATGGTACGAGGTATTGAAATTTCTGCCAATCATTTAAAAAGCGTTCGCGAGGGAATGCTAGAGGCCACCGCACGACCGATCCATCAAGGAAAAACGATACAATTGTGGGAAATTAAAATCACAGATGATGCAGGAGCATTGGTGTGCCTTTCCAAATTGACTACTTATACCCGCCCCAAATAAAATGCATACAGACCTCAGGGAACCTTTGGAAGCGGCTTGGAAACGAAATACTCCCTTTGTTTTTTTTCGATTGCCCAATACTGCGGATATTCACTGTTACTGGCAAGAAGACAATACGCTCCACACCACTACAGATTTTGATTTTGACGGTTTTTTGTTTGCGCCTTTTGTTGCTCAATCCAATAACAATTATATTCCCAATACTTTTAATAAAACATATTCCTTTCAAGGGACAACCAATTTTGACCCCCCCCTTACTGAATTTGAAGAAAAAGAAGCTGCACGTACTGCGTTTATTCAGCTGGTAGAAAAAGCAAAAATAACTATTGCGGAAGGAAGTCTTGAAAAAGTAGTAGTCTCTCGGAAAATAACAATTGCCTCAGAGCAAACACCCATACGGGCTTTTGAAGGGCTGCTGAAACGTTATTCCAATGCCATGGTCTATTTTTTTCACCATCCCAAAATAGGAACTTGGATGGGAGCCAGCCCGGAGCACCTGATTGCCCAAGAGGAACAGCTGACCCGAACTATGGCTTTGGCAGCTACCCAATCGTACGATCCCCAAAACGAGGTCGTTTGGGATGCTAAGGAAAGGGAGGAACAGGGACTGGTGACAGCTCAATTGAAGGCGGATCTTGAAAAATTCTTCCCTCCAGAGGCCATAGAGGTTTCTAAAACTCAAAATCACAGCGCCGGAAAATTAGTGCATTTGTGTACCCATTTCAAGGTACACCAACAAACCTCTAAACTGATGGATTTGGTGCAATGCTTGCATCCTACCCCCGCTGTAGGTGGGGTTCCAAAAGCTGCGGCTTTGGATTTTTTGGCACGGCACGAAACCTATGATCGTGAATTTTACACGGGTTTTATGGGTCCCAAAAACGGCAATGCTTTGGATTGGTTTGTAAATTTGCGTTGCGCCCAATGGAAACCGGAAGCGGTCCTTGTCTATGTAGGCGCGGGAATTACTGCAGCCAGTAATGCAGAAAAAGAATGGGAAGAAACCCAACGTAAAGCTCAAACTCTTTTGGTGGTTTTATAAACCAGTACAGAGCCGATGTTTTTGCTCGGGGTTTTGTATTTTTGTAGGAATTGGCTATGAAACTTCAATTTTGAAAAAACAGCATTACCCTAGCATTCCATTAGCTCAAATTTTGATACGAACTTGTGTTCAACACAAGATTCAACATATTGTCATCTGCGCGGGCTCCCGGAATGCGCCGCTCACCAATGGTTTTGTTTCGCATCCCTTTTTTACAACCTATAGTATCGTCGATGAACGTGCAGCAGCTTTTTTTGGACTGGGGATTGCCCAGCAACTTCAGCAGCCCGTGGCTGTGGTCTGTACTTCGGGTTCTGCCTTGTTGAATTTTTATCCTGCAGTGGCAGAAGCTTTCTATAGCGATATTCCCATGGTCATCATTTCTGCCGACCGCATGCCGCATCGGATTGATATCGGTGATGGACAGACCATTCGACAAACAGGAGTTTTTGAACCCCATCTGGAAGCTTCGGCGGAATTAATGCCCGACGTGAGTCATGCTACTCAAAGTCTGTTGGAAAGTCCTTTGCAGACTTTGATTCCTAAGGATATATCAGAGAAATCCTTAATAGAAACGCAAATAAAAGTTCAAACACACAACCATTTGGAAATTGCACGGGTTTTACAAATGGCGACCACGAATAAAGGACCTGTACACTTAAATATACCGCTGGAAGAGCCGCTCTACGGCATGACTACGGCACGCATTCCTTTGGATGAAATGCCGAAAACCTCAAATCCTCCTGATGAATCCCTGCCGGAACAAGATCGTGTTATTTGGAAAACAGCGAAGAAAAAATGGGTGATGTTTGGGGTTTTACCCCCCGATACGATTGCTCCCCAATGGATAACAGCACTTTGTAACGATCCTTCTGTAGCTGTATTTACCGAAAAAACATCCAATCTAATACATCCCAACGCCATCGATGCGATTGATGTACTGATGGCACCCTTGGAGCAGGAGGGAAGCGATTTTTATCCAGCTCTCCAACCCGAACTTTTGGTCACTTTTGGAGGAATGATAGTATCCAAAAAGGTGAAAGCTTTTTTACGAAAATATCCTCCGCAACAGCACTGGCACATCGATTCCAAAAAAGCCTATAATACATACTATGTCTTGGAGCGTCATTTTAAAATGACGCCAAATCGTTTTTTTGAGACAATGTATTTAGAAACGCCACTTCCAATACAATCCGACTACCAATCTTTGGTTTTAGATCGGTTTAAACACTATAAAACGAAAGGTGATGCCTTTGTAAGTCAAAGTCCTTTTAGTGACTTAAAAGCGTTTCAAATTATTTTTAAAAATTTTCCCAAAGGCGTTCAACTGCAATTGGCCAACAGTTCGACCATTCGATACGCCCAACTTTTTGATGTACCCAAAAGCGTTGCGGTTTTTTGTAATCGTGGGACGAGCGGTATTGACGGAAGCACAGCTACAGCGGTGGGAGCTGCCCAAGTCCGAGCGCAGCCAGTTGTTTTGATTACAGGAGACTTGAGTTTTTTCTACGATGTCAATGGACTTTGGAACAATTATATTCCTGCCCATTTTAGAATTATTATCATCAACAATGGAGGAGGGGGGATTTTTCGCATTTTGCCGGGCGAAAAGGACAGTGAAAAATACGACACCTATTTTGAAACGATTCACTATCGAAATGCCAAGGACATTGCCAAGGCATTTGGATTTAAATACAAAAAAGTAGATTCCCAATGTGGTTTGAAATACGCATTAAAACGTTTTTATAAACTTGGAAAACAACCCAAAATTCTTGAAGTTCGAACCCCGCGAAAATTAAATGATAAGGTTTTAATGGATTACTTTAGAACAATGGCAACAAAATGAATATTTTCGTAAAAAATACAAGAACGTGAGAACATGGAAATCTTTAGCAACCTACAGCGATATTCTTTTTGAATTTTGCGAAGGAGTTGCAAAAATAACAATAAATCGACCGGAAGTATATAACGCTTTTCGTCCGGAAACCAACATACAAATGCTTGAAGCGATGGAAGTCTGTCGCGAACGTAATGATATAGACGTTGTTGTTTTTACCGGGATTGGTGATAAGGCCTTTTGCAGTGGAGGCGATCAAAACGTCAAAGGTGTTGGCGGTTATGTAGGGGAGGACGGTGTCCCCCGGCTCAATGTCTTAGACCTTCACAAACGCATCCGCGAATTGCCCAAACCGGTCATTGCCATGGTGAATGGCTATGCCATAGGAGGCGGTCATGTACTCCATGTCGTCTGTGATTTGACTGTTGCCAGTGAGAATGCCATTTTCGGTCAAACAGGACCTAAAGTTGGCAGTTTTGACGGAGGCTTTGGTTCTTCCTATTTGGCGCGCCATGTGGGACAGAAAAAGGCACGTGAAATATGGTTTCTTTGTCAACAATATTCGGCGCAAGAAGCTCTAGACATGGGAATGGTTAACAAAGTAGTACCCCTCGATCAACTGGAAGATACGGTGATGGAGTGGTGCGCCATTATGCAAGAGCGTAGTCCCTTGGCATTGCGAATGATCAAACGAAGTTTAAACGCCGAGTTGGACGGGCAACACGGACTCATGCAATTGGCGGGAGATGCCACTTTGATGTACTATTTGATGGAAGAAGCCCAAGAAGGGAAAAAAGCCTTTTTGGAAAAACGAGCGCCCGATTTTAAAAAATATCCCAAATTCCCCTAAGAATCGACGCATTTATAACCCATAGTGACATACTCAATGCAACAGCTTAAAATTTGGCTGGCTGCAGCCCGACTCCGTACTTTACCGCTTTCCATTTCCGGAATTTTGGTGGGGAATGCCATTTGTATTCAAGAAGTTGGATTTTCGTGGGGATTGTTTTTTTTAATGTTCGCCACTGCGGTTGCTTTCCAAATCATTTCCAATTTTGCGAATGATTATGGTGATGGAGTAAAAGGCACCGACAATGCCGCTAGAGTTGGGCCAAAGCGGATGCTTCAACAAGGACTGCTGACTCCCAAACAGTTAAAAAAAGGCATTGTATTGCTGTCCGTATTGGCCTTGTTTTTGTCGATTTCGTTGACCCTACTTGCTTTTGGAATTGCCCGTTGGGGCTATGTCGTCTTGTTTTTGATGTTGGCGGCTCTTGCCGTTTGGGCTGCAATAAAATACACCGTGGGTGAAAATGCTTATGGATACCGAGGTTGGGGTGATTTTTTTGTATTGCTCTTTTTTGGTGGGGTTAGTGTGTTGGGAGCTGCTTTTGTTCAATTAAAAATAATTTCAACCTCGGGGATTTTACTTTCGTTCACCATTGGCTTGCTTTCTGTGGGCGTTTTAAACCTCAATAATATGCGGGATCACAAAAATGATAAAGCCGTTGGAAAAAATACCATGGCGGTATTGTTGGGTGAAAAAAAGGCAAAATTTTATCATTATTTTTTACTTATAATTGCCATGGGCTGTTTGGTCGTAACCTTTCTAAACACTCCTATTTTCTCCCTTTTTACGCTCCCTATTTTGGGTGTTATCCCCATTTTGGGACATTTGTATCGGGTAGGCCGAACAAAAAATCCCGAGGATTTGGATCCCGAATTAAAAAAATTAGCCTTGAGCACTTTTTTCATCGCCGTGCTCATCTTCATCAATTTTCTTTTGCCTCATGAAAGCCTCCTTTAAAAAACATCGCCTTAATTTCAAAAGACCCGGGGGCACTTCCAGAGGGATACTCAAAACCAAAGACAGTTGGATTCTTTGTTTAGAAGAAAACAGTCATCGGGGTTATGGAGAATGCAGCATCATAGAGGGCTTGAGTTGGGATGATCCGAATCGTATTGAATCGGTTGTTTTGGAAGTGTGTGAAGCCTTGTCCTTGGCAAAACCCTTGCCCGATCTCACCGATTTTCCAGCGGTACAAATGGGGCTTGAAACGGCTTTACTCTCTTTAAATAGTCCGACCGTTTGGAATTTATTTCCTTCCGCTTTTAGTTGGGGCGAAGCCAGTATTCCCATTAATGGTTTGGTCTGGATGGGTACGATTGATTTTATGCAAGAGCAAATAGACGATTTATTAAACCGAGGTTTTGATTGTATCAAATTAAAAATTGGCGCACTGCATTTTGAAGAAGAATTTCAACTTTTAAAAAGCCTTAGAAAGCGTTATTCCCTTTCTTCGCTAATCCTCCGTGTAGATGCCAATGGTGCTTTTCATAGCAAGGAGGCTTTGGGGAAATTAGAACAACTGGCAACCCTTGGGATTCATTCTATTGAGCAACCCATTGCAACAGGACAATGGGAGGAGATGGCAAAACTGTGCAATAAATCCCCGATTCCCATCGCTTTGGATGAGGAACTGATTGGATGTCAGCAAGCTGCAAAAAGAAAACAGATGCTGGAAGCGATTCATCCGCACTATCTTATTTTAAAACCAAGTTTGTTGGGTGGCTTTTCCCATGCCGATGCATGGATTGATTTGGCGGAGGAACTACAAATCGGTTGGTGGGCCACCAGTGCCTTGGAAAGCAATATCGGATTAAATGCAATTGCGCAGTGGGCTTATACCAAAAAGCTAAGTATCCCACAGGGATTGGGGACAGGCTCCTTATTCACCAATAATTTTGAAAGCCCTTTAGTCATAAAAAAAGATTGTCTATGGACTGATAATTCTATATCTTGGACACAAAACTTAACCGATGTTTGTTGAAAAATCTTTATCCTTCAAGAATCCTTTTTGGATGTATTTATTGGGTTCCCTCATTGTCATTATTTTTAATCTGATTGGCCAAATTCCTTTGTCTTATTTTATAATGAAGGATGCTCCAGTACTCAGTCAGGGAGACAACCCCATGGAGCTGCTCCGAAATCTTGACAAAAATCTACAACTCTTTTTGCTGTTAATCCCCTTTGTCATCTCTCTTTTAGGCTTTTGGTTGGTGATTAGAAAACTTCATGAACGCTCTTTGTTATCCGTCACCACCGATCGAAAAAAAATGGATTGGCAACGGGTTTTATATGCCTTTTGCGCATGGGGCACAATTATCTTGCTGCTCACTGTAGCCGATTATTTTATGTTCCCCGAGGATTATTCTTGGAATTTTCAATGGAAACCCTTTCTCCTTTTGTTGATCATTGGAACACTTTTGATTCCGCTTCAAACCAGTATGGAGGAATATATTTTTAGAGGTTATTTGATGCAGGGTTTTGGTCGTTTGTTCCGCAATCGTTGGGCACCTTTGGTGTTTACATCGGTAATTTTTGGAAGCTTACATATTTTCAACCCTGAAATTGAAAAACTCGGATATGCTTTGTTATTCTATTATATCGGCACCGGATTCTTTTTGGGAATTATGACTTTAATGGATGAGGGTATTGAATTGGCATTGGGTTTCCATGCCGCCAACAACCTTATTATGTCCTTGTTGGTCACTTCAGACTGGACGGCTTTTCAAACAGAGTCACTGTTGATTGATGTTTCAGAACCGAGTTTAGGCTCCGAAATGATATTGATGACTTTTGTGATTCAGCCTCTATTTTTGTTGCTACTGAGTAAAAAATACCAATGGAAAAATTGGAAAAATAAATTAACCGCAAAATTTTAAAATGAACGCACCACATTACTCTAAAATACACAATCGCTTTTTGTTAAATGGTTTTCATTACGATCAGGAAGCTTTAAAGTCTGCCGCTTATAGCTTTGTAAAGGAGGGCAATCGTTTTGAGCAATATATGGGAGATTTTCTCTTTGATTGGTTGAATCCCTCGGATACTATTTTCCTGGAAACTTCAGGCACAACGTCCCACCCCAAACGGATGGAATTTAGTAAGCAAGCCCTTGTTAATTCAGCCATTACCACAGGAGATCATTTTAAGATTACAGTGGGGGATCGTTCGTTACACTGTTTGCCTGCGCGTTATATCGCAGGGAAAATGATGTTGATCCGTTCTATGGTTTTGGGACTGTCCATGGATTTGGTTTCGCCCAATAGCAATCCCATGGAGGACAACAAAAAGAAATACGATTTTGCTGCCATGACGCCCATGCAGGCCTTTAATTCAATGTCTAAATTACAGCAGATCCGTACATTGATCATTGGGGGTGGAGTAGTGTCGGAACCCCTGCAAAAAAAGTTATTGGAAAATCATATCAATGCTTTTGAAACGTATGGGATGACCGAAACCCTTTCGCATATTGCCATTCGGAAAATGACGGATCCCAGAGGGGAGTTCAAGACCTTATCCAATATAAAAATTAACCAAGACGAACGGGGATGTTTGGTGGTTGATGCACCGCTGCTTTTCATTCACAACCTAGTCACCAATGATGTCATTGAAATAATCAATCCCACACATTTTCGCCTGATTGGTCGTATTGATAATGTCATTAACTCGGGAGGCGTCAAAATCCATCCGGAAACTTTGGAGCGCAAATTGGATCATATCATCAAACTTCCTTTTTTTGTAGGCAGCCTACCGGATCCAGTTTTGGGTGAAAAGCTAATTCTTGCCGTGGAAAGCAAAGATCCAAAAGACTTGGATGATCTGGTTTCTAAAATTCAATCCAGCGACTTGTTAGAAGCGGTTGAAAAGCCCAAATCGATTTTGATGTTTGAAAACTTCCAAAACACTTTTAGTGGCAAATTAATTCGCAAAGACACTTTAAACAGTCAACCGATCAAAGTCTCAGACCTGTAAAACCCCCATATTAAAGGGTTGCTGTAACGGAGCGTGATTGGCCATGTCGATACCCATACTGATCCAAGCGCGCGTTTGTGCAGGATCGATCACTGCATCGGTCCAAAGTCGAGCAGCACCATAAACAACGTCGGTTTGCGCAAGATAGCGGGCTTGAATTTTCTTTAAAAGCTCGTTTTCTGTTTGGCTGGTGATTTTCTCTCCTTTTTTGGCGGCGGTTGCTTTTTCGATTTGCAAGAGGACGTTAGCGGCTTGTTCTCCTCCCATGACCGCCATTTGTGCTGAGGGCCATGCCAACATCAATCGCGGATCATAGGCCTTGCCACACATGGCATAATTTCCCGCACCAAAAGAGTTCCCAATGACAATAGTAAATTTGGGTACGATGGAATTGGCAACAGCATTCACCATTTTTGCTCCGTCTTTAATAATGCCCCCGTGTTCTGCTTTACTTCCCACCATAAATCCAGTGACATCTTGTAGAAAAACTAAAGGAATTTTCCGTTGATTGCAGTTTGCAATAAAACGAGTCGCCTTGTCCGCAGCATCGCCATAGATGACTCCTCCAAACTGCATTTCTCCTTTTTGAGTTTTCACGACTTTACGTTGGTTGGCAATGATACCCACCGACCAGCCCTCAATTCGGGCATAGGTAGTGATGAGTGTTTGACCGTATTCTTTTTTGTATTCGTCCATAGAATCCTTGTCGATCAGTCCCTCCAAGAGGGTATAAGAATCATAAGGTTGTGTTCGCTTGTAGGGTAATACTTTAAACAATGCTTCCGTGGATAATACCGGTGATCTAGGTGTATTTCTCTGGAATCCGGTGGGGGTAGGTTGCCCCATTTTTTCAAAAAGCCGTTTGATTCGGTTTAAGGCATCCTCATCGTTTTTGGCTTTATAATCGGTAACGCCGCTGATGGCACTATGAGTGGTAGCACCTCCCAAAAGTTCGTTTTCTACGGATTCACCAATGGCGGCTTTCACCAGATAGCTTCCGGCAAGAAAGATACTTCCCGTTTTTTCAACGATGATGGTTTCGTCGGACATCACCGGCAAATAGGCACCTCCAGCCACACAATTGCCCATCACCGCAGCGATTTGAACAATACCCATGCTACTCATTTTGGCATTGTTTCTAAAAATCCGCCCAAAGTCTTCTTTATCCGCAAAAATCTGATCCTGGAGGGGTAGGAAAATCCCGGCACTATCTACGAGATAAACAATAGGAATATTGTTCTCCATGGCAATTTCTTGGGCACGGAGGTTTTTCTTGGCGGTCATAGGAAACCAAGCCCCGGCTTTGACCGTAGCATCGTTGGCAACAATCACACAGCGGTGTCCAGAGATCTTTGCAATCACCACCACCACTGCAGCAGCAGGGCAACCGCCGTATTCTGCATACATATCCGAAGCCGCAAGTGCCCCGATTTCAAAGCAGTCTTTGGAGTTGTCCACCAAATAATTAATCCGCTCCCGCGCCGACCATTTTCCTTGATCGTGTAATTTTTTCATGCGTGTTTTTCCCCCTCCTAAACGGATGGTACGCAGTCTTTGTTGGATAGTGGCCCATGCCATTTTTAAGGCATCGCTGTTTTTTTCAGCTTCTAAATCCATATAGAAATTCTTAGACCACTAAAGTAATAATTTCTTAGCGGTAGCATATCAAATAAAAGTTCGATATTTGTCTTAATCAACGGAACTTTATATGAGTTTAAATAAGAACAAAATAATGGGATACGTCGCACTGATCATGGCTGTTTTGGGCAGTGCGCTCATATTGATTGGGGTATTAAAATATCCTGAATATGCCATTGGATTTTCTATCGCCGGAGTAGGATTTTATGCGTTGGCATGGGCGTTTAATGCTTTAAGAGGGAGGATATAGTTATGTCGGAGGATAAGAAAGTGATTTTTTCCATGACCGGGGTCACCAAGACCTACACCAATGCCAACCAACCCGTTTTAAAAAATATTTACCTCAGTTTTTTCTACGGAGCCAAAATTGGAATTTTAGGACTCAACGGTTCTGGGAAGTCTACGCTCCTAAAAATCATTGCGGGGATTGATAAGAATTATCAAGGAGATGTTGTCTTTTCAAAAGATTATACCGTTGGATATTTGGAGCAAGAACCCCAAATCGACGATGAAAAAACAGTACTCGAAGTCGTCAAAGAAGGGGCTGCCGCTACCGTAGCCATTCTCGACGAATACAATCAAATCAACGATCAATTCGGTTTGCCAGAAGTCTATGAAGATGCAGATAAGATGCAAAAACTCATGGATCGTCAAGCGGTTTTGCAAGATCAAATTGATGCCAGCAACGCTTGGGAACTCGATACACAACTAGAAATTGCCATGGATGCACTGCGTACTCCTACGAGCGATCAGAAGATGGGAGTGTTGTCCGGGGGTGAACGCCGCAGAGTTGCACTGTGTCGATTGCTTTTGCAAAAACCGGATGTCTTGCTTTTGGACGAGCCCACCAACCATTTGGATGCGGAATCCGTACATTGGTTGGAACATCATTTGGCACAATATCAAGGAACGGTTATCGCTGTGACGCACGACCGCTATTTTTTAGACAATGTTGCCGGATGGATATTGGAATTGGATCGGGGAGAGGGCATTCCTTGGAAAGGAAATTATTCTTCTTGGTTGGATCAAAAATCAAAGCGTTTGGCGCAAGAGCAAAAACAAGCTTCCAAACGACAAAAAACTTTAGAACGTGAACTAGAATGGGTTCGAATGGCACCCAGGGGCGACAATCGAAACAAAAAGCCCGACTTTCCAACTACGATAAATTGATGAGTCAGGATCAAAAACAAGTGGATGAAAGATTAGAAATTTTTATTCCGAATGGTCCTCGATTGGGAACTCAAGTGATTGAAGCAGCTCATGTTGCCAAATCCTTTGGCGACAAACTGCTTTATGATGATTTAAACTTCACCCTCCCTCAAGCCGGGATCGTAGGGGTAATTGGTCCCAATGGTGCTGGAAAATCAACAGTGTTCAGAATGATAATGGGAGAAGAAACTCCCGATGGAGGAAGCTTTACGGTGGGAGATACAGTCAAATTGGCGTATGTGGATCAATCCCATTCGAACATAGACCCCGAGAAATCCATTTGGCAAAACTTTAGCAACGAGCAAGAACTCATAATGTTGGGAGGGCGTCAAGTCAACTCGCGAGCCTTTTTAAGTCGTTTCAATTTTAGCGGAAGCGAACAAAACAAAAAAGTGGCCTCCCTATCTGGGGGTGAGCGCAATCGGCTGCATTTGGCAATGACCCTCAAAGAGGAAGGTAATGTGTTGCTTTTGGATGAGCCCACCAATGATTTGGATGTGAACACGCTCAGAGCCTTGGAAGAAGGGTTGGAGAATTTTGCAGGTTGTGCAGTGGTCATTTCCCACGACCGTTGGTTTTTGGATCGTATTTGTACACACATCCTTGCTTTTGAAGGAAATTCTCAAGTCTATTTCTTTGAGGGTTCCTATTCCGACTATGAGGAAAATAAAAAGAAACGTTTGGGGCAAGACCTGATGCCCAAGCGAATTCAATATCGAAAATTGACACGGGATTAGCGGAGTTCCAATTCCATTTTAATATCCCCTCTTGAATATATCGGATTTGCTTCCATGGGTACTTCTACAAAACCGTATTTGCGGTACAGATAGATTGCATTTTCCAGTAACGTGCTCGAATAGATCAACAGCTTGTCCCAGTGGTGTTGTTCTGCAAAACGAATGGCAAATTGCATCATTTGGTTCCCATAACCTTTTCCGCGAAAAGGGGGAGCAATCGCCATTTTACTGAACTCGTAGGTTTTATTTTCCTTTTTAATAAAAGCAAAAGTTCCCATCACTTGCTGCTCTAGGGCGGTCATAAAAATAAAGCCACCCGGCGCAATGATTTGCTCCATAGGTTTGCTTAAAACAAGTTCATCGATGGGTTCAACCACAAAAAAAAACTCCAACCATTCGATATTGAGTGCCTTAAAATCGTCTGCATGCTCCGGGCTAAAGGGCAAAAAAGTAAGGAGGTCAGTCATTACCGATCATCTCTACGGGGCGAACCCAAGCGTCAAATTCATCTGCGGTAAGATATCCAAGCGCCAAACTCGCTTCTTTGAGGGTACTTCCATCAGCATGGGCTTTGTTGGCGATTTCCGCAGCTTTGTAATAACCGATTTTTGTATTTAAAGCTGTCACCAACATCAAGGAGTTGTGAACCAATTCATCAATACGTTTTTGATTGGGCTCAATGCCTAACACACAGTTGTCCGTAAAACTCACACAAGCATCACCAATCAAGGTGGCAGATTGGAGAATGTTGGCGGCTAAAAGAGGTTTGAACACATTGAGTTCATAATGCCCCTGAGTAGCTCCCACCGTAATCGCTACATCATTTCCCATCACTTGCGCACATACCATGGTAAGAGCTTCACATTGGGTAGGATTCACTTTTCCGGGCATGATGGAGCTTCCTGGCTCGTTGGCGGGAATTGTGATTTCTCCAATACCCGAACGAGGGCCAGAGGCCATCATTCGAATGTCGTTGGCGATTTTATTTAAGGAAACGGCCAATTGTTTTAGCGCACCGTGGGTTTCTACGATGGCGTCATGGGCTGCCAAGGCTTCAAATTTGTTATGAGCAGTGATAAAAGGGAGCCCTGTAAAAGACGCTATGTATTCCGCAACTTTTGCAGCATAGCCTTTGGGGGTATTGATACCGGTTCCTACGGCAGTTCCTCCTAAAGCCATTTCCGAAAGGTGATCCAACGTATTGTTGAGTGCTTTTATCCCGTGATCCAATTGAGAGACATAACCCGAGAATTCTTGCCCCAAAGTGAGGGGAGTGGCATCCATTAAATGGGTGCGTCCGATTTTTACGACGGACTTAAAGGCCTCTGCTTTTTTTGCCAGTGCATCACGCAGTTGAGTTACCCCCGGCAGCGTTACTTCCACCACTTTTTTATAGGCAGCAATGTGCATGCCCGTTGGAAAAGTGTCGTTAGAAGATTGAGATTTGTTTACATCATCATTGGGAGCTAAGGTTTTTTCACCCTCTCCGAGTTTTTTTCCAACCAACACATGCGCGCGATTGGCAATTACCTCATTCACATTCATATTGCTTTGAGTGCCGGAGCCGGTTTGCCAAATCACTAAAGGAAATTGATCGTCTAGCTTCCCAGCGAGTATTTCGTCACAGACTTGTGCGATCAAATCTCTTTTTTCAATCGAGAGCACTCCTAATTCGTGATTGGTGTAGGCGGCGGCTTTTTTTAAATACGCAAAACCATGAACAATTTCTATGGGCATGGAGGCGGGGGCTCCAATTTTGAAATTAGAACGAGAACGTTCCGTTTGTGCGCCCCAGTATACATTTTTTGGGACTTGAACTTCTCCTAGGGTGTCTTTTTCGATGCGGAATTCCATAAGGCTATAATTTGGTGTAAAAATACTAGGTTTGAAAGAATTTGAAGCGGTGAGGAGCCTACAATTTTTTGGTTTTGAGGGACTTTATTGTAACCCTCAAAAAAAACTACAGGAAAATAAATAAGGTTGTATGGGCAAAATAGAAAAATTACTTATTTTTGTCATTCAAAATAATGATATGTTTGAATTTGATCAATACTTAGGTTTTCTTGCTTTTTTATCCATACTTACTATTGGATTTTGGCTCATGATATTTTTATTGACGTTCGTGATTCCTTATTGGTTGATTGGAGCCATAAGAGAGCGTATTAAATACGGAAAGCACAGAGCGATCGAAGAAACTAAAAAATAAAAAAAGGGGCAAATTGCCCCTTTTTTGTACGCTTTTTCGTGCTTTTTAAAAGTCGAAACTGTCATCATCTCCACCCCCGCCATCGAAACCTTGTCTTCTGCTTCTTCTACGGTCTTTCAATTTTTCATTGATACGATAGCTCAAAGACAAAACATAAGAAGGTTGTCTCCATTGAAATTCGCTATAACTAAAGAAAGTTTCGGTCAACGTCTCCGATATTCTTCGTGAGGAATTGAACAAATCATTCACTCTAAAGGAAAGCGTTCCTTTTTTCTTCAAAATTTCTTTGTTTAAGGCTCCGGAAACAAAAATCGATCCTTGACTGGTGCTTTGCGCATTGACAAAAGGACCTCTGTAAAAAGCGCGCATTTGCCAATCGATTTCACCGGGAAGTTTGATGGTACTGTTAAAACGGGCAAACCAGCTGATGTTTTTGGCACCAAAATCCGTACCGTTATATTCCCCAATTAAAGTGGAATTAAACAAGTTAAAGTTTCCATTAAAACGCAGTTTGCGCGAGGGGAAATAGGCCAAACTGAATTCTGTTCCCCAGCGAATATTCTCCGCAAGGTTGATAGGAAAACGTTTGATTACTGGCAGTTCAACGATTGCACTGTTGGGGTCGTTGATATCTCCACTAATAACGGCGGTTTCTCCTGTGTTTTCAGAAATGAACGTAAATACTTTCGTCGCTTTTTGATAATATACCGAACCGTTTAGCGTGAATTTATCCCATCGTTTCAAATATCCAAAATCAAAGGCATTTGAATAGGTCGGATCCAAATCCGGGTTTCCTTGGAAGATGTTGGTCACACTGCTTCTGGAAGGAAAGGGATTGATGAATCGCGATCGAGGACGGCGAATTCGACGGCTATAGCCCAAAGTAAAACTGGTGCGTTCGCTCAGCTCATAGGATAAGTTGGCGGTGGGAAACCAGTCGGTATACTTTTTAACTTTTACATCGTTGGTCGTTTGTTGGTCGATGGTGATGTTCGAATTTTCCATTCGCATCCCCGCCAAAAATGAGAATTTATCAATTTTCTTTCCGTATTGGGTATAGGCTGCATTGACGTATTCTTTGTACACCAAAACATTTGAAAGATTGGTGTCTAATTCGTAGCCTGTGGGTCTTAGATACTCCAAAGAATAATCGGTGGATTGGGTTCTAAAGTTCCCGCGATATCCAATTTCAAATTGCGTATCCTTATTAATAGGAAGTACATAATCTACCTGCCCTAGAATTTCTTTCTGGTCCTCAATATTCGTTGTTATTTCGTAATTGGTGGCAGAGATGGGAGTTCTGGAAATACTGCTGATGTCTCCAAATTCGTCTTCTGTACTAAGTTCGTATTGGAAGGTGGCTGTTAGGCGTTCACCCTCTGTTTCAAAATCCTTAAAAAAGTTGGCACTGAATTGTTGCGATACATCTTTTTCGTCTTCGAATTCAATACGTTCCGAAAACGTAAGTACGGCATCTAAAGCATCCAATTCTTTTAATTCATTTTCATTTAAGTTAGAATTATCACTGTTGCGGTAGAACCCACTTAAAGTTAACGACGTTTTGTCATTAAAATAATATTCAATGCCCAAGTTGGTAAATTTGTTCCCATTGGTTCGTGTCCGCTGTGCTTTTTCATACAAAAAAGCACTGGGATCCGCTCCGTTAAAGAACTCGGTGTCGTTTAAGGAGTTTCCTTTAGAAGTACTGACTCCCAAAGTGTTGGTGGTAAAGATATTGACCTTACGAGTTCTCCAATTCAGGTTCACTGAGCCTCCATAGGTTTCCGGAAGTCCGCCGTTGGCGATGAGGGTTCCGTTGATTCCCTCCAATTGATTTTTTTTCAGAATGATGTTCAAAATACCAGCCGTTCCTTCGGCATCATATCGGGCAGAAGGGGAAGTAACCACTTCCACTTTTTCAATAGATTCCGCAGGTAATGATCGTAATCCTTGGGGACCGGAAATACCCACCAAGCCGGAAGGCTTTCCATTGATTAAGATACGTACGTTGTCATTGCCTCGAAGGGAAACATTTCCTTCCACATCAACAGAGACAGAAGGGACATTGTCCAATACATCGGCGACAGAGCCTCCTCTGACGGTCAAGTCTTTTCCTACATTATAGATTCTTTTGTCCAAACGGATTTCTACTTCCGTCCGTTCGGCGGTGACTTCCACTTCTTGGAGCGACTCCGCATTGATTTCCAATTCAATTTTGCCCAAATTTTCATTTGCCGACAAGTTGCGATTGGATAAGGTGATTTTATCAAAGCCAATATATTCGATGGTGATATTGTAATTTCCAGGAACCACTTCGACATTAAAACTTCCGTCGGCAGCGGTTATTCCTCCTTGAACACGCTCTGGAAATCTTTCGTTGACCAAAGAAATGGTGGTGTACTCTAGGGGTTCACCAGTTTCCTTGTCGACCACGGATCCACTCAGATTGATTTTTGGGAGATTCGGACGTTGTCCGGTTGGAGCACCTGAAGGTCTTTGAGCGACAAGTGAAAAAGTTAGTCCAAAAAACAGGACTACACTAAAAATTCTTTTCATAGTTATGTATTCGTTTGCCCTTTGACAAAGTGATTTCGAAAGGGTTTAAAAGTTTTTTAAAAACTCTTGTAAATTTTCAAGCGGTCGTGCAAGCACGCCCGATTGATCAGACACAACGATAGGTCATTCGATAAGTTTTGGGTGTTGGGTGAGTATTTCTAGCAAGGCTGGATCACTCCATTTTTGTTGGGAAAAATCCGATTTCCAAAGGGCTTCATTTTTCCGAACGATTGCTGCTGGAGTTTTTCCGATCAACTGCAGCACTTTTTGAAGTTCTTCCACAGTCAACGGATCAACCAAATAGTGACGTATTGTAAATGGAATTTTGTGCGCTTCCAAATAAGCCAATGCCTCTCTTGATTTTCTACAACGCGGATTGTGATAGAGGGTTAATTTTTCCAAAGTATAGTGCAAAAAAAACTACCCGAAGGTAGTTTTAAATTTATTTTAAACTTTTTACAACAGCTGTAAAGGCATCCGGATGGTTCATGGCGAGGTCGGCCAGAACTTTACGGTTCAATACGATATTGTTCTTTTTTATTTTCCCCATCAATTGACTGTAGGAGAGACCATTGAGACGGGCACCTGCATTGATACGGGCAATCCACAAGGCACGGAAGTTACGTTTCTTGGTTTTTCTATCGCGGTAGGCATAAAGCATGGCTTTGTCTACAGCATTTTTGGCAACGGTCCAAACGTTTTTACGACGTCCAAAAAAACCTTTGGCCTGTTTGAATACTTTTTTTCTTCGAGCTCTTTTGGCTACTGAATTTACTGATCTTGGCATAATTGTTTATTTTTTTGAAGGAGGCGGTATTGCTACACTTTTGAAGCCTGACTTCGGGTTAAGGATAAATACAACCGATAGTGACTATTTAAGTCGCAATTGTTCTTTTACATTGGCAACATCGCTGTCGTGCACCAATCCAGCGTGGGTCAATTTAAGCTTGCGCTTTTTAGACTTTTTGGTCAAGATGTGGCTTTTGAAAGCGTGTTTTCTTTTGATTTTTCCAGAGCCGGTAAGTTTAAACCTTTTCTTAGCACTGGATTTTGTTTTCATTTTTGGCATGACGTCGTTTACTTAATTTATTTTTTCTTAGGAGCGATGAACATAATCATCTTTTTCCCTTCTAAAATTGGCATTTGTTCCACTTTTCCAAGTTCTTCCAAATCTTGCGCCAAACGGAGCAACAAGATTTGACCTTTTTCTTTAAAGACGATGGAACGTCCTTTGAAAAAGACGAAGGCTTTCAACTTGGCACCTTCGCTTAAAAATTTTTCAGCATGCTTTTTCTTAAATTCATAATCATGCTCATCTGTATTGGGTCCAAAACGAATTTCCTTGATGATTACCTTAGTGGCTTTCGCTTTGAGTACTTTTTCTCTTTTTTTCAGTTCGTAAAGGAACTTTTTATAATCTAATATTTTACAAACCGGAGGATTGGCATTGGGGGAAATTTCTACCAAGTCTAATCCCAATTCTTGCGCCATGAGCAATGCTTTATTGAGCTTGTAAAGCCCAATTTCAACGTTATCTCCCACCATTCTTACTTCTTGAGCAAGAATCTTTTCATTGATCCTATGGGGATTTTCTTTAATAACCCTTCCCGGGCGATTCGATCTACGTCTTCGTATTGCTATGTCTTCTCTTTTTTAAATTAAACTTCAAAGTGCACTTGGCTACTTTCGATCTCTTTTTTTATTTTATTTGATACTTCTTCCAGTGTAAAACTTCCTAAATCGCCTAGATGATGTTGGCGTAAGGAAACAGTTTTCTGGTCTGCTTCTTTTTCTCCCAAGATAATCATATAGGGGACTTTGGACAATTCAGACTCGCGAATCTTCTTCCCAATGGTCTCATTTCGATCATCTAAGAGGGCGCGAATTTCGTGATTTTCCAAGTAATTTAAAACTTTTAGAGCGTAATTTTTATATTTTTCACTCACACAAAGAATATTTACTTGTTTGGGCATCAACCAAAGGGGGAAATTTCCCCCTGTATGTTCCAACAAAATGGCAACAAAACGTTCCATACTTCCAAATGGCGCTCGGTGAATCATGACCGGGCGATGCAACTCGTTGTCGCTGCCTTTATAGGTCAAATCAAAGCGTTCCGGCAGATTGTAATCCACTTGTATGGTGCCCAATTGCCATTGTCGTCCCAAAGCATCTTTGACCATGAAATCCAATTTGGGACCGTAGAAGGCAGCTTCGCCAGTTTCGATCACATAATTTAAGTTTTTGTCATTGGCTGCATTGATGATGGCTTGTTCGGCCAGTTCCCAATTTTCGGTGGAACCGATATATTTTTCGGGTTTATCCGGATCGCGAAGCGAAACCTGCGCCGTAAAGTTGTCAAAACCTAAGGAGCCAAAAACATAAAGCACCAAATCGATTACTTTTTTAAACTCTTCATCCAACTGACTGGGCATACAAAAAATGTGCGCATCGTCTTGCGTAAAGCCTCGTACCCGAGTCAAACCGTGTAATTCTCCACTTTGTTCGTAGCGATATACGGTTCCAAATTCGGCATAGCGTTTGGGAAGATCGCGATAACTCCAAGGTTTTACATTATAGATTTCGCAATGATGGGGACAGTTCATCGGTTTTAGCAAAAATTCTTCGCCCTCGGCTGGGGTATGTATGGGTTGAAAACTATCGGCACCATATTTTTCATAATGCCCGGAGGTGATGTATAATTCTTTATTTCCGATATGGGGGGAAATGACTTGTTCGTAGCCGGCTTTTTGTTGCGCTGCTTTTAAGAAATTTTCCAAACGCTCGCGCAGGGCAGCTCCCTTGGGAAGCCATAGCGGAAGTCCTTGCCCCACTTTTTGAGAAAAGGTAAAAAGTTCCAACTCTTTCCCCAATTTTCTATGATCTCTTTTTTTGGCTTCTTCCACCAAAGCGAGGTACTCTGTAAGCTCCTTTTGTTTGGGAAAGGAGATGCCGTAGACCCGTGTAAGTTGCGGTTTGGTTTCATCTCCTCGCCAGTAGGCTCCCGCCACATTGGTGAGTTTTACGGCTTTGATAAAACCGGTATTGGGTATATGGCCACCCCGACAGAGATCGGTGAAGTCTGCGTGATCGCAAAAGGTGATGGTGCCATCTTTCAGATTTTCGATCAACTCTGTTTTAAAAGGGTTGGCTTCTTTTTTGTAATAGGCCAAAGCTTCTACTTTGGAAGCACTGCGCATTTTAAATTCAAATTTTTGGCGTGCAAATTCCAAAAATTTCTTTTCAATTTCAACTAAATCTTTTTCGGTAATACTGTGATCGCCAAAGTCAGCATCGTAATAAAATCCATTTTCAATAGCAGGACCAATGGTTAATTTACATTCGGGATAAAGCGCCAGTAGGGCTTGTGCCAAAACGTGAGCAGAAGAATGCCAAAATGCGGTTTTACCTTCTTTGTCATTCCATGTAAAAAGCTGAATCTTCCCGTTTTCCTGAAGGGGGGTTACACTTTCCACGGTTTGATCGTTAAATTTGGCAGACAGCACATTACGCGCTAAACCTTCACTAATACTACTGGCAATTTCAAAAGGGGTAACTCCAGCTTCATAGCTTCGCACACTCTGGTCCGGAAATTCGATATCAATCATAATACTGTTAAAATGCGGTGTAAAGATAGGGGGTTGCTAGCTAGCAAGCAATCCTTCTGTAAAAGATTCTTTTAATTGTTTTTAGGAAAAGTTAAATAGCCGTTCCTTCCTATTTTCGGCAGCGGATTTTTATAATTTTTAGGGATTCAAGGCTTATTTCAAAAGCGTTATTATGAACTCGAATCCTTCTTTTTCTTCCCCAACAACGCATCAATCAGGGTTCGAATTCCGGTAAATCCATAATAGAACGCAAGTGCAAGCAAGACGATACCCACAAGGAGCACGGGCAGGTACAGGGGATGGGTCTTGTTTTGAAAGGCTTGGTGCACCACAAAAGGCCCAACAAAACAGAGGATTAAAAAATAACTCATACGTTTTAATCCCTTTCGAAGTAATAGACTATTCATGATTTTTATGAGCTTCTAGTGCCGCTCGGACATTTTTGTGTTGTTGCAATAAAAGCCGGGCTTTTTCTGAGTCGATCTGGAGCTCGTCCATCAGCATGGCTGCTGCGCGACCAACCAATTTTTTATTAGAAAGTTGCATGTCCACCATCTTATTTCCTTTTACATGACCCAGTTGAATCATGGTGGCAGTGGTGATCATGTTGAGGATGAGTTTTTGGGCGGTTCCTGCTTTCATTCGAGAACTTCCGGTTACAAATTCGGGTCCCACAACCACTTCGACGGGGAAGTCACTCACCGCGGACAAAGGGCTGTTTTTGTTACAACTGATTCCCCCCGTGGGGATGCTGTGGCGTTGGCAGTCTTGAAGACCCGCTACTACATAGGGGGTGGTTCCGGAGGCGGCAATTCCAACAACGATGTCTTTGGTAGAAATATTAAAAGTCATCAGGTCATTCCACGCTTGATGGGGATCGTCTTCGGCATGTTCTATGGAGGAACGCAAAGCCTTATCTCCTCCGGCAATAATTCCGATAACTTGCTCGGGGGAAGTCCCAAAAGTGGGAGGGCATTCCGATGCGTCCAAAACCCCCAGTCGACCGCTGGTGCCTGCACCGATATAGAAGAGGCGGCCTCCTTTTTTTTGCTGATTTACGACTGCAGTTATTAGGGGCTCGATATGATGCAAAACCCGACCAACAGCTTGAACAGCCAGTTGATCTTCTTGATGCATCCCCTGCAACAGTTCGCCAACGCTTTTCTGTTCTAGGTTTTGGTGCTTTGACGCTTGTTCGGTGGTTTTTTCAAAACCCATAAATCCTTTTTTTACGAATATAAAAATTAAGTTGTTGGAAGGCGATACTTGTATCCCAATTTTTTCCGAAGCAATTTTTTAAAATCGATGGAAAATAAGGATCCATAAAAAAACCCCACCTAATGACTTAGGCAGGGTGGACTTGAATTGAGAAAACGTTTTTTAGGCGTTTCTTTTTAAATCTAAATTTTCTTTGAGGGCAGCAAGAAAATCTTGCGTGGTCAAATAATGTGAGCTGTTGAGTTGATCTCCGTGAATTAGAATCGCAAGATCTTTGGTCATCTTACCGCTTTCCACGGTTTCGATACACACGTTTTCAAGGGTCGTACAAAAATCAATAAGTTCTTGATTGTTGTCCAATTTTCCTCGATGCGCCAATCCTCTAGTCCATGCAAAAATGGAAGCAATTGGATTGGTGGAAGTTGCTTTTCCTTGCTGATGTTGACGGTAGTGACGCGTCACGGTTCCGTGTGCGGCCTCCGCTTCCATGGTTTTTCCATCGGGAGTTACTAAGGTAGAAGTCATTAATCCCAACGAACCAAATCCTTGTGCTACAGTATCGGATTGAACGTCACCGTCATAGTTTTTACACGCCCAAACAAAACCTCCGTTCCATTTCATCACAGCGGCCACCATATCATCAATAAGGCGGTGTTCATAGGTCAAACCCTGCGCTTCAAACTGCGCTTTAAACTCGTTGTCGTATACTTCCTGAAAAATATCTTTAAAACGCCCATCATAGGCTTTTAAGATGGTGTTTTTGGTGGAAAGATACAACGGCCATCCTTTGGTTAAGGCTTGATTCATACAAGAACGCGCAAAGCCGTAGATGGAACTGTCAATGTTGTACATCCCCATGGCCACACCACTTTCTTGAAAATTATAGACTTCCCAAGACTGTGTTGCTTCACCGTCCTCGGGGGTGAATGTCATGGTGAGTTTTCCTTTTCCAAGGATACGCGTGTCGGTGGCTTTGTATTGATCCCCAAAAGCGTGTCGTCCAATACAAATGGGTTTAGTCCATCCTTGAACATAACGAGGTATGTTTTTCATGATGATAGGCTCTCTAAACACGGTACCTCCCACAATGTTTCTGATGGTTCCGTTGGGAGAACGCCACATTTTGGCGAGGTTGAATTCTTTTACACGATCTTCATCGGGTGTAATGGTGGCACATTTGATGCCCACATGATGTTTTTTTACTGCGTTGGCAGCGTCTATGGTTATTTGATCTCCGGTTGCATCTCTAGAAGTAACAGAGAGGTCGTAATATTCGATATCGAGATCTAAATAGGGAAGGATGAGTTGGGATTTAATAAATTCCCAGATGATTCTTGTCATTTCATCACCGTCCATTTCTACGACGGGATTTGCGACTTTAATTTTTGACATTAGTTATAAATTTGATTTTCCGGAGGCAAATATACAATTTCAATCTTTTTAATTCGCTTTTCACTCAAAAGGATGAAAATTATTATCTTAAAAGACCACAAATTTGAACCATGAAAAATTTTGTTGTAGTCATTTTTTTAACGGTCTTCGTTTTTAAGTTAAAAGGACAAACTGATTTTTTGATGCAAGCACAGCATCGTATTTGTACTCAAATACAGGCGGATGACATCAAAATTTTGGAGGTCGCTGACAGTTTATACACCCACTTCCCTTTAATCGATGACCCAAAAACAAAAGCCTATTTGAATTATTGGAAGGCATTGGGCTTCTATCATTCTTTCGAACAGCCTTTGGATTCCATCGTGACCTATGCTACCGCAGCTCAAAAAACATTTTTGGAAATTAATGGAGTCTTCCAATAAAGGAGTATTTTAAGCATAAAAAAACCGCCTTGCGATGGACAAGGCGGTTTTGTTTAGGAATAAAAGCCAATGGGTTAGTCCATACGGGCTTCTTTGATACGGGCTTTTTTACCTCTTAAGTTTCTAAAGTAGTAGATCCGTGAACGACGTACTTTTCCTTTTTTGTTGACTTCGATTTTTTCTAGTGCGGGCATATTGATTGGGAAGATACGCTCAACCCCAACAGTGCCGGACATTTTTCTAATCGTAAAGGTTTTGGAAAGTCCCTGACCTTTGGTTTGGATCACCACCCCTTTAAAAAACTGTGTACGTACTTTTTCTCCTTCACGGATTTGGTAGTAAACGGTTAGGGTGTCTCCCGCAGAAAAGTTGAGGAATTCTTTTTTTTCGATGAATTCGTTTTGAACAAAATTGATTAACGCTTCCATAGTGTAGTTTAATAAATTGGAAAAGACAACATTCACGATTCTCGTCAGAGGTTATTCAATTCGTGCTGCAAAATTAAACTTTATTTTGAAGTAGGCAATAGGGGGCAAAAGAATTAATTTACGCTTTCTGCGCCACTGATTTTAATGACATGACAACCGTCGGAAGTAATGGTATAGGGCTCTCGGATGTTATTTTCAGTTCGAATACCCACAAAAACAAATTCTTCTTCAGTGTTAGGTTCCAAGGTTTTTACCAAATGGTCATTCACCACAGGGTAATAGTTTTCATAATTAAATTCAAAACGAAGGGTGTCTTGGGTTGCTGTGCGCAGGGTGTAATGATCCAAAGGAGCTTCGCCTTTGATTTGAATCGTTATGCTGACAAATTGTTCGGTACAGATCAATGGTTCCTCCTCTTTTTCAATCAAAGAATTTTTTACACAAGCGGCAAAAGAAAACAGAAGTAGGAAGGAAGCTACAGAGGGTTTCTTTGTAAAAGGGGAAAGAAGTAGTTGCATTATTGTAATAAATCGGGGCGCAGTTTTTGGGTACGTTCCAAGGCTTTTTCTTCTCGCCATTGTTCTACTCTGGGGGTGTTGCCCGAAAGCAGGATGTCGGGAACCGTCCAGTCCTTGTATTCGGCAGGGCGGGTATAGATGGGCGGTGCTAACAGACCATCTTGAAAACTATCGGTCAAGGCCGAAGACTCATCTCCCAAAACCCCCGGTATCAATCGGATGATGCTGTCGCAAAAAACCGCTGCGGCGAGTTCTCCCCCAGAAAGCACAAAATCACCGATGGAGAGTTCGTGGGTGATCAAATGATCGCGAACCCGTTGATCTACCCCTTTGTAATGACCGCACAGCAGGATGATATGCTCCAAAGTGGAATAATGATTAGCAATTTTTTGATTTAAGGTTTCCCCATCGGGCGTTAAATAAATCACAGCATCATAGGCTCTTTCTGCTTTGAGTTGGCTGATGCAGCGGTCTATGGGCTCCACCATCATCACCATGCCTGCGCCTCCTCCAAAGGGATAGTCGTCCACTTGCTTTTGTTTGTGCGTACTGTAGGCTCGTAAGTCGTGAAAATGAACGGCAGCCTTCCCGGAACTGATGGCGCGTTTGAGGATGGAAGCTTCAAACGGACTGGACAAAAGTTCAGGGAATAATGTAATGATATCGATGCGCATAGCGGCTGTTCTTTTTACAAAAATAAAAAAAGTCATACCGAAGGCATGACTCTTTAGGTTGTTAAATTATTATTTTTTATCGGATGGGTACCAAAATGCGATCTCCTTCTTTGTTCAGAAAGGTAATACTACTGAGCGCGTCTTTGGAATAGGTTTTGAGATCGTCAATATTTTTTACTGGAGTTCGGTTGATTTCTACGATCAAATCACCTTCGTCTATTCCCGAGTTGAGCAACCAACGATTGTTCATCCCCGAGATAAAGACACCGTGATCGGTATCAAAAGCTTTCATTTGTTCGGGTTTTAAATCCCGCAACTCCATATAGTAAAAGTAGGCACGACTGATTTTTTCCAAACGAACCGTTGCGGTTTTTTCGCTATTTCCCCTCTTGAAGGTTACGTTTACGGATTCACCGGGTCTTTTGCTGGCCAAATAGCCAGAAAGATCGGCAAAGGTTTTGACTTCTATTTCATCCACTTTTTTGATGATGTCTCCGGCTCTGAGTCCGGCAAGTTCTGCCCCCAAACCAGCTTCCATATCGCGGATGTAAAATCCTTGGGTGTCTTCCACTTGAAATTGTTCTGCCAACTGTGAATTGAGTGCCACCCCACTGACCCCTAATAGTCCTTTTTGGGTTTCTCCAAATTCTAAAATATCTTCAAAAACTTTACGCGCTACATTGCTGGGGACGGCAAAAGAATAGCCTACAAAACCTCCAGAAATGGAAGTAATGGCGGTATTGATTCCAATCAATTCGCCTTGAGTGTTCACCAAAGCACCCCCGCTATTTCCTTGATTGACAGCTGCGTCAGTTTGGATATAAGAATCTCTTTCTTCATCATTGGGGTCTATATCGCGGGATTTTGCACTGATAATTCCGGCGGTTACGGTGGAATTTAGGTTAAAAGGATTACCCACTGCCAAGACCCATTCGCCCACTTTGGCAGCATCAGAATCTCCAAAAAAGACATAGGGAAGGGCTTCTTTGGCATCAATTTTTAAAACGGCGATGTCGGTGGTGGGGTCGGTTCCGACCAATTTGGCGATATAACTTTTGTTATTGTTGGTGGTGACTTCGATTTCGGTGTTGTCCTCAATCACGTGATTGTTGGTAATGATATAACCATCCGGAGATACGATCACCCCAGAACCTGAGCCGATCCGTTTGCTGCTTTCTCCTTCTAAACCGTAAAAATAGCGATAGAAAGAGGGGAGTTCTTCCGTTTTTATACTGGTGTTTTTAACGTGAACCACTGCGTGGACGGTCTTTTCCGCCGCCTTGGTAAAATCGGTTAATTCGGCGGCTACTTTTTTGGACGCATAAGTGTAGGTAGTGGGTAGAATGGAAACTTTCTGATCACTAGAAGTTATTGTGGTTTCTGGGGTTAGGCTGTATCGTGTATATAAAAACAGCGTTAAAATCGCACTTAATAGTGCTACACTAAAAGTTTTAAGTATTGATTTCATGATGTTTTATTTTTTTGACAAAATTATAGATTTCAAAATGCATTTATAAATATAAGCGAAATTTTAACAAGACATTAATCGTAGCAAAATTGATTACATTTGCAGGCGATGAGACTTACTTTTGAAAAATTTCACGGAGCGGGCAATGATTTTGTGATGCTCGATGATCGCGCTGGAGACTACCAAAATATTACAGCGGCGCAAATTCAATTGCTCTGCGATAGGCATATGGGAATTGGAGCCGACGGCTTGATCCTCATCCGTTTGAATGCGGACTCAGATTTTACTATGGTTTATTACAATGCGGATGGACAGCCCAGCAGTATGTGTGGCAATGGAGGACGTTGTGCCGTAGCCTTTGCACACAAATTGAGGATGGTGGACCAGCACACTCAATTTATGGCGGTGGACGGTTTGCATCACGCTTCGTATCGAACAGATGGACAAGTGCGTTTGGCCATGCAAGATGTTGCAGGATTGGATCGCATGGGGGAGGCGGTTGTTACAAACACGGGTTCTCCCCATTATGTCTTAGTCAAAACAGAAATCGACCGTCTCGACATGTATCGTGAAGGATCATCCATACGCTATTCACCACCTTTTAAACAAGAGGGGATAAACGTAAATTTTATGGAGCAAATCGCTTCGGATCGTTTTAAAATTCGCACCTATGAACGCGGGGTTGAAAATGAAACATTAGCCTGTGGAACAGGCGCAGTGGCCGGAGCCTTAGCCATGCACTTTTTGGGCTATACAACGCATAACAAAATCGCCATTCAGGCTTTGGGAGGCTTGTTAAGCATCGATTTCAAAAAAAAGGCATCGGGCTATACAGACATTTATTTGTCGGGACCCACGCAATATGTGTTTTCCGGGAGTATCGTGCTTTTATGAAATTAGAAAATCTAATTTTACGCGCCCTAGAACCGGAAGACATCGACACTTTGTTTACCGTAGAAAATGACATACGATTGTGGAAATATTCCAACCGCAATGCGCCCTATTCCAAACAATTGTTGTTGAACTATTTAGCCGCCCAAGATCAAGATATTTTTGAGGCGCGGCAACAGCGTTTGGTGTTGTCCACCGCAGCAGGAATCGCATTGGGTTTTGTAGATTTGTTTGATTTTGAGCCCATGCATCGTAGAGCAGCCGTAGGTTTGGTGATTTTTGAAGCGTTTCGAAATAAAGGTTATGGTACTGTTGGGCTTCAATTGCTGAGTGTTCATGCCAAACAACATCTCGATTTGCATCAACTCTATGCACACATCAGCGTTGAAAATGCTGAAAGTATTCGGATTTTTGAAAACGAAGGATTTAAAGTGGTGGGCTTAAAAAAAGATTGGAATTTTTATGAGGGTAGTTTTCACGATGAATACACCTACCAAAAAATATTATAAATGTATAGAAAGCGAATCGTCACGATTATTGTATTAATGGGGTTAGGAATTGGGGTTTATTTTATGCTCCATTTCTATCAAATTTTCTTTTGGAAAAACACCCGATTTGAAAATGAAGTTTCCTATGTTTTTATCGATACAGACGATACTTTGGACAGTTTG
>ERZ887849.524-NODE-524-length-40677-cov-9.310054_pt1 | contig 40677 bp, 26 predicted proteins | sample MGYA00521267_ERZ887849 | MGnify/ENA primary metagenome ERZ887849 (study PRJEB32303, sample SAMEA104408601) | aquatic metagenome | biome: Brackish water; feature: Pelagic; material: water | place: Baltic Sea | collected 2014-06-06T16:11:00 | depth 2,863 m ... | reverse complement strand
CACCCGCACAATCCGAGCAAGTCGAGTTGTCACCGCCACAAACGCCGCAGTCATCAGTCGTAGTCGATCCGTTCACAACTCCCGCACAATCTGTGCACGTTGAATTGTCGCCGCCGCAAACACCGCAGTCATCTAAAGTCGAAGTTCCATTGGGAACACCCGCACAATCCGAGCAAGTCGAGTTGTCACCGCCACAAACGCCGCAGTCATCTGTCGTAGCCAATCCGTTGGGAACACCAGCGCAATCCAAGCAAGTCGAGTTGTCACCGGCGCAAACTTCGCATTCATCGAGTTCAGCGCACGAGTCATCGTCGTCTGTCGCTTCCGGGTCGAAGTTGCACGCTGCTTCATCTGTGCAACCGAATGTCTCAAAGAAATCACAGACGCCATCGCCATCGGCATCGGCCAAGCAGACACCTTCGCAATCGTAGCCTTCTTCTGGGAAGACACAAGATCCATCATCGTCCGTTGCATCGTTGTTGTAGTTACACGCTGACTCATCATCGCAACCAGCAACTTCAAATTCGTCACAAACACCATCGCTATCTGTATCTACAAGACAAACATCATTACAATCGTAACCGGCAGACTCATAAGTACATGAGTCATCGGCATCTGTTGCACTGGCGTTGAAATTGCATGCGGTATCATCCGTGCAACCCAATACTTCGTTCTCATCACACACCTCGTCTCCGTCCTCATCATTGATGCAATTGCCATCACAGTCATAATTATCGGCTGCGAATGTGCAAGAGCCGTCATCAGCATTCGCGTCCATATCATAATTGCATGCTGCTGCATCGATACAACCTAAATAGACACATGATCCATCCTCATCAGTCGCCGCAGGGAGATATGAATCTGATTCCTCATCCGTGCAACCCGCGATCTCCAGTTCATCACAAACCAAATCGGCATCGGCATCATTCAAGCAGGCTCCAAAACAGTCCAAATATTCAGCATCTGGATAGGTACAGCTCGCATCATCCAATGTGGCCGTTCCATCATAATTGCACGCTGCATTGTCCGTGCATCCCAAGCATGAATCAAAATCACACAGTGTGATATCTAAATAGTCCGCGTCCTCATTGTAATTGCAGGACTCAACTTCTGTACAACCAGCAACTAAACAGCTGCCATCGTCATCCGTTGCGTCTTCATCGTATCCCGGGTTATTGATGTCAGTGCAACCCGCAATCTCATCCTCATCACAAACCAAGTCCCCGTCGATGTCATTTAGACAAACGCCATCGCAATCATAACCTGTTTGAGGACCATTGCCGCCGCAAACTCCGCATTCGTCCGCAACATTGCCTTCACAATCACAAGCGCCTTCAGCGAAACCAGATCCACCGCACTCTCCACATTCGTCCAAATCAGCACAAGTGCCATCATCTTCCGTGGCATTGGACACATAATTACAAGCATCTGCGTCCGTACAGCCCAAAACAGGCCCTCCTGTATCGTCTGCCGGATCATAAAAAGTTCCAACACCTTCAAAGGAAATGAACTTACGGATGTCCGTAGATCCGATGCCATTTTCGAAAATCTGTAGATTGAAAGTTCCAGAAATTGCACCCTCGGTCGTGATTTGCATCACCAAAACCTGACCGTTCTCATCGGGCAAACCATTCGGCGTGTTATTCAACACGTACCATGCACCACCGGTCTGGTCACTCAATTCAATGTCCTGACCATCAATAGCAGAACCCGAAGCGAAAGCACCAACCCAAGGTTGATCTCCACTTTCAATTGTACTGATAGCAGTCTCAGTTCCCGTAGGTGCAGAATCGATTCCAATGGTCACCCAACTATCCGCAGCTAAATCAGGAACAATTCCAAGAAAAAATGGATTAATCCCCCCAGCGGTAGTCGCTCCAAATGGACTGTTCCAAAATCCCGCGCCACCTGTGGACAGGTAGAGCGGATGTTCCTCATTGCCGTTGACGGCACTGAGAAAATCGTCAGTATTGATCAAATCTACGTGAATCCGATAGGTCGTCTGGTCTGGGACAATACCTGTCGAATACTCGGAAACAGTCAATGAATACTGAGCAAAAGTGAGTCCGGAAAACATGATTCCGGCGCAAAGCAGTAGAAAACGGCTCATTTTCGTGATGGTTTATGGCTTCGTAAATATAGCGAAAAACTCTACACCACTCGACAATAATTGAATTAATATAGATAAAAATGTGTTTTTGCGCGTCCAAAAATTAGTTCGAACGAGCTTTCAGCCTTGATTATCAGCATGACGTTTCAAAACTGTCTTGAAAATTCCGGACAAAAAAAATGGGAGTCCGAAGACTCCCATTTCCATAATTCATTTCACTTTAATCATCGATCTCATCATCAAGTCCCTCCAACCAATCGGGGTTCTTCGGGCGATCTCGCTTCATTTTTGGTTGACGAGGGCCATCCTGATAAATGTCGCGATTCGGCTTCATATCCGACTTTCTCGGCGGGCTCGTCGCTGGCTTAGGAGTCGCATTTTCAGGACGCTCGTGACGACTAAACTCGCCTGGACCGGCAGCGCGGTCCGACCGCAACCCACCACCTGAAGACGGAGCCGGAGGTCGGCCTGTCGAAGGTCTGCTTGAAGAAGCCGCCCCTCCTGAGGCTGGACGCTCTCCGCGTGGACGTTCTTCAGCTTCTTTGACAACCATGTTGAAGCGCATAAACTCATTCCCATTCAGAGCATCAATGGCTTTTCTGCCACCATCTGAATCTCGCATTTGAACGAATCCAAAGCATTTAGACTGACCGGAGTCTCGATCGGTTACAACCCGAGCATAAGCTACTTCACCATATTGGGAAAACAACTCAACGAGGTCCTCGTCCTGAACATCTCGGTTCAGTTTAGCGACGAATAATTTCATCCGTAGTAGAAAAAAGTTAGGTTAAACTTGAGCAAACATTCACTCAAGAAACAAAATTTCAAATCTTCAAAATTGAGAGATCTATACGAAGATACGGATTCCCAACCGATTCCAATTCAATCTGAATCAATTGTCACCATCCAACAGCCTTCCAAAGGCACCAAGAGGCGAGTTTTCACCCTTCGACCGACCATTCATTGCAGGGGCATGAGCCAACACGCGATCAGCTAATCGGCTGAATGGAAGTGATTGCAACCAAATCGTCCCCGTCCCTTGCAATGAAGCCAGAAACAATCCTTCACCACCAAAAAACATGGACTTCAACCCTCCCGCCTTCGTGACGTTGTACTCAATAGATCCGGTAAAGCCAACAATGCAACCGCTGTCCACGAAAATCGTCTCACCGTTCAATTGTTTTTCGACCACCGTTCCACCGGCATGGAGAAATGCCAAGCCGTCACCCTTCAGCTTTTGCAGTATAAATCCTTCACCACCAAAAAAGCCAGCGCCCAATTTCCGCGTCAGCGCAATGGTCAATTCGGTCCCTTTTGCAGCACAGAGAAATGCATCCTTTTGACAGGTGACCTCCCCTCCTATTTTCTTCAAATCAATCGGCATGATCTTACCAGGATAAGGCGCCGAAAAAGCGACACGCCGTCTCGTATGGCCCTGATTGGTAAAGTGGGTCATGAAGATGGACTCTCCTGTCAAAACCCGCTTTCCCATCTGAAGCATGCCGTTGAGAAAACCACTTGACGCAGAGGAGCCATCTCCCATTTTTGTATCAAACAGGATTTCGGGCTCCATCCAATTCATCGCTCCTGCCTCCGCAACGACTGTTTCAGACGGGTCCAGAATCACTTCGACCGTTTGCATATCATCACCGAAAATTTGAAACTCGATTTCGTGGCTTCTCATGGTTGTAAATTGAGCACCAAATGTCGTGGAAATTTTCAGCAATCATTACAACGTAATCCCATGAATTCAGCATCGTCTTTCACGTCCATCGCTTTTCTTTGTGGTGCATTCTCTTCCCTGATTTGGTCGGGGTGTCAAACTCCCCACCGACCTGCTTTTTCCAATATGAACTATCCGATTTCGCGCATTGACCCTGTTGTCGACACCCTTTGGGACACACAGGTATCTGATCCTTACCGCTGGCTAGAAGACGATCGAGCTGAGGAGACTACGGCTTGGGTTGAAGCCCAAAATGAACTTACGCGGAGTCATCTCGACTCCATTCCCTTGCGCCCTGTGCTGCGTGAACGATTTGCGTCTTTGTACAATTATGAGAAGATTGGAGCACCTCGAAAAATGGGTGGACGCTATTTTATTTCCAAAAATGATGGCCTCCAGAACCAGAGTGTTTGGTATGTGCGGGAGACGCTCGACGGAAAGGACGCCTTGTTTCTCAATCCCAACGAATTGAGTGAAGATGGGACAGTCACTGCAAGCCTTGGTAGCGCTTCAGATGATGATCGATGGGTGACTGTCATCCAAAGCAGTGCTGGCTCAGATTGGCAGGAGATTCATTTATATGACCTCCAAACGGGCCAACCGACTGGAGAAACGCTTGAGTGGGTCAAATTCTCCGGAACAAGCTGGGCGGGCAATGGATTCTATTACAGCCGTTACCCAGAACCAAAGGGCAGCGAATACAGTGCTGAAAACACCTACCACAGTGTGTACTACCACGAAATAGGCACTCCGCAAAGCGCCGATCGCCTGGTTTTTAGAAATGAGAATGAGCCCAACCGCTACCATTTCGCTTATGCTACAGAAGACAAGAAGTACCTTGTTCTCAGCACGTCAACAGGCACAGATGGCAACAGCATTCATGTTCGCTCTCTTGAAATTGACGAGGCCCCGTGGATTGAAGTTGTAGCCGGCTTTGGCACACGCAGCTCCTTAATCGACCATGTTGACGGACAATTTTTGGTCCTCACCGACCAAGGCGCGCCAAAATACCGATTGGTCGGAATTGATTCGAAACAAACTGATCGCTGGACCGAGGTCCTTCCAGAATCAGAACACCTTCTTGAATCCGTCAATAGCACGGGTGGCCAGCTGTTCGCGACCTACTTGCGCAATGCCTGCAATGCCGTTGTTCGATTCGATGCAGATGGATCCAATCCGCGTGAAATTCAACTCCCGGGAACAGCCGGTTCTGTCGGAGGATTTGGAGGGAAGATGGACGCAGAAGAGACATTCTACGCTTACACCTCTTTTACCCAGCCCACATCCATCTATCGGTATGATTTGAAAACAGCGGCCTCCGAATTGTTTGCTGCACCATCGGTTGATTTCAACCCAGAAGATTACACGGCATACCAAGCTTGGTATCCCTCCAAAGATGGCACTTCAATTCCGATGTTCATCGTCCACCGAAAAGATTTAGAAAAAGACGGAAAACGCCCTACCTATCTGTATGCCTACGGTGGATTCAACATCAGTTTAACGCCCAGCTTTAGCCCCTCCTTGCTCTTGCTTTTAGAACGAGGCGGCGTTTACGCGATGCCCAATCTGCGAGGCGGCGGAGAATTCGGGGAAGATTGGCATGAAGCCGGAATGCTGCTTCAAAAACAAAACGTATTTGACGACTTTATCGCAGCCGGTGAATTCCTCATCTCAGAAGGCTATACTTCGAGCGAGCGTCTTGCCATCGCAGGTGGATCCAACGGTGGACTGCTCGTCGGTGCCACCATGACACAACGTCCCGATTTGGCCGCTGTTGCATTTCCAGCCGTTGGTGTCATGGACATGTTGCGTTATCACAAGTTCACCATCGGTTGGGGCTGGATCCCCGAATATGGCTGTGCGGATAGCTCCAAAACTGACTTCATGAATCTAGCCGGTTATTCTCCGTATCACAACCTCAAACCCGAAACGGCTTATCCAGCCACGATGGTCTCTACAGCGGATCACGATGACCGGGTGGTACCTGCGCATTCCTTCAAGTTTGCTGCGCGTCTGCAAGCCTGCCAAACCGGGCCGCGACCGACCCTCATTCGGATTGATCAAAACGCTGGCCATGGTGCGGGAAAACCAACATCGAAAATTTTGGATGAACAAGCGGATAAATGGGCCTTTATGCTGGACGCGATGGGCCTTGGAACCCCATGACCAACACATCGCAATTGGCGCAATGGATCGTCCAAGGTTTTGAAACAAAAATGAGGCTACAAGACGCCTTGCCACTAGTTTCCAAAGACTTCATCACGAGTAAAAAAGGATGCAAAAAAGCGATTCAACGTGGGCAGGTCCTGCTGAATGGGGTTGCTGGTCAAACTGGTGATTGGGTGGCCAATGGAGATCGCATTGTGCTCATGCAAGCCGAACAAATTCGACCGGTCAACGTTCCCGTTCCGATCCACATCGGATTCGAGGATCAAGCGATACTCGTTGTTTGGAAACCCGCGGGCTTGCATACGAGCGGAAGCCATCCGACATCGCTTCGTGCTCAAGTCGCCACTCAATTTCAGGAGAACCGCTCTGTGGACACTCTTGGGCATCCCGAGCCGGCTCATCGGTTGGATTTTGCCACCAGCGGCTGGGTGGCTTTTGGAAGAACATCCGCAGCCCTTCAATCCTTGAACCTCGCCTTCAAACAAGAACAAGTCAAGAAGTCCTACCTGGCCCTTGTCCATGGGGTCTTCCCTGATGCTGTGCAAATTATGCTGCCAATTGCCACCAAGTCAGCTTCCACATGGGCGCGATGTTGGGCGCGAGGGACGATCCCTACGCATGGTGAAGGTAGCTTGCTGCACATCACAACAGGCACAGGACGCACCCACCAGATTAGGAAGCATTTGCACGCCATTCGGCACAGCATTGTTGGTGATGACCGCTATGCAAAAGGGCAACATTATACAGGACACGGGTTGCTTTTGTGTGCCTATCGCATCGAACTCAAGCACCCAGAAAATGGCGCTACCATTCAACTTGAGGCCCATCTTCCCCGAAAATTCACCCGCTTCCGTTGGGTCAAAAATGTCGTAACGCCAGTTCATCCGCAACGCCTATCTTAGAACGCTTCATGAATAGCGCTACCCATGATTTTTAGATTCCTCCGATCCAGTTACCGCATTCCGGGATTTCTACTGCTCTGCTCTTACTATGGTTTGGGGATGGTGCGGGTCAAAAGGAGAACAGGACAAGATCCGAAGGCCATGCATGACCTGTTTCTTCGATTCATTGCAAGCGTGCATCGCCTCATGGGCATTCGGGTCTTCCAAGAAGGCGAATTGCCCGAAGAGGCCAGCATCCTGATGGGCAACCACCGAAGCTATGTCGATGCGGTATTGGTTCCGGCCAAAAGACCGGTTGCCTTTGTGGCACGAATCGAAAGTAAGTCCTGGCCCATCATTGGCTGGTCCGCCAATACACTGCACACCATTTGGGTTCAAAGGAAAAGCAAGGAAAGCCGGAAACACACACGTGAACAGGTCAAGCATCGGCTGCGCGATGGCTTCGGCATTGTAATTTTCCCGGAAGGAACGACTCATAAAGGACCTGAATTGCTTGAATACAGACCGTCCATGTTTTACATCAGTGCCGAAGGTGGCTTTCCCATTACCCCCATCGCCATTGAATACAGAGACCGCGACGTTGCATGGGTGAATCAACAGATGTTCATTCCACACGCTTGGAAACACTTCGGAAAAAAACACATGGACGTCCGCGTTTCGATTGGAAAAACCTTCACTGGATCTGATGGTCAAGCCCTTTTGGATGAGGCGCACAATTGGACGCAACAAGAAGTCTACCGCTTGCGAAAATTGTGGGATGCCGAAAAAGGACAATAGAAAATTCACTTGGAACAACGTGATGGCTGATTCTTGGCCATTGTATCTTCGCCCCCATGTCGCAACGCCTTTCCTGGATCAAAAATTGGCACCGGTTTCTTTCTCCCAAGTGGCAAACGGTGCATTTGGACTACCCCGTGAACTTCCAACCTCGGTCCCACCCAAGCAACAGGGATGCAGATGCGAATTTGGAACGCATTTTAGTCGCGCGACGAGGGGTCATCGCTGAGGAAGTGCAACAGATCTTGACCTTTCAAGATGACCTTCAATCCATTCGAAAACGGGACGAGGAAAGCAATTCTCTGAAGGCGGGATGGAACAACGGTTTCCTTCCTGGATTGGACATGGCCGCGCTCTTTAGCATGATTGCCACGCGAAAGCCAAAGCGCTACATCGAAGTTGGTTCGGGCAACTCCACCCTGGTTGCTGCCGCCGCAAAAGCGCAGCACAGCCCGCAGACGGAGATCATCAGCATTGACCCGTTTCCTCGGGCGGACATTGACCAGATTTCCCAAACCATCATGCGCTCTCCATTTCAATCGGTGGGGCGTCAAATGGCAGAGTCGTTGGAGCCTGGAGACATCTTGTTCATTGACAATAGTCATCGGGTTCTCCCCAATTCAGATGCGACTGTGGCCTTCTTGGAATGGTTTCCACTTTTGAAGCCGGGTGTGATTGTTCAAATTCATGATATTTACATCCCCTGGGATTACCCGCAAGAAATGTGTGATCGTGCCTATTCGGAACAATACATGTTGGCCATGGCACTCCTAAGCAACCCCAAGCGTTATCAGCCGCTCTTCCCCGCTTTTTGGGTCAGTGAACAAGCTGACTTCAAGCAGGCGCTGAAACCACTTTGGAACCATCCCAACACGGCAGGTGTCGAACAGCATGGTGGTTCATTTTGGTTCGAAGTGGGGGCTTTCCCCTTCCACTAAGTTCTCACGCCTTTTCTCCAGTTTGCGGAGCGTTATCGCGCCACCACCAACTGAAACGACGCCGTCGTGGACCCCGAAGGATTGAACACCTGCGCGGTATAGATGCCTTCTGCCCATGCGCCGCAATCCACTGACGTGCGTTCTGATCGAATGATTCCGCTGTAGACCTCTTGTCCTTGGACATTGTAGACCACCAATGTGCGAGGTTCACTGGAGACTTGACTCCATTCTATCCACAACATTTCTGCTACAGGATTGGGATAAGCAGACATCCCAATGGCCTCTAACTCTTGCAGCCCATTGACCAGCAAGTTGACCTGCATTTCAACCGTTCCGGCACATCCGCTTGTATCCATCTCAGAAACAGCGATGGAACCGTTCATCCCCCCCGATAAATCGTTCCAAACCACCTCAACAGTCGTCACTCCAACACCTTCAAAAGCGCCAACAAAGCTGCCTTGGTTCACTGCCCATTCATAGGTGTGCTCATCAGGACCATCATAGCTGTAGGTCTCCGAAGTTCCACTCACAGGATCGGTTGAACCCGAAATATCACCCTGCCCGACGTATGTGCAAGAGCCATCATCAGAATTGGCCACTTCAGAGTAATTGCAGGATTGATCATCCGTGCATCCCAACACCTCCTCAACTCCCAAACACAAACAATCGTCTCCGATCACATCCAAGATGGTCTCAGCATTGGCGTCATCGCAAGCATCACCCGTCGAAAAGCACGAGCCATCATTGGCATTCGCTTCAGGATCATAATTGCAGGCGTTTTCTTCATTGCAGCCCACCACCACGGGAAGGCAGAAAGGATGCTGGATTGAGCTCCCAAAATCAGGTTCACCCATCGCTACGATCACGGCTCCTTCCACTGTGCTTAACACATAATTCCCATCGACATCGCACGAACCCCAGACACTTCCATTCAATCCATCACCATATGCGTCAGTGATCGTCAACGTGTGACACCCTAAAGGCACACATCCTTGCCAGACCTCCTCGGTTTCCTCATCCGCGTAGGTATCAGCCGCAACCTCCGCAACCGTCTCTCCATTGGAATCGACAATGCTCCACCCCAATTCCTCTGGCCAGCAGTCCGTCGTTATTGTCAAAACAATATCGAGGCAGGGGTAATCACACGACCCATCATCGATGGTGGCATCTGCACTGTAATTGTTTGCCAACTCATCCGTACAACCTGGCACCAAAGCATCGCAATTGGGGGTTTCTATGAACAACGTATCGCTCACCAAGGAATCCAAGGCGAAATACACCTCATACGCCGTATTGGGGTTTAAGCCATCCAACGTCACCGTATTTCCACTGGACAAATCGACTCCCAACATCTCGGTCAAGCCACACGTCCAGTTGGCATCAGCCGTATCGCGGTAGCATAAGATCTGGGCCTCACAGAGGAAGTTTGAGAAATTCGCTGTCAAATCCATGGAGGTGATCACAGCATTGGACTGTGCATCCAACGTGCAGTAAGCTTCGCCTTCAAATGACTCGATATCGCACTCAATTGGACCACATCCTGAAAGCGCGAGCTCAATGGAGTTGGCGACATTCAAACGACCGCCCGTTGCCACTTCCGTAATCAAGTTGGGCACGAGGTCTGTTCCTTGGTAGAGGTAACCCAGCACCAAGTCTGCCGCACCCTGTGGATTGCTGACCGCCAGGTCTGCCAGGTCGGGACAGGGAACACTGTAAATCAGCGCAATGGCTCCAGCCACGCAGGGACTGGCAAACGATGTACCGCTTGTGTTGCCATAACCGTTGCTCCCACTGGGCAAGTAGACCTGATCGCCTGGAGCAGCCAGGTCAATGGTGGTCACACCGTAGCCACTGAACGTTCTAACATCATTGTTATTGGTTGCCGTTACAGAGACCATGTAATCCGAGCTGCATGCTGTGGGCATATCCCCCACGACATCGACATTGAGGGCTTGGTTTGTCGTGGCTCCGCAGTTGAGAATTCCAGAAGCACCCAATTCATCATAGTAAGCACACCAAACGGGGTAGTTGGCTGGATTCGCTTGATCAATGCCCCATGATGCATTGGTCGCAACGACAAAAGCTCCTTTGGATCCTTGGGTCTCGTTGTAAAAATCACGCATGACTTTGGGATACTCATAGGACGCGATCACATTCGCCTCAGACAAACCGTTGGGCATGTCAATCTGCATGATCTCGACATCCCAGTTGACTCCGGCACCGCCGTTGCCGTTGTCTCCAGTAGCACCGATCATTCCACTGACCGATGTACCGTGACCACCCGCCGCAATGTTATCACTGTTGTTACCAGAATTCCATCCATCGTAATCATCGACGTATCCATTCTCATCATCATCGATGCCATTGTCCGGAATTTCCAAGGTGTTCACCCAGTGGTTGTCAATCAAATCCACGTGGTTGTAATTCGATCCTCCGCCTTCCAAAACTGCCACGACAATCCGGGCTCCGTTTCCCGCATTGCCACCAGTGGTGATGTCCCATGCTAAATCAGAGTCAATGTCATGATCCCCCGATTGAACATGATGCCATTGCTGGCCAAAATTAGGATCGTTGGGAACGGTTTCCCGCTCGGTGACCGTATGGTTCAACTGCACTGCACGCACATGTGGATGATCGGCAAAACGATCCAAGGCCGTGGGCCAATCCGAAGCTGCAATGGACAATTGGTAAATCCCTGTGGAAGGCGAAGGCACGCTTACAATCTCAAACGAAGCGATGCCACTCAAAGAGGACCAGACCTTGTCAGCATCAACTTGCGGATTCAACATGACCAGCAGCTCATTTGGAGCAAAAGGAGTCTCATCTGCACCCACTTGGGCGAAGATTGTTTGCATGCTAAACAGAGAGAAAAAGCCAGCAGCCATTGCAACGCCAGCAAAGGAGCAAGAAAAAGAATGTTTCATCATCAACAGGTTATTCCAAAAGTAGGCAGATTTTGCCTCACGAATTGAAAGAGACCGGAGATTCATTGAAACATTCCCGGCACAAAAAGCGTAAATAAGACACTAACAAGTCTCGTAAATGTGTTCGATTACTGCCCTTCTTAACTTGAGAGATTCCGATGAAGCCCAGCGTGCTTTGGCTCTCAATGTTTCAAAACTCCAACGTCACAGAGGACCGGATTGGTCCGGAGTCTACCAGCACGCTCATGCCATTTTAGCGCATGAGCGCCTTGCCATCGTAGACGTTAGCAGCGGCTCCCAACCCCTACTCGACCCCGAACACCAGACAGCTCTCGCCGTCAATGGTGAGATCTACAATCATCAAGACATCCGCCGAAACACATCTGAATATCCGTATCAAACGGGTAGCGATTGTGAAGTGATTCTGGCTTTGTACCGTGATTTCGAAACGGATTTGGTACGACACCTCGAAGGCATGTTTGCCTTCGTTTTATTTGACCCACTTCAGAACAAATGGCTCATCGGACGCGATCCCATCGGCATCATCCCCTTGTATTATGGTCATGATGGTGATGGCACGTTGTTGGTAGCCTCAGAAATGAAGGCCTTGGCAGCACTCTGTGATGATGTCTCAGAATTCCCTCCCGGCCACATTTGGTCTTCAGACGATGCCGCTCCGCATAAGTACTTCCAAACCGACTGGATGGATTGGGAAACCACGCCTAAAAACAAGCTTGACCTAAAGGAACTCAATGCACAGCTCACGGAGTCGGTGCGCTCTCACCTCATGGGCGATGTACCCTATGGGCTATTGATCAGCGGAGGCTTGGACTCCAGTGTGATCGCTGCCATTGCGCAGTCATTCGCCAAAAAACGTGTGGATGATAACAATGAAACCGAAGCTTGGTGGCCTCGGGCGCACAGTTTCAGCATTGGCCTGGAAGGCAGTCCCGACGTTGCTGCTGCTCAAAAAGTGGCCGAACACATCGGCACTGCCCATCACCCCTTGACATTTACGATTCAAGAAGGTTTGGACGCTCTAGAGGATGTCATCTTGCACGTCGAGACATACGATGTCACGACCATTCGTTCCTCCACCCCCATGTACCTCATGGCTCGCCAAATCAAGGCCATGGGGATTAAAATGGTACTTTCAGGAGAAGGAGCAGACGAAATATTCGGAGGTTATTTGTACTTCCACCTCGCTCCTGACGCCAAAGAATTTCATGAAGAAACGGTCCGAAAGGTTCTAGCATTAAGTCAGTATGACTGTTCTCGCGCCAACAAAGCCATGATGGCCTGGGGCATCGAAACCCGCGTTCCGTTTTTGCACAAACCCTTCGTTGACTATGCCATGTCGCTGGACCCGGAAGTCAAGATGGGCGGAAACGGGCGGATTGAAAAACACATCATTCGCGAGGCCTTTGAAGGCACCATTCCCGATGAGATTCTTTGGAGACAAAAGGAACAATTCTCTGATGGCGTTGGCTATGGATGGATCGATGGTCTGAAGGATCATGCTGAATCACACATTTCAGATGACGAGTTTTCTCGTGCTTCCGTGCGATTCCCGATCAATCCGCCGGATACGAAAGAGGGCTACTATTACCGCACCATTTTTGAAAACCACTTTCCCTCAGCCGCTTGCGCTGCGACAGTCCCTGGAGGGAAATCGGTGGCTTGCAGCACCGAGAAGGCGTTAGAATGGAGCGAAAGCTTAAAAAATGTAGTCGACCCTTCGGGAAGAGCGGTCACCGCTGTTCACAATGCAGGATACCAAGGGACTGACCCCAAGAATGCCCAATGACCTCGAGTCATTTGGACGATTTCTCAAATTTTCGCTGATACTTTGTTTGCACGAGATCGACCACAATCAGGACGGTCACGACGAAGTAAAACGTCGTCTTGTTCAGTGGCTCAATTGCCCCCCCGAACAAGGTCAGGTGTGCCATGTGCCCGCCTTCAGACAGCAACATGACTCCCACGATGAGCAAAATAAACAAGCCAAGCACTTCATAGGCCCGGTTCTTCTTCAAGAATTCAGCGACTCGATTGGCCAAGGCCAACATCACGACACCGCTCAATAGAATGGCCAACACCATGATCCAGAGCACGTCGGTCAACGCAATGGCCGTCAGCACAGAGTCAAACGAAAACACAACGTTCATGAGAACAATGGCTCCGATGGCTGCGGCCGGTTTTCGGTATTTTTTAGTGGACTGATCGGTGGATTCTTCAAAGGCCAACATGTGCCATACTTCACGCACAGCAGTGTACACAATGAATCCACCGCCCAACATAGCGATGAGGCTGTGTCCATTGAAATGTCCCTGAACGGCCTCCCCCCAATTCACATGGAACAATGGAGCTTGGAACAAGGCAATCAGCTGAACAAGCAATACCAACAAGACCAGCCTCATGAGGACCGCACCGACAATACCAATGCGTTGCACTCGGCGTTGTTCTTCCTTGGCCACTCGCCCAGATTCTATGGCGATGTACAACAAGTTGTCGATGCCCAAAACAGCCTCTAAAGCGATGAGCATGAACAGGGTACCAATCGATTCAACCCATTCCATCTTTTCTCAATGTTCGTGAATAAAATGTGCAGAGTCGAACCGAAAACGTGGACCATAAACTCCTCCCTCAGCCCGTTGACCTACAGACACTGCCATGGTAATTCCAGCGGCACGAGGCAATCCCAAAAGGCGCTTCACCCTTTGAGAGTCAAGGCCTTCCATGGGACACGAATCGAATCCCTCCGCACGCACAGCGAGCATGAAATTCTGCGCCGCTAAAGCCGTAGTCTTGTGCGCCCATGTCTGCATTTGACCCGCATGAATGGGTTCACGAGGTGTCGGTTTTTTGATTCCGCGTATGGAAAACCACACCCATTTGAATGGGCGATAAACGCTCCAAGGACCTTGGTTGTATACGATTCGAGTGATCTTGTTGAAATATTGCAACGCTTTGCCAGGCGTACCGGGTGATGCCTTCAAATGATCCAGCATCCATCCGTTGTTTCGCTTCCATAAATCTGGTCGGGCAACAAACACAACCAATTCCTGAGCCGTTGCCGCCGCAGGCTGACCCAAACAGGCATCGACCAGCAATTGCTTTTTCTCCGGGCTGCGAACCCAATGGAGTTCCCACGTCTGCAAGTTGGATGATGTCGGTGCTTTCAAGGCGGCCTCCAAGCAACGCCGCATGGTCTCTTCTGGAACAGGGGCTTTCGAATAGACGCGTACACTCCGTCGAGATTCTAGGACGTCATAAAAAGCTTGCGCGTCGACCGCGGGCGCTTCTTCCATCTTACGCGCAGAACTTTGAGCTTCCTTGGAATCGAATATCTTGACTTTCACCATGCTCCAAATCTACGCCTTCGTTCGCTCAAGCAGCATCGAATTCGTCGGGCTTACCTGCTTTTGACTGAATGCATATGCCTCTTGGACTCGATGCGCAGCCCGCTCAAATCCGGCATCGTTTCGCGCATGCACCCAAGCCAATGGCACCTCAGCACTTACCGGGTCGCCTGGCATCAAAAAGCCAGAACAACCTACTGCCAAATCGAGCACTTGATTGGGTCGTGTCCTACCTCCTCCCAAGGCCACTACCGCCATGCCCAAGGACCGGGTATCCAGGTGGTCCACGAAGAATCCGTTGAACTGCGGGGCTGCGAATACTGGACGTTTCTCCGCAATTTCCAAATGCGCAGTCGGACGCTCCATGAAGTCTACAGGCCCCCCCATTGCCGCGATAGAACGGCCAAAATGTTCAGCGGCTCGACCTGATCTGAGCGCATCATCGATCATGGCTGCAGCCTTCTCGTCGCTTGAAGCCAAACTTGATTGTCTGAGCAACATGCTGACTAACGTTCTCGTTACCTCATCCAGACGTTCTGAATCGATGTTGCCTTGCAGATAACGCACCGCTTCCATCACCTCCAATGCATTTCCTGCAGAGTGAGCCAAGGGCTGATCCATGCTGGTTAGCAACGCCTCAGTTGGCATGCCCGCGTCCGTTCCCACCTTGCAAAGAGAATGAGCTAAAGCACGCGCAGCGTCCAAATCCTTCATGAACGCACCGTTGCCCACCTTGATGTCCATGACGAGGTGTTCCAAGCCGGCAGCCAACTTTTTGGACAAGATACTGGCCGTGATCAGACCGTATTGTTCCACGGTCGCAGTGACATCCCGTGTGGCATACATCCGACGATCAGCCGGCGCCAAGTCCGCTGTTTGGCCTGCGATGGCCATGCCCGTGGAAGCAACGACTTGTTGAAAATGCCGCACCGTGGGCTGGGTGGAATATCCGGGGATGGCTTCCAATTTATCAACCGTTCCGCCCGTATGCGCCAATCCTCTTCCCGCAATCATGGGCACAAACCCACCACATGCCGCCAAAATGGGCGCCAACATCAAGGAAACGGCATCCCCTATTCCTCCCGTTGAATGCTTGTCCAAAACAGGGCCATGCAACCCAAAGCCGCCCCAGTTCAAAACTTCACCAGAATCCCGCATGGACTTGGTCAACTCCGTGCGTTCAGCCATGTTCAAGTCCTGAAAATAAGCCGCCATCGAAAACGCCGCAATTTGAGCGTCGCTGACTTCATCGCTTGCAACACCCTCGATAAAACGGCGAATTTCTGCAGGAGACAAGGCGTTTCCGTCCCGCTTACTGCGGATGATTTCGGGGATCAATAAATCCATGGTTCGTGGCGTGTATTTGAACTCACAAGGACAAGAAGAGCCCTGCAATCGTAGCTGACATCAAATTGGAAAGTGTAGCCGCTAAAACAGCCTGCAATCCAAACCTTGCAATGTCAGCGCGGCGCGATGGGGCCAACGATCCCAACCCTCCCAGCAAAATCGCAATGGATGAAAGATTGGCAAATCCACAAAGAGCAAACGAAACAATGGCCTTGGTCTTTTCTGACAAGACCATCACTGCACCTTCATTCAAGTAGGGCGCGAAGTCCAAGTAGGCGACGAATTCATTCACGACCAATTTCTGTCCGATAAATGATCCGGCCACCACTGCTTCTGACCAAGGCACTCCAATCAGAAAAGCCAATGGAGCAAATAGGTATCCCAGAATGAGTTCCAACGTCAATTCCGGCATGCCAAACCAGCCACCAATGCCTCCGAAAATACCGTTGAGAAGAGCGATCAATCCCACAAAAGCCAAAAGCATCGCCCCAACATTCATCGCCAACTTCAGTCCAGAAGAAGCGCCTGTTGCGGCCGCGTCAATGACATTGACCGGTCGATCCTCCTCCGCTCCTTTGAGGTCTTCCTCACTCAGGAACTCATTCGGTTCTTCCGTTTCTGGTCGAATCAACTTGGCAAAGAGCAGCCCGCCCGGGGCCGCCATGAAGGAAGCCGCAATGAGATATTCAACCGGAACTCCCAAGGACGCATAGCCCGCCAAAACGGATCCAGCCACTGAGGCCAACCCGCCGACCATCACCGCAAACAATTCCGATTGGGTCATGGTTTTGATGTACGGTTTGACGACCAATGGCGCCTCCGTTTGACCGACAAAAATATTGGCCGTTGCTGAAAGGGATTCGGCTTTGGATGTCCCCAAAAGACGACGAAGACCACCCCCTAGCGTATTGATAACAAGCTGCATAACACCGATGTAGTAAAGCACTGCTATAAGCGATGAGAAAAACACGATGACCGGTAAAACCCGCACGGCGAACACAAATCCACCCGATGGAAACAAATCGAACATCGCGTCCGAATTCAACCCACCGAAGATGAATGAAATGCCATCGTTGCCATAATCAATGACACGTTGTACGCCGGCCGAAACTTTGAGCAACGCCGTTTTTCCAAAGGGAACATACAGCACCAAGGCTCCGAAAAAAAGCTGGATTAAGAAGGCCCCCAACACAGTTCGAATGCGGATGGCTTTGCGATTGCTTGAAAGCAAAAGCGCCAAACCAATCAGGACCGGCATTCCCAATAAACTCATCATGATGCTCATGGGAGCGAATCTACGCTGAAGCAAACAAACCTCTGCAACCTCGGCCCGAAGCAGCAGCTAAAATTGTCAACTCGCTAGAAACCTGCTGTAACCAAGATGCCAGCGGATCCCAAACAAAACCTGGAGGTGTCCCATCGAATTGCGGTGAATTAGCGAGGCACCTTCCCGGTTCGATTGGCGCATGAGGCCTCCACCGCGAACGACATACGACCAACCGCGCACCGTGGGAATCTCGGCATCCAAACGCCAGGATGTGAGACGGTATTGCAACGACTCCAATCCCCGGTCTGTCCAAGCCAAACGGTTCTCATAACTTTCACCCCCCTTGTACAAGCCCATTTCCAATTTCAGAAAATGAGAACGACAAAAGAGGCCTCCTCCCATGGTCCAAGTCTTCCTGCCAAAATCGCCCAAGCTTTCATCATATCGGCGATTCCATGTCACATCCATGAAAAAATCCCAACCGAAACGAGATGCAGAAGCATAGCGAGCATGGACTTCCCAATCCACCCAGACACGTTGTGGCATCAGACCCGATTGTTCCGCCCGGAACTTAAAGTCCAACGGATTGACCGGTACGATGCCGAATCCCTCGCCGACGCACCAATCATTGAAATTGCGTTGACTGAATTGCGTTCGCATTTTCAATGCACCCGCATCTTTTGTCCTCTTCGGATTCACTAAATTAAATCTTCGCAAACCCCGAGCGCGGCGAAACAGATCCCAACGCCATTCGGCGTGCAGTTGAAACAGCTGGTTGCCATAGCTCGGCGAACTCGCCTGATACATCGAACGATTCCACGCAACCCCCACTTCGGAATGAAGATGCGGATTCACATCAAAATACATGATTCCAAAAGAATGGACGTCCATGTGTGACATCATCTGCCATTGCTCCCGATCAGCCCAATTCACCTCAAGTTCTTTTCGTTGAGAAAGAGCCAGCCCCAACTCACCTCGAACACGAGCGTTCATTTGATGGATCAGCCCGGCGCCGAAGTCCAGCTGATGCGCATTGGCATCGCTTTGAATCGCTTGCCGCTTTGCATACCCCGAAGCGCTGACGGTCCAATGGCTTTTCCCATGAGCGACCTCATTCTTCCAGCGTCCTTCCAACCGTGTGAAGACATCTTGCGTTGGCTTCTTTGCCGGGTCAGACATGCCTACAGGCATGCGCCAAACATTTCCATCCAATCCACTGCTCACCTCGACCAGTCCCACTCCTGAAAAAAATCCATCTTGACCAAAACTCGTTGGTGCGACCAGCCAAAATCCAAGGCACAGTATCAGCGGGTAGCGTTCGATTAAAAATCGCAGGCAGCCGATATGGAACTTAGAGATGCGCATTTGCGTCGGGAGTGGAATGAACTCCTCCTACCGTTACGCATATAAACACCTAAGGTTTCAAACCGTTTTCAGAGGCAATTGAAATGCCAAAGGAAGAAACCGCACCACATCGGGAGAGACCAAAACGCTCCCCGTACCGGCTTGCATCAAGAATCGAATGGGTCGATTTTGACGAAACTCTGATTCTACCATGACTTGCCGGCAGCCTCCACAAGGCGAAAAATGCTCCAAGGCCATGTCAATGTCTGTGACGACGGCAGCAGCCACAATGGCCTCCTTTGGAAACTGAGCGCCAGCGCTGAAAAAGGCGACGCGCTCAGCACACAGGCCACTGGGGTACGCCATGTTTTCCTGGTTGCTTCCTATGACCATTTGGCCTGACTCCAATAAAACAGCAGCGCCTACCCTGAAATTGGAGTAGGGTGCATACGCGTTTTCACATGCGGCATGTGCGGCCTTGAGCAAATCTTGCTCAGCCAAATCAAGATCTCTTTCATTCCATTCCTCAAATGAGGACTCTTTATTCACTGCTTTTTTCATCAGTCGCAATGTCGCCTCAAATTCCTAAAGTCAGAGACTCTATATTGCAGATATGCATGACAAACACTCCATCGTTACCAATTGGCTCCCGAGATATACCGGCCTGGACCTCACTGGATTTGGACACTATATCCTTTTGACCAACTTCAATCACTATCTCGAAATCTTTGCTGAATCGCAAGAAGTGGAAATCGTTGGGAGAGATAAAGCCATGCCGAATGCAACGGCTCATGACATCACGATGATCAATTTTGGCATGGGCAGCGCCAATGCAGCCACGATCATGGATTTGCTGTCTGCCATCAAACCCAAAGCAGTCCTTTTTATAGGGAAATGCGGTTCGTTGAAAGAACGCAACAAGATTGGCGACTTGATTTTACCGCTTGCAGGAATCCGAGGTGAAGGAACTTCGGACGATTACTTCCCTCCCGAAGTCCCCGCTTTGCCGAGCTTCGCACTTCAGCGGGCTATCTCGTCAACCATTCGAGACTTTAACCGTGACTATGACACCGGATCCGTTTACACGACCAATCGCAGGGTGTGGGAACACGATGAAGACTTCAAAGAGTACTTAAAAGGAACGCGTGCGCAGGCGATTGACATGGAAACAGCAACTCTATTTTCAGTTGGTTTCGCGAACCGTTTATCCGTTGGAGCACTTTTGCTCGTCAGCGATGAGCCGATGACGCCTTCTGGCGTGAAGACCGAAGAAAGTGATCGTGTCGTAACGACCAACTATGCTGAAGAGCACATCCAAATTGGTGTCGCTTCCCTTAGAGAAATTCAGTCTGAGGGCAGGTCAATCAAACACTTACGCTGGCGCTGATCGCTTGGAGCCAAGACTGCATGATTAAGTACCAAGCGGCCAAATCTCGTCACCCTGTGTTTCTGTATGACCGTTCTGAGCATCCTCCTCGAAGGGGAAATCCTGGAAGTCCATGAACCGAGTGAAACGCGAATGTGAATCCCTTCGGCTGAGCGTAATCCACTGAGCCGGCTGACTCTCTTGAATCTCTTCTTCAGGAAGATCCAAAACGATCTCTCCCTCACATAATTGTTGCCAAACATCACTGGCTATTCTGAGCGTTTCTTCTCTTGCCCCCGTTCGATCTTGCCAGACTTGAACGGCCTCCTCAACATCTGAGAAAGGCAATTGACTGAGCAACTCCACAATAGGCCCTGTTACACGAGCGAAATATCCCGAGTATGGCAGCCGAATGACAACGTGTTCTCCGTCAAAATCGAATTGCGAGAAAGGATTCCAAGAAAATGCCATGGCGTGTTTTTTGTTCACATACGCAGAACAGTCGTGGTAGGTTTCGTGCAGCGGGATGATTCTATTCATGCCAAAACGCAAACAATTTCATCGTTGTACCTTGACGAATTCAACACAGTGCGCATGTCCTTTCAAATTCGCTCATTCGAAGCATATCAAAAAGCTTGGGGAAAAAGTCAAGACACCCCCGATGAGTTTTGGCGCGACATCGCGAACACGTTCGATTGGATGGAACCTTTTTCCTCGGTCAAAACCGGCAATTTCCAAGAGGAACATGTCCGCTGGTTCGAAGACGGAAAGGTCAACATCACGGCCAACGCACTGGACCGCCACCTGCCGACTAAAGCGCATGAAACCGCCATTCTTTGGGAACCCAATGACCCAAACGAATCCACGCGAAAACTGAGCTACACTGAGCTTTCTGATCAAACCTGTCAATTTGGAAATGCCCTGAAATCACTGGGAGTGAAAAAGGGAGATCGTGTTGTTTTGTACATGCCGATGACCCCTGAACTGGCCATTGCTGTGCTGGCGTGCGCTCGAATCGGAGCAGTCCATTCAGTCGTTTTTGCAGGCTTCAGCGCGCAGGCCTTGGCTGACCGCATTGAAGACGCTCAGGCCAAGGTGGTCATCACAGCAGATGAGGGCCGTCGTGGAATCAAAACCACCCCACTCAAGGCCACTGTGGATGCGGCCATCGCAAATTCCACTTTCGTGGAGTCTGTAGTCGTTCAAAAAGTAACCGGTGCAGACTGTCAAATGGAATCGGGCAAATCCATTTACTGGCATGACCTCATTGCGGGTCATTCGACCATTTGCCCCCCTGAACCCATGGATTCAGAAGATCTCCTTTTCATTCTTTACACCTCCGGTTCAACTGGAAAGCCAAAGGGAGTGGTGCACGTGCACGGAGGATACATGGTCTATGCCGGCTACACCTTTTCCAATGTGTTTCAATACGAGCCCGGTGACGTTTATTGGTGCACTGCCGATGTGGGCTGGATCACAGGACACAGCTACATCATCTATGGTCCGCTCTTGAATGGGGCGACAACTTTGATGTTTGAAGGCATTCCTACCTATCCCGATCCAGGGAGGTTCTGGGAAATCTGTGCAAAACATCAAGTCAATCAGTTCTATACCGCGCCTACTGCGATCCGATCCCTCATGGCCGCTGGGACTGAACCCGTTTTGCGCCATGATCTGTCTTCCCTGAAGGTATTGGGGAGCGTCGGCGAACCCATCAATGAGGAAGCCTGGCAATGGTATCACGACATTGTTGGACAGAAACGATGTCCGATCGTAGATACGTGGTGGCAGACGGAAACCGGGGGCATCATGATCAGCGGACTGGGCGGCCTGAGTCCCCAAAAGCCGGCTCATGCCGGTTATCCGATTCCTGGGATTCACCCCGTTCTTCTTGACCCGAATGGCCAAGAAATCAAAGAAAACAATGTGGAAGGGCTCTTGTGCATTGCGCACCCCTGGCCCAGTATGATCCGCACCACATACGGAGATCATGAGCGCTGCAGAAACACCTATTTCAATCCTTTCCCCGGTCATTATTTCACAGGAGATGGTGCGAAACGTGATGAGCATGGTATGTACCGCATCATTGGCCGAGTCGATGATGTGATCAATGTTTCAGGACATCGATTTGGCACCGCCGAAATAGAGTCCGCAATCAATGAAACTGCTGGAGCAATTGAGTCGGCCGTCGTTGGGTTTCCGCATGACATCAAAGGACAAGGCATCCATGCTTTTGTCATTTTGGATGCCAAATCCATCCATTTGACTGTAGACCAATTGGAACAAGCAGCGCAAAACGCGGTGATTCATAGCATCGGAAAAATCGCATGTCCCGATCGCATACAATTTGTTACCAGCTTACCGAAAACCCGCTCAGGAAAAATCATGCGACGCATTTTACGCAAAGTTGCGGAGGGAGAGTTTGAATCATTTGGGGACACCTCGACTCTTTTGGACCCGACTTGTGTAGATTTGCTCGTAAGCGGTGCTAAACAACTGAAAACAAAGTGATTTCAACTTCAAAAAACCGAATTGCGCTCAAGCCTGACTCTCGATTGAAGCGTCATTCCCGATTTATTTGGAAAATTCTATTCATTGGATGCGTTTGGGCCGCTGCCTTCAACACAGTTGACGCACAAGTCGATACAGAATTCTGGTTTGTAGCCCCTGAAGTTTGGGCCAATCACGGGGACAGCCCCACCCTCCTGCGTTTTGCCACATTCGACGAGCCCGCAGTGATTACAATTGAACAACCTGCCAACGCCAGTTTCCCAACGCAAACCCTGACCGTGGCTGCCAATGCCGTGGCCTCTTTGAGCCTTGCGCCTTGGTTGAGTCAGGTTGAAAACAAACCCGCCAACACCGTTCTCAATTTTGGCTTGCACATTGTCTCAACATCCCTGGTCGAGGCCTATTACGAGGTCAATCCTTCGAACAACCTCAACCCCGACATTTTCGCCCTGAAAGGCGCTAACGCCTTGGGGCTAGACTTCGTGGTGCCCTTTCAGATGTACCTCAACAACGGGTATTCGCAATCTACCTCGTCTTTTGATCTTGTGGCCACCGAGGACAATACGACGGTGACCATTACACCGCGCAAGACCATCATTGGCCATGCAGCCAATGTCCCTTTTACCATCACATTGGACGAAGGAGAAACTTGGAGTGGACGAGCGTCCTCCACGCTCGCTGCGCAACATCCTTCCGGAACGACTGTCACATCTGACAAACCCATCGCCATCACCATGAGCGACGATTCTGTTCAAGGCACGCCGTATGGTGGTTGCGCTGACATCATGGGAGATCAGATTGTACCGGTCAGTATTGTCGGCACGGAGTACATAGCGGTCAAAGGAAATCTCAATGGACCGGACAAGATTTTCATTGTTCCTACAGTGCCTGGCACCGTCATTAGCCTCAATGGCAACGTGGTTTCTACCCTGCCATCGATCTATTCCATGTACACGCATACGCTGTCAGCGGCTGCAGCCTATTATACCACGAGCGAACCGGTCTATGTGCTTCACTTGACCGGTTTTGGTTGTGAGGTAGGCGGAGCGCTATTGCCTCCAATTGTTTGCACCGGATCGCAAGAAGTTGCATTTGTTCGATCGACCAACGAATTCATAGGACTCAAAATCATCGTGTCCTCCGGAGGCGAAGATGACTTCACTTTCAATGGGAACACAGCGAATGTCCAAGCGAGTGACTTCAACAATGTCCCTGGAACGGGGGGCGATTGGAAGTACGCCAACATTACGGCCTCATCATTTGTCCCCACCCTTCAGGCCTCTAGACTTTCGAATAGCTCCTCCTTATTTCACCTGGGCATCATCCACGGAGGTGCTAGCTCAGGAACGCGCTATGGCTATTTCAGCAATTATGCGGCTCAAGCGTATGTGGTACAAGTCGAAGACAACACCCTGTGCGAAGGTGAAGCGCTGGAGTTGCAAACGAACGAAATGATTGGAGCGACCTACAACTGGACCGGCCCCAATGCCTTCACAGGTCAAGGCAACCCCTTGGATTTAGGCGTGCTCGACGCAGCAGACAATGGCGAATACATCGTCTCAGGATATGTTGGCTCTTGCCCCATTGCCAACGATACGTTGTTGCTGACGGTAAGCCCTGTTCCTGAATTGCCCCTCATTGAAGGACCGACTTGGCTTTGCGAAGGTGAGTCCATCGCATTGAGTACCGATTCCGTCGGAGCTGTTCAATATGATTGGTATGGCCCTTCAGGCCCCTTGCCCAATGCCACCGAAATCAATATCACGAATGCGACACCGGCGGATTCTGGATCATATTCGCTGGTAGTCAATGACCATGGTTGTTTCTCTCCAGTCGCCTCATGGGACGTCAGCGTGCAGCCTCAGCTTTCGGGCATGATCGATCAGGATTCCATTGTTGTTTGCAACGGATCCAACATTTTAGTATCCTCGTTGAACCCTTCAGTTTCATCGTGGGAATGGACGTCTCCTGCAGGCAATTTGATCAGCAACGGAACCGGCATGCAAATCACCAATGCACAAGTCGACCAAACGGGATGGTACCAATTGGATGGTGTCGCCAATGATTGCCCCCTGCATACGGATTCCATTTGGGTTGAAATTATATCGACCCCAGAAGTCTTGGCCATTGATGCTCCGCCAGTTTGTTTGGGGTCCGATGCCACACTGACAGCTGAAACAACAAGCGAAGGGTGCACGTTTACTTGGTTGGATGCCGATGGCAATGTCGTGGGCACGGACAATCCGCTTGTGATCAACGAGGTGAATTGGGAGGACCCTCAATTTTACCAAGTGGTCGCTCAACTGAATGGATGCTCTTCTATCCCCGTGGATGCTTCTGTTCAAGTGGAGATTCCCGGTGATCTGGACATTGTGGACTTAGCGGGCAATTCATTGGATGATTTCAGCATTTGCGAAGGTGACAATTTCGAAATCTTTGCTGAAGGTCCCTCCAATGTCTCCTGGGAATGGAGCCATCCTTTGGGCAATACCAACGGCGAATCAATGGACATTGAAAATGTTCAAAGCAACAACGAGGGCTGGTATATATTAAGTGGAGAAATTGGCGATTGTCCGATGATTCCGGACTCCCTCTTGTTGGAAGTGCTCAACACCCCGTCACCTCCAATCTTGAGTGGTTTCGACCCCCTTTGCGAAGGGGGGAGCGTCACCTTGACCGCGCAGGTCGACAACGGATCAACCGTTGTTTGGAATCACACTTTTTTCGGTTCGTATGATGCACTCGTTTGGGACATGGACTCCGTTCCATTGACAGGCAATGGAACGTACACGGTCTACGCCATTGACAATGGCTGCGTGTCCTCATCCGTTTCCGCTGAATTGGAGGTTGTGCCTCTACCGAATAACATCGCCAGTGACTTCTCTGCGCTCTCTGTCACGCATTGCCCTGAATCGGACGCCATTTTATCCCTTCCCAATTTGGATGCGGCCTATCAAGTCGAATGGAATTTTATCGACGAACAAGGCAATGCCTCTTTCATAAGCGCTGAAGGAGGCATCCAAGTCTCAATGGATGGGTTGTATGAAGTTCAATTGATTACGGGACCGCCTTGCTATTTGTCTGCATCAGGTGCCTTTGAAGTGGAAACCGTCGTCTGCGAAATGGTTATTCCCAATGTCATTACGCCGAACTCAGACGGAGACAATGAGGGCTTCCACATCCCCGACTTGTCCTTTTTCCCCGGAAGCAGCTGTACGATTTACAACCGCTGGGGACAAGCCGTTTTTGCTTCCAATGATTTTGGAAACACATCCGGATGGAGGCCATCAGAGGAAGAAGCCACAGAAGGAACCTATTATTATGTGATTCAAATTCTCCGAGATAGCGGAACGCTCTTGATAGAGGATCAATATGGCGTTCATGAATTTTCAAATGCGGGTCCCATTCAATTGACGGGAAGCCTCACATTGCTCCGTTAGCGTCACGTTTTTTGCCTTCAACTCTCAATCGAATAAATTCATGCTATTCAATTTCAAGCATTTTAAAGGGGATTTATTCGGTGGTTTAACGGCTGGAGTTGTCGCACTTCCTTTGGCGCTAGCATTCGGAGAACAATCCGGTCTTGGAGCTTCTGCGGGGCTATTTGGCGCAGCATTCATTGCCTTTTTCGCCGCCTTGTTTGGAGGCACGTCCACTCAAATTTCAGGTCCTACTGCGCCCATGACAGTCCTGAGCGCTTCGATTGTGAGCGCTATTTTGATTCACCGAGAAGGCGATTTATCTCAAGCTCTGCCCCTGATCTTACTGGTTTTCTTCCTTGCTGGTGTTTTTCAAATAGCACTGGGAATGATGAAACTCGGATCCTACATCCGATTCATTCCGCAAACGGTCGTGTCAGGATTCATGACCGGCATCGGGGTCATCATATTGATTACTCAAGTGTTGCCTGCTATTGGTTACATCCCTTCTGAAGATGAAGCACACATACAAACACACCGGATTGCTGCTGAGCGTATTCTAGTTCAAAATGCGTTTTTGTCAGCCAGTGAAGCTTGGGTTGAAGAATCTCAAGATTCAATCGGCGGGTTTGAGGTGAAGCATCATTTGAATATCTCAGTGGCTGACATCACCAATGAAGCCAAAGGAATCATTCGCCAAGAAAGCCAAGGCGTTCTCGGGGCCTTACGCTACATCCCACTGGGACTTCAGAACATCAACTGGCTGGAGCTGCTTCTCTGCCTGAGTACCATTGTCATCATTTATGGCTTTAAACGCATCACCACCGCAATTCCAAGCGCTTTGGCGGCTTTGGTGGCCATCACCAGTGTCGCCGTTTTCATGGACCTTCCTTGCCGGAGCATATCCAAGATTGAAGCGGGCATGCCCGCCTTGCAATGGAGCATGTTTTCCTGGCCACAATTTTCCAACCTGGGTCCTTACGTCCTGACGGCCCTGATCTTGGCCCTTCTCGGGGCTATTGATTCGTTGTTGACCAGCGTCGTCGCCGACAACATGACACGAACCCAACACGAACCCAACAAAGAATTGATTGGCCAAGGCATTGGAAACAGCATCGCCGCCATGTTTGGAGGCCTTCCTGGTGCTGGTGCCACGATTCGAACCGTTGTCAACATTCAGGCAGGCGGAAAAACACGATTGAGCGGAATGGTGGCAGGGATTCTCCTGTTTACAACGATTGTGATTCTAGGACCGATTGCCTCACAAATTCCAGCCGCTGTCTTGGCCGGAATCCTAATCACCGTAGGCATTGGTGTAATGGATTACAAAGGCTTAAGAGGGTTGGTTAAAATGGGATGGGGAGAGCGAGTCGTGCTGCTCGCGGTCTTGATCTTGACCGTCTTTTGGCAATTGGTCTATGCCGTAGCAGTCGGCTTGGTGATCGCCTCATTCCAATTCATGAAATACATGGGGGATTGGTCCATCAGCCAATTCCGGTTGCACATCGAGCCTGAAGAAGGCGTTCAAGATGTATTGGTCAAATCATTGCACGGCCCCCTATTTTTTGGAAACGCCTCTGCCTTGGCTGGTCTTCGGAGTCAAATTCCATCAGAAATCGACCAGGTCATCATCGACATGACCGATGTTCATTTTGTAGACCAAAGTGGGGTTTCTGCATTAGAAGAAACCGTTTCAGCGATGAAAAAATCTGGAAAACACGTCGAAATCAAAGGACTCAGTGATCAACCAGAAAAGAGAATCCGTGCTGCATCTAACTTGCTGAATGACTGAGACAAATACAGAGGAGAAGGATGACCTTCCTGAATTCTTTCATTCAGAATGCAACTCAATTTAGGATATTGGTGTTTTTATGACACTATCGCGTCCAGCGCTATCTTCGTTCCTGAATAACACACGTCTTTTCTCTGTATGAAGCAATTTCGGAATCAGCTCTTTGCTTTCACCATCCTGCTGGTGTCGTTTGTGAATTTGTCGCAGGCTCAAGCAGACACGGAGTTTTGGTTCGTAGCACCGGAAGTTTGGGTGAATCATGGAGACAATCCAATCGTTCTTCGTTTCGCCACTTTTGACGACGCGGCCACCATCACCATTGAGCAACCTGCCAATGTCGCTTTCCCTGCCCAAACCATCAACGTAGCGGCCAATGGGACTGCAACGGTCAATTTGTCTGCCTGGATAGGGATGATCGAAAACAAGCCCGTCAATACGACCTTGTCGTATGGATTGCACATCGTATCCGATGCGCCCATCACGGCCTACTACGAAGTCAACCACATCGACAATCCGGATATTTTTACGCTCAAAGGTTCTTCGGCATTGGGGACTGAATTCTATACGCCTTTCCAAAACTATTTGAGCAATAACTTCCCTGAATCCAAATCTGGAATCGATGTTGTCGCCACAGAAGACAACACGGAAATCACGGTGGTTCCCAGTGTGGCGCTTTTCGGGCATCCTGCAGGCGTAGCGTTCACAATGACACTTGATGCGGGACAAACGTATTCCATGCGAGCAGCTAGCACGGCAGCGAGTGCACATCCGAGTGGAACCCACATCACCAGCTCTGCTCCCATCGCCGTCACCATGAGCGACGACTCCATCATTGGAGCTCCCTTTGGTGGCACCTGTTTGGACCTCATCGGTGACCAGCTAATTCCGGTCAGTGTTGCTGGAGATGAATACATTGCTGTGAAAGGTGTTCAACTGACAGGGGCCGATCGCGTTTTCATTTTGGCGACGGAGGACAACACCGAAGTTTTCATCAATGGCACTTCCACATGGACACTGAATGCCGGCGAAACATATACCCATGTTCTTGGCGCTCCGATCGCCTATTACGAAACCTCGGCCCCTGTCACCATTTTGCACATGACGGGAGTGGGCTGTGAAGTGGGCGCTGCCATCCTTCCTCCTTTGCGTTGCACCGGCTCACGTGACGTGGCCTTTGTCCGTTCGACCAATGCGTCTTTTACAATCAATCTATTGGTTCAAGCCGGAAGCGAGGGCGACTTCACATTCAATGGAAATCCTGCTTTCATCACAGCCGCGGCATTCACCGATGTACCCGGCGCCGCAGGCTTGTGGAAATATGCACAAATCACAACCACCGCATTCGTCCCGACGTTAGCGCCTTCAAGGGTGCAAAATTCAACGGGCTTTTTCCACATGGGAGTGATCAATGGCACGCCCACGGGGTATTGCCGGTATGGTTATTTCAGTGATTTCGCTCAGTATCAATTTGAGACATTCACGGATGATGACAGTTTGTGCACAGGCGAAACAGCCAACTTATTCGTCGACCCTATTGAGAACGCTACCTATGCATGGACTGGACCGTCAGGCTTCGAATGGGATGCGAACAGCGTGAACATCGGCCCGGTGGACGAATCGTATGACGGTCTCTACATTGTGACGGGCAACGTTGGAGCGTGTGAGATCACTCCAGACACATTGATTTTGACGGTACAGCCGGCCTTCGCCGACACCGAATTGATCTGGGAAACTCCTTCATGCGAAGGCGAGGACTTGATTCTATCGTGTCCTACACCAGGAGAAATTTGGCAATGGACCGGACCCGATGGAGTGCTAACAGAAACCGATAGTGTTCTTGTCATTCCCAATGCGCAGCCATCTGACAATGGCTTGTTTAGCGTACAGGCAGAAGTTGAAGGCTGCTTTTCGACTCCTGCTGAAGCGAATGTTGTCGTTACCGCCACAGAAACTGTGGAACTGACCGAATCCGTTGTGGAGATTTGTCTCGGAACGGATTGGTCCATTGTGCCTGAAGGGAGCCTGGATGGAGTTTCTTGGGAATGGACTTTTCCCGATGGCACTACCTTGACAAATTCCACCCTTGAGTTGACGAATCCCATCGTTGCAGATGAAGGTTGGTATACCTTGAACGCAAACAACAGTGGTTGTGATTGGTTGCCCGATTCCGTTCAACTTCAGACCGTCAGTGCTGAGACCCTCAACTTTGACTTCCCCGATCCCGTTTGCAGCACAGACATTCCTCTCGCATTGAATGTAAACGCTTCCAACCCTGGCACCTGGACCGCTTCCTGTGGAGCTTGCATCAACGAAAACACGGGCGTATTTGACCCCGGCTTATCGAATGGAGAATCCGTGGAAATCACCTTTGAATCGCTCGGTGTTTGTCAGGAAACGGTCACCTCGAACTTGGTCACCGTCACCACTCCGAGCGCTGCGTTCGATTCACCGCTTTCGGCATGTTTAGGCCAAGGTGATGTTGAGTTGTCTTCGGAAAACACGGGCGGCTCATGGAACAGTCCCTGCGATGGGTGCTTGGGTTCCGATGGCACATTCAATACGTCATTGGCTGGAGTCGGAACTTGGGACATCACCTATTCCTTGGACGGTGAGTGCCCCTCTAGTTTCACCGGAACCTTTAGCGTCACGGAAAACACGAGCAGTTCTTTCAACTCACCGGCCGCGATTTGCTTGAATGAATTGTCCGTTGAGTTGATCGGCACTGTCGCTGGAGGCAGTTGGAGCGCTGATTGCTCGGGATGTCTGAATTCGAGCGGAACGTTCAATCCAGAAATGGCCGGTACCGGTATTCAGACCATCACATATTCCATCCTAGGCGCATGCGGAAGCTCTACGGACCAAGAAATCCTAGTGCATCCACTTCCCGTCACGGACTTCACGTCAACTCCAGCTACCGGCTGCGCGCCCATGTTGGTCGAATTGTCTGGAAACCCACAACCTGGCGCCGCGTACAGTGCTTTTGGCCTCATCGATGGCACGGGCTTCACCCTCTGGAGTGAGCAAAACAATGCGGCCGTTTTAACGGCGACACTGCCCGGATGCTATGACTTGATTTATGCTGTCACAGATCAAAACGGATGTGCCAATTCCACCTTGCATGCAGGAGCACTTTGCGCCACACCGCCACCTGAAGCCAACTTCAGTTTCACCCCCGCCTTGCCTGAATCGGTTGGCACGGAGGTTCAATTTTCAGTTTCAGATGAAGCTGCAACACTGAGCTACAACTGGACGATCGACAATGAAACTGTGAGCAATGAACACCAGTGGAGTATCAACACCAGCGACATCGACCAAAATCCGTTTCAAGTTTGCCTTGAAGTTCAAGACACCTTAGGGTGCCAAGATTTGCAATGCCACGCCATCACCATGACTTCGAGCTTGTCGGTTTTTGCCCCGACAGCGTTCACTCCCGATCAAGATGGACACAACGATGCATGGCGCCTTGTATCGAGCGCTGATGTCACCTCCATCGACCTTCAGATTTACGATCGTTGGAACAACCTCGTCTTTGAAACGCAATCCATCGAACATTGGTGGCAAGGAGATGTACTCGATGGCGATTACTTCGCTCCCGATGGCGTTTACACTTGGGTCGCTGTCTTGCGCGGAGAACAATACCAAGTGCGAAGTATCCAAGGGCATGTTGTGCTCATTCGATAACACCGACAGGAGAACAAAATCGACGATTCGAAGCTCCTACCATCATGGAAGTGTTGTCCGATCTTACCCCTGAAAAAATTGACCGCATCATTGAAATGGCGTGGGAAGATCGCACGCCCTTTGATGCCTTTTTCGTTCAATTCGGTTTGAAGGAAAATGCCGTTCGCGGGATCATGCGAAAGGAACTCAAACGCTCGTCCTTCATTCGCTAGCGAATTCGGGTTAAAAGTAGAGCGACCAAGCATTTGGCTCAACGCGATTGGCCTTCGAAAGGGCGTTTTAAAAGTGCCAATCAGCGGCAACGCCCCTAAATCTCTCGCTGTATCTTGCCGCCATGAATCGTATGGCACAGATTTTTATAGGAAGTTTTCTGTTTCTGACAATCGGATTGGGGTTCCTTCAGTCATTTATGACGGAGGTGCCACCGACCTCGTCGGATGCAAACAAAACGTTCAAGAAGCTCCAACCCAACTTAGCAGACGCTTGGAAGTGGAGTTATCCAGAAGAAAACTGGGACACGCAAGAGGCCGCTCATGCCCTGAACAATGTCCGAAGGTGGAGTGATGAATTCCGGGCCGAACCAGAACGCATGACCGGCGGTGAATGGAGACTCGAAGGACCGACCCACATCGGGGGACGCTTCAATTTCATTCGACAGCATCCAACGGAAATCAATCGTTTTTATGCAGGAGCCAGTGCCGGCGGCTTGTGGATGGATTCTGGCGACGGAAATTGGGTTACCATTACCGATGACATTCCTCATTTTGCCATGGGGGACATGGCCTTCCACCCTCAGAATCCAGACCGGATATTTTTAGCCACCGGCGACCCGCAAATAAGCAGTTTCCCCCGCATAGGAGGTGGAGTCTATCGCTCTTTGGATGGAGGAGATTCTTGGGAAAACATCGGATTGGACACCCTTGGAGTCATCAGCCGATTGCTCATATTGCCCGACAATCCCAATACCATTTTCGCTGCCTGTATGGGCAACCCGGCCATTCCAGGCCCGACTCGTGGGCTTTTCCGGAGCAATGAGAGCGGTCAAAACTGGGAGCAGGTCTTGTTGCCCCAAGATTCAGCGGGCGTTACGGACATCGTCTACGCTGCTGAAAGCCAAACTTTGCTCGCTAGCGCTTGGCAACGCACCCGCACTTCAACGAGCAGCATCGTTTCGGGCCCTCATTGCAGATTGTGGAAATCCGTCGATGGCGGCAGCGAGTGGGTTGCGCTGGAGAATCCATGGGGAGAAGGGGTGCGCGGGCGCATCGGTTTGGCTGAATTGGGCGGCGTATTCTGGGCATTGGTTGTCGGTGCGAACAGCCAGTTGGACAACATCTACCGTTCCGATGATGGAGGCACAACCTGGACGGCCATCATTCCTGAAGGTGAAGCACCTGAAAATGCTCTAGGAGGTTTTGGGTGGTATTTTTCCAAAGTCCGGATCAATCCATGGAATGCTGATGACATCACCATCCTCGGAGTCGAATGCTGGAATTCTCTCAATGGCGGAGCGACATGGCAGCGATTGGGCCCTGAATGGTGGACGTATGAAGTTCACGCCGACAAGCATGATTTGCAGTGGGTTGGTCCACAGAGTCTCATCTTGGCAACCGACGGAGGGTTGTACCGTTCTGATGACCATGGGATGACATGGAACGATTTGGAGGATATTCCTGTTACCCAGTTCTATCGAGCTACCTGGAATCCACACAATCTGGGACAATACACTGCTGGCGCGCAAGACAACGGCACCACGACGGGATCACATGAGGAACTCGCTGCGTGGACGCGTGATTTGGGCGGTGATGGATTCACTGCCATTTACCATCCAACCAATGCCAACTTGCGTTATGCCGGAACGCAATGGGGCAACTGGCGTTTCAGCATGACCGGACCGGAAGAGGAACCCCAGTGGAACAGCTTCATGGACGGCATCGATGAAGAAGATCGAGTGTGGTGGGATGCGCCTTTGGCCTACCATCCAGCCAATCCAGACGAGATGTGGACTGGAACTCAACGCGTATACCGCATGTCCAATGCCCCGTTTTCTTTCTGGCAAGCGGTCAGTCCTGATTTAACGCACAACGAAGAGCCCGGGCTTCAATACCGCTGCATCACTGTTGTGGCTGGATCTCCGTTCAACGAAGATCTCGTCGCGGCTGGCACATCGGATGGCCGCGTTTGGGTTTCAACGGACCACGGTGACAATTGGGATTCCATGGAAACAGGACTTCCCGGACAATTCGTGACGGATTTGGTCTTCGATCCTTACCATCCTGACTCCATGTTCTGTACGGTGAGTGGTTTCAGAAATGCGCTTTATACTCCTTTTGTCTACCGTGCAGCAGTTGGTGGAGATTGGACATCAGTCCAAGGCGACTTGCCTCCCCACCCCATCAACCATTTGGAGGCATTGAATGATAGCATCTGGGTGGTCGCCACAGACGCCGGAATTCATTGGACGGAGACACGTGGCCAACATTGGGAGCCCGTAGGGTCGCATCCGTTGATTCCCGTGTACGATTTGGCTGTCGATACCATCGCAGACCGTCTGGTTGCAGGAACCTTTGCACGAAGTTTGTGGACCTTTCCCTTGGATTCGCTCCTTCCGGCAGTTGTCATCGATACCGTGCAAAATGAGATTCCTACATGGGCGCAATTCGATCACCAAGCCTTTCCCAACCCATTTCAACATACGTTGGACTTGCGGTCAGACGCCAGCGTTCAGCGACTTACTGTCTACAATACTTCCGGTCAAGTGGTGCTGGATCAAAAACCAAAGCAACGCATGACCCTGTCTACATCCGCTTGGCCCAATGGCACTTACATCCTTCAATGGACGCATGCCAATGGCCAAAGCCACAAAGAAGTATTGCTAAAGCAGTGAGTGGACTACTGGATCAACAAGCGTCGGGATCTTCCCAATTCAGGAATTCGAAAAACATAGGCTCCTGAAGGGAGATATTCCGTCGGCAGCACTGCTGATGGTCCCGCTGCCAATCCGGATGCCATGATTCGACCGCGCGGGCCCCAAATCTCCCAAGACCACGCAGAGGCCGTTCCAAGCGGTTTGCGAACCTGAATGGATTGCCCCTGTGACGCCGGATTGGGATAGAGCTGAAAAGCATCCATTCCGTCAATCGAGGTGGCTTCAATTCCGGTGTAATCGTAAGCACCACACAAAGGATCGTACCCCTGACAAAGCCAAGATGAAACGGCCCCTGAGATGGTCGACAACGTGGCGAGATACGCATCGGTATCATAAGCATGCGCCACATGACCCGCGCCTTCCAACGTCGTGAGACAATGATTCAACCCCAATGACTCTGCCAATTCGTGGATCACGCCGCTCCCCTCAACATCTGTTATGGGAAAACCATTTAGTGAAATCATACCGGCTCCATATGGGACCGTTTCATCTGCCGTACCATGCACTGAGACGAGCGGCTCGTCCCCTTCAGAAAGGTAGGATGACGTCTTGAGGGCTCCAGCGACATTGATTACTCCCATGATATCTGAATTGTAGCCTGGATTGCCCGACTCTCCCTCCAAACCTCCAGCCATGCCTGCAGCAGATTGATCCACTTGCTCTGGAATTTCTGACACTTCATCCACATAGGCCATGTGCAAGGCAATGAACGCTCCTGCAGAAACTCCGCCCATGAGGATCCGATCCGGGTCGATGCCGTATGGATTGCCATCTTCAGCGACCGTCTTTCTGAAATATCGAACAGAAGCCTTACCGTCATGATACCCTCTCCAAACGGAACGCACCATGGCATTGGACAGATCTAAAAAATTATCAATGCCCAAGCGATAGGTGATCGAGGCGACGACATACCCCATGCGCGTCAAATCCTGACACAATGAAATCACATCCGGATTGTCATTTTCGCCTCCAATGAAAAACCCCCCGTGCGCCATAATAATCAGAGGTCTCGACGTTTCAGTATCTCCAACGGGCTGATAGATGTCTGCAACGAGCGCTTGACTCAAGCCCGTGGCATTGATCGCGTTGCCGTAGGGGACATCGTATGTCACTTGCACATCCGAAAAAACGGTATTGTACCGGTAACGTTCTCCGTCACAATCGAATTGAGCTTGAATACTGAGTGATGATAAGAATACTAAGTGAAAACAGATAATGCTGCGCATGGCAAGTTTTTAGGTGAGTTAATTCAAGGTAATTTAGGCCGAATGTTACAACTATTCACTTCGAAGTCTCCAGGACCTGTTTTGGGAACCTTCACCCTTCTACTCCTCTTGGCGGGTTGCAGCTCCTCCATCAATGAAATGGACAGTCCGCAAGCAATCTCCTGCATGCGCCAGTTTCATTTGCACTTTGACCCTTCTATGAATGCAGACTCGTTGCGCGCGATTGACGGCTGGGAGCGTTATGATGCAGGCCGATTGGTTGTTCAGCATTTTTCGAAGCCAGAATTTGAGCAAGCGCCTGAGGTCACACTCCACATGACCCTGCGATCAGCAGGTGATCCATGGGACAAATCAGGAACCGTCTTCATGATTCCGGCGGCGTCCAGCATCGATTTACGGGAGTTTGAAACAGGACGTCATGCGCTGGACACGGCCCAGCACTCCTACCCCGCTGTCCTCCCATTTAAAACCGCTGCAGGTGATGCTTATGTGCCCCCCATCGAACTGCTCCGATTCATCACTCCTTTTGGAGTGGGTCATTTCAGCGACAATGAACGTCTCGACGAATACCGCCCTGTTTATGTTCCCGCTTGGGCCGACTCTTCGTCATGGAGTGCTGACATTTCGCACTTGTGGGATTCGATGGACGACAGCATCGCTTTGGGTGTTTACATAGACACATGGACTCCTGAAGGATACACCTTGGATCTCACGATGGATTTTGAACCGCATGCTGTGTTGCAGGATGAGGCGCCTCGAATGGCCTCATTGCCCTTGTTCAACACCACCAAATTAAGCTCGAAACAACAGCATTACGATGGCTTCGCTCATGGCAGTCTCCAAGTGGACTTTTCCATGCCTGCGGATGCCGCGGGTGTCACGCTTCATTATCATGCTACTGGGCATGGCGGACATGCCACCGGAGATGAGTTTGTTCGATGCGAACATCAGATCAAGTTGGACGGCACCCTGATAGAATCGTTCACTCCGTGGAGAGACGATTGCGCGAGCTTCAGACGCTTCAACCCGTCTTCTGGGGTCTGGACAGAACGCACATTTTGGCGAGGAGATAGCATCGATGAACGCATTGCTTCCAGTGATTATTCACGATCCGGTTGGTGCCCTGGAAGCCATGTGGAGCCATTGAGCTTTTCATTGCAAGGAATTTCAGCAGGGAATCACACGATCGAAATCTCCGTACCGACAGCACAGTCATTCACAGACACCGAAATGAATTTCTGGAATGTCGCCGGATATCTAACGCACATATCAATCCCTGTCCAAGAACGTTGACATTTCTAGATTGTTTCCGACCTTCGCAGCCGCTATGGGCTGCACATGAAATGTTGATTCATTCCTCAATGTGTTCGTGCCACCAAGCTTTAGACTCAACACAGTCTGAACACTTTAACGATTTCGCAGATGTCAAGCATTATTTACACCCATACGGACGAAGCACCAGCTTTGGCCACCTATTCATTCTTGCCCATTGTTCAAGCGTTTGCAGCTCAAGCAAATGTGAAGATTGAAACGCGCGACATCTCTTTGTCGGCAAGGATTTTAGCCGTTTTCGCCAATTTACTTCCAGCGGACCAACAGGTCTCTGACGACTTGAGTGAGTTGGGAGCGTTGGCCAAAACCCCTGAGGCCAACATCATCAAACTGCCCAATATCAGTGCGTCCATTCCTCAATTGAAAGCAGCGATCCGAGAGTTGCAAGCTCTCGGATTTGCCTTGCCAGACTACCCGGACGCCCCAAAAAACGACCTTGAAAAAGACGCCAAATCACGTTACGACAGTGTAAAAGGCTCCGCCGTCAACCCGGTTCTTCGAGAAGGCAACAGCGACAGGAGAGCTCCCGCCGCAGTGAAGGCCTACGCGCGCAAACATCCGCACCGGATGGGCACGTGGTCCAAAGATTCCAAATCTCACGTCGCTCACATGACGCATGGAGACTTTTATGGATCTGAAAAGTCATTGACTTTGAAGGGCGCAACTCAAGCCTCCATTCATTTTGTCAATACCGGCGGGGAAACCACTGTCTTAAAGGAGCGTGTTGACCTACTTGCAGGTGAAATTATCGACGCCGCCATCCTGAGTTTAGCTAGCCTGAAAGCGTTTGCTAAGCAAGAAATGGAAGACGCGAAAGCGCAAGATGTTCTTTTCTCTGTGCACCTCAAAGCCACGATGATGAAGGTCAGCGACCCCATTATTTTCGGGGCCTTTGTCGAATCGTTTTTTGAAAGTGTTTTCGCCGAACACGGTGACACATTTGAATCGTTGGGTGTCGATGTCCGCAACGGATTGGGCGACGTTTATGCGAAAATCGCCTCACTTCCTGAAGATGAACGCATGGCCATTGAAGAGGCGCTTGCTGCTTCTTTTGCCAGCCGTCCAGATTTGGCCATGGTCAATTCAGATAAGGGCATTACCAACTTGCACGTTCCTTCTGACGTCATCATCGATGCGTCCATGCCGGCTATGATTCGGAATTCGGGTCAAATGTGGGACCACGAGGGGCACTCGAAGGACACAAAAGCAGTGATACCAGACCGATCTTATGCTGGAGTCTACCAAGCTACCATTGACTTCTGCAAAGAAAACGGAGCCTTGGATCCGCGGACAATGGGCAGCGTTTCCAACATCGGTTTGATGGCGCAAAAAGCGGAAGAATATGGTTCTCATGATAAAACCTTCCAGCTCAAAGAAGCAGGCACCGTTCAAGTTGTTGACGCTACAGGCCACGTTCTTTTGGAACAAACAGGCGAAACAGGTGATATCTTCCGGATGTGTCAGGTCAAGGACGCCCCGATCCAAAACTGGGTCAAGCTTGGCGTAGAGCGCGCGCGCGTGACCGGTCATCCCGCTGTTTTCTGGCTGGATCCAAGTCGAGCACATGATGCACAAATCATCGAAAAGCTCAAGACCTATTTGCCCGAGCACAATACCCAAGGCCTGACAATTGAAATCTTATCTCCCATCGAGGCGACACGCTACTCATTGGAACGCATTGTAAAAGGTCAAGACACCATTTCGGTTACGGGCAATGTGCTGAGGGATTATCTGACCGATTTGTTTCCCATCTTAGAAGTAGGGACTTCGGCCAAAATGCTTTCCATTGTTCCGCTTATGAATGGTGGCGGTTTGTTCGAGACTGGTGCCGGAGGATCTGCCCCAAAGCACGTACAACAGTTGAACGAAGAAAACTACTTGCGCTGGGACAGCTTAGGTGAATTCCTCGCATTGGCTGTTTCACTTGATCATTTAGCGAACCACGCGAACAATCCACAGGCACGCATTCTTGGTGCTTGTTTGGATGAAGCGACCACCCGGTTTCTAGATGAGGACAAGAGTCCAACACGCAAGATCGGCGGTATCGACAACCGAGGTTCTCATTTCTACTTGGCCCTGTATTGGGCTGAGGCCATGGCAAGCCAAAAGGAAGACGCGTTGTTCAGCGAGGCCTTTACAAAACTCCATGCTTCATTGAGTGACTCAGCCACGACAATCGTGAATGAATTGAATGCGGTACAAGGACAACGGGCAGATACAGGAGGGTATTATCGCTTGAATCAAGAAAAAGCGGAACACATCATGCGCCCCTCTCCGACATTCAACAAGATCATCGGAGACTTCCACTTGTCTTGAGGAGGCAGATGATCAAAACAGATTTAAACAAAAAAGCCAGCTACTGATGTAGCTGGCTTTTCTATGCAATCAATGTTCTCAACGAATCAATTGAAGTTAAATCCAACAGACAATGTGACCCGATGTCCCGTTCCGCGTTCAATCACATTGGGTGGATCTTCACCCTTAAAATCTTCATGAAAATTGAAGATATCAAATGCCAAGTCACTCGTTCGTGTTGTTACCTTATCCGGTACAATCGAGAGATTGACGGGGAAGTTCAAGTCCCCTGAACGTACGTTGTATCCAATCGCAAAAACAAAGCTCAAACCCGAGAGTGAGAGATTGGGACCTGTTCCGAATTCGAAACCGCTCTTTCCACGAACACCGACCATTGTGGTCAATGAAGGTAAAAACATGCCCTTCTCCATTCCCGCTACCAAGCAACCCATTCTACCAATCCTACGACGTCGCCTCCGTTGTCAGCGAAACGCTTCTCCCATTGCCACCCGTACTGCGTGGTAATCGTCGAGCCATCAGCATTCGTTGAAAACTCAGTAGAGTCCATCGAAAATTTTCGCTGCAAAATTTGAGACGTACTTCCGTCAGAAATGTACGAAACACCAAATCGTGGGCCTTCTAGTTGAACCACCTGAGCATGAATTCCTTGTAAACCCAAGACTGCTAACAAGACAAATACTATCTTCTTCTTTTTTACAGAGTTAATGATTTATAATTCAAAACTACGCAAGTTTTATTCTGAGGGAGCGGCATTCGCTGCGGCGGCCGGAGCTGAATCTGCTGTGGCGTCTGCGGCCGAGTCTGCGGCCGAGTCTGCTTCGACTGGGCTTGGCGCTGGCGCTGGCGCTGGCGCTGGCGTAATATCTCGCCAAATTTCCACCTTAACCGCCGCTAATCCACGAGGTCCCTGCTCGGTTTCAAACCGAACCTTATTGTTCTCTCGAACCTCTTCCTTCGTATTGTTCACGTGAACAAACACACTTTCTTGAGTCTCTAAATCACGAATGAATCCGAATCCTTTTGACTCGTTGAAGAAAGTCACAATTCCAGTACGGATTGGATCATACTCCTCCTCCTCTCTTTTTGGAATTCCAATTTCTATATCCTCAAGCTTTACCTCAACTCGGGTGCTCGGGTCTGGCGGGGTAGACGTGACTTGCCCGAATTCATCAACATAAGCAATCATATCGTCTGAATCCAAGGTCATCTTGTTTTCTTGACGCTCTAACTTCTTGACTTCCT
>ERZ887849.522-NODE-522-length-40731-cov-10.944906_pt1 | contig 40731 bp, 36 predicted proteins | sample MGYA00521267_ERZ887849 | MGnify/ENA primary metagenome ERZ887849 (study PRJEB32303, sample SAMEA104408601) | aquatic metagenome | biome: Brackish water; feature: Pelagic; material: water | place: Baltic Sea | collected 2014-06-06T16:11:00 | depth 2,863 m ... | reverse complement strand
CCTGTTTTAATTATTTTAAATTTGATATATTTGATATATTAGAAATAATTTGAAATAATAATAATTTGAAAAAGATAAAACTCATAATAACCTTTCTGCTCTTAGCTGCTATATCATTAACTTATGCTCAGGGTAAAAGGGAATCGTTAAAAATTATTTGGGAGAATGAATCCTTACAAGATAGCGTTCGCTTTAAGGCTATTAATAATTTTTATGAAAACAATACGCAAAGCGACCCAGATAGTTCTTTAAAACTTGCTGAATTTCATTATAAATTAGCTAAACAAAAAAAGAATCGAAAAGAAGAAGCTCTAGCTCTAAATGAAAAAGCATTTGTTTTTTATATGCTTGGCTATAAATTAGATAAGATAAATTCGGTACTACAAGAAGTAATGGGCATTTATACTGAATTGAAAAACTACAATGGATTAGCATCTACAAAAAATAACCTTGCTGCCTTATTTCAGCACCAAGGCGACAACCAGTCTGCTATAAATAATTTTACAGATGCCTTAGCCTTATTTAAAACACAAAAAAACAACATGAGGGTTGCTGATGTTTTAAATAACATTGCAGGAATATACCAGTCTGTAGAGTTATATGAATTAGCCTTACCAAACTATAAAGAGGCTATAAATATTTACAGGAAAGAAGGAGCGGAAGAAAAAGCTGGTTTTCTTTGGTTAAATACAGCAGTTATTTATGCTAAAATTGGGCGAACCAAAACTGCCAAAGAAAATTTTGAGAAAGCATACTCATTATTAAAAGCAAAAAACGATGTATATTATCTTCCAGAATATTTTTATCATATTGCAGATTTCTATAAAACTAACGGAAATACCCATAGTGCGAGTATAATGATTGAAAAGGGATTAAAAATGCTCACTGAAACAGGTAATAATGATAGAATCATATCTTTTAAACTTTTTAAAGCCGAACTGATTTTAGATTCAGATGTAGAACATGCTTTTCGTATCGCTCAAGAATTAAAAGAACCAATACTTAAGGGAACAAGAAAATCCTATAAATCTGCATTGTTTCAACTCTTATATAATTGCTATAAAAAACGAAAAAAATTCGAACTTGCATTGCAAATGAATGAGCAATATTTGTTATATGCAGATAGTGTTTTAATAGATAAAAATAAGAATGCAATTGTTAGCGAGGCGTTACAAGCTGATTACAAAGCTAAACTATTTAACAATCAATTAGAGGCCAACAAAAAAGAAGCACAATTAAAATTAAAACAATTAAAATTAGTTTATTCCCTTATTTTGATTGGTGGGTTAATAATTTTGATTTTATTTTTTTACTTTCGTTTTCGAATTAAGAAAAATCAAGCGAAACGAGATTTACTAATAGATGAGATTGAGAAGCTTAAAAGTAATGCAAATAAAGAATTAATGGTTGTTTCTAGTAAATTTGAATTGGTTAGAGAAAAAATTGAGCATTCTATTAACAGAAAATTGAATGAAACCGATTGGAAGGTATTAACTATATTATTGGAAGACCCCTCAATTGCCAATAAAGAAATAGCTGATAAGGCTAATATGAGTGTAGATGGAATAGGCTCCTCATTACGAAGAATGTATGAATATTTCGAAATTAAAGAGTCTAAATACAAGAAAATTTCATTATTGTTAGAAGCAATTAAGTCATCAAATAACCCTAAAATAGACGTTTAAAATTCACTTTTACGCATGATAATTGTAATTTCACGGCTAGGCGTGATAATAAAAGGTTACATTATTGCATATTTGTTTTTTAAATATAAAATTAATAACAAATTTTAAAAAAAATAAAATGAAAAAATTATTATTACTCGCGGTATTAACATTGGTTACCATGAGCTGCGACCCAGACGACTCAAATGAACCTGCAGTATATAATATGGAAGGCAAATGGTTGTCGGCTTCAAATCTTTCAAATACAATGTACATTTTTGAAAATGGTGTACGCTATACGTATTATTGTACTGATGGCTTGTCTTGCCTTGCCCAATATGATTCCTTTGAAGCTGCAGACGGCAATCACATCCCAGGAACCAACGACTATACATTTGAAAATGGTATTTTAACCATTGATTTAAATTTTGGAAATGAATTAGTTGCTCCAGTTACATTTGAGTGTGATGGTGATAAAGTATATGTTGGCACAACACCTAATGGATTTTACTTATACAGATTAGGTGCTAATTGTAATTAACAAAATTGCAGCTAATAATCTCCTTTTTACACATGATAATTGTAATATCACGGCTAGGCGTGAATAGTTAAATGCACTTTTAATGCAAATTTGTCATAAACTTTAAAATTAATAATTATGAAAAAAATTATATTAACACTAGCCATAGTTTTAGGGCTGACTCAAATTTCAAAAGCACAAACACCTTGCCAAGGGGGTATGGCGGTAAATGTAGGTTCTGTTCCTAATATGGTCAATATTTTCCATTCAGGTTTTTACTTCGCTTTTCCCTCCGAACAAAATGTTATTGAGTGGGAGGTTACAGATTCACTTGACAATATCATTTTACAAGATACTATAGTCGGTAATCAATATTTTATGTTTAATCATAACGTCCCTACCACCGAAACAATGAATGTTAAAGCACTTTTAACTAATACTACGGCAGGTGTTGCGTGTTTATTCGAAGGTGAATTGTATTGGAAAGAAACCCAATATGCAACATTTTCTACGTGGAGTTGGGCATTTGTCAATGAACCTATAGGCACTAATGTTTTATCTATTGATACTATCGAAAAATTGACTGCAAGTGTTTACCCAAACCCAACAAATGGTATCGTAAATATAAGCTTAAAGGAAGGTTCACTTTTAAAAATAGAGCTATATAGTATGACTGGTAAATTATTATTTAAAAAAAAATTAAATTCAGAGACATACGCATTAGATATGAGTGATTATTCATCTGGTCTTTATCACATGAAAGTTTTTAATCAAAATAATGATATTGTAAATACAAAGATTTTGAAAGAATAATGTTTGCTATTATTTGAAAAAATAAAGTGGTTTGGGTGTTAACTCTAACCACTTTTATATTTTAAGTTAATCTTAATAATTGAGGACTATACATCCAAACTACATATTACTAATTTATTGAACATTAAAAATAATTTGACTTGTTGATTATGCTAGATTCAGCAAAACAAAATCGTCTCATATTTGATATATTAATTTTTTTTAATAATGGCTTTTAAATTTGAAACGAGTTCTTTTGTTATGTAAACACCATTATAATCCATATAATTTTGTTCCTTCTTTTGTTTGGCTATATAATTGATAAGAGCATTGATTGGTTCAATTTTTTCTGGTAAACTAGTCGTTTCCAAAACAGAATGTCGAACCACAGAAACGAACAAGGTGATTGAGCTTTTTACTAGGAATGACAGGCAATTAGAAGGAATAAAAAAAGGGACAAACTCAGAAAAATCTGGTTTGTCCCCTTTGGTACTCAAGGCGGGACTTGAACCCGCACGGGCATTACTACCCACTGGATTTTAAGTCCAGCGTGTCTACCAATTCCACCACTCAAGCATGATTGCTTTTTGAACTTTTTTAGCTAATTTTTAGAAAAAATTAATTAAAGTTATTCTCAAGCATCTTACTGTGTAAACACAATAATTGGTATTTCTATTTTTGAGCGAAAAACGGGGCTCGAACCCGCGACCTCGACCTTGGCAAGGTCGCGCTCTACCAGCTGAGCTATTTTCGCAATTTTAAAGGAACGTGTGCATTTCTTTCGTAATGCGAGTGCAAATATAATATATATTTTTATTTTCACAAGTAGTTTTTATATAAAAATTAAATCTTTTTTATAACCTTTTGATAGCTACTATTTTATTTGAAAAATTATTTTTTTACCAACATTCGCTTGATTTCGTTTAGCTTCATTAAAGCTTCTACTGGGGTTAAAGTATTGATATCGATATTCAATATTTCTTCTTTAATATCTTCCAAAAGTGGATCATCTAAATTAAAAATACTCAATTGCAATTCATCATTTGCAGATTTTATACCTGATAACTCTTCGCTCGAATGTCTTTTTTCTAATTGCTTTAATAATTTTTGTGCTTTTTGAATCACAATTTGAGGCATTCCTGCCATTTTTGCCACGTGAATACCAAAACTATGGGCGCTTCCACCTTTTACTAATTTACGAATGAATAAAACGGTATCTTTTAATTCCTTTACCGAAACATTAAAATTCTGAATGCGTTCAAACGTTACTTCCATTTCGTTTAATTCATGGTAGTGTGTGGCAAAAAGTGTTTTCGGCTTATTTGGATGTTCGTGCAAATATTCTGAAATCGCCCAAGCAATTGAAATTCCGTCATAAGTTGAAGTTCCTCTTCCAATCTCATCTAACAGCACTAAACTTCTTTCGGAAATATTATTCAAAATCGAAGCCGTTTCGTTCATCTCTACCATAAAAGTAGATTCACCCATCGAAATGTTATCACTTGCTCCTACTCTAGTAAAAATTTTATCTACTACGCCCATTCGCACGCTTTCTGCGGGAACAAAACTACCCATTTGAGCCATCAACACAATCAAAGCCGTTTGACGCAAAATGGCCGATTTACCCGACATATTTGGGCCGGTAATCATGATGATTTGTTGGGATTCTCTATCCAAATACACGTCATTTGAAATATATGGCACACCAACAGGCAACTGCTTTTCAATAACAGGATGGCGTCCTTCTTTAATTTCTAAATCGAAACTTTCATCTAAATCTGGGCAAACGTATTTATTATCAATCGCTAATTGTGTGAAAGAAGTCAAACAATCCAATTGCGCAATTAAATTAGCATTCAACTGAACATGTTTGATATACGTAGCAATCCAATTCACCAATTGCTCAAACAACTGCGATTCTAATTGATGAATTTTTTCTTCGGCTCCTAAAATCTTCGATTCATATTCTTTTAATTCTTCAGTAATGTATCGTTCTGCATTCACTAAGGTTTGCTTACGAATCCATTCGGCTGGAACTTTATCTTTATGTGTGTTTCGAACTTCGATATAATATCCAAAAACGTTATTGAACGAAACTTTCAACGATGGAATTCCTGAAGCAATACTTTCACGTTGTTCTAATTCGTCTAAATATCCTTTTCCGGTTGAAGAAATCGATCTTAATTCATCTAATTCAGAATGAACTCCTACTGCAATGGCATTCCCTTTATTCACACTTACTGGTGCGTCTTCTTGAATAGTGGTTTTGATTTTCTCTCGTAACAACTCACAAGCATGTAAACTATCACCAATTACTCGTAATGCTTCATTTTCACTAGCTAAAGCCAATGTTTTAATCGGAATAATCGCATCTAACGAATCTTTCAAAAAATTGACTTCTCTTGGCGAAATTTTGCCTGTAGCTACTTTCGAAATCAACCGTTCCAAATCGGAAATTTGTTTGATTTGATACTGAATTTGCTGTAAAACTTCGGGATTAGATTTTAGATACGAAATTACTTCATGACGACTTCTAATTTTTGCAATATCTTTCAGCGGAAGCGCCAACCAACGTTTCAACAACCTTGCACCCATTGGCGAAAGCGTTTTATCAATTACATCTAAAAGCGTCACAGCATTTGGATTATAACTGTGGTATAATTCTAAATTTCGAATGGTAAATTTATCCATCCAAACGTAAGCATCTTCGGCAATACGTTGAATATTGGTAATGTGTTGGATTTTATTATGCTGTGTTTCCGATAAATAATACAAAATGGCTCCTGAAGCAATCAAACCCTCTGTTAATTCTTCGACACCAAAACCTTTTAGCGAATTGGTTTGAAAATGTTTGGTCAAACTTTCTAAGGCAAAATCTTCTTTGTATACCCAATCTTCCAAAAAGAAGGCATGAAAATCGTCTCCAAAAACCGAATGAAACTGATTTTTAAATTGTTTCGGAATTAAAATTTCACTCGGACGAAAGTTTTGCAATAATTTATCAATGTATTCTTCATTGCCTTGCGATACTAAAAATTCGCCTGTTGACACATCTAAAAATGCTACTCCAAGTGCTTTTTTTCCAAAATGAATTGCCGCTAAAAAATTATTTGATTTGGATTGCAACACCTCATCATTCATTGAAACTCCAGGCGTAACTAATTCCGTAACCCCACGCTTTACAATGGTTTTAGTCATTTTTGGATCTTCTAATTGGTCACAAATCGCCACTCGAAGACCGGCTTTGACTAACTTGGGCAAATAGGTATTAATAGAATGATGCGGAAATCCTGCTAAAGCGGTTTCGGTTTCAGAACCTGCGCCTCTTTTTGTCAAAGTAATGCCTAAAATTTGTGCTGCTCGAACAGCATCTTCTCCAAAGGTTTCATAAAAATCGCCCACACGAAACAACAAACAAGCATCGGGATATTTATTTTTTATCTCGTTGTATTGTTTCATTAAAGGCGTTTCCTTTGGTGTTTTATCAGGAGTTACTGCAGATTTCTTCGCCACAATTTCTAATTTAAGTATAATTGCGAAGGTATAAAATAAAGTAGTAAGATAAAAGAAACTAGATTTAAGATATTTAGATTTTTAGATGTTCTGATAAGTTTACAGTTAAAAACTATTTGTGAGCCTTGCGCCTTCTTTGTGAACTTTGTGGTTAAAAAACTAATTGTCAAATTGCCACATTATATCTATTTTTGCATCATGAGGAAATTAGCCAACGCAGAATTAGATCGCAAAAACATCGACGAGTTTAAAGAAGCTCAAAAGACTCCTATCATTGTAATCTTAGACGATATTCGAAGTTTGCATAATATTGGTTCGGTTTTTAGAACTTCAGATGCTTTTTTAATTGAGAAGATTTTTTTGTGTGGTATAACGGCAATTCCGCCCAATAAAGAAATTCACAAAACGGCTCTTGGCGCTACTGAAACGGTTGCTTGGGAATATGCAAAAGACGTTTTAGAAGTGATTTATCAATTGAAACAAGAAAATATAAAAGTATATTCGGTGGAGCAAACTGAAAATGCCATTATGTTAGATGATTTTCAACCAGAAATCAATTCAAAATACGCGTTAATCTTTGGAAACGAAGTCAAAGGCGTTTCTCAAGAAGCGATTAATTTAAGCGATAGTGTGATTGAAATTCCGCAATTAGGCAGCAAACATTCATTGAATATTTCGGTGAGTGCAGGAATTGTGATTTGGGATTTATTTCAGAAGCTTCAATAGAAATCTCACTATTTAAACGCAAAGTCGCAAAGTTTTTTGCAAAGGACGCAATGAATTTACAAAATTCGTGTTTAAACAAGTTAAAAGAGATGCTTTAAGAAAGTTGAATCTCGATTTCAGCATGACAAGCCTGGAAAGAGAAAATCGGCAAAAATCGGCGTTTTGCTCAAGCGTATCCGTATTATCCGCGTGCTAATGTTATTTTTATATTAATTTCATTCAACAAAAAAACATAATCTTCCTGCTTTTTCACAAAATCTAAACCGGAAACATCGATAATTAAAACATTTAAATCGGTTTGTGTTTTAATGTAATCTAAATATCCATGATTAATTTTTTCTAAATAATCAGCCGGAATATCTTGCTCATAACTTCTACCACGTTTTTTAATGTTTACTAAAAGACGATCTGTATTTTGATACAAATACACATATAAATCGGGTTTTGGCATTTCTTTATGAATGATGTCAAACATGGTTTTATACAATCTAAATTCGTCTTCTTGAAGCGTAACTTTGGCAAAAATTAACGATTTAAAAATATGATAATCAGCCACTACAAAATCTTTAAATAAATCAAATTGCGCCAAATCATCCGATAATTGTTGGTATCTATCGGCCAAAAAAGACATTTCTAACGGAAACGCATACCGACTTTGATCTTTATAAAATTTTGGTAAAAAAGGATTATCGGCAAAGCGTTCTAATATTAATTTTGCATTACAATCTTCGGCTAATTTTGAAGCCAATGTTGTTTTACCTGCTCCAATATTTCCTTCAATTGCAATATAATTGAATTGTTGTAATGATAATTTTTCAATCGGCGAAACTATAGCATGAACAGCTTTGATTTCGCTTTCATCATCCGTTTGAACTAATAATTGAGCAACCGATTTTTTCAACATTGGATGTTCCCAATTTAATCCTAAATCCAACATGGGTTGCAACACAAATTTGCGGTTTTGTAATAACGGATGTGGAATTTGTAAGTTTTCGGTTTCAATAATTTCTTCATCAAAAGCGATTATATCTACATCTATAATTCGGGCTTGATAACCAGAATCTTTCGATCGCACTCTACCTAACGATTTTTCAACTTTTAAAACCTGTTTCAATATTTTTTGAGCCGATTTTGACGTATGAATAAGAATTGCAGCATTATAAAAGGGTTCGCTTTCAAATCCCCAAGCAGGTGCTTCATAGATTTTTGACACCTTAACTACAACAGCTATTTCCTTATGAATCAACTCAATACAAGCTTTAATCGTGGTTAAACGATTACCTTGATTACTTCCTAAAGACAGAATTACTTGATGTTGCTTCATAGTAGCAAAATAACAAACATTTTTAGACTTATAATTTACCTTTTCAATTTTTTTATGAACATGTAACATTTTTATTCCTTTTGCTACTTATAGATATTAAAAAAATAAATTAAAATGAAATTTTTAGGAAACGTATTAGCTACTGTAATTGGATTATTTGTTTTTTGGATGATTTTTTTCTTTGGAATCATAATCATTGGCGCTATTGCCGGTGGTAACAAAGACATCGTTACAATTGAAGAAAATTCGGTAATTGAGTTAGATTTATCACAAGTAACTTTGGACTATGCTGGAAAAACAAGTTACAAAGACTTCAACTATTTTGAAGCCGATCATGATGGTGTAACTGATATTTTAAATGCTATTGAAGCAGCAAAAAATGATGATAAAATTAAGGGTATTTCTATCCTTAACAACCAATCTCAACTAGGGTTAGCTCAAATGAAATCGGTGCGAGACAAACTTGAAGAATTCAAAAAAACAGGCAAATTTGTATATGCATATGCAAATTATTACAGCCAAGATGAATACTATTTAAATTCGATAGCCAATAAAGTTTATTTAAACCCTGTTGGTGAAGTAGATTTCAAAGGACTTTCGGCCGAAATTTTATACCTAAAAGAGTTACAAGAAAAATCGGGTGTGAAATTTGAAGTGATTCGTCACGGAAAATATAAAAGTGCGGTTGAACCGTTTTTAGCACAAGAAATGAGTCCGGAAAATCGCGAACAAATGACAGTTTTACTGCAATCCATTTGGAACACCATTGTTGCTGATATTGCTAAAAGCAGAAAATTAACCGTGGCACAATTAGATGCTATTGCCAATACTTTAGGAGCTAGAACTCCAGAATTAGCGCTTGCCAATAAGCTAGTAGACCAAGTTGCTTATGAAGATGAATATCATAACGCCATTCGAAATATCTTAAAAGTCGATAAAAAAGAAAAATACAATACCATTAGCATTACAGATTATGCAAAAACAGCCGCATTAACTGTTGACGACTATTCAAAAGACGATATTATTGCAGTGATCTATGCACAAGGCGAAATCATGGGTGGTGAGGGCGATGTCAACGTTATTGGCGAAGGCTCTATCAAACGTTCTTTAGAAGAAGCGCGTAATGATGATGACGTAAAATCCATTGTTTTGCGAGTGGATAGCCCTGGTGGAAATGCATTGACCTCAGAGTTAATTTGGAGAGAAATAGAAATTACTAAAAAAGTAAAACCAGTTGTGGTTTCTATGGGTAATTATGCGGCATCAGGCGGTTATTATATTGCAGCAAATGCTAATCGCATTTTTGCCGAACCAAATACTATTACGGGTTCTATAGGCGTTTTTGGTATGTTACCAAACATGAATCAACTAAGTAAAAATATTGGTATCAATGCCGAACAAGTTAAAATCCATACCAATGCAAGCGGTTACAGCATTTTTGAACCAATGGACGAGAATTTTAAAGGTTATGTATTAGAAAGCATTGAAAAAACGTATGCCACATTTTTAAAACGGGTAGCCGAGGGTAGAAATATGTCTACAGCCCAAGTAGATGCTATGGCTCAAGGGAGAGTTTGGACCGGAATGGATGCTAAAAAATTAGGCTTAGTAGATGAAATTGGAGGACTTGAAGCCGCAATAAAATATGCTGCAAAATTAGGAAAAACCACTAGTTATAGAACTGAAAATTTTCCTGAATATGAGAAAAATTTTGAAGACTTTTTATCTAACTTTACAGGAATAGCAGCACTTCAAACGAGAGAACAACTCTTAAAAGAGCAATTAGGCGAAGAAGGATTTCAAATGCTAGAACAAATAAAACGTGTAAAAAGTAGAAAAGGAATTCAAGCAATGATGCCTTATGAAATTAGTATTCATTAATAGAACAGCATAAAAAATAAAAATCCCAAAGACAATTTGTTTTTGGGATTTTTTTTTACAAACTCATTTTCACCACATAACCTTCATAGGTTCTCACATTAAAAACAGTGCCGTCTTCAAAAAGTAAGTATTGCCCTTTAATTCCGGCTAGTTTTCCAGAAAAATTTGGGGTTTTATCTAAATTCAAACTGGTTATTTTTGTAGGATAATGCACTACCGGAAAATCCATTTGAATGATTTTTTCTTCTTTTGGAAAATAGTCTTTGACTTCATTGGGCAACCAATCGAATACTTTATTGCGCTCGGTAATTAAATCCATGTTAGGCACTTCGTTTTTCAGCATTTTTTGCCAATTGGTTTTATCGGCAAAATGGTTTTTCAATGCAACTTCAGTTATTCCAGCTAAATATCTATTCGGAACCTCCACAATAGGAATGGCTTGCACGGCGCCTTGATCAATCCAGCGTGTAGGTACTTGCGTTTTTCTCGTAACACCCACTTTTACTTCGCTCGATAAGGCTAAATACACCACATGGGGTTGCAATTGTACGCGTTTTTCATACGCTAAATCACGATCTTCAACATCTAAATGTGCTGTGGATAATTCGGGTTTCATGATCCAATCGCCCACCGCCGGACTGCTCATAAAACAATCGTAACAAAATCCTTGACGAAAAATTTTCTTCGCTTTTCCACAATTCAAACATTGATACCCTTGAAATTCAATAGCAAGGTCTTTCCCTAAAAGCTGATTGAGGTTCAAAAAACTATTTTCAAAAACCAAATAATACTGAATCGGGTTGCCTAATTCAGTTTGCATTTTAGTCAGCGTGCCTTGATAGATCATTTGCGTTAAGATTTTCTTTTTAGCCTATTTATTTAAAAAAATTGCTATTTTTGGTAAAGTTATTATTCCCAATTCATAATTCAAAATAGAACGCGCTAAATGCCACTACAAATTATAAATTCTTTTGCCACATGGATTTTAAAAAAACGAATTCATCAAATGGAATTGTTTTTAAAATATCCGCTTGAAGTTCAAGAAGAATTGTTGTTTAGTTTGATCAAATCGGCAGAAGCCACGCAAATTGGGAAAAAATATGATTTTAGTTCCGTAAAAAATTACACTACATTTTCCGAACGTGTTCCGATTGCTTCCTATGAAGAATTAGAACCTTTAATTGAATTAACCCGAAAAGGCGAACAAAATGTTTTTTGGCATTCGAATATTAAATGGTTTGCCAAATCGAGCGGCACTACTAATGCCAAAAGCAAGTTTATTCCGGTGAGTGCAGAAGCCTTAGAAAATTGCCATTACAAAGCCAGTAAAGACTTATTGTGTTTGTTTTTAAATAATAACGAAGATTCGCAATTGTTTACAGGAAAAAGTTTACGCTTAGGCGGAAGCAAGCAATTGTATGAAGATAATAATACTTTTTTTGGTGATTTATCGGCAATTTTGATTGATAATATGCCTATTTGGGCCGAATTTAGCTCTACACCCAGCAGTAAAATTTCGTTGATGGGCGATTGGGAAACCAAACTTCCTGCGATAATTAATGAAACCGTAAATGAAAATGTAACCAGTTTAGCCGGAGTACCGAGTTGGATGCTTGTGCTGTTGCAAAAAGCCTTGGAAACCACCGGAAAATCGAACTTGTTAGAAGTGTGGCCTAATGCTGAAGTTTATTTTCATGGCGGTGTAAGTTTTGAACCGTATAAAGAACAATACAAAAAATTATTTCCGAAAGACAGTTTTAAATACTACGAAATTTATAATGCTTCGGAAGGCTTTTTCGCGATTCAAGATCAGAATGGGAGCGATGAATTATTGTTGATGCTTGACTATGGTATTTTTTACGAATTTATTCCAATGGATACTTTTGGCACACTCAACCAACGCGTAATTCGATTGAATCAAGTGGAATTGCATAAAAATTATGCGTTAGTCATCACAACTAATTCGGGATTGTGGCGTTATTTAATTGGCGATACTATTCGATTTACGTCCTTAAATCCATATCGTATAAAAGTAACCGGAAGATCGAAGCACCACATAAACGTTTTTGGCGAAGAATTGATGGTAGAAAACACCGATACCGCTTTGGCAAAAACCTGTAAAACATTTAATTGTGAAATGGTAGATTATACCGTTGCGCCTATTTTCATGACCAATAACCAAAAAGGAGCGCATGAATGGATAGTTGAATTTAAAAATCCGCCCGAAGATATCGCAAAATTTTCGCAAGCTTTAGACGAAAACATACAAGCACTCAACTCTGATTATGAAGCCAAACGCTACAATAATATGACGTTAAACCCGTTAGTACTTCATGTAGCCCGAACTAATTTGTTTTATGACTGGTTGAAACAGCAAGATAAATTAGGAGGCCAACACAAAGTGCCGCGTTTGTCTAACGAACGAACTTATTTAGAATGTTTATTACAACTCTAATCATGAATAAAAAAACAAGTTTTGCTCTACTGCTTTTACTTTGTGTAATTGTTTTTTCTGGTTGTGGGCCAAAACGTTATGGTTGTGGTCCTAGAAGGTGTGAGGTGAAAGTAAAACAGCTTCCTTTTTTTAATTCAGGCAATAAAAAACACCCACTAGTCTTTGAAAACCAAGCAGGTGTTGTTTATGTATAATATAATAATTAAGAAACCGCTTTCAGTCGTTGTAATAAATTTTTATTCAAACTATTTTCGGCATAGTCTTTAGTTACTTGTAAGTGCTTGTCGCTTGAACTAGGTAATTCATACATGGCATCGGTTAAAATGGCTTCGCACAACGAACGCAGTCCTCTGGCGCCTAATTTATATTCTAAGGCTTTTTCCACAATATAATCTAAAGCCTCTTCTTCAAACGCTAACGTTACCTCATCCATTTCAAACAACTTTTCATATTGTTTTACTAAAGCATTTTTAGGTTCGGTTAAGATGGCACGTAAAGTAGCTGCATCCAAAGGATCCATGTGTGTTAAAACCGGTAAACGCCCAATAATTTCAGGAATTAATCCAAAATCTTTAACGTCTTTAGGAATTAAATACTGCAACAAATTATCTTTATCAATATGGTCGGTTCCTAAAGACGAACTATACCCTACTGCTTGTCTGTTCAATCGTTTGGAAATAATGCGTTCAATACCATCAAAAGCACCACCCGCGATGAATAAGATATTTTGGGTGTTTACTTCTACAAATTTTTGGTCCGGGTGTTTTCTTCCTCCTTTTGGTGGCACATTCACAACCGTTCCTTCAAGTAATTTCAACAAGGCTTGTTGTACGCCTTCTCCCGAAACATCTCGGGTTATTGAAGGGTTATCACTTTTACGGGCAATTTTATCAATCTCGTCAATAAAAACGATACCTCTTTCGGCTTTAGCCACATCATAATCAGCCGCTTGTAACAAACGGGTTAAAATACTTTCTACGTCTTCTCCTACATAACCTGCTTCGGTTAATACGGTAGCGTCAACAATAGCTAGCGGTACGTTCAACATTTTAGCAATGGTTTTTGCTACTAATGTTTTACCCGTTCCGGTTTGACCTACCATTAAAATATTACTTTTTTCAATCTCTACTTCATTATCTAATTGCTTTTGCATCAAACGTTTGTAGTGGTTGTAAACGGCAACACTCATCACTTTTTTAGTTTGATCTTGTCCAATGACATAATCATCTAAAAACGCGCGAATTTCTTTTGGCTTCAATAGAATTAAATCGGCTGCCAAATCAGCATTACCGGATTGTTTTAATTCTTCTACTACGATACCGTGGGCTTGTTCAATACACTTGTCACAAATGTGCGCCGTGATTCCCGCAATTAATAAATTGGTTTCCGGCTTTTTTCTCCCACAGAACGAACATTCTAATACTTCTTTTGCCATTTTGTTTGTTTCAGGTTTCATGTTTCAAGTTCCAAGTTGTTCAACCTGAAACCTTAAACTTGAAACTTTGAATTAATTATCTTGTTAACACTTCATCAATCATTCCGTATTCTTTTGCTTCAGCAGCAATCATCCAATAATCGCGTTCTGAATCTTGATGTACTTTTTCAAAAGGCTGCCCTGAATGTTTAGATATGATTTCGTATAATTCATTTTTTAATTTCAGCATTTCTTTCAAGTTGATTTCCATATCAGTAGCCACACCTTGTGCCCCACCCGATGGTTGGTGAATCATGACTCTTGAATGAGGTAACGCCGAACGTTTTCCTTCGGCTCCAGCACATAATAATACTGCTCCCATTGAAGCTGCCATTCCGGTACAAATGGTTGCCACATCGGGTTTTACAAATTGCATGGTATCATAAATCCCTAATCCGGCATAGACACTACCGCCTGGAGAATTGATGTAAATACTGATGTCTTTAGACGCATCTACACTTTCTAAAAACAACAATTGCGCTTGAATAATATTAGCTACATAATCATCAACTCCTGTTCCCAAGAAAATGATGCGATCCATCATTAAACGAGAAAACACATCCATAGACGCCACGTTCATTTGGCGCTCCTCGATTATGTAAGGCGTCATGCTGCTTACAATTTTATCATAATACAAACTGTTTACGCCATGGTGCTTGGTAGCATATTTCTTAAATTGCTTCGCCATCTCGAGCGAAGCTCTTGGGTCTTTTCCGTAATTCATAATATTGAATGTATTTTTAATGAAAATTAATGGTATAAAAAAGCGCCAAAACTAGTTTGACGCTCAAAGATAATTATTTTTTATGAGAATTTATTCTCCGTACATCGCTTTAATGAATTGGTCGTAATTTACTTCTTTTGATTTGGCTTTTACTTTTTCTTTGTATAACCCTAACATTTTTTCGCTCATTACTTGCTCTGATAAACGCTTCACTTCGTCTTGATTTGACATTACGCGTGCTACAATTCCGTTAATTTCATCATCAGATGGATTTAATTGACCAAATTGTGCCATTTGTTTTTTAATGATGTCAGCCGTATGTGCTTTTAAATCTTCAAAAGTAATTTGTAAATTGTTTTCGGCCATTACTTTTCCTTCGATTAATTGGAAACGTAAACCTTTTTCTGCTTTTGCATATTCTTCTTCTGCTTGTTCGTCAGAAAGTGGCGTTTCAGCAACGGTTTTAATCCATTTTTTTAAGAAAGTAGCTGGTAAATCAAATTTTGTTGAATCGATTAAGAAATCCGTAACATCATTTAAGAATTTTTGATCCGCTTGTTGTGCAAATTGCGTTTCAGCATCTTCTTTGATTTTAGCTTTCAAATCTGCTAAAGAAGCAATTACTCCAGGTCCGAATAATTTATCAAACAATTCTTGATTTAATTCGGCTTTTTCAACTGCATTGATTTCTTCAATAGTAAAGTTAACATTAATATCTAAACCATGAACATCATCATGACCTACTTTTAAATAGTCCATTAATTTATGATCATCGTCAAACAAGCCTTTTGTACCAATTGCAACAACATCCCCTACTTTTTTACCTATAAATGCTTTGGCCGCTTTTTTATCAGCAAAAATATCTAACGCAAAATTAGCTGGTGCATTGATGCCTTGTTCTTCATTGGTAAAAGTACCTCTTACTTCATAATCAGCTTTTACTTCTGCTTGCGAAATTAATTTTCCGTATTGTTTTTGAATACGTTCTACCTGATCATTTAACATTTTATCATCGGCAATTACGTTATATTTGATTAGCGAATTTTTAGCTGATAAATCCACAGAAAATTCAGGTGCTAAACCAAGTTCGAAGTCAAAAGAAAATTGCTCTGCATCCCAATCAATGCTTTCGGTTACCACTGGAATAGGATTTCCAAGAATATCTAATTTTTCAGAAGTTAGGTAATTATTTAGTGAAGTTTGTAATACTTTGTTTACTTCTTCTAATAAAACCGCTTTTCCGTATTGTTTTTGGATTAAACTCATAGGAACGGCTCCTTTTCTAAAACCTGAAATAGCAGCATTTTTTCTATAGTCTGCCAATACTTTTTCTACTTTATCGGAATAATCTTCTTTTGTAATTGCTACTGTAACAATAGCATTTAATGCATCAACTTGTGCTTTTGTAATGTTCATTATCTGTTTATTTAAGTACCATAAAAATTGGGTTGCAAAATTATAGAATTTTTACAACCCAAACAAGTTTTTAATTTATTGAAATTCAATTCGGTATAAAATTATTTGTCACTTACAAATATTTTATTCAAAATAGATTGACTTAATGACAATAAAATACTAAAAAACAATGCTGTTACAAAACCATCAACTTGAAATTCAGGAATAAAATAATCACAGATTAACACAATAATTGCGTTTATAACAAGTAAAAACAATCCTAAAGTAAATAGTGTTACGGGTATTGTAAGTAATACCAACACCGGTTTTAAAAAGGTATTAAGAAGTCCTAAAACTAATGCAACCCATAATGCTGCCATAATATTTGTAACCTGTACGCCAGGCAAAAAATAGGAAAGTGCAAATACAATAATAGAGCTGATAAATAATTTGATAATAAAATTCATGGTTACATTTTTATAATTTAAAAATACAAAAAAAAGGCATCAAAAATGATGCCTTTTTTAAAATTATTTAAGACTTTCTTAATTTGAACCTACAATATTAATTCCAGGGAAATAAGAAGGATTGTGCAACGGTAAGTTTGATTTATAATGTGCATTGATTACCTTAATAATTTCATTAGTTATAACTGCATAACCTCTTGCGTTAGGGTGAACACCATCTAAAGAAAACAACACTAAACCTTCGGTAGTAGAACCACTAAAATAGTTAGCCGTATACACTTGTCCGGTTTCGATTCTTAATCCGCTAACTAATTGTGTCATGATTGAATTCATATCAGCCACAGCTAAATTTTTAGTAGCAGCAATTGAACGAATTGAAGCGTTATATGCTGCAGTAGCATTTGCAACTTTTGTTTTTTCAGTAGCTGTTAATACCCATTTGTTAGCCATAGGTTCTGTTATTCCTGGAACATCTAATGGATTTGCAGCTGAATCAGCTGGATCAACACCAATGACACTTCTAGATGGTAAAACTAACAAATCTGATGAAGTTGATTGACGTGCTTTCCCATATAAAACACCTAGTGTATTTGCATTATTAATTAAAAAATTTGCAAATGTAATTTTTAATGCATATTGAGGATCTGTTGTAGGTGTTGTATTAATAATTGTATTTGCGTATATAGGAGCTATATTTGATATTTGATTACTAATACTTACTAAGTCAACATCATTTATAATAACTGGATTTGGTTGGCCATCCGTTAAATTCAAAGGCGCAATCCTAGAATTGGTAGCATCTGATAAAAACTGATATAATGATGTAATTAAACCTATATTAGGGTTTGCTGTTAAAGCTTGATCAGATACTGGATTATATGGAATGGTAGTAAAATATGGAATAGAAGTTACACTAGGAATGGTACAAACTACCCCTTTTGCACCGCCATTTGTAAGGGTATTTATGAGGTTTGTGTAGGTATCTTCAAATAAATCTGAATTCGTAATATCGTTGCCACCATAAGCTAATGGATTTATAAATCCAGTGGCATTATGATCAACAGCAGGAGTCATTCCATCGGCTTTAGCACCACCACTTGTTGCATAAGACAACAATACATCATTACCACCAATCCAATTGGTAAAGAATGTTGGGTTTTTAATCATTGCATCTCCTATTACTGTAGCTGTGGTTGTTGTAGCATGTCTTACAAAATAAGGATTTGCTAGACCTAAAGCTACTCCTGCTAAATTTCCATAACCCGGAAGTCTCAAGTGAAAAGATTTTGCGCTAGGTACACCCATGTTGTTATAGGCCATAGCTTGTGGCGCTAAGGTAATAGTTGGTGAACCAGCGATCGGCTGAACCCCATTTACAGAGGCATTAATGACTAATCTGGTTCCTGTTAATCCTTGAATTCCTCCTAAATTATTCACATCATCTTCATAAGAAGGTTGTGTAAAAGCACCGCCACCTACTAAGGCAAATTGCTGCGCTAATAAGTTTGGATAAGAATAGGTTTGACCAACTCTAGAAACGGTTCCGTCCATGTAACCAGCCGTTAATGAATTTCCGATTGCTACATAAGAACTAAAATCTGCTTCTCCGGAAGAATAATTTGCGTCTACAGCGTTATCAAATTCTGGCTCACACGAAGCAAAACCAACAGCTACAATAGCTAAATATATAAATTTATTTTTCATTTTTATTTAAGTTTAAATTAGAAACCGTAAGTTATTCCAATCCCTGGAGAAAACACAGAACTTTTGTATGTTCCACCAAATGGCAATGTATTTCCATTTTCTTGATAATGATTATATGAATTGTCCACTTCGTCAAAGTGTAAATAAAGGAATGAAAAATCTACTCCTAATTTACTGTTCACTTTATACGTTAACCCACCTGTGTACCCCATAGAATCATTTCTTGGCGTTTCTGGAGCAAAATAGCCATCTTGTACTGGACTTTCATCAAAATACCAACCTGCTCTAAACGTAAATTTATCATTAGCCACATATTGTGTTCCTAATCTGTAAGTACTTGAATTTTTGTAGTTTCTCGCATTATTAGAAGAGTTTCTGATTGTACCATCGGAGTTCAAGAAATCAACGTTTAATGCTTTATAAACACTCCACATTGCTCTGTTGTAATCAAATGCAAACAACCATTTGTCTGTTATCTTGTATGATAAACCAACTGTCAATTCAGCGGGTAATGGTAAATCTGAATTAAAAGTTGTATTTTGTAATGTTGGCGTAGTTGAAGCAAAAGCTGGTACATCATTAAAATTAGCATCACCATCTCTAGCCTCCATAATGATTTCAGAACGGTAGTTCATACCAATTCTTAGTTTTTTTGAAGGATTAAACATAAATCCAGCAGTATAACCCCAAGCAGTAATCCCTTTAGCATCTAAGGTAACATCTGTTCCACTTCCGTTTACAGATAATAATGGATTTATGGCAACATTTCTGTTAAAGTTTACAGAACCCGTTGCAAAAATAGGTCCACCACCTACACTAAAATGTTCCCCTACTCTAATCGAAACCGAAGGCTGAACAAAAATAGCTGATAAATCAATGTTGTTTACTAAATGTGCTCCTTGCCAGTCTTGATCCCATTCAACAGAACTTCCATAAGGAGTGTAAACCGCTAAACCTGCAGTAAACCATTTGTTCACTTTGTAAGTAGCATACAAACTGAATGGTGTTCCTAAATTTTCAGTAGATGCTTGCCAATTGTATTGTGAATTCTGGAATTTAGTCTTAGCAAACAATGCATTTCCTCCAAAAGAAAAGTTGAATTTTTTATCTAAGTAAGCCATACCCGCTGGGTTAAAAAACGCAACTTCAGCGCTATTTACTACAGCAACACCTGTGTGTCCCATAGCTAATTGCTTTTGACCTTGAATACTCACTCGATATCCACCTGCAAAGGCAGTTGAGCCAGCTAAAGCCAATAATGTTAAAGAAAGTAATTTTCTCATAATGTAAATTTGTGTTAGTTTTTTTCTGAATTTATAAAAATCAATAGTTCAAAATTAAGACAAAATATGAATTTTACAATTTTTTTAACTAAAAAAATTATGCGTGCATAATTTTTTTGCACTTTTATTTTAAAAATCGCATCACATTTATTTCAAAATCTATTGGGTTTTCGGCATGGAGCCAATGACCCGCATTGGCAATAGTTACAATAGTTGCCATTGGAAAATGATGATAAATAGTTTCAAAATCGGCATCCAAAATATAATCGGATTTAGCACCTCTTAAAAAAAGAGTTGGACCATCAAATTTGTTTTCAAAAGGCAATGCTGTTCCTATCGTTTCTATTTTGTCATTAAAAACTTGTAAATTAAATCGGAAAGCAAGTTGTTCAGGCGTTTTCCAATATAGATTTTTTAATAAAAATTGGCGCGTACCAAAATCGGTAATACAATTTGATACAATTTGCTCTACTTCACTTCTGCTGGGATTTTTAGAAAAATCAACCGCATTTAAACCCGCCAAAATAGTTTGATGGTGCGGTGCATAATATTTGGGACCAATATCAGCAATAATTAATTTAGAAACTAAATTTGAATACATAGTTGCCAGCAACATTGCTACTTTGCCTCCCATTGAATGACCTAAAACAACACTTTTTGTGAGTTGATGTACTTGAATGTAATTCTTTACATCTTCTACCATTACCTCATAATTAAATTCATTGGAATGAAAACTTTTCCCGTGATTTCTCAAATCTAATGCGTGGACTTGAAACCCTGCTGAAGCAAATTGCGTTGCTAACGATTTCCAGTTATCGGACATTCCTAAAAAGCCATGAAGTATAATTATTGGAGTTCCTTCTCCTTCAATTCTTGAATGTAATGTCATTTATTTTAATTTTTGCAAATACATGTTTACTACATTTTCTAGTCCTAAGTATAAGGACTCTGAAATTAAGGCATGCCCAATAGAAACTTCTAATAAATTAGGTATATTTTCTTTGAAGAATTTTATGTTATCAAGACTTAAATCATGCCCCGCATTAATACCTAATTGTAATTCATTAGCTCTATGAGCCGCTTTGATAAACGGTTCAATTCCGGCAAAATTACCAAGTCCATAATCGTGTGCAAAACTTTCGGTGTACAATTCAATTCGTTCAGTTCCAGTTGCTTTTGCACCTTCAATCATTTTTTCATTGGGATCAACAAAAATAGAAGTTCTTATGCCGTTTCGCTGAAATTCTTGAATAACTTCCATTAAATAGGATTGATGTTTTAGGGTATCCCAACCTGCATTGGAAGTTAAAGCCCCAATAGCGTCTGGAACTAGAGTTACTTGAGTGGGTTTACATTCTAAAACCAAATCTATAAAATTATGTTGCGGATTGCCTTCAATATTGTATTCGGTATAAACTACGGTTTTTAAATCTCGTGCATCTTGATAGCGGATATGTCTTTCGTCTGGTCTTGGATGAATGGTAATTCCGTGTGCTCCAAACTGCTGAATATCTTTAGCAACTTTTAATAAATCGGGCACATTTCCCCCTCTAGCATTACGCAATGTCGCAATTTTATTAATATTTACAGAAAGCTTTGTCATGGTTGCTATTTAATTTTAGCAAAAATACAAAGTATAAATTAGGTATCATATCGTATTTTTTGATTATTTTGCGGTTTCATTTCACATTTTTATATATGAATAGCCTAAATAGTTATATTAACACCGAAATAAAACCATTAAAGCACAGTGATTCTATTATGGAAGCACAGGATCTTTTTGAAGATTTTTCATATTCTCATTTTCCAGTTACTGAAGAAGGTATTTATATAGGATGTATAACTAAAGAAACAGTAGAATTTTCAAAATCAGAAGCGTTAATTAATGATAGTCGTTTTCACTTCGAGCGCTTTTTTGTGCGCTCAAGCATGATTTGGTTAGATGTATTGGAAGTTTTTGCTAAAAATGATGCCAATATTCTTCCCGTATTAGATGAAAAGAACAACTATATTGGCTATTATGAATTAGAGGATGTGATTCGATTTTTACATGAAACCCCATTTTTAAAAGAAGAAGGTGGAATATTAATCATTGAAAAGGAATTGAATACCTTTTCAATGAGTCAAGTAGCCCAAATTATTGAAAGTAATAATGCTAAAATTCTTGGCTTATTTATATCCAATGTAGCTAATAATAAAGTAGAAATTACTGTAAAAATTAGCCAAAGTGGTTTAAACGAAATCATTCAAACCTTTAGAAGGTATGATTATGAAATAATTTCTGAACATCAGGAAGACTCCTATTTAAATAGTCTAAAAGAACGTTCAGATTATTTAGATAAATATCTTAATATTTAAGTTAGTCTTATGAAAATAGCAATTTTTGGACAATATTATCAAAACAATACCGCTGAAATTGTAACTAAAGTTGTTACGTTTTTAGAAAAAAATGAAATTTCAATAGCATTTGAACATTCCTTTTTATCAATTCTTCAAGAAAAAAATATCGTAATAAACTCTTTTGCAAGTTTTTCTAATTATGCCGAACTTGATTCAGATTTCGATGCGTTAATAAGCATTGGTGGCGATGGAACCATTTTGAAAGCAGCAACATTTATTCGCGATAAAAACATACCAATTATCGGGATTAATGCTGGAAGATTGGGATTTTTAGCAACAGTACAATATGAAAATATTGAAGCGCTTTTGCAAAAAGTAATTCAAAAAGAGTATATCATTTCCAAAAGAAGCTTAGTTAGCATAAGAACAAGTCCTGAATATGAAAATTTCAATGATTTAGATTTTGCATTAAATGAAGTATCGGTTGCCCGAAAAGACACCACTTCGATGATTACCATTGAAACTTCATTAAATGATGAATACCTCACTTCTTATTGGGCGGATGGGCTCATAATTTCAACTCCAACCGGATCAACGGGCTATTCTTTGAGTTGTGGCGGACCGGTATTAACACCTGAAGTAGCAAGTTTTGTAGTTACGCCAATGGCACCACACAATTTAAATGCACGACCACTTGTAATTACTGACGATACTGAAATTACTCTAAAAGTATCAGGACGAGAAGAACAATTTTTAATTTCTTTAGACTCGCGAATTGCCTCTGTTAATATAGACACCACTGTTTATATTAAAAAAGCCCCTTTTTCGCTATCAATCATTGAATTTAAAGAAGAAACATTTTTAGCCACCATTAGAAAAAAATTACTTTGGGGGGCAGATAAAAGAAATTAAAACTTTCCTATATCATTTTTATTTTTTTAGCGTTTTATTACTGAACAAGATATAACAAAAAAATCCCATAAAATAGGGTTAAGTAGTCAATATTGTTATATTTGCAAACTATTTGAAAAAATGAAACGTATTTTTATTTACATAAGCTTGATTTTCTGCACCTTAAACACCTTTGCTCAAATTCATGAAATAGGCGTTTTTGCTGGTGGAATCAATTATATTGGAGATGTAGGCCCTACCGATTATATAGCTCCAAATGACCCTGCTTTTGGAATTGTATATAAATGGAATAGAAGTCCTCGGCATGCTTGGCGGTTTTCTTATTATCAAGGAAATTTAAGAGCAAATGATGTTGATAGTGAGGTGCCAAGTAGAAAATTAAGAGAAAATACTTTTGAAAATAAGGTGAAAGAGTTTTCTCTAGGGTTAGAATTCAATTTTATGGATTTTGATTTACATGATAACAAAAAGAAAATAACGCCTTATGTTTTAACTGGAGTGAATTATTTTATTTATGATGAAATTTTTATTGCAGGTAAAGAAAGTTATTTAGATTATCAAAGTAGTGCCTTTGCATTACCCATGGTTATAGGTGTTAAAGCTAGATTTTTCAGTAATTTTGTTATTGGAGCCGAAGTAGGCGCAAGATATACTTTTACAGATAATTTAGACGGTAGTAATCCGAAAAATAATAATTTTGACAACCTTCGTTTTGGAAATTTAAATAGTAATGATTGGTATGTGTTTTCTGGGTTAACACTTACGTATACATTTGGACAAAATCCTTGCTTTTGCGCAGAATAATATGGAAAAAGTACAAGAAATAAATACAGCAATCCTGCCAAATCACGTAGCCATCATTATGGATGGAAATGGAAGATGGGCAAAACAAAAAGGGTTACTTCGTGCAATAGGTCATGAAAATGGCACTAAATCAGTGCGCGTTACTGTTGAAAGTTGTGCCAAATTAGGAATCAAAAATTTAACGCTCTATGCCTTTTCAACTGAGAACTGGAACCGACCAAAAATAGAAGTTGAAACCTTAATGAAGTTATTAATTTCATCCTTAAAGAAAGAAATCAAAACATTACAATCAAATAATATAAAATTAAACGCCATCGGGAATTTAACAAATTTACCTGCTGGTGTTCAAAAAGAATTAGAAGAAGTAATTCAAAAAACAGCTGAAAACACTAGAATGACACTTACTTTAGCACTTAGTTATGGGGCTAGAGAAGAGCTTATTCAAGCTGTTAAAAAAATTAGCAATAAAGTTAAAAATAATATAATTTCTGAAGAGGCTATTGACGAATCAATTATTAATCAGCATCTTTACACACACAATTTACCCGATGTAGATTTAGTAATACGAACAAGCGGCGAACATAGAATAAGTAATTTCCTATTATGGCAAATTGCATATGCCGAGTTTTATTTTACCGATGTGCTTTGGCCCGATTTTTCAGAAGACCATTTATATGAAGCAATTATTAGTTATCAAAAGAGAGAACGCCGATTTGGAAAAACAAGCGAACAAATTATACCCGAAAAAAATGTTTAAAAAAGGAATACAATTACTTTCAATTTTTATTTTATTAAATAGCAGCTCCCTTTTTGCTCAAGAAACTAAACTTGAAAACGGAAAAGAATATATATTAGCTAAAATTGATATCACTGGAAAAATTAGCTACAACGCACAAACAGTAACTACTTTTACAGGATTAGAAAAAGGTCAGTCTTTAATGGTTCCAGGAGAAGACATTAGTGCCGCTATAAAAAAGTTATGGAAATTAGGATTATTTTCGGATGTTAACTTTTATGTGAATAAAATTGAAGGCGACAGCATCTTTTTAGAATTGAACATTAATGAACTTCCTAAACTTGGTGATGTAAAAATTCAAGGCGTAAAAAAAGGTAAAGTCGAAGAAATAATAAAAGAAACTGATCTTAAAAAAGGCAAAATTGTAAACGAAAACTTACTTACAACTACCAAAAACTATATTGAAAATAAATACAAAAAAGATGGATACTACAACTCAAAAGTAGTAATTAATACGGTACAGGATTCTGCTTTTTCAGATGTTAAAATGGTTGTCAATATTGATAAAGGCGAAAAGGTCAAAGTAAAAATAATTGATTTTGATGGAAATTCAAAAATGAGTGATGCTTCACTTAAAAAGACATTTAAAAACACCAAACAACGCAATCCTATTCGTATTTTCAAAAAATCTAAATATATAAAAGAAAAATATAAAGAAGATTTAGTTGCCGTAATTGACAAATATAAAGAAAAAGGATATCGAGATGCTAGAATTATATCTGACTCTGTTGCATATGACAAAGCTACAAATACGATTGGTATTAAAGTAAAATTAGAAGAAGGACAAAAATATTATTTCGGAGATATTCGATATTTAGGAAACACCATTTATACTGATCGCCAATTAAATTCATTATTAGGTATAAGAAAAGGAGATGTTTACAATGGAACAATTCTACAAAAAAGAATTGCTGACCAATCTAAGCCAGACGGTGAAGATATAACCAATCTTTATCAAAATAACGGTTATTTATTTTCAAACATTAACCCGGTTGAAGTAAGAACGGTAAACGACACTATTGATTTTGAAATTAGAATTACAGAAGGACCAATTGCCTACTTTAATAAAATTACGGTTGTTGGAAATGACAAAACAAATGATCATGTGATTTACAGAGAATTAAGAACAAAACCTGGACAAAAATATAGTAAGGAAGATTTGATTCGTTCTATTCGAGAAATCGGACAATTAGGTTTCTTTGATCCTGAAGCAATTAAACCCGATTTTAAAAATGTAGATCCACAAGCTGGAACGGTTGATATTGAATACAATGTAGTTGAAAAAGGTGCCAGTCAAATAGAACTTCAAGGAGGTTATGGTGGTGGCGGTTTTATTGGCACGCTAGGTTTATCTTTTAATAATTTCTCGGCACGAAATATGTTTAAAAAATCGGCATATAAACCTTTACCGATGGGTGACGGACAAAAAATGTCGTTGCGTTTACAAGGAAGTTCGTTCTTCCAAACGTATAGTTTATCATTTTCAGAACCATGGTTTGGAGGTAAAAAACCTATAAGTTTTTCAACTTCATTATCTTACAGTAAACAATTTTTAATGGATTTTAGAACTAGAGATGTCAACCGCAGCCAAAGTTTTAATATCACATCGTTATCGGTTGGAATTGCAAAACGTTTGACAGTCCCTGACGATTACTTTGTATTGTCGCAGGCCGTATCTTTACAATATTATGATTTAAATAATTACAATACAGGTTTGTTTACTTTTGGAGATGGAGCATCTAGAAATTTAGCATATACAATTGGACTGACTAGAAATAGTAAAGCTGTTAATCCAATATATCCAACACAAGGTTCAGAGTTTAGTATTTCAGGAAAATTTACATTACCATATTCATTATTTAATGGTATTGATTATAAAAATTTGGGGAATTTAGCTGAATACAAAAAAAGAGCCACTGCTGATGGTTTTGCACCCGATGGAAGTAACTACCCAGCAGGATCTTATTTGAACAGCGAAGGCTACCCTGTTGCAGACCCAGCTGATGCAGTAGCAGATCCAGCAAAAGTAGATCAGAAAAAATACAACTGGTTAGAATATTATAAAATTAAATTCAAGGCAGATTGGTACACTCGATTATATGATAAATTAGTGCTTCGTTCATTAGGAGAATTTGGATATATGGGAGCATATAATAATGATAGAGGTTTAGTTCCGTTTGAACGTTTTTTCCTTGGAGGAGATGGATTAGCCAATTTTGCTCTTGATGGAAGAGAGGTTATCCAATTGAGAGGTTATCCAAATAACTCTTTATCGTCACAAGATGGTGGTACTGTATACAATAAATTCTCTTTTGAATTACGTTACCCAATTACCTTAAATCAATCGGCATCTATATATGCCTTGAGTTTTTTGGAGGCGGGTGCTGCATTTGATAAATTTAAAGAGTACAATCCATTTAAATTACAACGATCTGCAGGTCTTGGAATACGTGTATTTATGCCTGCATTTGGATTGTTAGGAATTGATTTTGCACATGGGTTTGACGCTATTCCAGGGCAAACCATAAAAAGTGGTTGGCAAACGCACTTTATCATTGGACAACAATTTTAAAGATAGTTAATAGTTTTTTATTATTTTTGTAAAAATATTTTGATATTTGTTACGTTAGTAAAGTATCAAGTCAATAGCTTTATGCTTTGTATTTTAAAAACAACAATATATTTATGAAAAAAATATTTTTATTCTTTGCTTTCATATCAATTATAGCTCAAGCACAAACTGCTAAGGGCTTTAAAATTGGTTATATAGATATGGAATATATATTAGAGAAAGTGCCCGACTATGCAGATGCTCTAAATCAATTGGAACAAAAAGCGCAAAACTGGAAACAAGAAATTGAAACCAAAAGAACGGCGCTTACCACATTAAAAGAAAGTCTCAAGACAGAACGAGTTTTGTTAACTAAAGAGCTAATTGAAGAGCGCGAAGAAGAAATTGCCTATTTCGAAAAAGAAATGTTAGATTATCAAGAAAAAAGATTTGGACCAAAAGGTGATTTAATAATTCAAAAATCGGTTCTAGTAAAACCAGTACAAGATCAAATATTTACAATAGTGCAAGATGTTGCCGAGCAAAGAAAATATGACTTTGTGTTTGACAGATCTTCTGACTTAACAATGTTGTTTGCAGATAAAAAACACGACATTAGCGACTATGTAGTAAAAAAATTAACCACTTCTCAAAAAAGAGAAGAAATGAGCAAAAAGCAACTAAAAGCGCTTGAAGCAAAGGAAGCACTTGAAGATGCAAAAGCAGCTCAGGAGGCTAATCCTGCATATACTGAACGTCAAAGGATATTAGATGAGAAAAAAGCAGCTCGAGAAAAATTATTAGAAGACCGTCAAAAAGCAAATGAAGAAAAGAAAGCTGCTGCTGCTGAAAAAAGAAAAAAATTATTGGAAGAACGAGATGCGAAAAAAAATGGCACAGTAATTGAAAAAGATATTAGTAAGACAGATGCAACTTCTGAAAAAACAGATGCAACTTCTGAAAAACCAGAAATCATAGCAACGGAAAAACCCGCGACTGAAAAAAAATTATCGCCCGAAGAAATCAGACAAAAAGCTATTGACGAGCGAAATAAAAAAATTGACGAGCGTAAAAAAGCGCTAGACGAAAAAAAGAAAAAAATGGCAGAAGAAAGAGCTGCAGCTATAAAAGCAAAAGAACAAAAAACAGAAACAGAGAAAAAAGATTAAATAACCTAAATTAAATTTAAAAAAATGAAACAATTAAAATCGTTAGTAATCGTAGTAGTCCTTTTTATTGGAACACAAGTATCAGCGCAAACAAAAGTGGCTCATATTGATGTTCAAGCTTTAATGATTTCGATGCCTGAAATGAAAACAGCACAAGAGCAATTAAAGAAAATTCAAGAAACCTATGACAAAGATTATAAAAACATGGTTACTGAATACCAAACTAAATTGCAAAAATATGAGCAAGAAGTAGCTACTGCAGGTGATGCATTAAACGAAACACGTTCAAAAGAAATGCAAGACATGGGTGCACGTATCCAACAATTTCAACAAAATGCTCAAAAAGAGTTAGGACAGAAAGAAGTTGATTTACTAAAGCCAATCATGGAAAAAGCGCAAAATGCAGTTAAAAAAGTAGCTAAAGCAAAAGCAATAACTTATGTTTTAGATGCAACAACAGGTAGTGGCGTAATTGTAGCTGATGGTGAAGATTTATTAGTAGCTGTAAAAAAAGAATTAGGTTTCTAATTTAGCATACATTTTATAAAAACTGCTCTTTCATAAACTGATTGAGCAGTTTTTTTATATTTTTGTTTCAATGAAAAAAAACAATCCAATAGGTTTATTTGATTCGGGTATAGGCGGGACTTCTATTTGGAAAGAAGTACATGCACTACTACCCAATGAAAACACTATTTACCTTGCCGACAGCAAGAATGCTCCTTATGGATTGAAAACAAAAGATGAAATTATTCATTTAAGCTGTAAGAATACAGAATTACTACTCGAAGAAAATTGCAAAATTATTGTTGTCGCTTGCAATACCGCAACAACTAATGCTATAAAAGAATTGAGAGCTAAATATGATGTGCCATTTATTGGTATTGAACCAGCAATAAAACCAGCTGCTATTCAAAGTAAAACACAAACCATAGGAATTTTAGCAACAAAAGGAACGCTTTCTAGCACGCTCTTTTATGAAAATGTTGCGAAACATCCCAATGTTACAATTATTGAACAAATTGGTCATGGGCTTGTGCAATTGATTGAAAATGGAGATTTAGACTCTCTTGAAATGAAAGAACTGTTAGAAAGCTATTTACTTCCGATGGTGGAAAAAAACATAGATTATTTAGTTCTAGGATGTAGCCATTACCCGTATTTGATTCCGCAAATCAAAAAAATTATTCCACCTTCCATTGAAATAATTGATTCGGCTGAAGCAGTGGCTAAACAAACTAAAAAAATATTGGAAGAACAGCAATTATTAAATGATTCAAATAATAACGCTTCACAAATCTTCTATACCAATAGCAATCCTGAAGTTTTAAAAAAAATAGTGAAGCCGCAAGAAAGTGTTTTTTATAAAGATTTCTAGTATTATTCTTCCTCCGTTTTAAACCAACCCGAATACATCACATAATTGTTTGAAATGCGTTGTATTTCGCTGGCAAAATCACTTTGATCAATATCCTTTACTTTCTTTGCAGGAACTCCGGCATAAATACTGCCCGATTCTACAATTGTATTTTGAGTAATCACAGAACCGGCAGCTACTATTGAATTACTTTCGATAACACAATTATCCATTACAATGGCTCCCATCCCAATTAAAACATTGTCTTTGATAGTGCAACCATGTACAATAGCATTGTGACCAATAGAAACATTATTTCCAATAATTGTGGGATGCTTTTCATAAGTACAATGAATGATCGCTCCATCTTGAATATTGACCTTATTTCCAATTACAATTGAATTTACATCACCACGAATAACAGCATTGAACCAAACACTGCAATTAGTTCCTAAAACAACATCGCCTACAATTGTAGCATTTTCTGCAACATAACAATCGTTAGGAATTTGAGGAAACTTTCCATTTACTTCTTTAATTAACATAGCTATTCGTTTAAAAAAAATGTCCCGATAAATCGGGACAAATATACTTTATTTACTTATTTAGTTCACCGCAGGACAGTTACAATCATATTCTTTATCTCTACAGAAAATATTCATTCCTAACGTAATTTGGTGAAAACCTGGGTTATCAAATTTCACATCTCCCATCACATGAGAATAGGTGTATGAAAACATATACTTGTCATAATTAAGGCCAACAATTGGCGTTACCCATTGTAATTTTTGTTCCTGAATACCACTTCCACTAACATATTGAGCGCCATCAAAACTTCTTCGGTATGAAAGTCCACCCCAAAGTTTACCAAATTCAAGCTCTTTATAGACTTTCAAGTTTAAATCAATTGCTTTTTCTTTTGTTTGAGAAGTAAATTGTAACATCAAAGAAGGTTCAAATAACAAATCACTTTCATCTCCAAAAACTGCCCCAGCACTCCATAAATATTTACTTAAATTATCCGACTCAAATCCTTCAGAATAAAGTTCTCTTCGTTGATTTGCTAAAAAATTCTTAATCGTAAAGTGAGTGAAAAAATCAATGTAATGATACGAAACACCTAAATCAACATTAAAATAAGCGTCTTTTTGAATAACACCCGGAACAATAACAGGGTCAAAACCTGTAAAATCAGTTCCATCTAATGTACTTTGAATAAAAGCAGCACTTAATCCAAAAGACAATTGATTTAAATCGATAGTACTTCTTGAAAATCTAAGATGATGCGCATAAGTCAATTTTCCTCCTCTTTGAGAATGGTAACCGTTTTTATCGTTGAAGAATATCATTCCTATACCAGAAGTCCCGTCTTCGTCTAATGAGGTATTAAAACTAAACGTTTGCAATGCAGGAGCATCTTCTTGTCCAAACCATTGTTGACGACCTGTAAGACGTATTTTGCCACAATTTGAAGCACCCGCCATAGAAGGATGAATTAAATAATAATTATCTGATAAATAATCAGAATAAACGGCAATACCTTCTTGGGCATTAGTAAGTTGCATTACTAAAAATACTAAAACAAAATAACTCTTTTTAAAATTCATCGTAGGTAAATAATTTTATGAAAATAAGACTTAATTTTAATTTATTGAATAGTTAAAAATCAAATATAGCAGAGCAATACTATTGATTTTATAGCTTAATGGTCAAAGATATAAATTTTGTGTTTTAATTGCATCTTTATTTTAAAATATTCTTATTAATTTATAGAAAAAAATGCATATTCTGGTTTTTTATGAAATTTATATCTTTATAAAACTGAAATTCAGAAAGTTACACAAAAATATTCGATTTTAAATTTAAAAATCGTATTAAAATTTAGGCCAAAATTCATCAAATCAATAATTTAACTTTTAGTAATAGTTAATTTTATTGTAAAAAAATAAAAATAATCGATGAACGTCTATTTGTTCTTATCTTTGCAAAAAGAAAACTAAAATGCAAATTACAAGTATAAAACCAACAAACAATCCTGCTATTTTAAAATTTGAATTTGACGAATTCATCGTTCGAACCGAAAATTTTGAATTCAAAAATATCGATGAAACGCAACAATCTCCTTTAGCAAAACAATTGTTTTTTTTACCTTTTGTTAAAACGGTATATATTTCGGGAAATTTTATAGCAATTGAAAAATTTTCTATTGTGGAATGGGAAGATGTTCAAAACGATGTAGCCGAACAAATAGAAGCTTTTATTAAAAACGGCGGCGAAATTTTAAAAATTGAAGAAAACAAACCCAAGAAAATGCCAATAACTGTATATGCTGAAACCACTCCAAATCCGGCGGTATTAAAATTTGCTTGCAATAAGTTGCTGACAAAAACACCGGTGGAATTCAAAAATATTGACGAAACACCAGCGTCACCATTAGCAAAAGAACTTTTTAAATTTCCATTTGTTAAAGAAGTTTTTATTGATGAAAATTATGTGTCTATCACAAAATTTGCTGTTACAGAATGGGATGAAATTACGTTAGAATTAAGAACTTTTATTAAAGGTTTTATTGAAAATGGCGGTACAATAATAGATGAATCAGCAATTGTAACAACTGAAAATCACCAAAAACAACAAGAAAGTTATTTTGAAAATTTAGACGTTACATCGCAACAAATCATTAATATCATTGAAGAATATGTAAAGCCTGCTGTTCAAAGTGATGGTGGAAACATTGTTTTTGATTCTTTTGATCCCACCGAAAAAAGAGTGAAAGTAATTTTACAAGGTGCCTGCAGTGGTTGCCCCTCTTCTACTTTTACATTGAAAAACGGAATTGAAAACATGCTAAAAGATATGTTAAAAGACCAAGACATTAAAGTTGAAGCTATTAATGGCTAATAAGATTTAAAAATATTTTATCTTTAAGCGTTCTATAAATGAACGCTTTTTTTATGAATGAATTACATTTAGAATCTAGTCCGTATTTATTACAGCATTCAACTAATCCTATTTTTTGGAAAGCATGGAATGAAAATACGTTGGCAACAGCCCTAAAAGAAAACAAACTCATTGTGGTCAGTATTGGCTATGCCGCTTGTCATTGGTGTCACGTTATGGAGCATGAATGTTTTGAAGATGAAGATGTCGCTCAGCTTATGAATGCAGCGTTTATTTCAATAAAAGTAGACAAAGAAGAACGTCCTGATGTCGACGCAATTTATATGAAAGCCTTACAAATGATGACAGGTCAAGGCGGATGGCCTTTAAATGTTGTGTGTTTACCCGACGGAAGACCCGTTTGGGGAGCAACCTACGTAAATAAGGAAAATTGGATCAATACCTTGGCACAACTTTCAAAAATATATCAAGAAAACCCTGAAAAAGTAATTGAATATGCCGAAAAACTCCATGAAGGTTTAATGAGTTTAGGAATTGTTTCGCACAACACACATTTAGACGAATTTCCATTTGAGAATATTCATGTTTTAGTTGAAAAATGGCAAAAAAGTTTTGATCTAGAATTTGGTGGCTATACCAGGGCTCCAAAATTCATGATGCCAAGCAACTTAGATTTTCTTCAGTGTTATGGTTATACTTTTAAAAATGATGGCGTTATCAATCATGTTGATTTAACGTTGACAAAAATGGCTTATGGCGGATTATTTGATACGATTGGCGGAGGTTTTTCACGCTATTCGGTAGATATGAAATGGCATGTTCCGCATTTTGAAAAAATGTTATATGATAATGCCCAATTAATTTCTGTATATGCAGATGCTTACAAACGAAGTCATAATCCATTATATAAAGAAGTTATTGAAAAAACAATTGCCTTCATAAAAAAGGAACTAACCGATAATCATGGCGGTTTTTATGCGTCATTAGATGCTGATAGCTTAGACAAAAACAATAATTTAGAAGAAGGAGCATTTTATGTGTGGACCAAAACTGAATTAGAATCAATTTTAAAAGAGGATTTTAATTTATTTGCCGAAGTTTTCAATATAAATTCCTTTGGCTTCTGGGAACACGATAATTATGTGTTGATCCAAAAAGAAAGTACTACTGAAATTGCTCAAAAGAATGGAATTTCAGTTGGTATTCTAATTGAAAAAAAGAAAAATTGGGAAAATAAATTACTGGAAATAAGAAATAAAAGACCAAAACCAAGATTAGACGATAAACGCATAACTTCTTGGAATGCGCTAATGCTAAAGGGGTATGCAGATGCTTATGCCGCGCTAGGCAATACAACTTATTTGGAGGCTGCCAAAAAAAATGCATCGTTCATAATGGAAAATCTTTGGGCAAGCAATGGGCATTTATGGCATTCTTATAATAATGGAACGGCAAAAATTGAAGGCTTTTTAGAAGATTATGCTTTTATAATTGAAGCATTTATAAGTTTATACCAAGTTACTTTTGATATGGATTATCTTCAAAATGCAAAACAACTAACCGATTATTGTTTGGAACAATTTTATGATGAACACCAACATTTTTTTGCATTTAACGCCCGAAATTCTTCTCAATTAATTGCACCTCATTTTGAAGTTGAAGATAATGTTATTCCGGCTGCAAATTCAGTAATGGCAACTAATTTACACATTTTAAGTATATTATTTCACAATACCTATTATGAAAAATTAGTCGATCAAATGTTGCATCATATTACTGTAAAAATCGACTATGCTTCGGCTTATTCAAATTGGATGAAATTATGGATGTCTAAAAACATTGGAAAAGAACTGGCAATTTGTGGTGAAAATGCTGTAAAGGAATTATCAAAAGTGAATAGCGAATTTCATCCCAATCTTATAATTGCAGGAAGCACAAAAAATAGCTCTTTGCCCTTTCTAAGTCACCGATTTGATCCAACAAAAACCTTATTTTATCTGTGTGAAAATAAAAGCTGCTTGCAACCCGAAAACTCCTTTGAAAATTTAAGAACTAAAATAAACCTTTGAAATAGCAAATTCAAAAATTAAGTTGAATTCGCTACTAAATTACTTTACTAAAAGAAAATCTTTTAAATAAAAAGGTTCGAAATACGCCACATCAACAAAGTCGGAATTTTGAAATTTCTCAAAAGACAATGCGCTCATTTCGTTTGCCGATGGATATAACACTTCATTATGAAACACAAATTTTTCATCGGTTAATGTATTTGTAAATTTTCCGATTCCATCACCAACTAAATGAATGGTTTCAGAAATTTCTTTGTAAGAACTTTCGTCAATAATTTCGGCCTGTGTTGCTCTAATTTGATTATAATTTGAATCATACATTGCAGAAAAAACTTCCATTCTTCGCGCATCAATCATCGGAAGAATTATACCATTAGCTATACTAATCTGCTTTGCTAAAAGTTGTAATGTGTCAACTGCAATCAACGGAATATTTAACGCATAACTGAATCCTTTTGCCGAGGAAACACCAATTCGCAAACCTGTATAAGAACCAGGGCCTTGACTTACCGCAACGGCATTCAACTCAGAAAACTGTACATTACTTTCCGCTAAAATTTGTTCAATAAAAACATGTAATTTTTCAGCATGTGAGAAATTTTCTGTTGCTAGTTCTTTGCAAACAATTGTTTTTCCATCTTTAGCTATAGCTACTGAACAATTTTTTGTGGCGGTTTCTATGTTTAATATTATTGGCATGATTTAATTTTGATTTGCAAAGTTACTAAGGAATATAGATTAAAAAAAATAAGACGCTATTTCTAGCGCCTTATCTAACTCAAATGGGTAATCTATTTATTTTTTTTCTTCCGTTTTGTCTTTCTTATCCTTTTCCGATTCTACTTTTACTTTATCATTAGATGCTAAATCCTTAGAAACAGTAGTATATGGACCAATAATAATTTCTTCACCAGGTTTTAATCCTGAAATAATTTCAATATTTGAATCATCTTGAATTCCTGTTTTAACAACACGAAGTTTAGCTTTATCGCCTACTTTTACAAAGACACATTCAAACTTTTTATCAGATTTTGGAGCGGTTCCTTTTTTCTGTTGCTCTTCTTTTTCAAGCTCTGCAACAATGTCTTTTTTTACCGAAGTGGTATCATCTTTTATCACCACGGCGCTAATTGGCACCGCAACGATATTTTCTTTACGCTTGGTAATAATATCTACAGTAGCCGTCATTCCTGGTCTAAATGGCGAATAATTTTCAGGTTTTCCTTCTAATAAATCTTGATATGATTCTTTAAGAATTCTAACTTTTACTTTAAAATTAGTTACTTGATCAGCTGTTAAAGCAGTACTTGCTGAATTGGATATGCTCGTAACAAATCCTTTAAACTCTCTTTTTAAATAAGCATCCACTTCAATATTTGCCGAATCACCAATATTAATTTTTACAATGTCGTTTTCATTTACATCCACTTCAACTTCCATATTGTTTAGGTTTGCAATTCTAAGAATTTCAGTACCTGCCATTTGTTGTGTTCCTAAAACACGCTCTCCTAGTTCAATATTCAACAAAGAAATTGTACCATCTGCTGGTGCATAAATAGTTGTTCTTCCTAAGTTGTCTTTTGCCTCAGTTACAGTTGCAGAAGCACTTTGAACTTGATAATAAGCAGATTGTTTGTTTGCTGTTGCTACTTCGTAAGCCGACACAATTCGATCCCATTCAGCTTTAGAAATAATCCCTTTTTCAAATAATTTTTTGTTACGATCATAGTTTGCCTTTGCTTCTTTTACTTGCGCGTCAGCCTGACTTAATCCGGCTTTTGTAGTCGACATAGACGCAACAGAACGATTCACTCCAGATTCATATAAATCGGGATTAATTCGAACTAATAAATCGCCTTTTTTAACTTGTTGTCCTTCTTTTATTGGCAAAGCAATTACTTCACCCGAAACTTCAGACGAAATTTTTACTTCAATTTCGGGCTGAATTTTTCCCGTTGCCGAAACTGTTTCAATTATGGTAGTTTGTGCAACTTTTGATAATTCAACTATTTTTGAATCATCAGTATTTCCGATAACGCCTCCTTTTTTAAGTCCAACTAATAATAAGATAATTCCGATTGCACTTCCTAATAAAATGAATATGGTTTTCTTTGACATGACTTGATTTTTATGTTTTATTATTGTTTTTTAATTAATGGTATTCCAAAATAGAATTCTAAAATTTTAGTTCTAAAAATATAATCATATTTTGTTCGTATCACTTCTGATTGAGCGTTTTCTAGAGCAAGAGTTGCTTGTGAAAAATCAAATGCATTGAGCAATCCTACTTCATATCTTTCTTTTGAAAAATTAAATGCCTGACGTCTAGCTTCTAATGATTTTTGTGCCGCTTCATATGATTTAATTGCATTTTTAACATCATTGTAGGCTTGATATACATTACGTTCTAAATCTAACTCGGCTTGTTTCAATTGAAATTCAGCACGTTCTTGATTAATTTTTGCTCTTTGTGCTCTTCCTCTAGTAGAAAATCCATTTAATATTGGCACATTAAGTTGTAAACCTATTGCAGTTCCATCAAACAATGATAATTGATCTGCAAAATTAAACGGTGTGCTTTCAGACCATCGAGTGTTGTAACCAATAAAACCTGTTAGCGTTGGTAAATAAGAAGAACGAGAAATAGCCAAATCTTTTTTAGCTACATCAACATTTGATAAGGCAATTTTTACATCTTTAACCGATTCTTTTGCTTTTGCTAAAATTGCTTCTTGAGTTTCGCTACTTACATTAGAAAGCGGTAAATCTATAGTTTCATCTGATATATCAAACGTATCATAATTTTCAATCAATAAGGTTTGACATAAAGCAATTTTTGAAATTAGCAACGCGTTTTCTGTACCAATAATTTGCTGCTGTTGTGTGGCATCAGTTGCTTGTAATTCATAAATATCACCCGCAGGAACAGCACCCGCTTCAATTAAATCTTGTGTTCTTTTGAGATTTTCTTTAGTGATTACATTTTGATTTTTTTGAACTTTCAATTGTTCTTTATTGAACAAAATTTGCAAATAAGAATTTGCTACCGAAAGTGCAATATCATCTTTCATTTTATCTAAACGGTAAGTGTTTGCAATTTTATTTAATTTGGCTCTTTGCAATGTTTTCCAATTTGCCAAACCATTAATTAAAGTTACATTTGAACTAGCACCAGCAGAAAACGATTTAAACGTTTCGTTTTGAAATTGATTTGTCACTGGGTTAATACTTGCTCCGGTATTAATGCTGTAATTTGCATTCGTACTTAAAGTTGGTAAAAAACCACCAATAGCTTCCATATTTTCAACAGAAGACGTCTTAAGATCTAACTCTGATTGCTTAATAGAAATATTGTTTTTAATGGCATAATCCACACATTCCTCTAGCGTCCATTTTTTATTTTGAGCTGTCAATTGAAAGCCCACAAAAAGCAACAATAACATTATTTTTTTTGACATCATTTTATGCACTTTTATTCTCATTTCTTATAAGACCTCATTTTTACAATTTTGTTACAGATATCAATTAAAATTTTACTTTTACAACGAAAAAAAATTAATAGCCACTATGAAACAATCTTTTTTTGCCAAATTTATTATTTTCAGTTCCCTATCTATAATGCTCTCCTGTGGAACTACAAAAAAAATTGAAGCACTAAAACCTAGCCCGTCAAATGATGCGCCCTTAGTGTATAAAAACAAAATTTCTTTTGTAACGATGCCTATAGAAATTACGCAAAAAGAAATAGAACATCAGTTAAACAAAAATTTAAACGGATTAATCTATAACGATACCATTTTAAATGACGACAAAACCGAAATGAAAATTTGGAAAATAGCACCTATTAAATTAACCGAAAAAAACGGAAATATTATTTCGGCAATACCCTTAAAAATATGGGCAAAATTTAAATATGGAACTGATTTTATGGGATTAAATGACACGCGTGAAATTAATTTAAATGGAACTATTACGTTAAACAGCGCTTCAAATTTAACTAATTGGAAACTGACAACTTCTTCAAAAATTGAGGATTTTGAATGGAATGAGAGTCCGAGTATTTTAGTGGGAGGAAAAAATGTACCAATCACCTATATCATTAATCAGACGTTGGGAATATTTAAATCAAAAATTGCAAAAAAAATAGATCAAGCCATTGATAAAACTTGTGATTTTAAACCCCATGTACTTGCTGTTGTTGAAAAATTGAGTACACCGTTTGTGACCAGTGAACAATATGAAACGTGGTTTAAAATGGTTCCTATAGAATTGTATGTTACCGATGCAAAGCTTTCCAAATCAAAAATAACAATGAACATGGGTTTGAAATGTAACATGCAAACCATGGTGGGGCAACAGCCTAAAAACGGTTTTGATGCTTCAAAAATTGTCTTAAAACCAATTTCTGACATTCCAGAAAAAACAACCGCTTCAGTAGTTGCTGTTTCCACTTATGAAAGTGCGAGTAAAATTGTAACCAAAAATTTTCAAGGACAAGAATTTGGATCGGGAAGCAGAAAAATTGTCGTTCAAAAAGTTGATTTATGGCACAAAGATGGAAAAATAGTTATTGCATTAGATGTGTTAGGAAGCATCAATGGAACTATATATTTATCGGGAATTCCTAATTACAATGCTGTTACCAAAGAAATTTACTTTGATCAAATGGAATATGTATTAAATACCAAAAGTATTTTAATGAAATCAGCAAACTGGCTCATGCAAGGCACAATTTTGAAGAAAATTGAAGAGAATTGTCGTTATTCAATTAAAGGAAATCTTGAGGAAGGTAAAAAAAGTATGATTCCATATTTGTCGAATTATTCACCTATGAAAGGTGTTTTTGTCAACGGAACTTTAAATGATTTCGAATTTGAAAAAGTAGAATTAACAGACAAAGCTATTATTGCATTCATAACTACTTCAGGAAAAATGAACATCAAAGTAGACGGAATGGAATAATTTAGAATTTACTGTGTTTTCTTCTTTCCGTAGCGCATTTTGTAAATAAAATAACCAATAACCCCAACTAAAACATACGGAATAGCCATTAAATAAACAATTCCGTCGTTAACAGCCTCAGCTTTTACACCACCCTCCTCACTTTCAAGTGCAGCACGACACATGGCACATTGAGCTTTAGATGAAAGAGAAAAGAAAATAGAAAAAAGAAAAAAGAGCAATAACTTACTCTTACTTTCTCTTTGTTCTATATTCTTTATTCTATATTCTTTAGTGCGCATAATAAGGCGAAATCATTAAATAAACAATTAAACCTGTTACAGCGACATATAACCAAATTGGGAACGTAATTTTAGCAATTTTTTTGTGTTTATCAAATTGTTGCGACCACGCTTTAACATAGGTAGTTAAAACCAAAGGAATAATGATAACTGACAACACAATATGTGTTATTAAAATAAAATAATATACATATTTAATAAAACCTTCACCACCAAACTTTGTTGAATCTGAGGTCATGTGATAGGCAACATACATTCCAAGAAATGCAACCGAACAAGCGATAGCTGTTTTCATTAAATTTTCATGCAGCTTTCGATTTCCGTTTTTAATGGCAATTACAGCGGCAACTAATAGCACAGCCGTTAATCCATTAATTGTAGCATAAATAGGTGGTAAAAACGATAAAGGTTCAACATCAAAACCCATTTTTCTTAGGTTTATTCCAAAAAGCAATGCAACTACAACCGGAATTGCAATCGATAAAACGACTATTAATTTATTGTATTTTGTTTCTATTTTATTTTCCATCTTTTTTATTTTTAAACATATAAGTCATGTAAGTTATTCTCGTTATGTAAACTAATTAAAAAAATATAAGTTCATATAAGTTTTGAAATCTATTCTTCTAATAATTTTTTAATATCTTCTTTTATTGCTTCTACACCC
>ERZ887849.520-NODE-520-length-40742-cov-10.034630_pt1 | contig 40742 bp, 34 predicted proteins | sample MGYA00521267_ERZ887849 | MGnify/ENA primary metagenome ERZ887849 (study PRJEB32303, sample SAMEA104408601) | aquatic metagenome | biome: Brackish water; feature: Pelagic; material: water | place: Baltic Sea | collected 2014-06-06T16:11:00 | depth 2,863 m ... | reverse complement strand
GGTTTGCTGAAGGCGATGAATTGAAGATGATGCTCATGGGAATGAAGCGTTTTTGTAAGACAGAAGACTTCAATACGAAAGAAGCCCGTCAAACCATTGCGCAACATCTAATTGCCAAGGGGCAATACGATCTCTGATTGTTGAATCATCGAATTTGTTGGACTGCATTTTGTTGAAATCATTGTAGCCTATTCTCCGCTGTCGTTGACTGAAGACAGTAGCTTTGCGGCATGGCTACTAAAAAAATCATCACCAAGAATTCAGAAAAATTCTTGGAAGCGTACTTGAACAACGCAAGTCCTACCGGCTTCGAAAGCAGCGGGCAGCAAATGTGGCTCGATTACATTCGTCCGTACATCGATGAGCACATCGTAGATACGTATGGAACTGTCGTTGGCGTCATCAATCCAGAGGCTGAATACAAGGTGGTGATTGAAGCGCATGCTGATGAAATCAGCTATTTCGTGCATTACATCACGAATGACGGATACATCTATCTCAAGCGCAATGGCGGCAGTGACCACCAAATTGCACCATCGAAGCGGGTCGACATTCACACGCCTAAAGGCATTGTAAAAGGAGTCTTTGGATGGCCTGCCATACACACACGAAGTGCAGGCAAAGAAGAAGCTCCCAGCATGAAAAACATCTTTTTGGATGTGGGTGCAAAGGATAAGAAGGAAGTGGAGAAGATGGGCATCCATGTCGGATGTGTCGTGACGTACGAAGACACCTTCATGGTCCTCAACAAGGACTGGTATGTCGGGCGAGCTTTGGACAACCGTGCGGGTGGATTTATGATTGCAGAGGTGGCGCGATTGCTTCACGAAGAGGGCACCAAGTTGCCTTTCGGATTGTACATCACCAATTCTGTCCAAGAAGAAATTGGTCTGCGTGGGGCGCAAATGATTGCCGAACGCATCCAACCGGATGTGGCCATCGTAACAGACGTGACGCATTGCACGCACACGCCGATGATGAACAAAATTGAGAATGGCGATGTTGCCGCTGGCAAAGGACCTGGGGTAACCTACGGACCGGCTGTTCAAAACAACCTCTTGCAGCGCATCATCGACACTTCAGAAGCTGAGAAAATTCCATTGCAGCGCATGGCGGCCAGTCGCTTTACAGGCACGGATACCGATGCGTTTGCCTACTCCAATAAAGGAGTCGCCAGCGCGTTGATCAGCTTACCTCTGCGCTACATGCACACGACAGTCGAAATGGTGCACAAAGCCGATGTGGAGCACTGCATTCAGTTGATTCTTGCCACATTGAAGAACATTCAGCCCGGCGAAGACTTCAAGTACATCCAGTAAGTCTCTACTCAGGATTGAAGGAGCCGATCAATTTGATTCGCTAAGTTGGCAATCTCAACTTGCTGCTCTGCGGTGGCGATAGAACCTCCTGACATCAGTTGCTGAATGCGTCGGGCCAATACGCGCGCCTCGTCCATCTTCGTAATTAGCTGCTGGCCTTCGCTTGCCATCAACTTACGTTGATGGTACAACCCCGCAGCTTCTTCAACGAGCGACTTCAGCTCCGCCTCATTCCACGGTTTGGAAATGTACTTGTAAATCTGCCCCTTGTTGATGGCGTCAATGACTGCATCGATGTCAGCATGCCCAGTAAGCAGCATTCGAATCGGGTCTGGGTTGTCCGGCATAATCAACTCAAAAAACTCCACTCCGCTGAGCGAAGGCATTTTTTGATCCGAGATGATGACCTCAATGGGCTGCTCCCGCAAGATTCGGACAGCCTCAGTAGGCTCTGTTGTGACGTGCACCTGAAAGTCTCGACGGAACGCCGCGCGGAATGCCGTTAAGTTGTGCGACTCATCGTCGAGATAAAGTACATTGATCATATCGGAAATCGAATAATAAATTCAGTGCCCAAGCCCACCTTGGACTGCACATCCACTTCAGCATTGTGATCCCGAAGGATGCCCATGACAATGCTCAAGCCCAAACCTGTTCCTTCACCCACTGGTTTTGTTGTGAAAAACGGATCAAATATTTGCGCCTTCACAGCATCCTCCATGCCCGCACCATTGTCCTTGATCCGCACTTCAATCCAGGATTGGCCAATGCTCTCCACGCGCAGCGTAGACACCACGACTTCACGCTCTTCGAGCGTCAAGTTTGTGGCCTCGGTCGCTTGTGCTGCATTGGTAATGATGTTCATGAACACCTGATTGAGACGGCCCGGCTGGCACGAAAACTGAGGCAGGTCGCTCGCTAACTCAGACCGCACCTGCGACTGACTGCGCAGATTGCTACGCAGTACTACGAGTGTGGAGTTCATCAACTCGTTGATGTCCGCCTGGATAAAATTATCCCCGTCCATCCGACTGAAAATTCTCAAACCACGAACAATTTCAGAGGTTCGATTCGCACCATCTTCAATACCATTCAACAACTCCTCGATTTCTTGCTGAGTGAAGTCAATGTCGAGTTGGCCCAGCAGCGCGTGAATATCTTGAATGCGTGCGGCGATATTCGGATCGTCCACTGGCAAAGACTTCACAGCCTCAACGATGGCATTCAAATCTTCGAAATCGCGACGCAACGATTGAGCACTCGAACTGACAAAATTGATGGGATTGTTCAATTCATGCGCTATACCCGCCGTCAACTGTCCTATTGAAGCGAGCTTTTCACTCTGAATCAACTGTTGCTGAGCCGACTGCAGCTCATTCAATGTCCCTTGCATCGTCGCATTGATCTCTTCCAATTCCGACGTTCGCTTCGTTACGCGTTCTTCCAAAACGACATTTTGATCGCGAACAATTTTCTCATTCACTTGTGCCAATTCAAGCTGCTCCTCTCGCGCTTTAGCACCATCCTTCTTCAGTTGATTGATCCGGCTCGCCAGAGCCAATGACAAAAGGATGACCTCAAAAGCACTGCCGAGAGGCAAGGCAAAAAAGGTCCACTGATTGTAAGGAATTAAGCCCGTGTCTTTCAGAACAAAAACGATCACAGCAGCGATGAATACAGAAAATGCAATGAGGAAATACCGCGCAGGCGCATATCCCTTTCGCATGGTGACAATCGCTCCTGGAATGAGAAAGAATATCGCTCCTGCGCAAAAATTGATGACGCTATAACTCCAGACTAACAAACCGAAAAGAGCCAAGACAAAGGCGACCAAGTATAACACGAAATAAACATTCAACAACTTGTTCAGCCAAGGCACATAATGGCTCAAACGTAAAAAATTCTGAGCAAAAACGATGGTCGTCAATCCACTGAAAACTCCAAAAAAATGGGTGAGTCGCAAATTGAGCCAAGGCCAATTTTCAGCACCAAATACAGGAGCGTATCCATTCAGCACCAACTGTGTGCCACCGATCATCAGAATGTAGATGCTGTATTCCAGATAGCTGCGATCACCAACACTCAGGAAGAGGAATAGATTGTAAAGGAGCATCACCAAGATCACTCCGAAGTAAGCGGCAAACAGGACGTCCCGCTCATGCGCCCCACGCAGCACCTCCCGCGGCCCTGTGATGCGCATGGGTATCAGTAAAGGCTTTGAAGACTGCAATCGAAACAGGGCTTGCATTTCACCACATTCTACAAGCGGAATGGGAAAAGAAGGATAGGTTCCAATCCGCGAATCAATGGGCGTTTCATGAAAGACTCCGCGTTCGTAGGTCGCAATCATTTCACCGTCGCATATCATGTAACAGATCAACTCATCAATGCCGGCGTTTTGGATTTCAATGAGTTGCCCATTTTCGGTTCGCGGGTCCACTTTGAGACGCAGCCATTGCGTGTTATTGGACAATCCCAAATTGGGCACCACTTCCAAGCGAGGTTCCCATTGATCCGAATTCACCAAATCAGTAACTTGAATCAAGGCTGGAGCTCCTTCTTGAGTCAGAGACTCTAAACGCTTTCCAATGTAGCCCTGGCCCGTTAACGAAGTGGACCAAACAAAGAGGCCGAGGAGCACAAGAAGACCACGGCTATTCCGCCCAGTGACCCACCCTAAATCCCTCAGTTCGCGCATCAAACTTCAATTTTGAATCGCAATTTCAATTCGCCCTTAGGACCTTGAACTCGATAGACCATGCCCTCTGGATCCTGCCAGATGCCTTCCAACATTTGACGAACCTCAGGCTGAGCAATCTCCAACTGTTCCGGAAAGGTATACCGCGCAATGGTCGCTCGAAGTTTCGGTGTCGGATACGTGAAATAACCTTCATTGCCAATGCCTTCCTCTGTCAAAAAACCCAATGGAGCTTGCATCCGACGTGTTACGGGAGATGTCAAAGCAAACAAATGGCGACCACTGACCATCGTCAATGTTGCCATGGCCGCTTTGATCAGAAAGGTCGCCTCAACGCCCATTCCTGCCAATTCGATGCTGTTCCACATTCCTCCCAATTCATAAGCTCCCTCCTCAACGAAGGGCGCCATGAAAGCAACCAAATTGGAATCCTGGTCGCCAATGGCCTGCATCAACGGCATGGATTCCACAGACTCCGCCAAGTGCATACGTGCTCCTCCCAGGATTCGTTCTTCCAATCCATCCACTCCGGCACCACTGGCGATGGCCGCCACTACCAGTACATTGGGATTGCCAATCCAATCCCGATTGAAAGTGGCCAGTTTCTGAATTCCATACGCCACCAAAACAGCCTGATGACCATCCACGAGAGCGTGGCATCGTTCAGGATATTCATCTGCACGAAATACGCGCACTTCAGCTTGAGCAATCCGCTCCGCCTGGTGCGCTCGATCAATTGACGGATTCAGTGAGCTGCTCATCCAATGCGAGGTATAATCGGGCATCCGGCATGGATTCACCCAGTAAAATTTTACGAGTTGCTTGCGCAGCAAAAGCTCCGCCTGATGCGACATCAGAATACAATTGAGGCCAGCCTACCAGAGTTTGTCCCACTTCTTGCAAACTGGAAACGCCACGTTCAGAAGCTTGAGCTAAGTCGACGAATAAATCCAAATGAGCCGGCTCCCACCCTGGAGCGTTCAACAACTGCCCCATGGTTTCTTCATCAATCCGTCCATGCAGGTATCCCGCAGGAATCGATTCGGGCATATCATAGCGTTCAACATCGAGCATGCCGCGATCGGAAGTCTCCATGATGACCGGTAGTCTCCGTTCTTTTGCTTCCTTTCGAATGCGCGCCTTTGCTGACACCTCGTCACAGGCGTCACAAACGATATCCAAACCGTCCAAAAATTCAGACGACTCTTCCTCTATGAAGCCATTCAAGTGCAATTCCACTGGGAAAAACGGATCAATTTCAGCGATTTCCCTCGCTGTGACGACGCCTTTCGGCATGCCCAACGAAAAAATACCCGTCCGAATCCGATTCATGTTGGAAAGCTGCAACGTATCGAAATCTGCCAAGCGGAGTTTACCGCAAGACCGTTCCATTGCCAAGGCCAAGGCGTAAGAGCTCCCTACGGACAGGCCTACGATGCCCACCGTTTTTTGATTCAGCACCGCCTGCTCTTCGCGGGTGATCCGATTCCGGTTGCGATTGGTTCGCAACTCGATAAAAGCCTCCCGATCAAGCACATGCACCATTGTTTGGCGCCAAGGATACCAAACCCAAATTCCACATTGCTCCCAATCTCGGCCGTGAATGTATGCTTCAACTTCACCGGCCAGTGCCGCTGGGTTCTGCTTCAAACTGGGCTTCCGTGTGACGAGCAGTTCCATCAACTGATCTTCCAGCGTATCGCATACTTCGCGAACTTCCCCTGAAGCCCTCAATTCATCCCATCGCAATCGATCTGGGGACTGAGACAACTCCAACAATTCAGGAGTCCACGATGAAAGGGGATATGTTGCGTGCAAGGGCGAGGCGTTGAACGTTCAAGGTCTTAGGAATAATGGCTGCTCACACAGGGAATAGAGGATGTTTTAAACAAACCATTTTTGGGAAACCTGCAACTTTTTGATCAAGTCATCGTAAGGAAGAGCCTGATATAATTTAAGAATGACACCCTTCCAATCCACTCCATCGATTTGGATCGCTTACCGGAGCCTAGATGAAACCAACTCCCTCATAGAACGAATGGAGTCGTTTGCTCAAGGTCGGAAGTTGCAAAATATCTCTGAAGACATTCTGAAATTTGCCGAGGAGGTTCATCGCATTCCCATGATTTGGTTGCTGGTCGATCAAACCTTGAGTTCGGATGAGGCCTTGATTTCTGCAGCCGTGGAGGCTCAAAAGTGCAACGAATTCTTTCGCTGTGCTGTGACTGGAGCTCAATCACCTGATTCTTGGCCAAGTTGCACCATCCACTTGAACGCCAATTCACTTTCTACCGAAGTCTTGGACCGGTTGCGAAACGAATCCCACGCTTTGCGCATCGTCAACAGTCGCTTGCGCCACATGCGACGTCTGCAAAATCGTTGATTACCTGCCTTCGTAGACACGAATGTGACCCCGCGCTAGAGCATTGGCCATTTGACGAATTGCCACCATCGCAGCCTCTGTTTCAACAGACACTGTTTCCTTTTTCATTCTCAGCACCAACCACCCGTACAAAGCAGTCAGCATTTGTTCCGTCGGGTGCATCATACTGTCAGCTCCATTGTTCTTTTCCTGCAATTCAGTTAGAAACGGTCGTGCATTCTCAAAGGCTTTGACATAATTCTGATCCTCCATCGGACCGGTGATCAAGTCGTGCAAGAGCGCCAATTCCGTTAAGGTTTCCATGGCATGTCCTACATGCCCTGCTTTCTGAAGATTCTCACGACTCATATCTTGAGCAAGCTGCAAGAGCCACTCTAAATCCGGCCCGTCATGGCCATCAAAGAGTGACCGAATGACGCCCGCATCGAAACCTGCTGCACGAGCCAAATCCTCCATTTGCCAGACGAATAGCAGGTACTCGACAATATGTGACTCGCGCTTTTCTAATGCTGTATTCATGGTGTTTCCAAAGCTTTGGAGTCATTCGTTTCCAACCGGCTGTTGATGAAATTCAACAAAGGTTGCGTAACATCCCATCCGCCTGATCCATACAACACTCCCTCACCTGATTGCCCCCAATTCAGCACCATATCAATGTTGCTTTCAATGGCAAAGGCCCTCACCTCATCCGTCAATCTTCTGGTCACCTCTGCTTGCAAGTCCACCTCCATAGCCGCCAAAGCATTCGTTCCCGCTTGTTGCATTCCCACCAATTGAGACTCAATTTCTCCCAACCGCTGTTGGACCATCTGGATTTCCTCGGCTGTGGCTGCACCCGAATTCGCAAAAGCAATCAGCTCTTGCACCTCAGCTTGCAAGGAACTGCTGTCCAATTCAATCGCAGATTGGGCATCTTGAACCGCCTTGAACAATTTCTGCTCTTGCGAAGCGATGAATGCATAACCCGTCTGAATGGAATCACCGTGCACAAAAGCAATGACGGGCGTTTTACCTGACTGAAGTTCTGGAGAAAGAGCCTCCGTCGGATTTCTCACAACAATGTAGGTGAGACCAATGCACCAGAGGGCTAAAGCCACCAACAACGCTCCTACCAAACGATTCATTTGCTTGACCTATTTAGATTTTGATGCGCATCCCGCATATTCACGAAACGCAGCAGCGCCGATTCGGCAAGTGCCGCTCCCATGGCCTGAATCTCTTCTAAGCCACTCACTTCCTCATGACCAATCTTGAATACTTGTTCAAATCGATCCAGTTCAAAACGCAATTGGTATTTATCATTCCAACTCGATACGGTGATGCGCATCAGTGGATGAGGGATTTGAGCTAGTGTTCGCATGGTTGGGAAATGCGCTGCGAAGATAGAACTTAGGGGGCATGTCGAAACCGAGTGATCCCCGTGTTAATTTTTCTCGTTTTATGGTGCAATGCAACCATGCCGCTGTCAGAGAATTGGCGTGGGTAATCGGCAGCGAACCCCTGCTCTTCGCCACCTCAGAAGCTCAGCTTCTGTCACCTGATTTTTTTCAAAACGCATGGCAAGAACGGCTGGATTGGCTTCGCGAACTCGACCGTTCCCCCATGCAGTTAGCAGGCCTCCATGCTCACCTCGAATCGGGTTCCAATCGACTGGGAAAACGCTTTGAACGGTTGATTGGATTCTGGTTCGAACACCATCCGAACTGGACCATCCAACAATCGAATTGGGTCATTTCTGATACGGAGAGGACCCTGGGAGAGTTTGATTTGATTGCGAAGAATCACCAAACCGAAGAGCAATGGCACTTTGAATTGGCGTGTAAGTTTTATTTAAGCACACGACATTCCAACAAATGGTGCGATTGGAAAGGCACCAATGTGCAGGACGATTTAGAGAAAAAAATGAAGAAATTGGGACAGCAGCTCCAGTTGAGTGATCACCCCGCCGCTCAGGGATTGTTGTTGTCTCATGACATTCAAATTCATCGCCGGGCAACGTGGTTGAAGGGTTGGTTTTTTCATCACTTCCGTGACTTAAACCGTCCCATTCACCCCCTATTGGCGCACCGGCATTGCAACGTTGGCTGGTGGTGCACACAAAGTGAATGGAAACAGTGGATGAGCCCATCTTCCGGCGATTGGCTGGAATTATCCTCTTTAGAATGGCTGCAACCCGTCCATACCATCCAACATGCACCGGTCAAGTCAACCGAACTCATCGAACGATGGAACAACCGCGCTTTTGAACGCCATCAGATGCTCGCTCAAGTCATCCCAATGGACGGAAAGTTCAAAGAGGTTAGCCGAGGATTTGTCGTTCACGACGAATGGCCTGCCCTTTCCTGAAGCGATGAACTAATTTCACGGCGAATCGAACATGTCTACTCGGTTCAAGTTAAACTTCTTCAGACTCTTTACGTCTCCATCCTATGCAACTTGCTGCCACATGAAATTCCGGCTACCATTTCGCTTCTTTGCCACAATCGGGACGCTGCTCCTTGGGCAAATGGTCCTTTTTGCTCAACGGCCAGACGGTACTTCCGCTCCTTCGATTGGCGAAGTGCGAGGCCAAGTGACCGACGATTTGACCGATCAACGCATTCCGTATGCAGCCATATCGCTGCTGAGTCTGCGCGACAGCTCAATCGTCTCAGGTCAACTTGCTGATGAGTCCGGAAATTTTGATTTGCGCGCGATTCCGATCGGCCGGTACCAATTGCAAGTCAACTTCATGGGATTTGACACCTGGAGGTCTGATCCTTTTGCGCTCTCTCCCCGCTCTTCGACCCAAAAGAACATGGGCACCATCCGCTTGCAATCCAGGATCAACAACCTCGAGGCAGCAGTGGTCATGGAAGAGGCCAGCACGTTGGAGATGCTGATTGACCGTCGAGTTTTCAATGTTGGGAACGATCTATCTGCTGCCGGCGGAACAGCCAGTGAACTTCTGGTCAATGTGCCATCCGTAGCCGTTGACATCGACGGCAACATTTCATTGCGGGGATCTTCGAATGTTCAAATCCTCATTGATGGCCGGCCCTCCGGATTGACGGGTGCCTCTGAAAATGCCTTCTTAGAGCAAATTCCGGCCAGTGCCATCGATCGGGTAGAAGTGATTACCAATCCTTCCGCGAAATATGATCCAGATGGCATGGCAGGCATTCTGAACATCATACTGAAAAAGAACAAACTCAAAGGTTTCCATGGACAAGTGCAGGCAACTCCGGGAACCGGCGACAATTACAACGGTAGCATCTCCTTGAACTTCAAGAACGACCGCTACAGTTTATTTAGCAGCGCAAGTTGGAACCAGCGGGATCAGTTTAAGAGGGCTGAAACTTATCGGCGATTCCTTTCAGGCGATAGTACATCCGAATTGAATCAGATCACCGATGGCAATCGCTTGCGGCAAAGTCTTAGTGGGGAAATTGGAGGGGAGTGGAGTCCGTCTTCTTCAGAAGTCATCGCGCTGAGCATCAATTTCAGTGGAAATGACTCGGAAGAATTCGAGACCATCGACAACCGCGAAGAATGGGATACGAGCGAGCCGCTGTCTACACGACGAACGAATTCAGGCACTACATTCGGGAACGGTCAAGACGTTGATGCCAGCTACAGAAAGGAGTTGAACAACAACCCATCCCATTTCTTTCGCGCCTTGGTCCGACGATCACGCTCCACTTCGGATGATGAGAATTACATCGTCGAGTCCATTCTCGCTATGGACGGTTTGTCCATCTTGGACACCAATATCCAGCACACCTCGCGCGTGCGAACAGTGGCGCAAGTGGACTACGAGCAACCGCTGGCCCGTGAGGGGAAATGGGAATGGGGATTGAAATCGAATGTGAGCACCACGACGGATGACTATGTCTACCTGTCTCCTGACAGCTCAGTCTGGGAAAACGGCCTGTACGTCCCTATCAACCCTGTCAGAACCGGATACGCGTTTGAATACCGCGAAGAAGTGCATGCTGTGTATTCCACATACGGCCTGAAATTGGGGGTGTGGGGATTCCAAAGTGGAGTGCGCCTAGAACAGGTCTTTACCTCGGCGACAGTAACAGGCGCCTCTCCCTTTCAAAACAATTACTTCTCCATCTACCCTTCTTTGAATTTATCGAGGCAGAGAAGCGACGAAGTCAGCTGGATCGCGAGCTACAGTAGGCGAGTCAACCGACCACGAGGACGTCAAGTCTCCCCTTTTATCGATGATAGCAACAACCGAAACATTCGAACGGGGAATCCAGAACTCCGACCCGAATACACGCACTCAATGGAGTTTGGGCACCAATGGTCGAAAGGCCGACAATCCATCACCACATCCCTTTTTGTCAAGTACACCGAGGATGTCATTCGTCGTTTCTCCACCGTCGACGCAGAGGGAATTGCGACCTCGTCTTACTTAAATTTAGACTCAAGAAGAGATGAAGGTCTTGAAGTGATCGCGATGAAGCCACTCGGGCGGGGCGGCTCTGTTCGATTGACCGGCAGCGTTTATCACCTTGCCAACAATGTAGGGGAAGTAGAAAACGCCTCAGACAATGAAGGGTGGTCCTATTCTGCCAATCTTTTTGCCAACAAATCATTCGGTTCCGATGGCAAGTGGAAATGGCAAGTAAACGGAATGCATCGCGGACCTTCGGTTACGGCGCAAGGACAGTTCAATGGTTTCTCTTTTATGGATGCCTCGGTACAGCGAAAACTACTGGATGGCGACTTAACATTTACCTTGAAGGTGAGCGACGTCTTCAACACGCGGCAGTGGTCCTACAGTTCAGAGCTCCCCACGCTTTATCGCGAGAGCACGCACAAACGAGAATCACAAAATCTATTTTTCACAGCTTCTTGGAACTTGGGGAAACTCGATACCAGCAAGGGGCGCCCAGGCCGAGACTCAAACCGTGGCCAACCCTCAGGAGGGATGGATGAAGGTGATTTCTAAGTGCCGATTGAGTGGGTATGTCTTCTCTTTCCAGGGCCGCTTGAGCTCACGATGAACGGGCTTGTACCCCGTTGTAAAGGCATGAACGATGGCATGTGCTAGAGGGTTCCTGAATTTCACATCACATTGCAACCGTCTGGGCAAAGCTCCAATAGAGGATTTGACATCCAATGCGGTACGCCCCATGCGCACCTCTTTAGAACCTGCGGCGATCCCCAATTCTACGAATTCAAGCAACATGCGCTGGTAAATGGCATGTGACTTCGTTAACTCTGGCTTGAAACCAACAAAGAAAGCCTCTGTGGCTTCTGGGGTGGTGTAGGCACATTGAAAACCAACCTGCTCTCCACCCAAAGAGTACACTGTGACAACGAAGGCTTCTCCCCAGATTTTTTTTGAGGCCACCAACTCATCCAAATGCAGCGATCCCAATCGAAAACCTGAACGTTCAAAAACCAAACGATAGAGCTCGATCAATGATGAGCCATCCGCTTCAAGTTGTTCCAAGGACCAGCGTTTTAACTGGAAATCTTGGGACAATGTTTGGATGTGTTTGAATTTGGTGCGTGATTTTTTCACAAGCGAAGGCAGGCAATCTTCGAGACACCCCCATTGAGGATCAAGATGCACCACCATTTCCGGATCGAACTCCATGGGAGTCCAGCCCCTAAACAGTGGCGATTTTGAACTTTCCGCTGCGATGACCTGATCCTTGACCATGACAACACGTGGAATCGCATTCCCCCAATTGCTCGGCGAACAAAACATGGTCTTCTCTAGACATAACTTCTGCTGCTTCTTGCTAACGCCCAATGCAAAACGAAAAGCATGATCACCGCTTCCCAGGGTTGTACCAATGACTCTCACAGAAAATTGCCAGCGACCTGACTTCCCATGAAGTAAGCGACTAACCGTGTCGAAAACCCAAGATTTACTCTCGATGTGCCCTGCCAAATTCACGCTCTCTGCTTCGGCATCTTCCACCACGGCCAAACCCTTTAAAACACCTTCTTTGCGCCAAATTAACGCAGCGACATTTCTCGTTTTCACCTTTAACAAGGACCGCATCATGCGAGAATCTAGGAAAATGGACGGACGAGTGGACGCCGCAATCAATTGATCCCACGCATCCCAAGGCACAGCATCCAATGCTAACTCATTCCAATACCAAGAGGCCGTCCATCCGGATCCTACAGCTTGATCGAAAGATGAAATCAATGCGTCATCGTATCCGTTGAAACTTTCCTTCCCCGCCAAAACCCAAACCCTACAAACAAAAGCAAAAGTCCATTCCAGAGCGCACTCCATCCCGCTGTACTCGACTTTTCATAGTACCAACGCACATTGTGAGTACCGGCCGGAACACGCAGGCCACGCAACACATAATTCACGCGAATCGGCTCTGTTAACTCTCCATCGATTTCCGCCTTCCAACCGGCTGGATACCATATTTCTGAAAAGACGACGAGCCCATCACGATCTAAGTTGACCTCGTAATCAAGAAGATCCGGCTCATACGAGCTCAATTCGACCACCCCTCGGGCACCAGACACCAACCCCTCCATCAACGGTTCGAATTCACTATGAATTATGACATCTTTTGGATCTCGCATAGCAGCCACTGCCTCCAATTCTTCATCTGGCGATTTGGCAAACCCCCAATCGTCGGCTACCCAAGCCACTCCATTTGGATCAGGCAAAACCATTGGAGCAGAATTGTCATCGATCAGAATATACTTGGTGTTCAACATCCTGAGCGTCACCAGCTCCCTCAATCCATCCGTGACCTGCCCTCCCTTGTTCAAGACATCAGCAAAACGATACAACTCTTGGGCCAAGACACGTTCATAATAATCCGAATAACGTCTGAGTTTCGCTCCATGATAGCCACCAACACTCTGAAAAAAGTAAGACGTCTTGGCCTCATTGAATGGAGAGCCCCATTGAAGCACCCGGTAATGATCTAAAAACCGCAACGCACCAAATTCCGCAATCACGGATAAGCGTTCTTTATCCATTCGATTCAATCGGACTTCACCCAAACCAGCCTCATAATCCCTCAGCAATTGCTCAGCATCCTCCTTCATTTCAGGATGTCGTGGACGTTCCAGCTCCAATACCGCCATCATCGCCGGTGTTGGCGAAAACGGGAACTTTGCATCCACTTTTTTGACCCAGTTTATGAACTGTCCCCCTTGAGTCTTTGCCTCATTTGAATAACGGCGATCGACCGTCCACTGATCCCCAAAACTCAAAACAGCAAGTGCTACTAAAGCCCATGAAGTTCTCAGCCATCCTTTCAGCCAAGCCGCGACCAACAATCCAGAGACGAACCACAATGCCAATGTTCTCAGAATGTCAGCCCGGAATATCTCAACACGCAAATCAATTGCCTGACTCAATCCCAATTGCTCTACAGCCACATCAGGTCGTATGAACGATTGGAAATCAAAGAATGACTCGGGGAAAGCGAAAAAGCACCCAAACAACCCCATGAGCCCCAAAAAACCACCAGCCCAGCGTCGAATCGATTTGACGCGATCTTCTGCCGATGAATGAACGAGTGCGATCAACTCCTTCAATCCCAATGCCACTCCAATGATAACGGAAACCTGCACCAACACAAGCATCATTTTCGTGTCACGGAATTTGCTGTAGAATGGGACGTACTCGAGAAAGAAGCCCATCAAGGCTGAAGGTGCACGTCTAGATAAAAACACCGCTAAAACAGCAACCAACAGAAGTGGCCATTTCAATCGGTCCCGACCAGCGAACAGGAAAAGCACAAAAAACAAGCAGGCCACAGCGCCGAAATAAAAAGGGGCCGCAGAAAACGCCTGTTCTCCCCAATACAACGGATTGTTTCCTCCTTTAAAGTCAGGGCACATCATGGCCCACCACTCCCCTGACGCCATGCTGTATTCTAACACATAGTCTGTTTCCAACCCTCCTTCTACCACCTCGCTGTCAACCTGCAAAACCTGATCGCCTCGCGTCGTGTATTTCGAATATTCCTTCGTTTCAAGCAAACCATTCGCACTCGGTAAGACCCCCACTATTCCAGCCACCGAAAGCCAGGCGATCGTTTTGAAAATTCGATTCCAATCTCTGGACTCTCGAACCAAACCAACAACCTCTGTCAGGCCCACAGCGACCATCAAAAACAACAAATAGTAAACCATTTGAGGATGTCCTGCTGAAACGACCAACGTTGTGAAAATCGCAGCCAATGCGGCACCTTGCCAAAGGTTCCGACGAAAAGCCCACAGTACACCCGCCATAACACCGGGCAAAAACGCTATGGTGCGCACCTTCGAATTGTGGCCTGCGCCTAAATACATGATGTTGATGGTCGATAAGCCAAAAGCCACCGCGCAAATAAGTGAAACCATTGGGGTCGCCCCCAATGCAATGGCAAGCAGATAGGCCGCAAGCATGGCTATAAAAAGGGACGCACTGGGCGATGCATTAAAGACTCTACCAACCAAAACATTCAATCTTCGCGAAAGGGACAATCTGTCCGGCGCCTTGGAAATCTGATCTGTGGGCATTCCAGCAAACATGGCCCCGGTCCAACCACACCTCTTTTCTGTCAATCCTCTAAAATCATTTATTTCTTTCGACATCCCCTTGTGCTGCTCGATATCCCCTTGCCTCAAATCAAATCCATCAAATGATTTGGCATAAAACCCACTAGCAACAGTTGCCAGAAGCAACAGGGCGCCTAAGTGAGGGCCCATTCTTTTCAGCAACGAACGAAAAAACATCGAATTCATGAACGTAGGGTTGATGTATGGAGCAAATTACAAATCAAACGACGAGGTGTCCTATTCATCATCCTTCAACTCCTCAAAATCCACATAATCTCCAAGTTTTTGATCTTTGGGAGCACGTTGTTTATTTGGGCTCGAAGTTGGAGAACCTTTATTCTCCTTGCCCGTTGAGCGATTTGACCACCTGCGGGCAAACCGGTCCAACCAGCGAAAGACGAACCAAACAAGAAGGATGGTCCCAATTGTACGAATCAATCCTGGAATCATGCTTACTTGCTCAAGTATAGGTTGCGTTCACTGTAGACCTTGCGGAAGAACGGATCTTTCAAGTTCGGAATGAAACGAATCCCCTCACCCGTTGACTTCATTTCTGGGCCCAACTCCTTGTTCACCTCCGGGAACTTCTCATACGAGAACACCGGGATTTTGACCGCGTAACCTTCCAATTTTGGTTGATGCGGCAAGTCCTTCAACTTGGCCGCCTTCAACATCACCTTGGTTGCGTGATTCACATAAGGTTCTCCGTAGGCTTTCGCGATGAATGGAACCGTGCGAGACGCCCTTGGATTCGCCTCAATGATGAACACCTCATCGTCCTTGACCGCGAATTGAATGTTGATCAAACCAACCGTTTCAAGGGCCAAAGCTATCCGCTGGGTATACTCTTCAATCTGCGTAATGATCAAGTCCCCTAAATTGTATGGAGGAAGGACGGCATAGCTATCACCTGAGTGAATTCCGGCCGGCTCAATGTGTTGCATGATACCGACAATGCGGACCTCATCCCCATCGCAGATCGCATCAGCCTCGCACTCAATGGCTCCATCAAGGTAATGATCCAATAGAACTTTGTTGTCCGGCATGTCCCGGAAAATCTCAATCACATGCCGTTCTAACTCCTCTTCATTGATGACAATTTTCATCCGCTGTCCACCTAGGACATAACTCGGACGGACCAAAAGAGGGAACCCAAGCGTCTTGCTCAATTCACTGGCTTGTTCGGTGGTTTCCACCACACCAAACTCAGGATAGGGCACGCCTAGATCGCGAAGCAAAGAGGAGAATGAACCCCGATCCTCCGCTAAATCCAGAGCGCGGTAACTCGTCCCGAGGATTGGAATCCCGAAGCGTTCCAACTTCTCTGCCAATTTCAATGCGGTCTGCCCGCCCAATTGAACAATGACACCTTCCGGCTTCTCATGCAAGATGATGTCGTAGATGTGCTCCCAAAAAACAGGTTCGAAATACAGCTTGTCCGCCGTATCAAAATCCGTTGAAACCGTCTCCGGATTGCAATTGATCATGATGGTTTCGTAACCGCATTCTTTCGCAGCCAACACGCCGTGAACGCAGCAATAATCAAATTCAATCCCCTGCCCAATGCGGTTCGGACCACTTCCTAGCACCACGATTTTCTTTCGGTCGCTGCTAATACTCTCATTCTCGTCTTCAAACGTGGAATAATAGTATGGCGTTTTCGCCGGGAATTCAGCGGCGCAGGTATCCACCAATTTATAGGTACGCTTGATCCCACGCTCCATTCTGAGCTCATGGACCTCTGATTCAAGACAGTCAAACAAATGAGCAATTTGACGATCGGCGTAGCCCTTTTGCTTGGCCTCCCGAAGTAAAACAGTCGGAATCGTCTTCAAATTGAACGCACCCAAAACATCCTCCAAATGCACCAGTTCCTCGATCTGCCGCAAGAACCAAGGGTCAATCCGCGTAATCTCATGGATTTTCCGAATCGAAATCCCCAGTTTCATGGCATCATACAAGTGAAACAAGCGATTCCAGCTAGCATGCTTTAGGCTGCGCAAAATGGCATCCTGATCCCGCAATTCCTTTCCATCACACCCCAATCCATTGCGCCCAATTTCAAGGGACTGCGCCGCTTTCTGCAACGCCTCTTGGAAGGAGCGACCAATGGCCATGACCTCGCCGACCGACTTCATCTGCAGTCCCAGCTCCCTATTGGCCCCCTTGAATTTATCGAAATTCCAGCGCGGGACCTTCACCACGACATAATCGAGCGTTGGCTCGAACATCGCATTGGTCGTTCCCGTAATCGGGTTGGCCAATTCATCCAAGTGGTAACCAATGGCCAATTTCGCTGCAATCTTGGCAATCGGATACCCTGTAGCCTTGGAAGCCAAAGCCGAAGAGCGGCTTACACGCGGATTGATTTCAATGGCGATAATGTCTTCTTTATCATCTGCAGACACGGCAAATTGCACATTGCAACCTCCGGCAAAATCACCGATAGAACGCATCATATGAATCGCCATATCCCGCATCCGCTGGAAGGTCGTATCGCTCAAGGTCATCGCCGGAGCGACGGTAATGCTATCTCCAGTGTGAATTCCCATTGGATCGAAGTTTTCGATCGAACAGATGATGGTCACATTGTCATTGGAATCCCGAAGGAGCTCCAGCTCGTACTCCTTCCACCCCATGACCGCCTTATCGATCATGACCTCATGAATAGGGCTCAAATGCAGGCCTCGTGTCAATGCCGCATCAAACTCATCCGGATTGTAAATGATGCTTGCTCCACTCCCTCCTAGTGTATAGGATGGACGGATGCACAAGGGGAAACCGAATTTCTGCGCAGCTTCTTTGCCTTCCAAAAAACTCTTGGCCGTGGCCTGAGGTGCCATGGGAATGCCCAATTCCTCCATCAGCAATCGGAATCGTTCGCGGTTTTCTGTGATCTCAATCGCGGCAATGTCCACCCCTATCATTTGCACACCATATTCTTCCCACAACCCCATCTCATCGCATTGAATACAAAGATTGAGGGCTGTTTGTCCGCCCATCGTCGGCAACACAGAATCAATCGAGTGCTTCTTTAGAATCTTCTCAATGGAAGCTGGCTCGAGCGGCTCGAGGTAAACGTGATCGGCTACCACTGGATCTGTCATGATCGTCGCTGGATTGGAATTGATCAGAATCACTTCAATCCCTTCGTCGCGAAGTGACCGTGAAGCCTGCGACCCCGCGTAATCAAACTCACACGCTTGTCCTATGACAATCGGTCCACTGCCTATGAGCAGAACCGATTTGATACTTTTGTCTTTGGGCATTTTTTTTTTATCCGACCACCACCTGCTCAAAAAAGCGCAGCAGCAGCCGGGACAAAACGGAAATTCCGTGCGCAAAATTAGGGCGTTAAATCGAACTTCAAAAGGCAGGGAAAGGTCAATTTCAACGAGCTATTCACAATGCGAGTCATTCATTCAAAACAGACGAACTTTCGACCATGGAATTCGCAGCAGGAAATGAGCGTTCTGATCGAAAAACATGGAGCAATCTGGGGTGGACATTGGAATACGCTGTTGACTTGATCACCAATTCAGAAAGCGGTGAATCGCATGGGCTAGTTCCTAACACAATGCGGCCTGTATTCGCGCTGCATGGATTCGCCAGGCCTCTCGAGGATTTTATTCCGGTGACTCAGGTTTGGCCTGAAAACAGCGCCTTCATTTCTGTGCATTTACCACACCATGGGAGAAGCAAACCGGATGGCCCTTCGGTGAATTCAGAAACAGCCATTCAACCGAAAGACTTGCTTCAACTATTGGTTGAAATCGCTAGAAAAGAAGGCTTCAGAACAGACAGCCTGGACCTTTTGGGATATAGCATTGGCGGACGCATTGCCCTCTCTTTGATCACGCTCGATCCCAAAAGATGGAATCGCGTAGCGCTTCTCGCACCGGATGGACTTAAACAATCTCCATTCTATGGGGTGACGGTGCATACACGTCTAGGGAAAACAATTTGGTTTGCCATTGATCGAAATAGCGAATACGTTTTGAGATGGAGTCAACGGCTCGTTGAATGGAAGTTGATGCCATCTCACCTGCATTCCTTCATCGCATTTCACCTGTCTTCCCATGAAATGCGCATGATGGTTTGGAACGGTTGGCGAGCCCATCGAAAATGCTGGCCTTCTCACCGCGCCATCGCCGACGCATTCCGATCCACCGATGGATCGATTGATCTTTTCTTTGGAAGCCACGATCGGATTATTCCCGTTCAAAACGGGCGTCGACTGCAAAAAATGACCCGATCGCTTCCACACATCTGTTTTCATTCGATTCCATCTGGGCATGGGATGCTGCGAAAAGAGTCCATTCAAATGATCATTCAACGTATCTTTAAGACATGACGTGGCTCGAACAATTGCAATCTGACTCTCAAAACGGTGCAAAGCGCTTGGCCGCGTTGCTCGATCCGGATGACCTTCCTACCGGTCGAGCTTGGCACGCGTTAATTGACCGCATCGAGGCGTCCCCTGTTACCGACATTTTTATCGGTGGTAGTTTGCTCATTCGCAACAACGTGAGTGATATGATGCTATCCATTCGAGAACGCTTTTCGGGGAGCATCACCATTTTCCCAGGATCACCAGACCAAGTGGTGCCCGGTGCCGATGCCGTTTTGTTTCTGTCCGTCATCTCGGGACGAAATCCGGATTTACTCATTGGACGACATGTCGAATCTGCCATGCGCATTCGCCGCATGCGGATCGAAACGGTTGCAACCGGTTACCTCCTCATTGGTGATGGCCCCTTGACAACGGCAGCCTATATGAGTCAGTCCATGCCCATTCCATCTGGAAAACCGGAGATTGCAGCGGCAACAGCAGTAGCGGGGGAAATGCTCGGCCTGCAAGCCTTGTTTTTGGATGCCGGAAGTGGTGCCAACCAACCCGTTCCATTGCGTTCCATTGCCGCCGTCCGAAGCCACACTCAGACTCCATTGATCATCGGGGGAGGTCTCAATGATGCGCCGAGCATCGAAGCCGCTTGGCAAGCAGGAGCCGACCTTGTGGTAATTGGATCTGCCATCGAAAACCGACCTGAAGACCTCAGCTGGCTGCCCAACCCGCTCGCCCACCAGTACAAAGGCGCAACGGATTCTTGGAGATGACTTCGACCGTCTCTTTTTAAAAGGAGACTTCTATTGAAAACATCCCATTTCGCCCTGCCTGAGGGTACACATAGTTCTCCGTCGTCACAGCATCGACTCCGCCATACAAGTAACTGTAGGTCCATCCGTTTGCACTGTAAGTCCTATTCAGCGCATTGCGCAAGAACACGTTCAAGGTAAGTTGTGTGCCCGTGGGACGCTCCCAAGACCACTGAAGACGCAGGTCATTCACAGCATACGCCTCGAGCGATCGACTGTCGTTGGAGGTATTGTCCAAATATTGCTTCCCCACATAACGTGCCGCCCATTCCAATGTCGCACGGGTGCGACCCGCTGACGTAGAACGGTCCCAAAAGCGATACGCAGCAACACTCGAGGCCGTCAAATTCGGTGAATATCCGATGTCGGTCATTCCATGGTCTATTGCCACCACCGGTGCAAATCCCTCAGCGTAATCATACAGCGTCTCTGTGAATGACCCGATGCGATTGATAGAACCAGTGGCCGTCCCTTGCCATGAAACGCCCTCTTTCGGATGCCAAGCGGACATCCATTCCAATCCAGCACGATGACTTCGGTCGACATTTTGCTGAATCGGACTCCCTGTATCGTTCAACGCTCCGGTCAACACCAATTGATTTCGGTAATCCATATAGAATGCAACCGCTTGCAATGACCAGCTCGTACCATCGTGCTCCCAACCCAATTCCCAATCGGTCATAGACTCCGGTAGAGGCTGCGACCCGCCGACTCGATCGACATAATCTGTCCGGACAGGCTCTCTATTTCCACGAGCGATTGAACCAAAAAAGCGATTCGAAGGCGACATCAACCAGTCAATGCCAGCCTTGGGATTCAGAAAAAACAGTCGGTCCTCTACGGCGAGATCAGTGAGGTCATTGGCTGTTCCGATGACGGAATAGCGAACCTGACGGACTTGCAGTTCAACTTGAGAACGCACGCGACCATCGGCCCAATCAGAGACAAATCCAGCAAATCCATAACGATCTGTTTTCTTCCCGACATTGTCATAATAGCGGGAGCCTATGGAGTTATTGCCCGCATACTGCATCCAAATGGGGACGCCAAAATGCGCGCCTACATATTCAAATGCACCTCCACCCCATTGCATGGATAAACGCTCCCACGATCGCTGGGCATTCAAAACCACTCCTTTGAAATCATTGTCCAGCCAACGACGCCGAATGACATCGCCTGATTCGATGGCTGAGTCACCAAGGATCAAGTCCGTCACACCATATAAGGCCAAATCGGAACCGGGTTTGAATTGCTCATAATAGCCTGAACCGGCTGTATAATGAGCCGTAAAGCCCAAGTCCCACGCACCCAGCTCTTGATCCAGATGAAGCTGATGGTGGTCTTGACGGTAGTCATCGACCTCATCTTCGTATCGATAGTAGTTGTGCCGCTCTCTTCGATCGATCAAGTCCTGAATTCGCTCGAGGTCGGTTCCATAGCCGTATTCAGAGCTTGAATTGGCCCATTCTAAAATTTCATTTTCCGTTCCGTCGATGGCAATTTGGGGAACGCCATACCATGCCTGGTAAGTGCGCTCGTGCCCGAGCATCGCTGTGTAGGTCAGATGGCCTGAATCCCAGAGGTAGCCTAACCCCAATTGCATGCTCGACAAATCACTGGAAGCGCGATCTACAAACCCGTTTGACACCACACGCGAAGCGCGCCCTTCGATGTAGAATCCATCCCCAACACGGCCACTGGACCATTTCACCATGGATCTTGCACTGCCAAAAGAGCCAGCGCCAAGGACCATTTTTCCCTGAGGTTTTCGATCGAATGACAGCGTATTCAGCGCGATACTCGCACCGAATGCCCCGGGACCATTGGACGAGCTACCCACCCCTCGTTGCACTTGAAGACCATCAATACTGCTCGATAAATCGGGTAAATCCACCCAATAAACCTGGTGAGATTCGGCATCATTGAGCGGAATGCCATTGATGGTCACGTTGATGTGCGACTGGTCCGAACCGCGAATGCGCAGGGAGGTGTAACCGATGCCCGCTCCCGCGTCCGAAGTCACGACCAAAGATGGAGTGTAACGCAACAAAAACGGCAGATCCAATGACCCGTCTCGCTGCTCCAACATTTCGGGGGTAATCTGCTGAGTCGCGAACGGTGCGCGATTGGGAAATTGGGTTGCCGTCACAGAAGCAGGCAAGAGCTGGACCGTCTTCAAAACACTGTCCAGTTGAAATTCTGCCGCTGAAGGCCCTTGGGCATTCAACGGGGAAAAAGCACTTAAGGCTCCAAGAAAAAAGAAAGCGTAACGCATCATTATGGTATTGAATGACGCAGGAATATCCATTCATTGAAGGCATCCATGATTGTCTCCCCTACCGGTATTATCCAGTCAGGTTCAAAGGGTATAATCTCAGCTCTCTAAAAAGAAGCACCCCTGCATCGCTGCAAATATATGCAAGTCAATCGATAACTTGCAGGCATGGAACCAAAGCAGATTGAAGCTTTATTGAACACCGCCATTGACGCGGCCATTCAGGCTTCTCACGTGCTGTTGGACCATCTTGGAAAAAAGAATGACGCGCTAGTCATTCGCGCCAAACGTGACGGAAGCCCGGTATCAGCGGCTGATCTAGCTTCACATCAAATCATTGAGACCCTGTTGGCTCACACGGGGATTCCGCGAATTTGTGAAGAAGGCCATTTACCTCCATTTGCAGAACGACAACATTGGCCGCTTTTTTGGTTAATCGATCCTTTGGATGGGACCGACTCCTATCTGCGGAATCGGTCTGGATTTGCCGTCAACATTGCACTGTGTGACACCAACGGCCCTTTCCTCGGCTTGGTCGCCGATCCGCTGGCCAATGTCATGTACTACGGTGCTAAAGGGATGGGTGCATTTCAACGCACGCTCGACAGGGATGTCAACGCGACACCTGTCATCCCCAAACCACTGACCAAGCCGTATTTGTTGGTAACGAGTTGGAATGAGCCTCTTGCATTGTCCGAGTTGCTCCCTTCGCACTTAACGGCAACCGATTTTCGCAGTGAACCCGTGAGCGGCGCATTGAAATTTTGCCAAGTCGCTTTGGGCGAGGCTGACGTGCATGCGCGTTCAGGCCCTTATATGGAGTGGGATTGTGCCGCTGGTGATGCCATTTTGCGGAGCATGGGACTGATTGTCCGCGGCCGCCATTCCAATGAACCCCTGGAATACAACACCATGAACTTACGCGTGGAGGGTTTGTGGGTCAGCAGGATTCCTTCAAACGCGTTGCATCAACGATAGGAGTTGGACTCAAACGTCTCGTACAACTCAATGTAATTGAGGTAACGTTCTTCTGCTATTTCACCGTCTTCCACCGCCTGCTTCACCGCACACTGAGGCTCATTGCGATGCAGGCAATTGTGAAATTTACAGCCCTCTAGCTTAGCGAATATTTCAGGGAAATAGTGATGCAAGTGGTCGCGCTCCAAGTGCACGAGTCCAAAGCCTTTGATTCCCGGAGTGTCGATGATAAAACCACCGGTTGACAAGGGAAACATCTCAGCAAAAGTGGTCGTATGCTTGCCTTTTTGATGCGCATCGGACACTTCACCGGTGCGTAAATCCACTCCGGGAAGTAGCGCGTTGATGAGCGTGCTCTTCCCTACACCACTGTGTCCCGACAGAAGATTCACCCCCGCCGCTGCCAGTTCACGTGTCAATTCATCCAAGCCTTCTCCGGTGGTCGCTGAGGTGCGCAGCGTAGGGATTCCTGCGGTATGGTAAACACCTTCGAGATACTCCAATTGATCCCGTTCTGCCGAATTTTCAGGACAGACATCCACCTTATTGAACACGATAGTAACCGGCACTTGATAGGCTTGAGCCGTCACCAAAAACCGATCCATAAACCCTGTACTCGTCGCTGGCTGTGCCACTGTAGCGATGAGAAATGCCCTGTCCAGATTGGCCGCGACCACGTGCGTTTCCTTGGACAGGTTTACGGATTTGCGCACCATGCTGTTCCGACGCTCCAAGCGTTCGGTGATCAAGCCTGTCTTTTCTCCATCCTGTTTTTGGAGCAACACATAATCACCAACAGCGATGGGGTTTGTCGCGCGTTCACCCCGAGTCTTCAGTTTTCCTTGAATCCTACAAGACATGACCGTTCCACTGGATCGTTCCATCACCTCATACCAAGAACCCGTTGACCGAAGCACCAAGCCTGTTGGACCTATGTGATCCGCCCAATGCGAATGATTCTTTGAAGACAACTCCTTCAAACCGTTTTGGCTTTGAAAACCGCTTCAAGCCCGCCCTCCTGTGCGGAAAGAACTGCGGTGGACTCATCCGCAACCAACATTCCTTTTCGAATCATTACGACACGATCGCACATCGCCTCGACTTCTTGCATAATGTGCGTAGATAAAATCACCGTTCGCTTTTGACCGATGGTCCGAATCAGATTGCGGATGTCGTCGAGTTGCAGAGGGTCAAGACCCGAAGTGGGTTCATCAAGAATCAAGACTTCCGGATTGTGAATCATGGCTTGCCCCAGACCTACACGCTGTCTGTAGCCTTTCGACAATTGGCCAATCAACTTGTGACACTCGGGGGTTAAACCCACCTCTGCCAAAACTTCCTCAGCGCGTGCTTTGGCCGATTTAATGCCGTGCGTGCCCGCTACATATTCCAAATACTCTCGAACGTACATGTCCAAATGAAGCGGATTGTGCTCCGGCAGATACCCCACGCACCGCTTCGCTTCAATGGGGCTCTCTCCCATGTCATGACCACAGACCAATACTTTCCCCGATGTCGGAGGAAGATAGCCGGTGATCAATCGCATCAGAGTGGACTTGCCCGCTCCATTGGGGCCCAGCAAACCCAAAACTTGACCCGCTGGAATTTCCAAGTCCACAGAGGACAGCGCAGCTTGGCTTCCAAAATGCTTGGAAACGTGTTGTATTGAAATCGACATCGCCCGCAATTTACGACCCTTTGCAATTCGCTTTGGCAGCAGTTTAGACCACAAAAAAAGGCCACCCCAATCGGGTGGCCTTTTCAAAATTCACATCATTCGCATTACATCATGCCGCCCATGCCGCCGCCCATGCCGCCGGCACCATGCATCGCAGCTCCTTCTTCCTCACTTTCATAGATGACACACTCGGTGATCAAAACCATTCCTGAAATGGACACCGCATTTTCCAATGCGACTCGTGTCACTTTCGTTGGGTCAATGACACCGGCCTCGAATAGGTTTTCATACACTTCTGTGCGCGCGTTGTAGCCGAAATCGCCTTCTCCATTGCGGACAGCATTCGCTACCACAGCGCCTTCACCACCAGCATTGGCGACAATTTGACGTAAGGGCTCTTCAACTGCACGCAGTACGATCTGAATCCCTGTCGTTTCGTCCGCATTGATTCCTTCCAGCTTGGCGATGTTCGCCGCTGCGCGGATGTAAGCGGTTCCACCACCAGGAACAATTCCTTCTTCGACCGCTGCACGTGTCGCATGAAGCGCATCATCCACCCGATCTTTTTTCTCCTTCATCTCCACTTCGGTCGCAGCACCAACGTACAGAACCGCTACGCCTCCAGCCAATTTCGCAAGACGCTCCTGAAGCTTTTCCTTGTCGTAATCGGATGTTGTTGTTTCGATTTGCGCTTTGATTTGGTTCACCCGTGCTGCGATTTCTTCTTTCAAACCCGCACCATTGACAATGGTTGTATTGTCTTTGTCCACGGTGATTTTCTCCGCAGTCCCCAAGTCAGCCAACGTCACATTTTCAAGCTTCAAGCCGGTCTCCTCTGAAATGACTTGACCACCGGTCAAGACCGCAAGGTCCTGCAACATCGCCTTTCGGCGATCGCCGAAACCAGGAGCCTTCACCGCCGCCACTTTCAGCGCTCCTCGAATCTTATTGACTACCAACGTCGCCAACGCCTCTCCATCGAGGTCCTCCGCAATGATGAGTAGCGGTCGACCGCTTTGGGCTGTCTGCTCCAGGGTAGGAAGCAAATCCTTCATCGTTGAGATCTTCTTGTCGTAAATGAGGATGTATGGATTCTCCAGTTCCACTTCCATTTTCTCACTGTTGGTGACAAAATAGGGGGATAGATAACCTCGGTCGAACTGCATGCCCTCAACCGTCTTGACTTCTGTCTCGGTTCCTTTGGCTTCTTCGACCGTAATGACGCCTTCGTTACCGACGACCTGCATCGCCTGTGCGATCAGCTTCCCGACGGTTTCGTCGTTGTTGGCCGAAATGGTCGCTACCTGCTCAATCTTGGAACTGTCGCTCCCCACTTCACGGGAGATTTTCTTCAGCTCCTCGATAATGGCTTTACTTGCTTTGTCCATTCCCCGCTTGAGGTCCATTGGATTGGCACCGGCTGCGACATTGCGCAGGCCTTCACCGATCAATGACTGCGCCAAAACAGTGGCTGTGGTCGTTCCGTCACCCGCGATATCCGCTGTTTTGGAGGCCACTTCTTTGACCATCTGGGCGCCCATGTTTTCCAAGGGGTCCTTCAGCTCTATTTCCCGCGCTACCGAAACGCCATCTTTGGTCACCGAGGGTGCTCCAAACTTTTTCTCAATGACCACATTGCGGCCTTTCGGTCCGAGTGTGACCTTCACTGCATTGGCCAATTTGTCTACTCCAGCTTTCAAGCCGTTCCGAGCATCCGTGTTGAATTCGATTTCTTTTGCCATGTCTCAAATGATTGTAATTCGATGGAAAATATTGCTGTTAAACGATTGCCAAGATGTCACTCTCGCGCATCATCATGTAGTCCTTGCCTTCAAGCTGCAACTCAGTTCCCGAGTATTTGCCATAAAGCACGGTGTCACCAACTTTCACAGTAACAGGTTCGTCGGGCTTACCCGGTCCCGCTGCAACAACAATCCCACGTTGTGGTTTTTCTTTCGCTGTGTCTGGAATGATGATTCCACTAGCTGTTTTCTCTTCCGCCGCTGCAGGCTCTACAAGAACCCGATCTGCGAGAGGCTTGATGTTCACTGACATGAATTTAGATTTTAAGTTGTTTTCATGCGTGCATCGATTTTCATGCCAAAGGATGAAGCTCGAACGGCATCTGACGCGGTGTCAGCCTTGAGCCCATCTTGGCAGAAATTCAAACGATTACAAAAAAAAAGACGTGACACCTCTGACAAGGTGACACGTCAATTTTGCAATGACAAGGTAGATTTCTACGAATTACTCGCTAATCGGCGCTGCTGGGATAGAACTTGCCGGAATCATGCTCTCATCGATTCCAACATCTTCGTTCATATTCCCGAAGAAAATACCCGCTGTAATGCACAACACAAATAAAGCTCCCGTGAGGTACCATGTTGCTTTCACAAGGAAATCAGTGGTCTTTTGAACCCCTCCGAATTGACTAGCACCCTGAAAACCAGTTGCAAGGCCTCCTCCTTTTGGATTTTGAACCAAAATAACCGCTCCTAAGAGGAAGCAAACTACCAAAATGACTGCCATCAAAAAATATCCCATGTTTCCTTAATTTTTCTTCGTTCAAATCAAGCTGCCCCTCCTTTATTCAGCTTTTTCAATTGGGATGCAAAATAAGTGCTTTTTGCCGGATTTTTCAATGCTAAAATCTTATAAGCTTTTCGTGCCTTGCCAATTTGTCCCTGCTTCGCATACAAACGCGCCATGGTTTCAGTGACTAGCGTGGGGTCTTCCAACACACTGGCTTGCGCCAAATCATGAACATCGGAGGCGGATTCACGCATTGGCCCAATCCGTGGACTAGACGCGATGAAGCGATCAATCAACTGTGACGCATCGGCTGTCCTCTCTTCTGATTGCCCCCCCATTGGAGTCGTGACCTGTCCGTAGTTCAAGGTTTCCGCACGCGATGAAAGCCACTTAGAGAAGGGACTTGACGCCGCATTTCTCAATCTCTCTTCATCCTGTCCGCTTAACTCCACTGGTACCACTGGAACATTGCCCGTGTTCCAAGAAGTTACATCCGACTCAATTGAACGCCCGATCGCTTCAATCAACGCCTCGCGTTCCATGGGATCTTCCGCGTCTAGGCTACTCTTCTGAATGAGCGCGCCCATCTCTTCTGATGGCCTTTGACCCTGTTCCATCATAGAAGACTCTGAATCCAGCGCAGATGCGTCTAGTTGCGCATCAATTCGACGTGCTTCTTCCACCAATTCAGTCCGTAGAATTAAATCAAACAAAGGTTGCCGGAACGAAGACCCCGCCGCTGCTCGCAGAAGATCGCCTTGCTGTTGCATATGACCTCCCACAGCGCTTGAACGTGCTAAAAGCATGGAAAATGCCCCCGCATACGGGTATTTCTCCACCCATTCAATTAAACCCTCACGGTCCGACATTTGCGTCTTCCCTGGCTCATCAATAAGTTCATGAAGGCGTTGAATGTGCATGGCAAATGATCCCTATCGAGGTTGAATTTAAGCCCGGTGGCTTTACCAATTACCAAGCGTTGCATTGAACACATCTTGGGTCAATTGTTCTCCTATTGTCTCCACCAGTTGATCTTCGATACTAAACAAATCTTGATCACTACGATAGTCGGCAAATCGGCTGAATTTCCGCTCAAAACTCAGTGACGGGTCTAGGCTATTCTCATACCGCATGAGAATTCCAATGGTGAGCCGGTTGGACGCTGCCACCTCATCCCCCTGCACATTGACTGGCGTTACAGACCACTGAACAATGTCCGCCTCGAATCGCAATTCCCCATTGGAGGACTGAAGTTTGAGAGTCGATTGCCTTTGAATTCGATCACGCATCAACTCAGTGAGCAGCAACGCACTCGAGGCAGAGGCCAAGGGGTTGACTGGATTGAAACCCATTACAGCAAATGTCTTGGCTCCTGATGTTTGCGCACCATAAGGCGAATAAACACCACAACCAACCGCTTGAATGATGAAGAAAACAAGGAAAAGAAGTTGGTGAATCCGGCTCATTTCAATCCGTATTCTTTGATTTTTCGATACAATGTTCTCTCTGATATACCCAACTCAAACGCCGCGTGTTTTCTCCGATTGCCATGTTTCAAAAGCGCTCTTCGGATGAGCTCCTTTTCAGAATCTTGAAGTGATAGGATTTCCTCAACTTCTTCAACCTCATCAGCCTCATCTAGGTCTTCCGACGCGCGATTTCGATATGCAAAATCGCGTTCCTCACTATTCTTTGAAGGCGATTTCGAGGCCCCTAATCTCGGGCTTGAGGATCTCATGGCTTCAGGAGTAGATTCTGGCTCAAGTGATCTCCCCTCAGGCAGTCCCTTGACAGGAGAAGAAACCTGATTGAACAGGCGATTCACTAACGCAGATTCTTCCATTCCAAGATCTCCACCTTTCTCCAGAAGACTCATCACCAGCTTCTTCAAGTCATGCATCTCTCGACGCAAATCAAAGAGCACTTTGTAAAGAATTTCACGTTCGTTGAGCTGATCTTCTTGTTTCTTTTGTTCATCGCGGACGGGCAAACGACTGCGATGTGATTCTGGCAAATAAGTCAGCAAAGTGTCTGAGTCTAATATTCGCTGACTCTCCAGGATGGACATCTGTTCAGCCGTGTTTTTAAGCTGACGTATGTTTCCAGGCCACGGATAGTTTTCCAAAACCTCTATCGCATCAGGAGTCAATGACAGCGGTGGCATTTGGTACGTCTCAGAAAAATCCGTTGTAAACTTCCGGAAGAGCAAATGAATATCCGCGGCTCGCTCACGCAGGGCAGGCACTTGAATCGGCACTTGACTCAAACGGTAATAAAGGTCTTCACGGAAGCGCCCCTTTTGAATCGCCTGATCAAACAGGACGTTGGTCGCTGCTACGACGCGTACATCTGTCTTCTGCACTTTAGAAGAGCCTACACGAATGAATTCTCCCGTCTCCAAAACACGCAACAATCTCACTTGAGTTGTCAAAGGCAATTCTGCCACTTCATCCAAGAATATGGTGCCACCGTTGGCCTCTTCAAAGTAGCCCTTCCGTGATTCCGTGGCGCCCGTGAACGAACCCTTTTCATGACCAAACAACTCCGAATCGATGGTGCCTTCAGGAATCGCGCCACAATTGACCGCGATAAACGGACCGTGCTTTCGCGTCGAAAATTGATGCACAATGCGTGGAATGGATTCTTTTCCAACCCCGCTTTCTCCTAGCACCAGCACAGAAATATCCGTGGGTGCCACTTGAGCAGCCACCATCACAGCACGATCGAGCGATGCCGATGTACCGATGATTCCAAATCTCCGCTTGATCGAAAGAACATCCATGAATTAGGCGTCCGCTTTTGCTTCGGTCATTTCTCCAATGAGCGTCGCCGCTGTGCATTCATGGGTTTGCACATTGACATATGTCCCGGTTTGGGCATCGCCTTTGGGGAAGACAACGACATTGTTGAAGGTATTCCGCCCAAAATACTGGTCGTCCCGTTTCTTTGAAGTCCCTTCGATCAAAACCCGATAAACACGTCCTTTTTGCGCCAACGTTCTGGCAGTACCATGGATGCGCTGTAGGTCCATAATTTCCTTCAAACGCCTACTCTTCACTTCTTCCGGGATGTCGTTTTCAAATTTGCGTTCAGCAAGCGTTCTAGGTCGCTCACTGTATTTGAACATGTACGCCATCTCGTATCGAACAGACTCCATCAAGCTCAAGGTATCCGCATGCTCCTCTTCGGTCTCTCCACAAAATCCGGTCATCACATCCGTCGAGATCGCGCATTCGGGCATGATCCTGCGAATGGCGGCCATGCGATCCAAATACCATTCCCTTGTGTATCCCCGGTTCATTCGTTTCAGCACCTCTGTGTTTCCAGACTGGACCGGCAGGTGTACATATTTACACAGATTCTCATATTTCGCCATCACATGCAAGACATCATCGGTCATGTCCTTCGGATGGCTGGTTGAAAATCGAATTCTCAATTCAGGATTCACTTGTGCGACAAGCTCCATCAATTCAGCAAACCGAACAACCGGCTGGTCGGGATCTTTCACCTGACCTTTGATGTCCAAATTCCATTTGTAGCTGTCGACATTCTGACCGAGCAAGGTCACTTCTCGATAGCCCGCTTCGAACAATTCATGCGCCTCTCGAACAATACTACCAGGATCTCTGCTTCGCTCGCGGCCGCGGGTAAAGGGCACCACGCAAAAACTGCACATGTTGTCACAGCCCCGCATAATGCTGATGAAAGCGGTCACGCCATTCGTGTCCAATCGCACAGGGCTAATTTCGGCGTAAGTCTCTTCACGACTGAGCAGAACATTCACTGCTTTTTGACCTCCATTCACTTGCTCCACCAAATTGGGAAGGTCGCGATAGGCATCCGGCCCAACAACCAAATCCACCAACTTTTCTTGCTCTAACAGACTCTCTTTCAATCGCTCCGCCATGCAACCCAAAACACCGACGACCAAATGGGGACGTTCCGCTTTTGCGGATTTAAACTGCCGCAATCGTCCACGAACGCGTTGTTCGGCATTTTCCCGAATGGCGCAGGTATTCAACAAAATCAGATCGGCCTCTGTTTCATCGCGCGTTGTCGCGAATCCTGCCGCATCCAATATGCTCACGACAATCTCTGAGTCCGAAAAATTCATCTGGCACCCGTAACTCTCCAAATACAATTTGCGTGTATGAGTTGGCTGCGAAGGCACCACTATCGGGGCTCCTTGCAATGATTCATCGAGTAACTCGTGACCTGAACCCCTTGGAGAATCTATCATTCGATTCGTTTCTTAATTACACATACGGAACGGCAAAAATAGGGCGATTCTCGAGACTGACAGAATGTCACTTCACGCAATCTTGCTCTGAGCAAGTTAAATCAACCCAAAAACTCAAATCCGAAATAAAAAAGAAGCAACCAAAACAGCCCTTTGATTAGAAAGAAGAAAAAACCCGCCCATCCCAATTTCACGATCCATTTCTTCATGGCTTCGAAATTAACAACGAATCGACGAAAGCTTCCGACGCTACCAAGTCAAACAAGCGAAACGACTGGTATCCAGAGAGCGGCGCAGTCAACCAAGGACTTCCGGCGTGGTTTTCCCACCAATCGTCATCGTTGCAAACAAGAACAGTGGCTCCTCGGGCGACATAGTGTGCGATGCGTTCATCCCCAGAAAAAGCATCGTCATACAAATCCGTAAAACCTTTGACATCCATTAGAGACAGCGTAATGTTCGAACTCGGATCAGGAACGGACATCACCCGATCCTGGCGTTCGATCCCCAATGAACGAAGGTGCTCCTTCAAACCTGAAATGCTTCCAAGTCTGCGTTCGTAGTCCCAATGAAACCAATTCCAGACCTCCCGTTCACGTGCGGGAATAAACTGCTCGGACAGCCACCCGTGAAGCTCTGCGTGTTTCATACGCGTCCTCAAACTCGATTCAACGGATTGAAATAGAAGCAAAAAAGGCAAAGCCAGGGTAAGCAATGCCCAACGCGTCCGAGCATGAAGCAGCCATTGTTCCGGCTTGTAAAATAGCCAGGCAAGCACTACCGGCACAGCCAATTGAAATTCAATGAGATAATAATCATGAACGTCCAAATTGCTAAACCAAAGAAGAAAATAAGCCAGCAGCGCAAACACTAAAATCAATGCCGAAATTCCCAAATAAGCGCGCTTGGATTGCAGTGTCAATTCCAAATTACGCCACATCAAAACGCTGCCTGACAGCACCCCGATCACCCCGCTCCAAAGCACAAAACGATGGTACCACTGCGGCACCATCATTTCTCTGAAAGTCCTCCATGTCACCAACGGGTCAGCAGACTCCCAAATGGGCCGTATGGTCGTACAGAAATACAGGCTTTGCATTCTCGCATTGTACGATTGTGACCAAGCCACCCAGGTGCCCGCCACTAGAATTGGCAGGAGCAACAACACCATCCACTGCCATTTGTAGCGGGTTCTGAAAAATGCCAAACCCAAAGGGGCAAAGCCTATGGCCATGGTCGGTCTGAACAGGAGCGCCAAGCAGAGAGCCGCAACCGCAATCAATAAGGCCTTCCACTCACCATTCCGATTCAATCGATACGCCCACCACCACCCGACATACACCAACCCCAACCCAGCACCATTGACCAGGTAATTGGGGCCGTAATAAGTCATCAAAGGAGAAACCATCACCAGGCTCACCACCCATGCACTTGCTTTCCATCCTATCCACTCTCTCCCTAACAAGTACAAGGATACAAGACCTGCAAGCCACAGGAGCAGATGCGTCCAACGCATGGTCCAAGGGTGAAATCCGATGGCTTTCCAAAGTTGTGCATTCAGCCAATATGTTCCAGTGAACTCACCGACAGCCTCACCATTGGCTGATCCATGCACAAAATGCATGATCGGTTCGGCCATCGAACGGTCTTCTTGAAAATAATTCACAGCCAATGAATAGGCATCACATTGCCGCCATTGATGCATCCCGTATGGCCCTTTGACCGCAACTTCGGGAAGGAGGTAGACCAGAACTAACAAAAAGCAAGCCCAACCAGTTAGGCTGAGATTCCGCACTATAATTCGCTGTTCATCCATCATACCTCAAGTCTGAAAATTGATTTTATTCCTTGACAACCCGAGCTCCGAATGTCCAAAATAAGCGCAACAATATCAATTGGCTTTGCATTCGTTCGCATTCCGTCCTTTTCTTTGCGTTCGCTTTCAATTTACCCATGTCAAAAAATCTAGTCATCGTCGAGTCGCCTGCCAAAGCAAAAACCATTGAAGGGTATTTGGGCAAAGACTTCACCGTAAAATCAAGTTACGGGCACATTCGAGATCTCGCGAAAGGCAATGGCAGCATTGATATTGACAAAGGATTCGAACCGAGCTATATTATCTCGGAGGACAAAAAGCAGTTGGTCAAAGACTTGCAAAAAGCCGCTAAAGAAGCGGATGTTGTTTGGCTCGCGACGGACGAGGACCGTGAGGGAGAAGCCATCAGCTGGCATTTGTATGAAACACTCAATTTGACGGAAGAAAACACACGTCGAATCGTCTTTTCTGAAATTACGAAGTCCGCCATTTTAAAGTCCATCGAACATCCAAGAAAAGTCGATGTCGACTTGGTCAATGCCCAGCAAGCGCGTCGAATATTGGACCGGTTAGTGGGGTTTGACTTGAGTCCCGTGTTGTGGAAAAAAATCAAGCCAGGGCTCAGTGCAGGACGCGTACAATCTGTCGCTGTTCGGATCATCGTCGACCGAGAAAGGGAGATCATGGCCTTCAATTCTGAAGCTGCATTTAGGGTAGTGGGTGAGTTCCGGGCTTCGGGACTCCCTGTTAAAGCTGTGCTCAATAAGCGGTTCAAATCCGAAGATGAGGCACGTCTCTTTTTGGATGAAACAGCGTCGGCCACACATTCGGTCACCTCGGTCGAAACCAAACCTGCGAGTCGCAAACCTGCCGCTCCGTTCACTACTTCGACTCTTCAACAAGAAGCTTCGCGAAAGCTTGGCTTCTCTGTTTTGAAGACGATGCGTGTCGCTCAGACGTTGTACGAAGCAGGGCATATTACCTATATGCGAACGGACAGCACCAACCTCAGTGATTTAGCCCTAGAGCATGCTGAATCCGTCATCGGGGAGCTTTACGGCGCTCAATACCAAGAGAGACGGCAGTACAAGGGCAAGAAAGCCAAGGGCGCCCAGGAAGCGCACGAAGCAATCCGGCCTTCTGTGATGTCCAACAAAGAAGTTGCTGGAGAACGGGATGCTCAGAGACTATATGATCTCATCTGGAAAAGAACGGTTGCATCGCAAATGGCCAATGCCAAGTTGCAAAACACGACGGCCATCATCAATGTTTCTACCCGATCAGAGGTATTCACTGCAAAAGGCCAAGTGATTGAATTCGATGGATTCCTCAAGCTTTATCTAGAAGGCAATGATGAAGAAGGGGAGGAACAAGACAAGGATCGTTTGCCAGCCATGACCGTAGATCAGATCATGGATCGTGATCGCATCGTGGCTACAGAGCGATTCAGTAAGCACCCCCCTCGCTATACAGAAGCCAGCCTAGTCAAAAATTTAGAAGAGCTGGGCATTGGACGTCCATCGACTTACGCGCCAACGATTAGCACGGTGCAGAACCGTGGATATGTCGAGAAAAAAGACCACGATGGTACCCCTCGCAATTACCGTGTACTCGAATTGGAAAAAACATCTGTAAGCGATCGAACGGACACAGAAAACACGGGCGTTGAGCGTTCCAAACTCTTCCCCACTGACATTGGCATGGTCGTCAATGACTTCTTGGTGAAGCATTTTGAGCAAATCATGGACTTCAATTTCACAGCAGATGTGGAAGCGAAATTCGATGTCATTGCTCAAGGGCAATTGGATTGGCGACAAATGCTCAAAGACTTCTACTCGGGGTTCAAGCTGAACGTCACCGACACGCAAGAAAACGCAGAACGCGCATCTGGAGAGCGGATTTTAGGAGACCACCCGGAAAAGGGCAAAACCATTTTAGTACGAATTGGACGCTACGGCCCCATTGCACAAATTGGCGGCGCTGACGATGAGGAGAAAGAATTCGCTTCTTTACTTCCGGACCAAAAACTAGAAACCATCACTTTGGAAGAGGCCATCGACCTCTTCAAGCTCCCTCGAAAGCTGGGTGAATTAGAGGGCAAGGTTGTCGTTGCAGCCATTGGCCGTTTCGGACCCTATGTGCGGTATGACGGTAAATTCGTTTCTCTGAAGAAAGACAGTGACGACGACCCCTACACCATCACGTTGAAAAGGGCCATAGAACTCGTGAAGGCTAAGATCGAAGCAGATGCAAAAGCCTTGATCAAAGTGTTTGAAGAGGACGAGACTATCCGGATTCTTGAAGGCCGCTATGGCCCTTACATCAAGGCAGGCAAGAAGAATGTCACGATTCCAAAAACGGAAGATGCGCATGCAATTGACTGGGCGCGTGCTCAAGAATTGATTGAAGAGCATGCCAAAAAGCCGCCGCGTGCGCGCGGCAAGAAAAAGAGCTAAAACAGCCAATTCTGCCCATCGAAATCCATACCTTCTTGTCAGCAACCTTTTGAATGGCCTGCTTCAAAAGGCTTTGTTATCGCGGAACTTCGCCTCATGACGGAAGGTATTTACGACCTATTTGAATCGGTTCATACGCCCCATTATTCCAACGCTGAAGGATCGCAACGCCTCGCTGACCGCATTGACGTGCACCGATTTGACCACCGACCTGAACTTGAAGGTATGCGTGTGGCCATGTTTGGCATTTTAGACGGACGACGATCCGGAGACAACGAGGGTTGCGCAGATGCACCTCAAGCCATTCGCGAATGCCTCTATCGACTGACTCCCCATAGCAGCTGGCAAGCAACCGTCGACTTGGGTGATTTACGCCCTGGACTGACCGAAGAGGACACCGCTGCGGCCCTCGAATCTGTCGCCTCTGAGTTGATTCAGATGGGAATTATCCCTTTGGTTATTGGAGGAGGTCAGGATCTGACAGTTTCCATGTACAAAGCGCTTGAGGTACTTGGACAACCTGCCCAAGTAGTGTCCATCGATGCACGCCTTGACTTCGGGGCGGACCCAGACCAAGTGACGTCCTTGAACTTCATGAATGACATCATTCTGCATGAGCCCAATTTCCTTTTCGACTACACCAATCTCGGCCACCAAGGATATCTAACGGACCCTGACACTTTAGAGTTGCTCGAAAAAATGCAATTTGAATCGGTGCGACTAGGAGCTGTTCAGGCAGACCTTCAGGCCATGGAGCCCATTCTGAGAGATGCCGACTTGGTCTCTTTTGATTGCAGCGCTATTCGAGGATCTGACCATCCTGCGCATGCTCAAGCCGGCCCCAATGGACTGAGCGCAGTTGCATCCTGTCAACTTGCTCGCTACGCTGGAATGAGTGACCGCCTCAAAATAATGGGCATTTTTGAGCACAATCGCTCATTGGATGATCGGGATCGAGGAGCTCAGCTCGTAGGCCAAATGATCTGGCATGCACTCGATGGTATTTTCGCACAAAAAGCGGATTTTCCAAAATGCTCAATAGACGAATACACGCGTTATATCGTTGCAATAGCAGGCATTGACCAAGACGCTGTGTTTTTTAAAAGTAGCCGCAGTGATCGCTGGTGGATGGAAGTTCCATATCCCTTGAGAAAAGGCAATCAAGTGAAACGATCACACTTTGTGAGTTGCACGTATGACGACTATCAAATGGCCTCTAAAGGCGAGATGCCGGACCGTTGGTGGAAGACATTTCAGAAACTCGGATAATCTCAATGAGTCAATTTCCGCCCCAAATCTCATCTCATTTTAAAGTTGAAGTCAGCAAGTTTGTGAATTTCTCTATATTAGCGTTCTTGAGCGCAGACCATTTTGCCTCTAACCTGCTGAAACACAATTAGTTAACATGAATCGCCATCTCCTTTTGATTTGTGCTTTTGCCGCATTCGGCAATTCCATCCATGCACAACAAGACCCGCAATTCACCCAATGGTTCATGGAACCTGCTTCGTTCAATCCTGCTGTTGCTGGAAATAGCGACCTCACATGCGTTTCGGGCACATACCGCAATCAATGGCAAGGGTTAGACCGTGATCCAAACACGTCCATGTTGACAGCCCACACTTTTGTAGACCAACTCAAAGGCGGGGTGTTGTTGTCGTTTTACAACGATGCTCTCGGGCAAGAAGAAAACAACATGGCACGATTGGGATATGCGTATCATCTAGAACCCTTATCAAACGGAGCCATTGTGAGTGTCGGTTTAGCAGCTTCGATGTTCAGCAAAACCTTAGGCAACGATTGGATTGCAATTGACGATTACACATTAGATGCTGCCATTCCAGACAACGAAACAAGTTCCACGGCCATTGACTTAGATTTCGGTGTCTTCATCCGTAAACCTGGATCTTTTTATGCCGGCATTTCAGCTACCCACATTATGGAACGAGAGCTTGAAGGATTGAGCATCAACCCGAGAAGACATTTGTATTTTATGGGGGGATACGACTATCCATTGAATGGAGACTATCTCGTTCTTCGTGCCAATGTTTTAGCGAAAACAGATTTCAGTGCGACCATTCAAGACATCAACATCAATGTCCTCTGGGATAACATGGTCTGGGCGGGTGTTTCCTATCGTCCTGGTGATGCTGTGGCTCCAACAATTGGCGTTGAATACGCCACTGAAGACAAGCAACGAAATAGCTATTCCAAACAAGTCTTTCGCTTAGGATATTCCTATGATGCCACCACGTCTGAGTTGAGCAATTACTCGAGTGGTTCACATGAAGTATTTCTTAGCTATTGTTTCAAATTCCTGACGATTCCAGCCGTGAACCGATTGGCCAATCCTCGCTTTCTATAAGTGAGACATACGAAAAGCGAACACTTTTCGGTTATTAATCGTATACTCAATCTGGATACTAGCCTGCAAGCAAAATGAAGAATATCCTCATCATACTCATCGCATCAGCCACTTTGTTTGGCTGCTATGCTGGCCCTCAAGGGGAGCTCGTTGGCGTCGTGCCGCGTGAACAATGGATTCAAGTCAATCCCTATGGCATGAATTACATTCATTTGGGCTCATATACCATGGGACCCAGTGACCAAGATGTCCCTTTTGCTTTGAACACTCGTTCCAAAACTGTTACCGTTCCCGCTTTTTATGCAGATGTGCATGAAATATCGAACAACGAGTATCGTCAATTCGTCACCTACGTCAAAGATTCTCTCTTCAGGAACACACTCGCGGAAGATGATCAAGAAGACTACTTCTTTGCTGAAGACGCATTGGGTAGAGAATTGGACCGATTCATTGACAAAGGATACATTTTGAATTGGGAGAACCCCGTTAATTGGGAAGATGAGGACATCTTTGATCTCCTTTATGATGAGTACTTCCTCCAAGGCTCAGATCAGTTTTACAACCGGGCTGAATTAGACACAAGAAAACTCAATTATCGCTACTGGTGGATTAATTTTGATGCTGCCGCGAGTAAAGGGAGTCAAGACGAAGAGTTTGGAGAAGTCAATAGTCTCAATCAATTGCACTCGGTACGAGGCCATGGAGACCGATCGCAATTCGTCATTGAAGAAACGATTAATGTCTATCCAGACACGTTAGTTTGGGTTCGAGATTACACGTACGGTTTCAATGAACCTCTCGCCGATAAATATTTCTGGCATCCCGCTTTTGACGATTACCCCGTCGTAGGGGTTACCTGGAGTCAAGCAAAAGCGTTCAACGCTTGGAGGACTCAAATATTGAGCGAATGGAGAGGAAAGAATGGACAGTCTGACGTTTCACGCTTCCGCCTTCCGACAGAAGCCGAATGGGAATATGCCGCTCGAGGTGGATTGGAGTTAAGTCCTTATCCATGGGGTGGTCCCTACATGAGGAATGCTCAAGGATGTCCCCTGGCTAATTTCAAACCAATGCGTGGCGACTATGTTGAGGATGGGGGTGATTACACCGTTCCTATTGCTAGTTTCACACCCAATGACTACGGACTCTATCAAATGGCCGGAAACGTTTCTGAATGGACAAGCACAGCGTATGACGAGACCGTGTATGAGTTTGCCCATGATTTAAGTCCAGAGTATTCATACAAAGCAACCGTTGATGACCCTCCGGCTTTGCATCGAAAAGTAATCCGCGGTGGTTCTTGGAAAGACATTGGATACTATTGTCAAACAGGAACGCGTTCATTTGAATTCAGAGACACCTGCAAAGCATACATCGGATTTAGAAGTGTCATGAGCTACCTCGGAAGAGGAAAGAGCGGTGATCCAGAAGATTGGAATTAAAAGACGGTCTCAACCCAGTGACTCAGCACTGAGGATCGCAAAGAACATAGAATTGAAACCATATTTAGCGAAATAGAGCATGAAACCAGGAAGCAAGGGCTGGAAAAATTTGATGGCAAAGATGTACGGCATTGGAGCATCCATTGTCATTATCGGAGCATTGTTTAAGATTCAACACTGGCCTTTCGCAGGTCCGATGTTGATTGTCGGGTTGGGAACGGAAGCCATTATCTTCTTTTTCTCAGCTTTTGAAAAACCACATGAAGAACCAGATTGGTCTCTTGTATATCCTGAACTCGCTACGCCAGCTGATGGATCAAAGCCCTTGAAAGGAACACTCACTGGTCAGTTGGACGATATGCTCGCTGAAGCGAACATCGAACCTGCATTGATCGAACGATTAGGTGATGGAATGAGGCACTTAGGTGATCAAGCGGAAAAGCTAGGAAAAGCCTCTGACGTATCAACTGCGGCCCAAGACTATGGAGACGCACTCACCGCTGCTTCTACACGAGTCACAGAATTGGCTGACAATTATTCGCAAGTGAGCGAGTCGCTTACTGGATTAAAAGACGCTCAGGCACTCGGTGACTCGGTTGGTGGAGCAATGCAGAAGATGACAGAAAACCTAACTTCCTTGAATGACATGTACAGCACACAACTCGAGCAATTGGCTGTGAACAAAGAACTGTACACGAACATGGGAGTCTTGGTCCAGAACTTAGGAGATTCAATTGAAGACACCAAGCTGTACAAAGAGAATATCGCTCAGTTATCCAAGAATCTCGCTTCTCTCAATACTGTTTATTCCAACATGTTGAATGCCATGGGCAAATAGGGCTAGCACCTTATTCAAACCATAGCGAAT
>ERZ887849.519-NODE-519-length-40753-cov-46.632636_pt1 | contig 40753 bp, 37 predicted proteins | sample MGYA00521267_ERZ887849 | MGnify/ENA primary metagenome ERZ887849 (study PRJEB32303, sample SAMEA104408601) | aquatic metagenome | biome: Brackish water; feature: Pelagic; material: water | place: Baltic Sea | collected 2014-06-06T16:11:00 | depth 2,863 m ... | reverse complement strand
TTATAAATTGATCATCCTTAATTTCTTTTTTAGATATTTGTTTTAAGATATCGCTACATCTTTTGGTTTGACTTATTAAAAGATCAAGGTCTTTAGAGTGTTTTGAATTATCTCCAATCTCATTTTTAAGTTCTTTAATTACAACTGAAATTGTAGCTAATGGCGTTCCAAGTGAATGGGCTGCTGCAGCTGCCAACCCCCCCAATGACTCTAATTGATATTCTTTTGCCATAACTTCCTGAAGTTTATCTAACGCATCAGACCTTTTTTTACTTTCACCAGAAAACCTTATTCCAAAATAACTTAGAAAAACTAATCCAATAACAATAGAAACAAGTGTTCCTAAAATATAATATTCTGGAAACGTAAAACCAAATTTTTCTATTCCAGGCAATAATTGATAAAACTTTGTTATAACAAGTAAAGATAAGATAGTTAATCCACCCAAAATTATAGTGGTTCCCATACTTAAAAAAGTAGATGAAACTATTGAGGGGACAATCAATAGAATTGCAAATGGATTTGTAATACCACCTGTTAAATAGAGTAGAATACTCAATTGTATTAAATCGTAAATTAAAAAAAGTGCTGAGTAAAAATCTTTTAATTGATTTATTTTGATTTTAAATTGAAGATATAAATTTGTAATTAGTCCTACTAAGACAATGATATGAGTTTCAATTATTGGAAATTCTAAATTTAAATAATGGTAGACAAAGTTTATAGCAAATAGCTGTCCAACTATAGCAATCCATCTAAGATTTATTAATGTTTTTCTATCTAAGTGTAAGTTTTCTTCTAATCTAAATAGAGTAGAAAGTTTCATTGATGCTTTTAAATATCTAAATTAACAACTTCTAAAGCATTGCTAGTAATAAAGTCTTTCCTTGGAGCCACATCATCACCCATCAAAACATCAATAATCCTTTGATCTTCCTTAGATTTTTCTTTAGTTCCTTTAGAATATTGCACTTTTAATAAAGTCCTATTTTCGGGGTTTAATGTTGTTTGCCATAATTCCTCTGGGTTCATTTCACCTAAACCCTTGAACCTTTGTATTGATAACTTTTGCCTTTGATCCTCCATAAATTTATTGAATTCGTCAGACCCTTTTTTAATTTTTTTATCAACTTTTTCTGAAATTTTAAAAATATAATCTTCTAAACTTTTTTCATCTTTGATGTATACGCTTTTTGTTCCTTTGGTAACTTTAAATAATGGAGGTTGGGCTAAGTATAAATGTCCGTTTTCTATAAGTTGATTAAAAGGATAATTATTAAAAAAAGTTAAAAGCAAAGTTCTAATATGAGAACCATCTACATCGGCATCTGTCATTATAATTATTTTATCGTATCGTAAATTTTCAATATCAAAATCTTTAGAGCCTGTTCCTAAGGCATTAATTAATGTAACAACTTCGTTTGAAGACATCATTTTAGCCAGTGCTTTAGTCTCGTAATCATTTGAGTTACCATTTTTCTTGTTAATGCCATTTACATAGGTATTTAAAATTTTTCCTCTTAAAGGCAAAACAGCTTGATATTCTCTTGACCTTCCTTGTTTGGCTGAACCACCTGCTGAATCCCCCTCAACTATAAAAAGCTCTGTTCCTTCTCTTTTAGATATTTGACAATCTGCTAGTTTTCCAGGTAATCCAGAAAGCTCAAATGTACCTTTTCTTCTAACACTATCCCTAGCTTTTCGAGCAACATCTCTAGCTACCGCTGCTTGAATTATTTTTTCTAAAATATTTTTAGTAACAGAAGGATTCTGATCAAACCAAGTAGAAACTTTTTCACTTATCACGCTTTCAACGATCAATCTAATTTCTGATGAAACAAGTTTGTCTTTTGTTTGAGAAGAAAATTTTGGATCTGGCATTTTTATTGATAGTACTGCCACTAACCCTTCCTTGATATCATCACCTGATATAGTAACTTTATTTTTTTTAATTAAGTTAGTATCATTTGCATATTTATTAATAACTCTAGTAAGGGCACTTCTGAAACCAAGCAAATGTGTTCCCCCATCTTTTTGATGTATATTATTTGTAAAAGCTAGTACGTCCTCAGAATAACCAGCGTTCCATTCAAATGAACATTCAACGACAACTCTATCTTTTTCAGCTGTTACAAAGATTGGTTTTTTAAAAACAGCAACTTCATTTTTGTTTACTAATTGAGGTTTTTTTTGATTTAGGTACTGAACAAATTCTAGTACACCACCTTCATATTTATTAACAAATTCCTTAGGTTTTGAGCCACTATTGTCAATTAAAGTAATACTTATTCCTTTGTTTAGAAAAGCGAGTTCTCTCATTCTTTTTTGAAGTATTGCAGAACTAAATTTAATATTAGAAAAAATTTCTTTTGAAGGTAAGAAAGTTATTTTTGTTCCAGTTTTTTTAGTCTTTCCAATTTCTTTTAATGCTTTCACTGAATTTCCATCCTTGAAGGACATAAAATATTCTTTACCATCTCTAAAAATATTCAAATCTAATTTTTCAGATAAAGCATTTACAACAGAGACACCTACACCATGTAAACCTCCAGAAACTTTATAAGAGTCGTGATCAAATTTACCTCCTGCGTGAAGTTGGGTCATAATAACTTCGGCAGCAGACATTTTTTCACCTTTGTGCATATCAACAGGTATACCTCTTCCATCGTCCTCTACGGTAATTGTGTTGTCTTTGTTCATGGCCACAAAAATATTTTTGCAATATCCTGCTAGAGCTTCATCTATTGCATTGTCTGCAACTTCAAAAACCATATGATGTAAACCAGAGCCATCATCTGTGTCTCCAATATACATTCCTGGTCTTTTTCTTACAGCGTCTAAACCCTTTAATACTTTAATCGAGTCAGCACTGTAAGCTTGCGTTTGTGTTTGTTCTAAATTTTTTGACATTTATTATTGATTTGAAATGATAACTTATACCATTTTTTCATTCTGATATGAAATGAGTTTAGTTCATCGCCTCAAATCAACCGCAAAATACAATAGTTCTAGAGCAAATTAATAAAAAAATAGATGAAATTGATAAATTAGATTTTCATAGGCATTACGACGTAATAACTATTTTTATCAGACATATCTTCTACTAAAACAGGAGAGCTTGGATCTTTTAAGTAAATTTTTAAATTTTTGTCTTCAACTTCTGAAGCAATATCTGTTAAATATTTTGAATTAAAACTCACAATCATTTCATCCCCTGTAAAATTAGATTTAATGACTTCATTCCCCTCGCCAGAATTAGTACTATTAACTGAAAATTTTATATTATCTTTTGCAATATTCAATTTAACTCCTTCTTTACGATCTAAAGAAACTGTAATCACTCTTTCAATTGCTTGTACAAAATCAACTGAAGATACAGTTAATATTTTGTCATTGTCAGTAGGAACTACTTTTCTATAGTCCGGAAACTTTCCATCTATGACTTTTGAGATTAATTTAGTTTTACCTATTTTAAATTGAATTTTATTATCACTTGTTTGAATTATCACTTTTTCGTTAGTATCTGCTAATAAATTGCATAATTGAAAAACAGTTTTTTTTGGTAAAATTAAAGAGTTAAACGATTTCCCATTTTCTATTTCGATACTACTGGATGATAAACGATGACTATCTGTTGCAACACCAGTTAGATAAGATCTATTTTGTGCCTCTGTTAGATGTAAGTATATCCCATTCAAATAATGCCTAGTATCATCATTAGAAATAGACACTTTTGTTTTGTTTAATAATGATAAAAATTTCGATTTATTAAACGATATTTCATTACTTTCAAAATCATCTGAAAAATTAGGAAAATTATCTGTAGGTAAACAAAGTAAATTAAAATCTGAATTATCAGTCAAAAGATTTAATTTATTTTCACTTTTTAAATCAAATTTAATTTCAGAATTGCCAGATATTTTTCTTAAAATATCGTATAGTATAGCTGCTGATGTAGTTGTAGATCCATCTTTAGTAATTTTTATTTCATTAATTTCATCATAAAATACTAGGTCTAAATCTGTGGCAATAATTGATAATTTACCGCCTTTGGCATCAAGCAAAACGTTGGATAAAATTGGAAGTGTATTTTTTTTTTCAATCACTCCTTGAACAAGGGTAAGCGATTTTAATAGAATATCTCTTTTAATGGTAAATTGCATTTAACTATTCTTCGAGTAAAAGACTACGAAGTTGTTCAATATTCTTTCTCATTTCATCATCTTTCTCTGATAATCTTGTGATAGTTTTAACAGCATGGATTACGGTTGTGTGATCTCTGTTAGCAAATCTTCTGCCAATTTCAGGTAAAGATCGTGTAGTCATTTTTTTTGCTAAATACATTGCTATCTGTCTTGGTCTAGCTAAAGGCCTTGATCTTCTTTGTGAAAGCATTTCTGCTAAAGGAATATTAAAGAAATTAGAAACTACATTTTGTATTTTATCAACTGTGATAATTTTAGCCTGATTGAAAACGTCTTTTAAAATATTTTTACAATCACTGATGGTTAATTCTTTTTTGTGAATTCTGCTGAATGTAATTACCCTGTTTAATACACCTATTAACTCTCTAATATTTGTTTTGCTTTCAGTTGCTATAAAGTTAATTACCTCTTCGCTAATATTTGAACTTTCTTTAAATTGATTTTCAATGTCTTGTAGTCTTTTCTTGATGATCTTAATTTTTAAATCTAAATCTGGTGTGTCTATATCGACGACTAAACCACCAGCTAATCTAGATTTTATTCTTTCTTGAACTCTATCAAGTTTCATTGGCGCTCTATCAGCAGATATAATTACTTGTGAACTTTTATCTATTAAACTATTGAAGGTATGAAAGAACTCTTCCTGCAATCCTTCTTTTCCTCTAATAAACTGAATATCGTCAATAATGAATACGGAAGATTGTCTAAAAAAGTCTTTAAAATTGACCATATCATTTTTCTTAATAGATTTAATAAAATGATACATGAATCTCTCAGCCGAAATAAACATTACATTTGTTTTTTTTTCTAATTCTAGTCCTATGGCGTTTAAAAGATGGGTTTTTCCTAAGCCTACACCACCATAGATATATAGAGGGTTATATCTTGATACTTGTTCGCAAACTTTTTTTGATGAAGATAAAGCTATTTCATTGCTTGATCCAGCCACAAAACTATCAAAATTTAAATTCGGATTAAGTCTATTATAATTTAAAATTGAATCTTTTATTTCGGTAACTTTATTAAATGTATTTTCTTTAAAAATATCTGTAGTTGTGACTCTATTTTCTTCTGAAATCTTAAATTCAACTCTATTAATCGTATTTTTAAATGTTTTTAAAAGAGATAAAATTTTATCTAAATATCTGGAAACTATCCAGTCTCTAAAAAATCTAGTTGGAACTCCTAAAACAAGATAATCATTGTATTCTTTAAGTAAGGAAATATTTTTTAACCAACTAGAATAAACTTCTGAACCAAAATTTTTTTCAAAAGCATTCTGAATATTTTCCCAAACTAAAGTTTTTTCTTCTTCGTTAGAAAATATTTCTTGAGTTTTAATTGATTTTTTTTCCATTTTTATTAAGAAGTGCTCTCTTAGTTTTATTTAAAAATATTTGCAAGTTTTTTTTTAAAAAAAAGAAAAATAAATTGTCTTAGGTTGTATTTTTAAAAATGAAAAAATAAAAACCTAAAGGTGTATTTTAGAATTTAAAAAAAATTTTGTTTAGTAAATAAAATATCTATATTTAGATTTTTTTTTCTTAAAAAACTAAATGTAGAAAAAAATAAAATAAAAGTTAGTACGTTAACAACTTTTAAGTGTTTTCAATCGAAGGTTTAATTAGAAATTTTTTTTGATATTCTTGAAATTTTTCTTGAAGCAGTTTTTTTATTTATTACGCCACTTTTAACAACTTTCATTAGAATAGATTGGAAGTCAGGAAAAAAGCCTTTAATTTTGTCTTTTTCTCCTTTTTTAATTAAATCTTCCATTTTTTTCACTGCAGCTCTGTACTTACTCTTTCGCAGTCTATTAACGGCAGTTTGTTTGGTTACTCTTCTAACTCTTCTGATTGCTGAAGCTGTATTTGGCATAATGCGAAGATGTATATATCTTTAAAATAAATGGGTCAACTTCAATTATTTTTGACAGTAAGAACAAAAAAAGGTGGATCGATTGGAAACATATATTTTCTTTATTAGTCCTGAGCAACCTTTTGTAAGACAATTGTTATTTTCTCTTCCATATACATTAAATTTTTGTTGAAAATTTCCATTCCTACCATCAGCATTGCTAAAATCTTTTATGGAAGAACCTCCCAACGATATAGAATTTTTTAATATTATTTTTGTATTTTTAATTAAATTAATTAAATCTAGTCTTTTTAATTTATTAACTGTTTTTCTTGGATTTATTTTACTTTTAAACAAAATTTCATTGCAATAAATATTTCCTAGTCCTGACACAAATTTTTGGTTCATTAATAAATCTTTTATAGATGTTTTTAATTTTTTAACATAATTTTTAAAATAAATTAGATTAAAATTATTTGATAAAGGCTCAGGTCCTAAATATTTTAAATGACTTGAATTTAACAATTCTTTTGAATTTAATAATTTGATAAATCCAAATTTTCTTACATCGTTATAAATTAATTTAATATGTTTATTAAAATGTAAAGCGAGATGGTCATGCTTGTCATCATTTTCACTCAAAGAATAATAAAAACTTGTTTTGTATTTTTTTTTATTTTGATCAATAATAAAAAATTTTCCTGTCATGCCTAGATGAACCAAAATAGTTAGTTTATTACTTAAATTAATAAGTAAATATTTCGACCTTCTTTTAATTGAAATAATTTTTGTTTTTTTTAATTTTAAAAACTTTTTAGTTTCTATTTTATATCTAAGTTTTTTGTTGAGAACTATAACATCATTAATAACTAACTTTTTTATTTTCTTGTCTAGTGACTTTTTAACAACTTCAACTTCAGGTAATTCTGGCATATAATTAATTATGAAATTGCATAATCAGGATAAAACTAAACTAGTCAACTCTGTATTTAATCAGGTTCATAAAAATTATGATCTAATGAATGATTTAATGTCATTTGGCATACATCGTGTTTGGAAGAGAAATTTACTTGCATGGATGAATCCCCAAAAAAACGATAATATTATCGATGTTGCGTCTGGAACAGGAGACCTTGCAAAAATCATTTCTGAAAAAAATAATAATATAAACGATATTGCCTGTGTCGAGCCAAATCCTGGTATGTATCAAACTGGTAAAAAAAAATTAGAAAATTTTAAAAATATTAAATGGTATCTAAATGCTGCGGAAAAATTACCTTTCAAAGATAATACTTTTGATATTTACGCTATAAGTTATGGGATCAGAAATGTTTCAGACATCAAAAGAAGTTTAAGTGAAGCTTATAGAGTTCTTAAGCCTGGAGGACATTTTTTATGTCTTGAATTTTCTAAGGTTGAAAATGAAATCTTAAATGTTTTTTACCAAAAATATTCAAAATTAATTCCAGTATTGGGAAAATTTATTGTAGGAAATGAGGCTCCGTATGAATATCTAATAAATAGTATAAGTAAGTTTTATAACCAAGACGAATTAGTTGATTTATTGAAGTCCAGCAATTTTTCTAATGTAGAATTTAGAAATTTATCTAATGGTATATCTGCTATACACTCTGGCTGGAAAATCTAAATATGTTAAAAAGTTTAATTCAATTATTCATAATTGCCAGAAAGCTTGCTGTCTCCGGTGCGGTAAAAACTGTAAATGAAATTTACGATATACCTTTTGCAATAAAAATTTTTTTTGAGTTATTTGCAATTGGTGCTAAGAAAAAATCTTTAAATAATAATAAAAAACCTGGCGAAAAATTATGTGATGCTCTGGAAGAAATGGGCACTACATTTATTAAATTGGGTCAATTTTTAGCGACTAGGCCAGATATAATAGGTGAAGCCTTAGCTGATGATTTGGTAAAGCTTCAAGATAGATTACCTGCTTTTGAACTGCATGACGCAAAAAAGATATTAAAAAAAGAAATTGGAGAAAATTTATATTCAAATATACAAGATATTAGCGAACCAATAGCTGCTGCTTCTATTGCTCAAGTACATTTAGCAAAAATAGAAATAGAAAATCAAACTCGGTTAGTTGCAATTAAAATTTTAAGACCAGAAATTGAAAAAAAATTTAATGAAGAACTTGATGCATTAATGTTGTTTGCTTATATAATTGAAAATACATTTTCTAAAACAAAAAGACTTAAACTAGTAGAAGTTGTTCATCTTTTAAGGGAAATTACTAATATAGAAATGGATCTTAGATTTGAAGCAGCTGCTGCTAATGAACTCTATGAAAATACCAAAAATGACATCGGTTTTAATGTTCCGAAAATTTATTGGAACTACACAACAAAAAAAATATTAACATTAGATAAAGTTGATGGAATTTCTATACGAGAACAAAAACTTCTTGAAGAGTCAGGTGTAAATTTAAAATTACTTGCAGAAAATCTAATTCAGCATTTTTTAAAACAAGCAGTCAGAGATGGTTTTTTTCATGGAGATATGCATCAAGGAAATTTATTTGTTGATTTTAAAGGTAATATAATTCCAGTTGATTTTGGAATTATGGGTAGACTCGATAAAAATAATAGAAAATATTTAGCTGAAATTCTTTATGGATTTATTCAGAGAGACTATACAAAAGTAGCCGAGGTACATTTTCAAGCTGGGCTAGTTCCTCAAAGCACCTCAAAAGAAGAATTTGCACAAGCCCTAAGATCAGTAGGAGAACCTATTTTTGGTCAATCTATCAAAGATATTTCTGGTGGAAATTTATTATCACAACTTTTCGAGATTACTGAAAAATTTAATATGCAAACACAAACTCCTCTTTTGCTTTTACAAAAAACTATGGTGGTGGTTGAGGGTGTGGCTAGAAAATTATCACCTGATACAAATATTTGGGAAGTATCAAGACCAATCTTAGAAGATTGGATAAAAAATGTTAAAGGCCCAAAAGCTACTTTTGATAGTGCAATAAACACTTCTTCTGAAATTTTAAAAAGAATTCCTGATTTTCCTAACTTTATGGATAAAGCAAACTATGCCCTCCAATTGCTTGCTGAGGGAAAACTAAATCTTGGTATTAAAAACAGTAAAGGGTTTGAGGCTGAAGAAATGCGATTAAAAAATCTAAAAAATAAAATTATTATTGGTTTTTTAAGTGTTGTAATTATTACATTATTAGTATTTTAATAATTATAATGTCATTACAAAATAAGAGAGTTTTGTTAATAATTGGAGGTGGGATTTCTGCCTACAAAGCGCTTGATGTTATTAGGCTTTTAGTAAAAAATAATGTTGAGGTTAAGACTATCTTGAGCAAAAGTGGTAAAGAATTTGTAACCCCATTGTCAATTACTGCGCTTTCGCAAAATAAAGTTTTTGAAGATATTTTTGACTCACATAATGAAAAAGAAATTGACCACATATCACTTTCGAGGTGGGCAGATATAATTCTAGTTATACCTACAACTGCTAACATGATGACTAAGCTCAGTGCTGGTAAAGCAGAAGATTTAGCTACTACGGTAATTTTAGCATCTAATAAAGATATTATTTTAGTGCCAGCGATGAATGTTCGAATGTGGTTGCATAAAGCTACACAAAAAAATTTAAACAATCTTTTAGACTACGGTTACAAATTTATTGGACCTGTAGATGGAGAAATGGCTTGTGGTGAATATGGTGAAGGTAAAATGTCTAGCCCACGTCAAATATTCTCTTTCATATCTAATTATTTTAAGAATAAGGATTTAGTAAAAAAAAAAAATATTAAAGCGCTCGTGACAACTGGACCAACACGTGAGTACATTGATCCAGTGAGATATATTTCTAACGAGTCTAGTGGAAAACAAGGCTATGAAATTGCTTTAGCATTAAATAAACTGGGAGTAAAAACAACACTAATCTCAGGCCCATCGTCAATTAATTTTTCTAAAGATCTTGATGTAAAAAAAATAATTAACGCAGATCAAATGCTGAATACAATAAAAAAATTATTACCCATAGATATAGCTGTTTGTGCTGCTGCTGTTTCAGATTTTAAACCTAAATTTTTAAATAAGCAAAAAATAAAGAAGGATAAAAAAAATTTAGACATTTTAAATCTAGAAAAAAATAAAGATATTTTAGAATACCTTGGAAAACATAATAGATATAGGCCAAAATTGCTTGTAGGTTTTTCTGCAGAAACCGAAAATTTAATTTCAAATTCTAAAAAAAAATTATTTCAAAAACATTGTGATATGATTGTTGCTAATGATGTGTCAAAAAAAGAAAGTGGCTTTAATGTAGATTATAATAAAGTTTCAATTATTGAAAAAAATGGAAATATCGAAAATTGGCCAAAAAATAAAAAAAGTTTCATCGCTAATAAAATAGCTAAAAAAATAGTAGATAAATTTTTAATGTATGACAAAAATACAAATTAAAAAATTATCTGCTACAGCCATAATTCCAAAATATGAAACCTCTGGGGCATCAGGTTTAGATTTAGCCGCTGATATTAAAACTGATATTAGCTTAAAACCTGGAGAGCAAACACTTGTCTCAACGGGGTTGGCGATAGCAATACCACAAGGATTTGAGGTTCAAATACGACCAAGGTCTGGTTTAGCTGCAAAAAAAGGAATAACGGTTTTAAATACTCCTGGAACGATAGATGCAGATTATCGAGGAGAAATAAAAATAATTTTAATTAATCATAGCAAAGAAAATTTTGTAATTAAAAATGGTGAGAGAATTGCTCAGATGGTCGTTTGCCCTGTAATTCAAGCTAAGCTAGAGGAAGTTGAAGAACTAAACAATACTGATCGAGGCTCTGGTGGATTTGGTTCTACAGGTATAAAATAGTTTCCAATCTATGAAACTTGGTAGCAAAGAGCTTTTAAGGTATTCCAAGCAAATACTATTAAAGAATATTGGGGTAGCAGGTCAAAAAAAAATTTCTAACACTAAGGTATTAATTATTGGAGTTGGAGGCTTAGGTTGTCCACTAGCTATGTATTTAGCAAACATGGGTATTGGACATATTGGGTTAATTGATCACGATAAAATTGAACTATCAAATTTAAACCGTCAAATACTTTATACTTCAAAAGATTTAGGTAAATACAAAGTTATACAAGCAAAAAAGTTTCTGGGTCTAATAAACAAAAAAATTAAAGTCAATATTTTAAAAAAAAAAATCGATGAAAAAAATGCAAATAATATTATAAAAAAATATCAGATTATATGTGATTGTACAGACAGCTTTTCTACAAGATACTTAATTAATAAGATTTGTTTAAAAAATAAAAAGATTTTGATCTCAGCAGCTATTAATAAATTTGAAGCACAAGTTTTTAATTTTAATTTTTTAAAAAATATTCCATGTTACAGATGTTTTATGCCTGAGCTTCCTTCAGCTGATAATATGTGTGACTCTGAAGGCATTTTACCTAGCGTAGCAGGTATAGCTGCATCTATACAGGCTAATGAGGTAATTAAATCAATCTTATTTAAAAAGAATGATTTAGTTGGCAAATTAATATCATTCAATACTTTAGATCTTAATTTTAGAAAAATTAAATTGTCAAAAAATTCAAAATGTCAAACTTGTGGGATAAGAAAATGAGGTTTTTTTTTAAAATTTTAATAATTCTTTTTTTATCAAATAATACTTTTTTGTTTGCTGAAGAATATTTTATGACACTAAGAAATAATACTACTAATTTAAGACAGGGCCCTTCTTTTGATTATCCAGTAAAAATTTTTTACAAAAAAAAATATCTTCCAGTTTTAGTGCAAGATTCTTCAGAGAATTTTAGGAAAATTAGAGATCATGAAAATAATACTGGCTGGATACATATATCTCAGCTTTCAAAGAAAAAAGCAGCTATTATAATTGATGACAAGGCAGTCCTTTTCAATAAGTCTACTATGTTTTCATCTCCTAAGGCAATTTTAGAAAATGGGCGACTTTGTTTAATTACAAAATGTAACGAAGAATGGTGTAAAATTAAAACTGATAAATATTTAGGTTGGGTTAAAAAACAGAGTCTTTGGGGAAATATTAATTAAAAGGATTTTCTAGTAAACAAGCAACAAGATGAATACGATCTTGTTCTCCTCCATTAAAAAAATTATGATATTTTGTATTATTAGTAATTGTTACCGAACCATCAGCTGGTAAATGTTTTGCGACATTCTCTATAACCATCATACAGCCTGGATTCGTAATAATTGGAATATGTAATCTAGGTTCAGGATCTCTATGCCAGCTCAAAGTTGATCTTGGTTCTTTTAATAGAATTCTAACTCTTCCTAATTTAAATTTTTTTCTTAATGTTTCATATACTTCTGCAAAATAAGTATTTTGAAAATCAGAAACAAGCTGAGTATATTTAGATTCATCAATTTGCACATCTCTAGAAACTTCTTTTCCAGTTTCATCTGGTTTAGTCCAATAAACGCCTCTTACATTATTTCCTGTGATTGAAGACTCATCATTTGGAATTTGATTTAGAGAAATTGCTCCAAAATTTTTGATGCCTAATGTATTAAAATTTTTTTTCTTTAAAACATCTTCTAAATCAACTCTTAGTTTTTCAACATCAAAGCTTAGATCAGGTACTTTATAAAAATCTTCAAAATTTAAATTCATAATATTTGACTAAATTTACAATAATTAAGTTAATAATCACTGCGATTTATTGTCTTTTGATTGCTTTATTATTATATAATTAATATGAATATCAAGTAAAATTGATCACTTAAATCATGCAAAAAAATAATTACAATTATAATGAATTAATAGATTGTGGGAACGGTAAGTTATTTGGTGAGGGCAATGCTAAGCTACCTCTGCCACCTATGCTTATGTTTGACCGTATTACAGAAATTACATCCCAGGGTGGGACTTTTAAGAAAGGGTTTATCAAAGCTGAATTAGACATTAAAACTGATTTATGGTTTTTTAAATGCCATTTTAAAGAGGATCCAGTTATGCCTGGCTGTTTAGGTCTTGATGCTATGTGGCAACTAGTAGGCTTCTATCTTGGATGGACAGGTGAACCTGGGAAAGGTAGGGCATTAGGAGTAAATGAAGTTAAATTTACCGGTGAAGTCCTTGAAAATGTAAAAATGGCCACATACGAGATTAATATGAAAAGAATATTAAAAAAAGAAGGTGCAACAGTAGGGTTAGCTGATGGAACTTTAAGCGCTGATGGTAAAATTATTTACAAAGCTGGAAATCTTAAGGTAGGATTATTTAAACAATGAAAAGAGTAGCAATAACAGGTATTGGCATAGTTTCTTGTCTAGGAAACAATCAAAGTGAAGTTTATGAATCTTTAATTAATACAAAATCAGGCATTAGTTTTTCTGAAGAATATAAAAAGTTTAATTTTAAAAGCCAAATTTGCGGAATACCTAACATCAAATTTGAAGATCATATTGATCGAAAATTTATTAGGTTTATGGGCGATGGATCTGCTTATAATTACATAGCTATGAAAGAAGCTGTTACAGACTCAGGATTAGAAGAAAAAGATATTAGCAATGAACTAACTGGGATTATTATGGGTTCTGGTGGCCCTTCAGTTAAAAATGTAGTTCACGCTATTGACTCAACAAGAGAGTCATCTCCAAAAAAAATGGGGCCATTTGTTGTTCCTAGAACTATGGCAAGCACCGTTTCTGCTACCTTGGCAGTGCCGTTTAAAATTAAAGGGGTTAATTATTCTATAAGTTCTGCTTGCGCTACTAGCGGTCATTGTATTGGAAACGCTATGGAATTAATCCAATTTGGAAAACAAAAAATTGTATTTGCAGGTGGAGGTGAAGAAATACACTGGGCAATGTCTTCTATGTTTGATGCAATGACTGCTCTTTCGTCTAAATATAACGATAGCCCTCAAACAGCTTCTAGACCTTACGATAAAACAAGAGATGGCTTTGTAATTGCTGGTGGAGCTGGAGTTTTAGTTTTAGAAGAACTTGAACACGCTAAAGCTAGGGGAGCTAAAATTTACGCTGAATTGACAGGTTATGGAGCGACATCAGATGGATATGATATGGTGGCTCCTTCTGGAGAAGGTGCTGTTAGATGTATGAAAATGGCATTAAGCACTGTTAAAAATAAAATTGATTACTTAAATACACATGGAACATCAACGCCAGTTGGTGACATTACAGAGCTTAAAGCAGTAAGAGAAGCTTTTGGAGAGAATATACCTAAAATAAGTTCTACAAAATCTTTAACCGGACATCCTTTAGGTGCAGCATCAGTACATGAAGCAATTTATTGTCTCATAATGATGAAAAATAATTTTATTGCAGCATCAGCGAACATAACTGAAATGGATGATGAGGCAAAAAATTTTCCAATTGTCACAAAAGTTGAAAAAAATGTAACTCTAAACTCTGTGATGTCTAATAGTTTTGGATTTGGCGGAACTAATGCAACATTAATTTTTGAAAAAATTTAAATTATGAATCTTGTTAAAGGAAAAAAAGGTTTAATTATGGGTGTGGCTAATGAAAGGTCTATCGCTTGGGGTATTTCTCAAAAATTAGCTGAACAAGGTGCTGATCTTGCATTTACATACTTAGGTGATGCTTTAAAAAAAAGAGTTATACCACTTGCTCAATCTCTAAAATCTGATTTTACCTTAAGTTGTAATGTTGAAAATAAAGACGAAGTTGTCAAACTTTTTGAAGATATTAAAGCTAAGTGGGGACAGATAGATTTTGTTGTTCATGCTGTTGCTTTTTCAGATAAGTCTGAACTTTCAGGTGAGTATTTAAATACTTCTAGGGAAAATTTTTTAAGAAGTATGTTGATCTCATGTTTTTCTTTCACAGAAGTTGCAAAAGAAGCATCTAAAATAATGAATGAAAGAGGAAGTATGCTTACGTTAACTTATGAATCTAATAAAGCTATTCCAAATTATAATGTGATGGGTGTTTGTAAATCTGCCTTAGAGGCTAGTGTTAAATACTTAGCTAGAGACTTGGGGGCAAAAGGTATCAGGGTTAATGCAATTAGTGCTGGCCCGATTAAAACGCTTGCTGCTTCAGCAATAGGTGATGCTAAGTTTTTATATAAATGGAACGAAGATCATTCATTCTTGAAAAGAAACGTTGATATACATGATGTTGGTAATTCTGCTCTATATTTAATTAGTGACCTTTCAGCAGGTGTTACAGGTGAAATTCACTACGTTGATGCAGGTTATAATAAAGTAGGAATGCCAGATCCTAAAAATATAAAAAGTTAATTAAATAGCCTGTTTAATTGAAAGTTTAACTTTTCCTCTATCAAAACCTAGAACTTTGACAGAAACTTCATCACCTTCTTTGACAACATCGCTTACTTTTTCAACTCTTTTAGGTGCAAGCTCTGAGATATGAACTAGCCCATCTTGTTTTCCTAAAAAATTAACAAATGCTCCAAACTCCATAATTTTTACGACTTTACCTTTATAGATTTTTCCTACCTCAGCTTTAGCAACCAAACTTTTAATTATTTCAATAGCTTTATTTCTTGATTCTTCATCTGGAGCAGCAACGGTAATTTCTCCGGTATCTTTTACATCAACTTTTGCTCCTGATTTTTCGACTATCTCTCTAATTGTTGCACCACCTTTGCCTATAACAGTCGCGATATCTTTTTTATCTACAGTTACAATCTCCATTTTAGGAGTATGTTTAGAAAATTCTTTTCTAGAATCTTTTAAAGCTTTATTCATCTCACCAAGAATGTGCTCTCGACCAGCTTTGGCTTGATCCAAGGCTTTTTCCATTATTTCAAAAGTAATACCTGTAATTTTAATATCCATTTGAAGAGATGTAATTCCAGACTTTGTTCCCGCTACTTTAAAATCCATGTCACCAAGATGATCTTCGTCTCCTAATATGTCTGATAATACAGAATATTCTTCACCTTCCTTAATTAATCCCATTGCTATCCCAGCTACAGGTTCTTTCATGGGCACTCCGGCATCCATAAGAGATAAAGAAGTACCACATACAGTTGCCATTGAAGATGAACCATTAGACTCTGTAATTTCAGATACGACTCTTAAAGTATAAGGAAAATTTTCTGATTTTGGTAATGAAGAATTTATCGCTCTCCAAGCTAATTTCCCGTGACCAATTTCTCTTCTACCAGTTCCTATTCGACCACATTCTCCTACAGAGAATGGTGGAAAATTGTAGTGTAACATAAATCTACTTCTTTGCATTCCATTTAGACTCTCAATTCTTTGCTCATCATCCGACATACCTAATGTCGTTACTACAAGAGCTTGAGTTTCACCTCTTGTAAAAAGAGCAGAACCATGGGTTCTAGGTAAAACACCTACCTCACATTTGATCTGTCTAACATCAGCTAATCCTCTCCCGTCAATTCTCTTTTTCTCTTTTAAAATTGCAGTTCTAACAATATCTTTTTCTAAAGACTTAAGTTGTCCCATTGCTTCGTTTTCTGAAATATTTTCATCTTCGGCAAACATAGCTTTACATTTTGAGTCTATTTCAGAGATGGCTGATGATCTTTTTTTCTTATCTACTTCTTTAAAAGCTTTTCTAAGATCTGCCTCAAATGCTTCAGCTATTTTCTTTTTAACTGCAGAATAATCTTTTGTTTCAACTTCCCATTTAGGTTTTCCAGCTTTTTTTGCTAAATTTTCTATTGCATTAATTATTGGAACAAATCCTTCATGTCCAAATTTTACAGCACCTAGCATCTCTTGCTCTGAAAGCCCAGTTGCTTCTGACTCGACCATTAAAACTGCATCTTTAGTACCTGCTACTACTAGATCTAATATTGATCCTTCCATTTCTTTAGCCGATGGATTTAATAAATACTTACCGTCTTTAAACCCTACTCTGCTTGCTGCGATTGGTCCTTGAAAAGGTAATCCTGAAATTGCTAACGCTGCTGAGGAAGCAATAATTGACAAAATGTCTGTTTGGTTTTCTCCGTCATAAGATAAAACTGTTGGCAATAATTGAACTTCATTCATAAATCCTGATGGGAATAAAGGTCTGATAGGTCTATCTATAAGTCGAGATATTAACGTCTCTGACTCTGTTGGTCGTGCTTCTCTTTTGAAATATCCCCCTGGAATTTTACCAGCAGCATAATATTTTTCTTGGTAATTTACTGATAAAGGAAAATAATCCTGACCATCGTTAACTTTTTTTGCTCCAACTACTGTGGCTAAAACCACCGACTCACCGCAAGTTGCTATAATCGCGCCATCAGCTTGTCTTGCTATTTTTCCTGTTTCTAGAGTTATTTTTTTACCATTAATTTCAATTTCTTCTTTTTCAATTTTGAACATTATTTCCTTAAATTTAATTGTTTAATTACTTTATTGTATGAGTCTGGATTTTTCTTTTTTAAATAGGCTAAAAGTTTTTTTCTTCTGTTAACAGACTTTGTTAACCCAACTGTAGAATGTTTGTCTTTTTTGAATTTTTTAAAATGCTCTGAAAGCTTGGTAATTTTATCAGTTAATAGTCCAACTTGAACTTCTGCTGAACCAACATCTTTATCGTGAATTGCTAACGACTTAATTGTTTCTTTTTTTTTCTGTGTCATTTTTTTTATTTAAATTTATTAATCTTTCTATCTTTTCAGCATATTCGAATGAATTATCTTCTACAAATGCAAGTCTAGGAAGAAACTTAATATCAAGTTTTTTTGACAGTGCTTTTCTAACAAGATGGGAGTATTCCGTCAAGATACTTACAATTTTTTTAGACTCTATTCCTCCAAGTGGAATCACATAAACCCTTGCAGATTTCAAATCTGCTGTCATTTTTACCTCCGTAACAGTAACAACGCTTGTATCTAGAGCTAAGATTTTAGCCTCGTTTCTAATAAACACTTCACCAAGGCTTTGTTTGATTAATTCTCCTACTCTTAACTGTCTTTGAGAATATGCTGGGGCTGAATTACCTTTAGCCATTGTTTTAAATTTGCCTATCTATTTTTTCAGACTGATAAGCTTCGATTATATCTCTCTCCTTAAAATCTATAAAATCTTTTAAACTTATTCCACACTCTAAACCATTTTTAACTTCTTTAACTGCATTTTTCTCTCTAAATAAACTTGAAATTTCTCCATCATAAACCACTACTCCATCTCTAATAAGTCTTGCCTTTGACTTGTTTTTTATTTCTCCATCAATTACTTTTGATCCAGCTATTTTTCCAGCATCAGATACTTTAAATACTTTCAAAATTTCAGCTGATCCGCTCACAGTTTCTTTTGTTTCAGGTTCTAATAACCCTGAGAGACCTTTCTCAACAAACTCTAAAACTTCATAAATAATATTATAATATTGGATTGTAATATTTTGTTGCTCTGCTAATTTTTTCGCTTGGTTATTTGGTTTTACATTAAAGCCAATTAACAAAGCATTAGAAGCTTTAGCTAATGAAACATCCGACTCATTAATCATACCAATATCAGATAAAATAATATTTGCTTTAACCTCAGGGTGTTCAATTTTATTAATTGCATTTTTTAATGCTTCACTTGAACCTTGCACGTCAGATTTTATAATAATATTTAACTCTTGTTTTGTGCTTTGATTTTCAAATATTGAGGTCTTATCTTTGACGACAGGTTTTTTCAAATTTGAACCACTTTTATTAAACTCTGCTATTTCTTTTGCTTTATCTTCATTTTCAGTAACTAGAAATTCTGCCCCAGCGAAAGCTGAGTCGTTCATTCCTAAAATCTCAACAGGCATTGAAGGCAAAGCTTCATCTATTATTTTACCTTCATGGTTAATCATTGCTCTAATTTTTCCATAAGTATTTCCACAAACAAAATAGTCAGCTTTTTTAAGTATACCATTAGTAATTAATATTGTTGAAACGGGACCTTTGCCTTTATCAATCTTAGACTCGATCACCACACCTGTTGCTGGCCCACTAAAAGAAGCTGATAAATCTAAAAGCTCTGATTGTAATAATATGCTCTCTTTTAATTTATCAAGATTTAATTTTTTAGTTGCTGATACTTCTACGAATAAAGTATCTCCACTAAAATCTTCAGCGATAAGCTCATATTTCATTAAATCATTTTTAATTTTTGTAATATTTTTATCAGGTAAATCGCATTTATTGATTGCAACAATAATTGGTACTTTAGCTGCTTTTGAGTGTTGAATGGCTTCAATAGTTTGAGGCATAATCCCATCATTAGCGGCTACAACTAATACAACAATATCAGTAATTTTTGATCCTCTTGCTCGCATTTCGGTAAATGCTGCGTGTCCAGGAGTGTCTATAAAAGTAATAATTTGATTATTGTCGCTTTGAACTTGGTATGCTCCAATATGTTGAGTAATACCTCCATGCTCACCTGATACAACGCTTGTATTTCTTAAAGCATCAAGTAACGATGTTTTACCATGATCAACGTGTCCCATAATAGTTACTACTGGTGGTCTTTTTTCAACTTTGCCTTCTAATTGATTTTTCTTTTTCTTAATATCTATGTCTGGCGTTGCTTCAATAATTGGATTGTGACCAAATTCTTTAACAATGTATTCAGCAGTATCCTTATCAATTATGTGATTGATAGTTGCTACTACCTTCATATTAAATAAAAATTTAATTATATCAGCTGAACGCTCAGCCATTCTGTTTGAAAGTTCTTGGATGGTAATTGTCTCGGGAATATTTACATCTCTTATTACCTTTACGGTTTCTTTTTTTTCATCTGGATTATCTACTTTTTTTTCTTTTAGTCTTGCCCGTTTAACAGACGCTAAGCTTCTCTGCTTTATTTCAACTTCCTCAACATTCATTGCTCTAGAAACTGTAAGTTTAAACTCTCGCTTAGATGATAAAGGATCTTTTAACTTTAATTTAGTTTTAGAAGGATTTTTCTCTTCTTTTTTAATAAAGTTTTTCGTTGCTTGTTGTTCTACGAATTTTCTAACAAAATTACTCTTAAATCCTTCTGGTTTTTTAAAGCCACCAGTAGTGTTGCTTGGCTTGTTATCTCGAGATGATTTGAAAGGAGTTTTCTTTTCAATAGAAAAGGTTTTTTTTCCATCACTTGATAAAGATGACAAATCAATTTTTTTTGATATGCCAGTAGATATAGTTAAAGTTTTTTTCTTATTTTTTTGATCGTCCATGTAAAATTTATTTGAATACTATCTCTCTGGCTGACATAATTAATTGATCAGCTTCATCTCTAGAAAGAGAGAATTCTTCTAAATAGCCCTCTATTCTAATTTTTTTTCCTTTAATTTCATCAAAACCACCAATTAATTCATCCGATGAAAGCTCAGCAAAGTCTTTGAGTGATTTAATATTTCTTTGACCTAATAGAACCAACATTCCTTGGGTAATGCCTTTAAGATTAACTAAAGCATCTTCCATTCCAAGTTCTTTAAGTTTTTTTGAAATTTCCTCTTTTTCCTTAACTAAATTTTCTTTAGATCTATTAATCAACTCGTTAGCAGTTGCCTCATCAATTCCTTCGATCTTAGTTATGTCTTCTGAAGAAGATTGAGCAATCTCCTCGATACTTTGCATTCCCTCTGACACAAGTAATTGTCCAAGCGTTTCATCAACTTCTAAGCTTTTAACTAAATTTTCTGTTCTTTCTTTAAATTCTGCCTGCCTTCTTTCTGAATCTTCTTGATCTGTTAAGATATCAATCTCGTAATTTGTAAGTTTTGATGCCAATCTCACATTCTGACCTCTTCTTCCAATTGCTTTACTAAGATTTTCCTCAGTTAAAATTACATCAATTCTTTTATTGTCCTTATCTATTAAAACTTTTTGTATCTCTGCTGGAGATAAAGACTCAGCTATTAATGTAGGTAGATCTTCCGTCCACTTAATGATGTCAATTTTTTCACCATGTAGTTCATTTACTATTGTTTGTACTCTGCTTCCCCTCATACCAACACAGGCTCCAACGGGATCGATTGAACTCTCCTTTGAAAAAACACATATCTTTGCTCTACTTCCTGGGTCACGTGCAACTGCTTTTATTTCAATGATGCCTTCATAAATTTCTGGAACTTCTTGAAAAAAAAGTTTTGCTAAAAATTGTGGATGTGCTCTTGATAAAAAAATTTGATGTCCTTTTAATTCTTTTTTTACTTCATAACAGTAGGCTTTTACCCTGTCTCCTGTCTTTAATATTTCTCGAGGAATCAACTCATCTTTTTTTATTACACCTTCAGCTTTACCAAGATCTACAATTACATTTCCATATTCTAATCTTTTTATAATTCCACTTAAGATTTGTCCTTGTTTGTCTATAAAGTCTTCGTACTGTCTATTTTTTTCAGCTTCTTTAACTCTTAAACCAATTACTTGCTTTGCACTTTGCGCAGCAATTCTACCAAAATCAATTTGGGGAAGATCTTCAAATATTTGGTCTCCAACTTTTAAATCCTTATTCTTTTTATCAATAGATTTCGCATCGTTTAAAATTATTTGCTTACTTGAGTCTTCAACTTCTTCGACAATATCTAAAACTTTTTGAATTTTAATTTCACCAGTTGCTCTATCTATAAGCACTCTAATATTATTTTCAGCACCGAACTTTGTTAAAGCGGCTTTTTGAATAGCGCTTTCCATAGACTCGAGTACAATCTCTTTATCTATAGATTTTTCATTTGCAACTGCCTCTACTATTCTTAATAATTCTACTTTATCTAATCCTCTATTTAACATTTTTTTCCTTTTTTAGTTTGCTCCAAAAAAAAATGGGCTAAAGCCCATTTTGATAACATCTAATTTTTTATGTATATTTAAAGAAAATTTAAGGCTTTTTCAAGATCACAGTTTAAAAACATTTATCTTATCTGTTTTTTCCCAAGAAAATTCACCTTTATTTGTAGGTTTTCTTCCAAAATGACCGTATGCCGAGGTAACTTCGTAAATTGGTTTATTTAACCCAAGCATTTCTCTAATACCTCTTGGGGAGAGATCAAAATTTTTCTCAATTAATTTTTTAACATTTTCAGTTTTGTCTTGGTCGCCATCAGATAATTTAACAAATATAGAAAGTGGTTTTGAAACACCTATTGCATATGCAAGTTGGATAAGACATTTATCTGACACTCCAGCAGCCACGATATTTTTTGCAAGGTATCGAGATACATAAGCAGCTGATCTGTCAACTTTTGTTGGATCTTTGCCTGAAAAAGCTCCCCCTCCATGTGGGGCCGCACCACCATAAGTATCAACAATAATTTTTCTTCCAGTTAATCCTGTATCACCATCAGGACCTCCAATGATAAATTGTCCTGTTGGATTTATATAAACTTCTTTATCTTCTAAATTATTTAAATACTGTTCTGGTATAGATTTTTTAATATATGGAAAAACTAATTCACGAACTTTTTCTTGATTTAAATCTTTTGAATGTTGAGTTGAAATTACAACAGATGTAACTTTTGTTGGTTTACCATCTTCGTAAGCCATTGTTACTTGGCTCTTAGAATCAGGCTCAATTCCTTTTAATGATCCTTTTTTTCGATCATCAGCCATCAGTCTTAAGATTTTATGAGAATAATGTATTGGTGCAGGCATAAGATCTTCCGTTTCATCACACGCATAGCCAAACATAATTCCTTGATCCCCTGCGCCTTCATCTTTATTGTCTTTTGAGTCAACTCCCATCGCAATATCGGAAGATTGGGAGTGCAAGTGAGACTCAATTTTTGTTTGGTCTTTCCAACTAAAGCCCTCTTGGTCGTAACCAATGTCTTTAATGCAATCTCTAACTTTTTGAATTAATTCATCTTTTTTTATTTCAGGTGCCCTGATCTCTCCTGCTAAAACAACTTTATTTGTTGTCGTTAAGGTTTCACATGCAACTCTAGCAAATGGATCTTTGGAAAGGTATGAATCAACAACCATATCTGAAATCCTGTCACAAACTTTATCTGGATGACCCTCAGAAACTGACTCACTTGTAAATAAATAATTATTTTTCATATTTTCTCAAAACAAAAAAGATTGAAAGAGATGTAATTAAAAGAGCAAAGAATATCAAATTAAATTTTTTAATTTTTTTTTCGGTGTTAATAAAAGGAACATTTAACTCTATTGAACCAACCTCATTTGGTTTTAATACTTTTTTCACAATACCTTTATTGTCAATGAAAGCGCTTAAACCCTGATTTGCGGACCTAACTAAAAAGGTTTCACTTTCAATTGCTCTAAATATTGCTTTAGCAAAATGTTGATAAGGGCCTACAGTTTTACCAAACCAAGCATCTTGTGAAATATTTACTATTAAATTTTTTTCTTCATTAATTTTAACCATTTCTGGAAAAATTATTTCATAACAAATTAACGGTAACAACTTTAAACTTTCGTATAAAAAAATATTTTTATCTTTACCGCTTGTAAAAGAACCATGACCTTGTGTTATTTTTTTTAATCCAATCTTATTTAATATATTCTCAAAAGGTAAAAACTCTCCGAATGGGACTAATTTAATCTTATTATATTTAAAAAGTACTTCTAATTTATTGTTAACTATTACCAAACTATTAAATGTATCGATTTGATCATCACGAGATACTTCATAATTAACGCCAAAAAGCACTATGTGATTGTCGGCAAATGCTTCTTTAAATAAATATTCAAATTTTTTAATCTGCTCAAAATGATAGCCACTTAAAATTCCCTCGGGCCAAACAAAAAGGGTCTTTTTACTTTTATCTGGATCACTATATTTGATTAATTTAAGAATATTTTCCTCAATATTAGACTCTGTCAAATTATATTCTAAATCAAAATTAGGAGAAATAATTTTTGTGTAAATTGAATTTCCTGAGTTTAAATCTAAGTCAATAATTTTATTATTATTATTTTTGATAATTGAAGATCCATAAATATAATTTCCAAAAAAAATAGTTAATAATATTAAGAAAATAATTATCTCTTTTTTTTTTTTAAAAATTAGTAAAAGGGGTGAACAAAAAAATAAGATAGTCAAATAATTGAATGAAAAAAAATCAATATGAGATAATCCTTGTAATAATTCTGGTTTCCACGACCAGCTGTAAGCCCATAAGTTCCAGGGAAAACCTGAAAATAATTTTGCTCTAAGAAAATCTACAAATGCTAAAGCACTACAAAACAATAAGATTGAAATAAAATTATTTTTAATAAAAGGACCGGCTAATAAAATACTTAAACCAAAAAAAAGTCCTAAAAAAATGGGTAAACCAATAAGGGCAAAAGGTATTAAGAATTTAAAGGATTCATCAAAGGTTAATGAATTAGAAATCCAATAAGTTCCTGTTAAAAAAAAACCAACACCAAAAAGATAACCAATTAAAAATAAATTTAGTAAATAGGGTTTTTCTCTATAAGTATTTTTTGATTTTTTTTGCACATAGGTTGTTGTCAAAAACAAACTCGGAATAATAAAAAAATTTAAATAGCTATAATTAAATGGTTGAAAAGTGAAGATAGTTATAGCTCCTAAAAAGAGAGGAAATAAAAAAACTAAAAAAAAACGACTATTAAAAAAGTTAAAAAACATTAATTTATCAGATTAACTATTTTATTTTCTATTTTTTGCATCTCTACAAAGTCTTTGTTCAACCTATGACGATAGCCAAATAAATGGACAAAACCGTGTACCCAAATTTTATCAAAGGTGTAATTGAAATTATTTTTTTTATTTTGGTTTAAAATTTTATTTAAATTTATAATAATGTCGCCAAGATAAATTTGCTTTCTTGATTTAAGAATTTTTTTTAATTCTTTTTTTTCATAAAAAGGAAACGATAATATATCTGTAATTTTATTTTTTTTTCTAAATTTTTTATTTAATTTTTTAATTTCTTGATCATTTGAAAGATTTATAGAAAATTTTAAATTATTTTTTTTGAATAAAGCTAAATTCTTTTCAAATCTTTTTAATTTTTTGTCTATGTAAAATGTTGGATTACTAATATATTTTTTCCATTTTTTATTAGTAACTATAACATCAGCTTTGATCATCAGTTTTTTTTTGGTAGGCTTTGATAATTTTAGACACTAATGGATGTCTAACTACGTCTGTATGATCAAATTCTATGATTTTAATTTCATCAATATGACTGAGGATATTTTTGGACTTAACTAAACCAGAGTGTGATTTGTTTAAAAGATCAACCTGTGTTGGATCACCGTTCACAACTAATTTTGAATTTTCACCTATCCTTGTAAGAAACATTTTTATTTGAGTTTCTGTTGCATTTTGGGCTTCGTCTAAAATGGCAAAACTATTTTTTAATGTTCTACCTCTCATAAATGCCAATGGTGCAATTTCTATTTCACCAGACTCAATTTTTTTATCTATTTTTTCAAAACCAAAAAGTTCATACAAAGCATCGTAGAGTGGTCTAAGATATGGATCGACTTTTTCCTTCATATCTCCTGGTAAAAAACCAAGTTTTTCCCCAGCTTCTACTGCTGGTCTTGAAAGTATAACTCTTTCAACTTTTTTTTCCATCAGCATTGTAATGGCAACTGATACTGCTAAAAAACTTTTTCCCGTACCAGCTGGTCCAAGCGCTAATACAATATCATTTTCTCTTAATGCTTTTATGTAATTAGATTGTTTTTCAGATCTTGCTATTACAGATTTTCTTGGAGTTTTTATTAATTGTGCAAATGATTTAACATTTGAGTCTCGATCATTATTAGATTCTTTATTCACAGATAAAATTATATCACTTTTTTCTATGGTATTTGTTAAAAAAAATTTGTTTATTAAAAACCTAATTGCTTCAGCAACTACTGATATATTCTCAGGACTTCCCTTAACAGTTATAGAATTTCCTCTAAAAAAAAGATTTGTCTGAGTTAATTTTTCTAAATGCTTTAAATTAATATTAAATTCACCTACTAATGATGAAAGTAAATTATTATCTAAAATCTGAATATTTAAAGTCTCTTTATCTATTTTTTTAATTGTAAATTTTTTATCTATTTTACTAATTTCTGACATCTACTATGCTGCGTTTGTCTGATTTAAATTATTAGTTATCTCACCAAACAAACTATTATGATTAAATTTTTTAATTTGCACGTTCAATAATTGGCCGCTTAGATCTTTTTGACTATCAACAATCACAGAGTTTAAGAACTTATCTCTACCAAAATATTTATCTTGGTTTTCCAACTTGTTTTCAAAAAGCACTTCGATTGTTTGGTTAAGTAGCTTTTTTTTGTTTTCAGCGTTAATTTTTTCCAACACAGACTGTAATTCAATTAACCTATTTTTTGAGACATTTTCATTAATTAAACTTAGTTTTGAAGCTGGCGTTCCGGGTCGAGGACTAAATATAAATGAATAAGAATTTATAAACCCTATTTCTTTAATTAATTTTACAGTATCTCTAAAATCTTCTTCTGTCTCTCCGGGATAACCTACTATAAAATCTGATGAGAATTGAATATTTGGTTTTGCTTTTTTTAGTTTATTAATTATTTCATAATAATAATCAATATTATGTTTTCTATTCATCGCATTAAGAATTTTTGTAGATCCACTTTGAACAGGCAAATGAAGGATTGGCATTAGTTTCTCACAATTTTTATGAACATTGATTAAGTCTTCAGTAACATCTTTTGGATGTGAAGTTGTGTACCTAATTCTAATTAAATTTTTTAAATTATTAAGTTCATAGATTATATCTGAAAGCTTAAAGTGCTTGTTTTGCTCTTGGTAATAGTATGCATTTACATTTTGACCTAAAAGAGTGATTTCTTTTGAACCATTATTAATTAGTTGTTTTGCTTCTGATATAATATCACTAAAAGGTCTAGAATATTCAGGCCCTCTAGTATATGGCACCACACAAAAATGACAAAACTTATCACAACCTTCTTGAATGGTTAAAAATGAAGAAGTTTTTGAGTTAGAGTTCTTTAATTCATTTAAGCTATCAAATTTTTCTATTACCTCAAATTCTGTACTATTTATTTTTTCTTCAGTTTTTTCAATTCTGTTAAGTATAGAAGATATTTGATGATAAGATTGTGGACCTACAACGGCATTAATATATTTTTCACGATTGAGCATTTCTTCATTTTCAGCTTGGGCTACACAGCCTGTAACTAAAACAATAGGTTTTTTTCTATTTCTAAATTCTTTTTTAACTCTTCCAATATCGTGATAAACTTTTTCAGTAGCTTTTTCTCTTATGTGACAGGTATTTAATATATAACAATCTGCTTCTGAAATATTCTTTGTTGGTAAATAACCAATTGGTTTAACTAAATCTAGAATACGATTACTATCGTACTCATTCATCTGACATCCAAAAGTTTTAATAAATATTTTTTTTGACAAATTATTTTTTTATTTTTGACCCATAAAGTTCTAACTTATGATCTACTAATTTATAACCCAGTTTCTGAGCTACTTTGATTTGAAGTTCCTCAATTTCCTTATCTACAAACTCAATTATCTCACCGCTATTAATATCTATTAAATGGTCATGATGCTCCTCAGGCGATTCCTCATATCTAGCCTTTCCACCCTTAAAGTCATGTTTTTCTACAATACCAGACTCCTCAAGCAATTTTACGGTTCTATAAACTGTCGCTATGCTTATTTTTTTATCAATTTTATTTGCTCTTTTATGTAATTCATCAACGTCTGGATGATCCGCTGCTTCAGACATTATTTTTGCAATGATTTTTCTTTGTTCAGTAAGCCTTACTCCTCTTGCCAAACATTTTTCTTCAATATTATTCATATAATTTTATAACTTAACTTAAATATAGAGGTTTAATCAATTTATTTTCTAATAAATTATTGTCTCTCAATAAGTTAATATTCATAAGCTTATTTTCAACAAATTTTATTTCTTTAATTTTAAAAGACAAAAGTTCTTTATCCTTATTTAATTCAATGGGAGCAACCACTATGCAATTATTAAAATCAAATTTATTCGCATTTATAATTTGAGGGTCTGAATAAGTAATTTGTTTTTTATTTAAGACTTCAACAAAATAAAAAAGTTTGGAAGTTTTTTGTATTGAGATAACTTTTTTGTTTTCTTTTAAATGAGTTACAGCATTTAATAAAAAATTATTATAACTCAAAAGATTGATATTCTTTGATATATGCAATCCCTTAGCAGCCGCCAAGGCAATTCTAATACCTGAGAAACTCCCTGGTCCTATGTTTACTGCAACAGAAATTTTTTTATCTAGCTTGATATTGTTTTCCTCAATAAATTCTAAAATTTCTAATACTAAAATTTCATATTTTATTAAATTAGATTGTATTTTTTTAGTAAAAAAATTATTATCTTTAATTAAAGCAATGCAATCATTTTTTCCCGTACAATCTATTATTAAAAAATTACTATTCATTTTTATTTTTTTTATTACTATAACTAATGACTCTTTGTCTATGAATGATACTTTAGACGACAAAGGTGTGATTGTCTTGATGTATCACCGATTTGAGGAAAATAAATATCCATCCACTAATATTAAAATTGCAGATTTTGTAAAACATTTAGACTTAATAAAAAATAATAACTTTAAATTTATTAATGCCAATGAATTCAAAGCATCATTAAAAAATGAAAAAGATAAAAAAAAAATATTATTAACGATTGATGATGCTTTTAGCTCTTTTTATAACCAAGCTTGGCCAATTTTAAAAAAAGATAGAATTCCCTTTATACTTTTTGTTAATACACGTGAAGTTGGCAGTTATGGTTACATGAACTGGGAGCAAATCAAAGAAATTTCAAAAGAAGATTTTGTTCATATTGGTAACCATGGTTATTCGCATGATTATCTCGTCGATAAGTCAGATGAAGAAATTATTGAAGATATAAATTTAGCAATAAATGATTTTGAAAAAAATTTAGGTTACAATTCAAATTTTTTTTCTTACCCATTTGGAGAATATAGTAATAATTTCAAAAATATCGTAAAAAATTTCAAATTTGAATATGCATTTGGTCAACATTCAGGTGTTGCAGATGAAACTAAAAATGAATTTGAAATGCCTAGATTTCCCATTAATGAAACTTATGGTGAGATAAAAAGATTTGAAACTATCTTAAAAACAATACCGTTTAAATTTAAATCTGTCACACCTGAAGAGAAATACTTAAATAATCAAAATAATCCTCCTGATGTAGTTGTTGAATTTTATGAAGATATCGTAAACTTAAATTTAATTAATTGTTTTTCGAATGAATTAAATTCTTGGAGACAATCAAAAATAGAATTTTTAGAAAAAAATAAAATTAAAATCAATTTGATAGGAAAATTTACTACTGAAAGAGGAAGGATTAATTGTTCTCTAAGAGAAAATGATGGTTCTTGGAGATGGTTAGGTTTACAATTCGTTATTGCTGAACTTTAAAGTTTAAGCTGATTAGAACTTTTCAAATCATCAATTACAACAGACTCAAATTCTTGCAAATCATTTTGTTCAATAATCTGTTCTAGTATTCTCGTATATTCTTTTCCTGTTTCAGCATAATTTTCTAGCTCATGAATCAGATCTATACCTGACAATGCTTTGTTGCTTTGTCTTAACATCAATCTTTTTTCTCTAAAATTTTTATAACTAGGATGCGTGTTTAAATTTGTAATGTAAGCTTTGACTGAGGCTCTTAAAATTGGAAACTTTAGTATTTTATGGCCCTGATCATCAGACTTATCTAAAGGTTCAATTCCAACCCCATCCCACGTCCACTGTCCAAATATTGCATTTCCCTCTAAGGCAAACCTAGATGTTCCCCAACCACTCTCTTTAGCTGCTTGTGCCAATGCTATAGAAGTAGGAACAATGTCTACCTTTTCTATTAGTTCGTTAATATCTCCATCTTTAACTTTATACTCTTTAAATTTTCTCTTTAACCATTGTAATTTTTCACTGCTATCATTGTCTCTAATTACTTTTAATAAATAATTCCTATCAGTTTCAATTTTTTCATTTTCAGCTACCACTAATGGTAGAACAATCTGAAGGAATGTTTCTTTTTTAGCTTTTATTGTTTTAATTTGATCTAAGTCTCTCGGAAGCCTTGTAAAATAAATTGGCTTTACTTGTTTTTCATCACGAACTTTATCTAAATCATACTCTAAATCTTCAAACAAATTTAAAACTGTTTGAGCATTTAAATCATAACCAGTATCAGGCTGATACTCATTATTTGTTTTTGCAAGTTCTTTAGCTTCTTCTTTTGATGTGTCTAAAGCTTTGGATGGCTCTTTTAGTTCATCTTTTGGTTTAAGTTCTTCTTGCTTAGGAAGATTTGTAACTAAATTTTCTTCTTCTTTTTTATTTTTATCTGTTTTAATTTCTACAGATATTTTTAAAGAGTCAATATTATCTGTAACAAGACCTTTTAAAAAATAACCACCATAGACTAACGCAACAACTAATGAAACATATGCTCCTCCTAAAACGACTCTATCAAGTTTTCTTTTTTTAACTCTAAAGTTATAAAGATTGTTTAAAAAATCTATAATTGCATTAAAAATAATTGTAAAAAAATTCTTAATATTAAAAATTATAGAAACAAAAAAATTTAAAATATTGTTTGATATTTTTTTTAAGACTTTGCTTAATTTAAATTGAAAGGTGAGGGTATTTTTTATCGAGACATAAAGAGGTTTTAAAAATTCATTTATAATTTTGTGGGCTAGATATCCACGCCTTGAAGGAATGGGAACTTTGTTTTTTAAAAGCTCTAATTCAATTTCATAAGTTGTTAATCTTAAACTTTTATCAAGTACGGCATCTATCTTGTAAATTCTTGCTAATGATAATAATTTTTGTCTATAGCTTACAATTTTTCTCATTTTAAATAGCTTCCACTGATTTCACTTCTTGCACATAATGGCAAAGTAAATTTTGAACTCCTTGTTTTAGGGTCATTAATGAACTTGGACAACCAGAACAACTTCCTTGGAGCTCGACGTGCACCACACCGTCTTTAAAAGACTTAAATTTAATATCTCCACCATCTCTTGCAACAGCTGGCCTAATTTTTGTGTCTAAAACTTTCATAATTCTCGCTTCCACTTCAGAACTCTCTATGTTTTTAGTTTCACTATCATTTGTGCTTAATATGGGTTCATTATGTGTTTGAAAATAGTCGTTTATATGTGCAATGACTGAAGGTTTAAGTGAGTCCCATGAAATATCTTTGTTTTTTTTAACTGACAAAAAATTTTCTGAGAGTAAAACGAGTTCAACACCTTTTAGATTAAGTAAATCTTTAACAAAACTATTATTAATTTTTTTAATATCTTTTTTTTGAAATTCTTCAGTACCAATGGCTGAAATTTTCTTTTCAGACAAAAATTTTAGTGAATCAGGATTTGGAGTTGGCTCTGTTATTATCATAAGCTTATTGTATCATTTTGGATTATAAAAATCCTACAGTGTTTTTTATCTCTTTGAGGTTTTTTTGTGCAATTTTGTTTGCTTTTTCACTACCCTCGTTAATAACTTTCTCTAAAAAGGTTTTGTCATCTAAAAATTGAGTAATTTTTTTTCCAATTGGACAAATTATTTCAATTAAAATCTCGGATAATTTATTTTTAAGATATGAATAATCTTTACCTTTCATTTCATTTAAAGTTTTTTCTAGTGTAGATTTATTTAAATCAGAATAAATGTTAAGCAAATTTAATGCCTCGGGTTTAGAGTCCAATTCACTTAAACTTTCAGGAATGGGTAAAGAGTCTGACTTTGCTTTTTTAATTTTTTTAACTATTTCATCTGCAGAGTCTTTTAAATCTATTCTCGAATAACTAGACTCATCAGATTTACTCATCTTTTTTGTTCCATCTCTTAAACTCATAACTCTAGAAATATTTTTTTGAATTAAAGGTTCTGGTATGGGAAAAATATTTTTTTTAAAATCATTGTTAAATCTTTGCGCAATATCTCTACAAAGTTCTAAATGTTGTTTTTGATCAGCTCCCACTGGAACGTGGGTAGATTTATATAATAAAATGTCTGCAGCCATTAAATTAGGATAAATATACAAACCAACACTAGCTTTCTCTCGATCTTTACCTGCCTTGTCTTTAAATTGAGTCATTCTATTTAGCCAGCCTATACGAGCCACACAATTTAAAATCCAAGCTAACTCTGCGTGTCCAGACACTGATGATTGATTAAAAATAATACTTTTTTTATGATCTAAACCAGAGGCTAAAAAAGCTGCTGTTGTTTCTAAAATATTATCTCTTAATTCTTTAGGATCCTGAAATACGGTGATAGCATGAAGATCAACTACACAATAAATACATTCATTATTTTTCTGCAAATCAACAAAATTTTTTAATGCCCCTAAATAATTACCTAAGTGCAAACTGCCTGTTGGTTGAACTCCAGAAAAAACTAATTTTTTTTCCATTGATTAATTTATTTTAAAATTTTTAATTTTAAATACTCCTAATATTTTAGCTATAAGTAAATATGCTCCTGCACTAACTACTACAATCATTATAAGATAAATTGATTTGAAATTGTTGCTATAAATAAGCTTATCCTCAAATATATTTAGAAAAAAATTCAATAATACGCTCATAACTAAAGTTGATATAAGTATTTTTAAACAATTTTTTAAAAAATCTAATGAAGATTGAAAGTATTTTAATTTTATTAATAAAATGAAATACATCAATACTGCAAACCAAGCTGAAATAGACGTAGCTATCGGGATAATAACAAATCCATAAGAATTAAAAAAACTTAATGAAATTAAGACATTAACTGCAACGGTAATAACAGAAATATAAAAAGGGGTTTTTGTATTGTCTCTTGCAAAGAAAAAATTTGATAAAATTTTTACTAAAGAAAAAGCGGGTATACCTAAACCAAAAAAATATAGAGCTTTTGCGGTCAATAAAATATCTCCTTCTTTGAATGAACCATAACCAAATAAAGCATTAACTATTTCTATTGAGGCTATAAGTAAGCCAAATGCTGCTGGGATAGACAAAAGCAGAGAAAGCTCTAAGGACTTATTTTGAATATTGTTTATTTCAAATTGATCTCCTGATTTTATTTTATTAGATAAAACTGGAAGTGCTACCGTACCTATAGCAATTCCTGCAATAGCTAAATTAATTTGATAAACTCTATCTGCGTAATACAAATAAGAAACAGCGCCGGACTCGAATGATGCAATGATTGTACCAATTAATATATTTATTTGAGTAACACCGGATGAAAAAATGCTTGGAAGTAATTTTTTAAAAAAAAATTTTACTCTAGGGTTAAGATTAATTTTAAAGTTAATTGTTGGCTTATAATAAAATTTTGTTACAAAAACTAAGAATATTAATTGTATGAAACCAGCAATAGAAACAGCAAATGACAAATTGAATTCAAAATTTAAATTAAAAAAATAAGAAACAAATAAGGATAAAATTAAGATTATATTTAATATAATTGGTGCTGCTGCTGCAGCTGCAAATTTATTTTTAGAATTAAGTATTCCAGAAAAAAAAGAGGATAAACTTACAAAAAATAGAAAAGGAAATGTCAGCCTTGTAAGATTAACAGCAAGGTCGAATTTTAAAGGATCTGTTAAAAATCCTGGTGCAATTAAATAAACTAATGCTGGTGTAAAAATTTCAGCAATAAATACTATTGCCAGTAAGATAATTAATAGAAAATTTAAAACATCGTCCGCAAATTTTTTTGACTCATCCTCACTTTTTAAATTTGCTTCGGTATAGCTAGGAATAAATGCTGCATTAAAAACTCCTTCAGCAAACAGTCTTCTAAAAGTATTAGGTAAACGAAAAGCAACGAAAAAGGCATCGGCATATATAGAGGCTCCGAGAAAAGCAGCTATTAAAATATCTCTTAGATATCCCAGGATTCTGCTAATTAATGTGTAAAAGCTAAAAATTGATGCAGAAGACAATAAGTTCATATGTTTGTTCTAAAAAATTAAATTATTGATGATTTTAACTATTTTATATTACATACTAAAAACAAATGACAAAAAAATCCAAGATTGATCATTACACAGATAAAGAAGCATTAGACTTTCATACACAAGGAAAGTCTGGCAAAATTGAGATAAACTCCTCAAAACCTTTAACCACAAAAAGAGATTTATCACTGGCTTATTCGCCTGGTGTAGCTGTACCTGTTAAAGAAATAGCTAAAAACCCTGAAGCAGCCTACGACTATACAAGTAAAGGCAACTTAGTAGCTGTGATTAGTAATGGTTCTGCCATTCTTGGACTTGGTAACTTAGGAGCTTTAGCTTCAAAACCTGTGATGGAGGGTAAATCTGTATTATTCAAAAGATTTGCAGATATTGATTCCATTGATATCGAAGTTGAAAGCAATGATGCAAATGAAATCATTAATACAATAAAAAATATTGGAAATACTTTTGGTGGAATTAACTTAGAAGACATAGCAGCACCTGACTGTTTTATTATTGAACAAAAATTAAAAGAATTATTAGACATTCCTGTTTTTCACGATGATCAGCATGGAACTGCGATCATAACTACAGCTGCACTAATTAATGCTCTAGATATTTCGAAAAAAAAAATTGAAGAAGTTAAAGTTGTAGTTAATGGAGCAGGTGCATCTGCAATTGCTTGTACAAATTTATTTAAACTTTCAGGTGTTAGAAATGAAAATGTTATTATGTGCGATAGATCTGGTGTTATTTACAAAGGCAGAGATAATGTTGATCAGTTTAAGTCTGCTCACGCTAATGAAACAAAGTTAAGAACTCTTGCAGAAGCTGTAAAGGGTGCTGATGTTTTTTTAGGCTTATCAGCTAAAGATATGCTTACTAAGGATATGGTTAAGTCTATGGCAAAAAACCCGATCATATTTGCTTGTGCTAATCCTGACCCAGAAATAAAACCAGAATTAGTTGAAGAGGTCAGGTCTGATGCGATTGTAGCTACTGGTAGATCTGATTATCCTAACCAAGTTAATAACTTAATTGGATTTCCATACATATTTAGAGGAGCATTAGATGTTAGAGCTAAAGAAATCAATGAAGAGATGAAAGTTGCTGCGGCAAAAGCAATTGCTCAATTAGCAAGAGAAGAAGTTCCTGATGAGGTTATAGCTGCTTATGGAGGAGAAAGACCAAGATATGGAAAAGAATATATCATTCCTTCAACTTTTGACCCAAGATTAATAAGTGTTATCCCTGCTGCGGTAGCTGAAGCTGCGATGAAGTCAGGTGTAGCTAGAAAGAAAATTGAAGACATAGAAAAATATAAAGAGGATTTATCTAGAAGGCTGGATCCTTCAATGAACATAATGCAGGGAATTAACGTTCAAATTAAAAAATCACAAAAAAGAGTTGTGTTTGCTGAAGGGGAAGATCCTAATATTCTTAAAGCTGCCGTTGCTTTCAAAAATAGTAAATTAGGAATTCCAATTCTAATTGGAAAAGAGGAAATAGTAAAAGAACAACTTAAAAATATTGGACTAGACTCAAACTTTAATATCGAAATTTCAAGTTCAAAAGACAATCAGAGAAGAGAAAAATATACAAATTATCTTTACAAAAAATTTCAAAGAAGTGGAATGTTAGAAAGAGAATGTGATCATATGGTTAGAAATGATCGTGTTACTTGGGGTGCTTGTATGGTTGGTTGTGGCGATGCAGATGCAATGGTTACAGGGGGTACAAGACATCATGCTGCAACAGTAGAAAAATTAACAAAAGTAGTTGAGGCAAGACCTGGTGAAATAATTTTTGGTTTAACACTAATGGTATCAAGAGGAAGAACGGTTTTTATAGCTGATACAAATGTTCACGATAATCCAACAGCAGAACAATTAGTTCAAATAGCAATATCAAGCACAAGAGTTGCAAAATTATTTGGTTTTGATCCAAAAGTTGCTTTTCTTTCTCACTCAACATTTGGAAAACCTGCAACTGAAAGAACAAAGCATGTGAGAGAAGCAATAGAATTAATGAAAACTAAAAATGTTGATTTTGATTATGATGGTGAAATGCAGCCAGACGTAGCTTTAAACCCAGAATATAAAGGTACTTATCCTTTTTCAAAAATTGTTGGTAATGCAAACGTATTAATTATGCCAGCCTTACACAGTGCTTCTATCTCTGTAAAGCTAATGAAAACTTTTGGAGGAGCAAAATTAATTGGACCTATGTTAATTGGTTTGGGACTTCCAATTGAAGTAGCGCCTTTGAGATCTTCTCCATCTGATATTTTAAACCTTGCTTCGATTGCAGCGTATTCTTCCGAAGTTATTGATTACAAAAGTTAAATTTTATTTCTACTTAATTCAGAAACTAAATAAATCGTAGGTATTACTTCTTCAACATCGTAAATTTTTTCAGCCTCGTCCAGCACAGTTTTTCTCTCATCATCATTCATTGCTATTCCAAAAATATAAATTTTCTTATTAATTGTTTCCAAAGTGTAATTTGCTGATTTAATTGATTTATTAAATATCATTGCAGAACGAAGCTGTGACGTGATTAAAATATCTTTGGCTGTGCTTTTAAAGTTTGATTGACCCTTGATAGTTATCGCATTTTTAACTGATCTTACTCCTTTAGTTTCCCAGGCCATTTTAGTAATTTTAATTTTTTCCTCTGGCTCGTCTACTTTTCCTGTTAAAAATATTCTTCCATCTAACACTTCGGCTTGAATTGTTAAAAAATATTTTTTATCTGTTAAGGTTAATCTAGCTACTAAATTTTTTTGCATTAAAGTATCATCAATTTGCATACCCACAGTACGTGGATCAAAGCCGATGCTTACCCCTTTTCCAAATGTAGGAAGATTATTAGAACAGCCACTCAATAAAAGAATTATTAATAAAAAACTAATGTATATTTTTTTCATTTTTAATTTTTAAACAAATTTCATAAATTTTATTTTTTGAAATTTTTTCTTTTTTTGAAATTAACTCTACCACATCTTTTAAGCTATATTTTTTTAAATATTTCTTAGCCTCAAAAATAATTTCATCGTCATTTTTAATATTATCATTAATATAAATTTTTGATAATACAATAGTAAGTTCACCTTTAAGAGCATTTTTAAAAAGTTTAATCTCACTAACTTTATCTCTGTAAAAAGACTCATGAATTTTTGTTAATTCCCTAGCAATAAAAATGTCTCTACCTAAAAAATATTCTTTAAAAAACTTTAAATAGAAATTTACTTTTATTGCAGGAATAAAAAATACTAGGGAAAAATCAATATCCTTTAATTTTGTGAGTATTTTAATTAGTTCATTTTCTGTCTTAGGTAAAAATCCGTAAAATAAATATTTATCATCAAAACCTGAAACTGAAACTGAGGCAGTGACAGATGATGGTCCAGGAATTGGGGTAACTTTGATTTCATTATCAACACATGATTTAACTAGTAAAAGACCTGGATCAGACAAAGTTGGAGTACCAGCGTCTGAAATTAGAGACAAAATTTTGCCCTCTTTTAAATATTCTATGATGTTTTGTAATTCTTTCTGTTCGTTAAACTTATGGTAAGAAATTAATTTTTTTTTAATTTTATAATGATTTAATAATTTAATTGATCGACGTGTATCTTCACATAAAATGATATCTGAACTTTTTAATACTTCCAAACCTCTAAGTGTTATATCATCTAAATTTCCAATGGGAGTAGATACTAAATATAAGCCTGGTAAGAATTTATTCATAAAAATGGTTGTTACATTTTTATCTTATATATTAATTGTTTTTAATACTAATTTAACAGCTGAAGAAAATGATGGAAAGTTGAGAATAGGTCTTCTGGCTCCTTTTTCTGGAGACTATAAAGATTTAGGTACATCATTGCTACTTTCAACACAGCTAGCTTTGGAAGAAATAGATGATGATAATATAATCATTATACCGAGAGACAGTGGTTCAGATAATAAAGAAAAATTAAATAATGCAATTAGGGATATTATAAATAATGGTGCAAAAATTATTATTGGTCCGCCAACATCTTCTTTTGCTTCTGAATTAGAAAAATATGATGATACAATTTTTATATCTTTGTCTAATAAAGATCCAAGAATTTTAAAAAATACAATTAATATTGGAATAAGTTTAGAGTCTCAATTAAATGCTATTAAAGATTTTTTAACAAAAGAAAAAAGAACTAAAACAGTAATTTTGTATCCAAAAAATGAATATGAAAAATTCATTGATGAAAAAATAAAACAATTAAAACTAAATGACTATGAAGTTTTTAAATACGATCCTGACCCAAGAATACTAACCGGGGAAATTGAAAAACTTACAAATTACGATCAAAGAAAAAGAAATTTAGAGTCTAGAAAAAAGGTTTTAGAAAAAAAAGATGACGATCAGTCAAAAAGAGAGTTAGAAATTTTAGAAAGACTTTATACTTTGGGTTCTGTAAACTTTGACTCATTAATAATAATTGATTTTGGCAATAATCTTAAGAGCGTACTTTCTTCACTTATCTATACAGATGTTGATGATCAGACTGTTTTGTTTACTACAGTTAATCAATGGTTTGATGAAAGTATCTTTAGAGAAAATTCTGTAAAAAATCTTTATTTTCCTTCAATCAATATGAAACAATTTAAAAACTATAATGAAAACTATTATAAAACTTTTGATTTAAGGCCTGATGAAATTACAATTCTTGCTTATGATGCATTAGGCCTTATTTATTATGTTTGGAAAAAAAATAATGGAATATCCTCTATAAATAATTTTTTTATTAAGGATAAAATAAAAGGAAAAATAGGTACTTTTGAATTCAAAGATAATAAAATACGGCAAGAATTAAAAATTTATAAAACTGACTCTGGTAAGTTTAAAGAGTATTAATCTTTCTTTTTAATTTTTTAAAAGCAATAAACCGATGATCTAAAAGTATTTTTTTCTTTTTACTCATTTGTCCAAATGTCAATTTGTGTCCATTTGGAATAAAAATAGAATCAAAACCAAATCCATTATTCCCAAGAATCTTATCTGAAATATTTCCTTTAATTTCTCCTATAACTGTAATTTTTTTATTAATAGTTAGCTGTAAAGTTAAACTGCAAATAAATTTAGCTTTGGTGTTTTTAAATTTATTTTTATTTTTTAGATTTACTAGATGTATAATTTTTTTCATTGCAGGCTTAAATCCTCCTAGATTTTTTGCCCACCTTGCTGAGTAAATTCCAGGTTTATTATTCAAACAATCTACACATAAACCTGAATCGTCTGAAATTGTGATAATTTTTGATTTTTTATAGAAGTATTTTGCTTTTAATTCTGAATTGGATTTAAAGGTCTTTCCGTTTTCTGTTGGGCTCGAGATATTAAGTTCAAAGGGAGTTAACTTTTTAATTTTTTTGCCAAGTAAAAAGCTAATTTCTTTAATTTTACCTTTATTATGAGTGCCTATTAATATTTCCTTAATTTTTTTATTTTGAACTAGTAATTTCATTTTTTAAACCTATATAGCAGTTATGGAAAATGAGAACGAGATAAAAAATCAAGAAATTAATGAAACTCAAGAAAATTCTGAACAAGAACAAAGTGAGTTAGATAATGGTAATGAAAACCAAGAACCTTCCACTGAAGACAAGCTAAAGGAAACACAAGATAAACTTCTTAGAACCTTAGCTGAAATTGAAAATCAAAGACGTCGTTTTGAAAAAGAAACAAAAGAAGCTTTTGAATATGGTGGTTTTAATTTTGCTAGAGAAACTCTTGCAGTTTTAGATAATCTTCAAAGAGCTTACCAATCCATTAAAAATGACGAGAGTTTAAAAGATAATAAAGACTTAAATAAATTCCTAGAAAATATTGAAATAATTGAAAAAGATTTAGTTTCAATTTTTGAAAAAAATAATATTAAAAAAATTAAATGTTTAAATGAAAAATTTGATCCAAATCAACACCAAGCTATGCTTGAGATTGAAGATGAAAAAGTTGAACCAGGCACAATCCTTCAAGAAATACAGCCAGGGTACTTTTTAAAAGATAGGCTATTAAGACCATCTTTTGTGGCTATAGCTAAGAAAAAAATTACAGAAACTGATGAAAATAAGGAAAAAAATTAAATTTTGAGATCTTGTAGAGAAGCAATTAACACCCATATACCAGACACAAAGGATAAAAAATTATGAGCAGAGTAATAGGAATAGATCTTGGAACTACTAATTCATGTGTAGCTATCATGGAAGGTTCACAAGCAAAAGTTTTAGAAAATGCAGAAGGTGCGAGAACAACTCCTTCGATCGTTGCGTTTTTAGAAAATAATGAAAAATTAGTTGGTCAGCCTGCTAAAAGACAAGCTGTAACAAATGCACAAGATACTATCTTTGCTTCTAAAAGATTAATTGGAAGAAATTTTGAAGATGAGACTGTTAAAAAAGACATAAATAAAGTTCCTTATAAAATTGTAAAATCAGATAAAGGAGAGGCATGGATTGAAGCAAAAGGTCAAAAATATTCGCCTTCTCAAATTTCAGCTTTCGTTTTACAAAAAATGAAAGAAACAGCAGAAAAATATTTAGGACAAGAAGTAACAAAAGCCGTAATTACAGTTCCTGCTTATTTTAATGACGCACAAAGACAAGCAACTAAAGATGCTGGTAAAATTGCTGGACTTGAAGTTTTAAGAATAATTAATGAACCAACGGCTGCTTCACTTGCTTATGGTT
>ERZ887849.518-NODE-518-length-40782-cov-9.872984_pt1 | contig 40782 bp, 29 predicted proteins | sample MGYA00521267_ERZ887849 | MGnify/ENA primary metagenome ERZ887849 (study PRJEB32303, sample SAMEA104408601) | aquatic metagenome | biome: Brackish water; feature: Pelagic; material: water | place: Baltic Sea | collected 2014-06-06T16:11:00 | depth 2,863 m ... | reverse complement strand
TTGACGCCGCGAGTGGCGCCCACATAGAGCAACCGAATATTTTCCGCCGCTTGCTCTTCGTTATAGAGCTCCAACTCGGTAGGGGAAGGCTCCAGCGCATGGTGCGCGCTGAAATCAGCGCGGTCGTGGTAGCGCACAACGCCCGGCTTTTTGCCCACCGAGTCTCGGCCATAGCTAATAAACGGCAGAAACACGATGGGGTACTCCAGGCCTTTGGCACCGTGTAGCGTCACCAAACGAATCAGGTCGCCGTCGCTCTCCAAACGCAGTTGCTGGGTTTCACTGCCGTTACTCTCCTGCGCCTGCAGCCGGGCCTGCTCAAACCAGTGCAATAAGGCTTGGGGCTGACGATGCCGCTGACTCGCCGCTTGCAGCAGTTCCAAAAGATGCAAGCCATTGGTGAGCGCGCGCTCATGTTCCAGGGGCTCTGGATGCAGGTGATGCTGGTACAGATTCAGCGCCATTTTCATAAAGCCATGAGCAAACCACTGCTGACGCAAGGCAGCGACCTGCGCACAAGCGGAGGCCCAGCTGTGTTCATCTTGCTGCAGCGCGAACAAGGCTTGGGTATCGTAGCCCAGCCACGGTGTGGCCAATGCCGCAACCAGCAGCCGAGGGTCTTCCAGCTGCAAAATCCCCTGCAGTGCCTGCTGCAGGCTTGCCGCTTCGCGGCTGTTCAACACGTTGTCCTGCGCGCTGAGATACACGCCATCCAACTGCACATCTCGCAGGGCACACTGCATATCTGCAGCCTCGAAGCGGTCACGCACTAAAATGGCGATATCAGCGGGTTTTACCGGAGCGCCGCCCAAACTCGCCTCGGCGAGCAGGCGGCGGATTTCCTGCGCCGTCCAACGCGCAAGATATCGTCGGCCTTCTTGCTTGAAGGAGTTGCCGCGGCTGTCCAGTCCGGATAAGCCCGCGTCCGCCGGCAGCAGGCACCATTGAAAATCGCTGCGCTGTGCGGAGTCAGCCAACAGGGGCAAATCGTGTCGACCGGTTTTTACCGGGTGATACTCAATGCCGAAACGAAACACCCCCCGGCACGCCGGCAAAGACAAATCGTCACCGTAAAACAGCCGGTTGTAGCCGCGGATCACGCCCTGCGTTGAGCGGTAGTTAGTATCCATAACCCATTGCCGGTCGGCACCTTCGCGCGCCTGCAAATAGGCAAATACATCGCCACCGCGAAAGCCGTAGATAGCCTGCTTGGGGTCACCGATCATACACAACAGCGGCGCTGCTCCCGCCTGCGGGCGATAGATCGCATCCAGGATGGCGTACTGCTGTGGGTCGGTGTCCTGAAACTCATCCACCAGTGCCACCGGGTATTGCTGGACCAGCGCCGCAGCGAGCGCAGGACCGTGTTCGCTTTCGGCAAGCTGGCTGTACAAACGCGTAATCAGGTCACTGAAGTCGAGCTGATCGAGGCGATCCTTGGCGGCCACCAAATGCTCACGGGCAAAGCTAATGCCGGTATGGGCCCATGCAGCACGATGTGCGCGCAACAGGCTCGGCAGCTGCTGCAACAGGGCCGCCAACTGCGGCATCGCTGCGCGCTTTTTCTCCGTATTCACGTAGGCTTTGGTCTCGTCGGATTGCGCCAACTGCAGGCCGAGGCTCGTCGACCAATCTTTCTCAAGGCTTATACCGAGCACACGGTGAACGCCCTCTGCCGCAGCAAGCGTCGCCGGTGTTCGCCGGCTACGCACATCGTGTTTGAGGAAAGCCTCACTCTCTTCGGGCCAGGCTTCGCGCAGCGCGGCCCAGCTTGCGCTGAGATCCGGCATAGCAGGCGCCACCACGGTTTCAGCGCCGGAAATAACCCGCCCCCACGCAGTAAAAAACGCTTCCGGGCTGCTCCACAAAGCATAAAGTTCGCCAAAATCTGCCTGCTCCGCGCAGCAGCGATACCAATCCTGCAGGGCTTCCAGCACCAGCGCGCGCGTTTGTGCCTCCATATCCGCATGGAAACTAACCCCGCTGCGAAATGCCTGCTGGGTCAGCGCGCGTTTGCAAAAGCCGTGGATAGTAAACACGGCGGCTTCGTCCATATCGAGCATGGCGCGGCGCAACAAAGCCCTCGCCCGGGGCGCCCGCTGCTGCGCATAAAGGTGCTGAAAGAAAGCCTCATCCGTTGGCTCACCCCAGTGTTCCAGTGTGTCGTGAATAGCCTGAGCCAAGCGACCCTTCAGCTCGGCGGTGGCGGCGCGAGTAAAGGTCATCACCAAAATATTCTGTACCGGCAGCTCGCGTTCCACCAGCAGGCGTAGATATAGCCGTGCAATATTGAAGGTTTTACCAGTACCGGCGCTGGCCTCAATAAGATGGCGGCCCTGCAGCGGCAGGCTATGCGCGTGTAAGGGCTCAATCATCGCTGTGCTCCAAGGTCAGGGTCTCCTCCTCCAGCCCGGCAAACAAAGCCCCATACAGAGGCAACAGGCGAGCCTGAATCGCAAAGGGGTCCGGCGCGCCGGGCCAGAACCACGCCATCCAGGGGTCATCCTGCAATCCCGGCCGCTGATAATCGCCCTCCCAGACCTGAGCAAACCAACGCTCAACAAAGTTATCCTCCTTCACGTGCACCCCGAAGGCACCGTGCCAAGGCAACGGCATGAGCAGGCTTTCACGCCACACGCCCAGCCATGCTCGCAGCATTTGACGGGCGGCCTCAGGCTCTAGGGCCGCTGCGTAAACCTGCAGCACGGTTTTGTCCTTACCGCGGTAGAAGCCAAAGGACTCCGCGGGGCCCTCACTATTGGCAAACAAATGGTGCAGCCAAAGCGTGAGGTAATCGCGGGGCTTTGGGTTGGCCAGCCGCGCAAATACCAAGCTGGCGTCACTGCTCCAGGGTAAATGCGCAGTAAGCCGCAGGCCATCCACCGTCAGCGCTTGCAGGCCAGCTATAGGCGCCGCAGAGTGGGCCTGCAAGCAGGACACAAAGCCGCGGGCCTGCTTCTGCCAGCGCTCGATATCCGCACCCACCAAGGCATGCGCCGGCAGGCGGCCAGACAGCTGCTCCCGCAGCAAAACATCTTTGAGGCCCGCTTCATCGCCTGCCCACAGGCAGTGAACCATCTCCTGCTGCAGGCGATAACGGTCGAGGTGATCGGTGACAAATGGCTCGCTGTCGACCAACGCAGCACCTTCATCGCCGCGCAAATGAAGACGCAGGCGCATTTGCGCAAAGTGCTTGGCGGGGTGTTCCAGCGCCATCGCCAAGCGAGCCAATGGCAGCTCTTCCGGCAGCGTATCGGGGGCAGGCAGTGTGAGTACCCTCTGCGGCGCAGCCAAGGGAGAAGACAAACGCCGCCAGTAGGGGTCGAAGGTGGCGGTTGGCGCACTATAATTTCGCGCGCTGAAAGGCTGCAGCGGCAACTCCCGAATCCCGCTTGGCTGCCAAGCGGCAGACGCCTGCAGGTAGCGACACAGCTCACTCAACACCAGCGATGGCTGCCGTTCACTGTTGTTGCGCACATCGCGCCCCTGATAACTCAAGTACAGGGCGTCGCGCGCGGACACCAGCGCCTCCAGAAACAGATAGCGGTCATCGCCGCGGCGCGAACGGTCACCGGGGCGCGGGCGGTCATCGGCCATCAGGTCAAAACCCAGCGGCGGCCGCTGACGCGGGAACTCACCATCGTTGAGGCCCAACAGCGCCACCACCCGGAACGGAATAGAACGCATGGGGACCATCGAACACACCGTGACCTGCCCGGACAAAAACTGGCGACCGGTGCGCGTGGGGCTGGCGAGGCTGCCCCGCACCGCATGCCGCACTACCGCCAACGGTAACTCACCGCTAAAGCCGGCAGCGCGGGTGTGCTCACCCAGCTCACGAATCACACTGGCAAGATCCTCGTGAGCGCTATCGAGCGCAGCGCCTGCAGCAAAGAAGCCCTCGCGCAGTTGCCCATTCAGCAAAGCCTGCCAGCCCGCCACGTCAAACGCCTGCGTCAAGTCCCTGCGCAAGGCGCTCAACTGGGCCATAAAGCCCGCCAAGCGCCCTAGCAGCAGGGCATCGGCACCCTCCACTTGCGGCAACAACAAGCGTTGCCCCACTACGGCCTCCTCATCACCCCAAGCAAAACCTAACAGCAGCCGCTCCAAGCCTTGCGCCCAGGTAAAATCGTCCCCGCTAGCCCCGGCCACCCATTCGCGCCGGTGCTCGCGATCCAGCCCCCAGTGCACGGCGGCCGCCTGCAACCAGTGGCCGAGGCGCTCCAGCTCGAACGGCTCAAAGCCGAACCGCTGCTGAATCGCCGGGACTTGCAGCCAACCCAGCACCTGGCTGACCTCAAAACGCGCATCGGGCAGCTCCAACAGCTCCAGAAAGGCGGCAATAGTGGGATCCGCATCGCCCGGATTGCGGTCGGCAATGGAGCAGGGCAGCGGCGGCACCGTATCGCCAAGCTCCTCAAAACGCCCACCAAACACGGCCTCAACAAACGGCGCGTAGTCCTCTACATTAGGGCACAGCACCACCACATCGCGAGGTTTCAAGGTGGGGTCCGCATTGAAGCGATGCAGTAGCCAGTCGTGCAGGCCTTGCACCTCGCGCAGCGCGCTGTGCGTCGCCGTGACGGTAATCGTATTATCGACGCGGGCTGAAGGCGCAACGCGTCCGTCCTGAAAGTGGAACATGTCGCGCTGCAGGCCGGCGAGCAAGGTGTCGCCGTCGGGTTCGACAAACAGCTCCTGCTCCATATCCGCAACGTCGGCCAACAGCCGCACAAACTGTTGGCCCTGCTGCCCAAGGCTGGTGACCAGCGGATTGCCCACGTCGGCGATAAACCCGTCGTCGGTGTCGTGGGTATCAAGCCAGCGCGACCTCTGCCGCGCGGCCTGCTGTTCGCTGCTGGCATCCTGCCAAAACTCGTTGCTGGGGTTTAAGTACAAAACAAAAATGTCGACGCCTTGGCGCTCGGAAAGCGCGCGCAGAAACTGCAGCCACACGGGTGCCAGGGTGTTGATGCCAAAAATAAAGAAGCGCTCTGGCAGGCCCTGCACCGGCTGCTCCAGACGCCGCAGGGCCTGCCGCAACAGCGCGACTTGATGGCCCGGCACCTCGCACGCCAGCATTTGCCAAAGCCGCCCCTGCCAGTGGAGTGGCGCCGCCGCAGTGCGCTCAGCCGGCGCGCAGAGCCCCGCGTCCCACGCTTCGATCCAGTCGGGCCGGTACATCACATATTGTTCGTACAAGTCGGCTAACTCTTCCGCCAGTTGATAGCGACGCGCAGCTTGCTGACGCTCGGACTGCTGCTGCCAATAACGCACGGGTTCCGCAAACACCGGGTCTGCAAGCACCTCGGGGCTGGCCAACAATGCATACAGCCGCCAAACCAGCGTTTCTCGCTGGTAGGGCGAGGCCTCAGGCACCGCGTCCTCACCCAGGATCGTACGGATGAGATTCCATAAAAACCGCACCGGCAGCGGGAATTCCAGGTTCATGGCGATGCCCCGCTGCGGGTTGTCCGCCAGCGTCATACTCAGCCAGTGCGACATGCCCGGATGCTGCACAGCAATAGAGTCTGGCGCCAAGGGCGACGAGGCGGGTATCTGCAGCAAGGTCGCCAGTGCCTGAGCGAGGTGCTCCAGCCGGTTGGAGGGAAATACGTGAATCATCTACGTGTCATACCTGTGGCCTGTTCGCCAGCCTAGCCGTGCCAGAGTGATTTGCAAAGGCGCTGACACGATTAGGGTTGATGTGACTACCCATTCTGCAGGCGCTTGCTTACCATGGGCCCTTATCTTGCCAGACAATCTGCCTTCCGATGGACAACTTCCTGCTCATTCTCGTCTACCTCGGCATTGGCCTAGCGCTGCGGCGGGTAGCTGGCATGCCAGAGAACACCTCGGTGGCACTCAACGCCTATGCTCTGAACGTCGCCTTGCCGGCGGTCATTCTGAGCAACGTACCCTTGCTGACGTTTTCCAGCGCGTTGCTTATTCCCACCGTAACCCCCTGGCTGTTGATGCTGCTGGTGATACCACTGATCATTCTACTTGGGCGCCTGCTGCATTGGCCGCGAGAAGTGGTGGGCGCAATGCTGATTGTGCTGCCACTGGGCAATACCTCCTACCTGGGCTTTCCGCTGGTGCAGTCATTTTTCGGCAGTGCTGGCATGCCCTACGCCATGGTTTACGACCAGCTCGGTTCCTTTTTGGCGCTAGCCAGCTATGCCGTGGTTATCGCCGCGCTTTACAGCCCCAAGGTTGAAAAGCCTGCGGCACGCGACATTGTGCTGCGCATCGTGAGCTTCCCGCCCTTCCTCGCTCTCATAGCCGGGCTCGCTCTGCGCGGTGTGAGTATCCCCCCGCTCGCCGAGCAAGTCGTCGCCACCCTCGCCGCCACACTGATACCGCTGGTAATGATTGCGGTGGGCTTCCAGATCAGCATTCGCTTGGCGCGCAGCGAACGTGTGACGATTGGCGTGGCGCTCGGCATCAAGATGCTGCTGATGCCACTGTGCACCTTTTTACTCTGGGCTGCCTTTGGCCAGCGCGGGCTCGCAAGCCAAGTCGCTGTGTTTCAGGCAGCCATGCCGCCGATGATTTCAGCGGCTACCATAGCGATTATGGCAGGCCTTGCGCCGCGCCTCGTAACCGCCCTGATTGGCATTGGCATTGTGATATCGCTAGTCACCTTGCCGGCCCTGTACTGGCTGCTCAGCCTCAACGGCTAATCAGCCAGGGAGATCACCATGTCGACTGCCGCGCTCATCGAAGACGGCGTGGAGGCACTGGCAGAGCAACTAATCGCCACATAGCGGCACTTCACCGAGCATTTTGGCAATTAGCCAAAAGTCAAAAAATGTGAAGTGGCCTGCAAAATGAGTCCGCGAAACAGAGAAAGAATAGCTGTTCAACCCCAACTCAGGTATACACGACTGTGGGAATTACTTGGTTAAATCCCCTGTGAGGGTAACACTTACCGCAATGACGTCGACATTATTTCCCAAGTGCACGCAGCCGACGCGCCGTCGCGGCTTTTCGCTGCTGGAGCTGTTAGTCGTACTCCTCATTGTGGCGGCTCTGATGGTACTGGCCGGCCCCTCTTTTACCACGAGCCTGCAAAACTCCAGACTCCAATCCGCCGTCGGAGCGCTTGGCACAGACATGGCTTTCGCCCGCTCAGAAGCGACCACCCGTCGGGAACCGGTCACTTTGTGCGCATCTACTGACGGCAATAGCTGCGCAGGCTCCGCATGGGAGTCTGGATGGGTTGTCTTTGTTGATGACGGTGCCGGAGGAGGCACGTCCGGCAACGGCTCAAGGGATGGCAGCGAAACACTGCTGAAGGTCGCTGAGGCATCAAGCGCGGGAGTAACCATACGCAGTCACAACTTCGCTTATGGCAATTGGGTGATGCTGCAGGGCTCGGGGCGCTTGGGCTTCGCTGAAGGAGGCACCTTTGTTTTTTGCGATAGCAGAGGCATTGAAAACGCAATGGCCGTCAACCTCAACGGTGTTGGCCACGTGCGCTTGGCAGAGGATAACGATGGCGACAACGTTCCAGAAGATGATCTCGGAGCTCCCACTAAATGCACATGAATAAAGGATGCCGCGAGCGCGCGTCGGTACAACGGAGATACTCCCAAGGCTTTACGCTGATCGAGGTTCTTGTTGCGCTGCTTGTTTTGACCGTCGGTGCACTGGGCGTGATCGGAGTACAACTGCGCAGCTTCGAGGCAAACCGCGGCGCTCTGTATCGCACTCAAGCCACCAGTATCGCGACCGAACTTCTCGATCAAATGCGCGCAAACCGCGCCGCACTCAACAGTTATCTACTCACTGTTTCTGCAACCCAGCTATCAGGTATACCTACAGCGCCAGATTGTGCAACCAGCAACACGGGATGCACGCCGGAACAGAGTGCGGCACTGGATCTAAGGCAATGGGGCCAGCACTTCACCAACCTTCTTGGCATCGAGGGTTACCGAACCACACTGCCAAGCGCCGAGGCAACTGTCACACGCAACGGAGATGAGTACACGGTTACTGTCGCCTGGAGCGAGCGCGCATGGGATGACACGAACGCAACGGACGGATCAACATCGCGCTCGAACGCATCGCGCTTTGTCTCGATGACCAGCGTGATACAACCATGAACCCAACACCCAATCGCACTCATGCGGCTGGGCGGCTCAAACCCACCCGGCAAAAAGCAACCGGCTTGAGCCTCATTGAGCTAATGATCTCCTTGGTCATTGGCGTCATTTTATTGTTGGGCGGCACCTCCGTATTCTTGTCACTCAAGAAGGCGGCTGAGGTCGAAAAAATCCCTCGCCAGTCTTCAGACGGGCGGACGATTAGCAATCGACCTGATTAGCGAAGACCTCCTTAAAGTTCATTTTTTTGGTTGCAATACCGGCAGCGTATTTTTAACAAACATGACCAATACGGCGGGCGTGGCGGGCATACAAAATGCACTGTGGGGGGTAAGAGCCTACGAGCGAACGTCCTCTGCGTGGGCCGACCTCCCCCCCTTACCTACTCCCATGACTGCCGGTGGCAGTAACGCCATAAGCACTCAGGCGCGCCAAGGCAGCGATGTACTCAGCGTCCGCACCGGACAACTGCTGCCAACGACTTTATCCAGCCCTGTGTTCGCTGGCGATAACAGCATAAATCTCACCTCTAATCCGGAATGCGCGATTCAGCAAAACAGCGACTTGGTGCTCACCGGCTGCGCCATTACGGCACACTTGCTGCGCGTTTCAAACACCCCGGCCTGCCAACCGGATACGGCAGAAAATGCTCACACTGTGACTCTGGACACGCCGCAAAACAGCGTGCCGACTTTTGATGTGGGCTATGGAGTGAAATCGCAGCTGCTGCTTTTCAACGATGTCTTCTGGTACGTGGCCGATACCGGCCGCCAGCGCAACCAACAGGCTGTGTACGCCCTGTATCGTCAATCAGGGGGCCGCTCGGCCGAAATGATTGAAGGAGTTGAAGCATTCCAGATCAAACTCGAGCATCGAGTCGAGGGCACCAACAACCAGCGGCAGGTAAACCCGTCAGACCCCGAGCTCAACAGCGCTGGAAACTATGAAGCGGTGACCGTAGTGCACTTTGCACTGCTGCTACAATCTTTCGAGCGCGTTCTCGATACACAGGACACTCGCACCTACTCACTGCTGGATACGGCAGTGCCCCCCAGCAGTGGTGGCAGTGTCGGCCATGGTGGGGGACAGGTGCTCAGAGAAGTTTTCAGCGCTGCCGTCACACTGCGCAACGCCGCGCCGCTTACCTCAGGAGCAAGCTGATATGGGTCATTCACCCCGCAATCTGCCCGGCGCTCACGAGCGGGGCGTTGTGATGCTAGTCGTGCTGATTCTTCTGCTGCTCGTCACCATTGTCGGCTTCTCGGTAATGGAAATTAGCAGTTCCCAGGTTAAAATGGCGGTAAATAGAGAAGGCAGAGAGGTCTCGTTTCAGGGTGCCGAGTCGGCCATTGAAACAGTAGCTGACGACGAACAGCAGTTAGTTGACGCGTTCGTTGCTGGCCTGGGAAAGTTAACCAGTGACGACCCGGATTCAATCACGTGGCCAACGGTAGAGGTAAGCTATGACGCTGATAGCGACCTCTCACTGTCTGTAGAGACTCGCTATACCGGTGATATCCCCGCATTAGGCAACGATCTGGTTATTGGCAGCCCCGGGCTACGCAGCCTGCACTTTGAATTGCGTGCCAGCGCCGCGAGAGATGCCGAAAAATTCGACAGCATTCATGTGCAAGGCATTAGCCGCTTCGCACCCAGGCTCGACTAACAATGACACAACGAAACGGGACCAAATCCATGCTTCGGAGAATACAAAACTGCCTGACGCCGGCCGCATTACTCCTGGCTACCTGTCTAACGGCGGCTCCTCTGCAGGCCGACGATACCGACATCTTCTTCGGGCAAATCGAGAATATCGAGGCGCGCCCCAATGTGCTTTTTATTATCGACACCTCCGGCTCGATGGACTCTACGGTATCGGGTACGGGAAAGAGCCGGCTCGACAACATGAAAGAAGGCATGTTCCAGATCCTCGATGAGCTCAATAACGTTAACGTCGGTTTGATGAGATTCACCAACCCCGGTGGGCCGGTTCTTTATCCTCTGTCGTATATCAATGCCGACAGCGGCGCTAACAATGTCATCTCCACTCTTTCAAGGGGATCCAGCGGCAGCGATGACGGCATAGAGGTGCGCTCCTCCGGAGCCGTGACACTCGAAGATGAGGTTATCAGTCTCGTAAACCAGTCGAGCACGGGCACGGCTGCAGCCACTGACAGCGTGCAGGTAAGGGTCAGCGGTGACAACGACGACGCCGAACAAGATGGCAACGATAACGACGACCTGAGCCGGGGCAGTGACACTCTTGATGTGCTGGATGAGCAGGACAACAGCGTCGGCTTGCGCTTTCAAGGGGTTGAGGTGCCTCGCGGCGCAACAATCATCAACGCCTTCATTCGTTTGGTCGGCGAAGACGACACAGACCGGGACGAAAGAGACCCCGTGTACATCCGCATTACCGGGGAACCACTGGATTCGGGGAATTTCGATAACCGCGATGGCCGCACTGTACGTGACCGCAGCCGCACCAACGCCAGTATCGACTGGATTCTTTCTGAGAACGTCAACGAAGACGACGTGGTTGACTCTCCCAACATCAGCAGCATCATTCAGGAGATCATCAGCAATAATAACTGGAACCCGGAGGCGAGCAACGGCGAAGACGACATGGTGTTTTTCTTCGACCCTACGCCTGGCCGGTCGAGTGACGGCAACCGTAAGTTCCGCTCGCGAGACGACAGCCGTAACAAAGCGCCGGAGCTGACGATCGACTACCGGGTTGGAAGTGACACACCCGGCGAAACTCAGCCTTTGGACGCGGGTTTCCGCTTCAGCGACGTGAGCGTGCCACGAGGTGCACAAATCACCAGCGCCTACGTGCAATTCACCGCGGATCGTGCGGCAAATTTCAGCTATGACTGGCGCGTGGCCGCGCAGAACAGCGGCGATGCACCGGCCTTCAACACCACTGCAAGAAACATTAGTGGTCGCAGCCTTGTGCCCGGCACAGTGCAATGGGCCGGCACGATGGATATTGCGGCGGGAGACCCAGTGCAAACACCCGAGCTGAAGACCCTCCTTCAGGCCGTCGTTAACCGCGGTGACTGGTGCGGCGGGGAATGCCGTGGTGCTGGTAGTAAACGGCACTGGGGGCAACCTGCTGGTTGAAGCCTTCGAGGCAGCGTCCTCTGGCGCGGCGACTCTGGTCGTCAATTATGAGGAGAACTCGGTTCCTGCGCAGACATGCCTTAAGCGCAGCATCACATTGAACACCGCCGGGAGCTCCAGCGACGCGGAGCAGGATGATGATGATGACGTCGACACCAACGACGACGAAATTAAGGTCGATGAAGACTTCTGGGCCGGGCTGCGGTTCGACGAACTGCCCCTCGACCAAGGCGATACCATTCTCTCAGCACACATCGAGCTCACTGCAAGCAGAAACGATAGTGGCTCCGCAGAGTGGCGAATCTATGCAGAGCGCAGCGACGATGCCAACACGTATTCGTCCAGTGACAGGAATATCTCTGGACGAGACTACGGCAGCAGCTACGTTGGCTGGGACATTGATGAAAACTGGTCAGACAACGCGGTCTACCGCTCACCGGACATCACTCCGTTACTACAGGGCGTCGTCAATCGTCAGGGCTGGAGCAACGGCAATGCACTTGCCCTTGCCATTTTCGGCCGCGACGGCAATGACCGACGTTTCCAGACCTACGATGAAAACCCTGTCTACGCTCCGCGCCTGATTATCGAAGTGGGGAGCACAAACGGCAGCAGGCCAGATACGGTACGGGAAAAGCTCAAAACCATCGTTAGCGACCTGAGTGCTGAAGGCTGGACCCCCATTCAGGACACGCTGTACGAGGCAGCGCGCTATTACACTGGACAGTCAGTGTATTGGGGGAAAACACGGGGCAACTCGAGTGTCGCCGGCGGCCCGTTCCACTATGCACGCGTGACGTCGGAGTTGGCCATGGTGCCTGGCACCTTCAGGACAAATCGTCCCAGCGGGTGCAGTGTTGAAGACCTCAACGACAGAGATTGCCGCTCGGAGAATGTTTCCGGCATTGGCGGTGAACCCCAATATCAAACCCCCATCGTCGACCCCTGCCAAACCCAGAGCCACATCATTCTTATGACAGATGGCGAGGCCAATTACCCGCACTCAGACGCTCTCATTCGCGACTTTACAGGTGATAGCAGCTGCAATAACACGGGCCTTGATGCTGGAGAATACTGCGTTAAGGAATTGGTCTCCCACATGGCCAACGAAGACATTATGCCCGGACTTAACCTGCAGCAAACGGTTCGGACCCACACCGTTGGCTTCAACTTCAGCTCCAACTGGTTGCAGGATGTGGCCGACGCGGGTAGCGGTATTTCCACGACGGCAAGTACAGCCACAGAGCTCGTCTCAGAGATACGTGCAATCATAGGTGATGTACTGAAAACAGACTCGACCTTCGTCGCCCCTGTGGCGGCCATCAACGAGTTCAACCAGCTATCGCACCTCAATCAACTCTACTTCGCCGTGTTCCGCCCCGACAACCGAGCCCGCTGGCGCGGAAACCTGAAACGTTATGCACTGACCGGTGATGGCGATGTCGTCGATGTGGATGGCAACATAGCCATTGACGCGGAAACGGGCTTCTTTTCCACCTCAGCACAAAGCTTCTGGAGCAGCGAAGTCGACGGCGCCAGCGTGGACCAAGGCGGCGCAGCAGAAAAGGCTCCTGAATACGCACAGCGTAAGCTCTACACCTATGTTGAGCAAGCTGCCGTGGCGTCACTGGCTTCCCCAACCAATCGCATTAGTCCCGAAAACAACGCGCTCACGCAGGAGATGTTCGGCCTGGAGAACGTTAGCGATACCGACTTCCAGCTGCATATCGACTGGGTACGCGGGCGCGATGCTGATGACGAAGACGAAGACAACACAACACTGGACACCCGTTTTTACTTTGGAGATCCACTGCATTCCAGGCCTGTCGCCATCACCTATGGCAGCTCGGCAACGGTGCCCGACGTTGAACTCTTCTATGGATCAAATGCGGGTGTAGTGCACGCCATAAACGGTAGCACAGGCGCAGAAACCTTTGCTTTCATGCCACAAGCACTACTGCCACAGCAAGCTAGCCTGCGCAGTAACCCATCGACGACCAATCGGCCCTATGGCATGGACCTGACGCTCAGCAGCTGGGTGCTCGATGTGAACCGGGATGGGTTAAGCTCAAGCGATGTGGGAGATAAAGTGTATCTCTACGCCGGTATGCGTCGTGGAGGGCGTAACTACTACGCACTGGATGCCACCGACCGCACCAATCCCAAAATGCTGTGGACCATCAAAGGTGGGGAAGTGCAGGCCAATGGCGACGACTTCAGTGAACTTGGCCAAACATGGTCTCGCCCCATCAAGACTCAGGTTCGGCTAAGCGGTGAAGATGATGCGAGAGATGTATTGATCTTTTCTGGCGGCTACGACCCAGCACAAGATGAAGAAAACACCCGCCAAGAAGATAACCAGGGGCGGGCAATCTACATTGTCGACGCGACTGACGGGTCGCTCGTGTGGGCGGGGGGGCACAGTGGACTGGCCAGTGCAAATGCGAACTTCGAGGACATGAACTACTCATTCCCCTCTACACCTTCGGTGATTGATGTGACGGTGGACGGACTGGCAGACAGTTTCTTCATCGCAGATACCGGAGGCCAGATATGACGCTTTGACATCAGCAATGGTGCGACAGCCGATGAACTGGTCTCTGGTGGCGTGATAGCCGACCTGGGTGTGGCAGCTGGAGACAACAGTGTGTCCAGCAATCGCCGCTTCTTTACATCTCCCAGCATTGCCCTGGTCGAGGGCCCTCAAGGCCCGGAGCTGGCCGTCGTTATCGGTTCGGGGTTCAGACCGTCACCACTGGGCCTGCTGGCAGACAACAAGATTTTCATGATCCGTCAAGCGGACGTGTTTGGCTCTGCAATGTCGTACCAAAAGCTGACGCTCGATGACCTCTACGATGCTTCAAGTAATGTGTTGGCAACCGCCAGCGGTGCAGAACTCAACAGCGCGAGAGAACTATTGAATAACGCGAGCGGCTGGTACGTGGATCTGACGATTCCCGGTGAGAAAGCACTGTCCGCACCGCTGATTGCGAATGACCAAGTAATCATCACCACCTATGCACCCGGCAGCGACGGCGTCTCCTGCAGCCCCGGTGCGGGTACCTCGCGGGCCTACGTACTTGAGCTAAAAGACGGCGGGGTCAACAAGCAAGTCACTCTGGACACAACATCCATTGTAGACCAGGCGGCGATCCTGGCACCACCGCCCGACCCCGACCCTGAACCGGCAGCGACTGGCGATGAGCAGGACGATGTCAATGACATCAACGCCGGTGACAGTTGCCCGCAGGGCAGCAAGTTCATCGTAATGCTAAACGCTGAGGACGAACCCATAGACAATTGGTGTAACAACCCCAGTAAAACGTATTGGATGAAGGCCCGATGATCCGCACATCAAACTCCTTGACGGTGCCCGAGCACGGCTTCACCCTGGTAGAATTGATGATCGTCATGGCAATTTTAGCGATCATCATCACTGTCGCATTGCCCTCCTATCAGCAACATGTCACGCGCGCCAATCGCGCTGATGCGCAGGCGACTTTACTTGCTTTCGGACAGGCTATGGAGCGCCACTTCAGCCAAGGATATACCTACACCGACGCCACACTCGGCAATGCAGCCACACCGGCAGCGCCAGCTCCAGATGTATTTCCCAGCCGGGCACCCATCGACGGTGATGCCTTGTATGAGCTGACAATAGAGGGTGCAACCGAGGACAGCTACGTCCTGCAAGCCAAGCCAATCGCAGGCAGCAGGCAATCGGGGGATGGCTTTTTGCGTCTGAACCACTTGGGCCAGAAATCCTGGGATAAAGATAATAGCGGATCAATCACTACAGCCGAGCTCACCTGGGACCGCTAGGTGCGAAACAACATCACAAGGAATATCACTATGCGGGCTAGAGGACTGATGGTAGCGCTATGGCTAAGTGCCTGTGGCACATCTGCATACACTCTCGCGGCGGAGAATGATTTGGTAGATCTTTCGCCGCAGCAAACGGTAAGCGCTGTGCCAGACGCGGTACGTGAATCTGCGCTGCAGGCAGTGTCTGACGTACAGCTACAAAGCGTAGAAACACTATGGGAACACGACTTCAAGGTGTACAAATTTACCGGTACTCGCTATATGGCAGAATACCGGATTTTTGTACGCAGTGACGCCACCTTGCTCAGAGTTGAAAAGAACAACCTGGATGATGACTAGAGCAAACCTCAGCCTTTACGCTCAAGCAAGGTAAGCACGCTGGAGAAATCCTGCTGCCCCATTCCCGCTTCCTGCAGGCGAACATAAAGCTCCCGCGCCAACTGCCCCATTTGGTTGTCCACGCCGCTCTGACTGGCGATGTCCATCGCCAGGCCCAAGTCCTTGGCCATCAGGTCAACCATGAAACCCGGCTTGTAGCCATTACTCGCCGGTGCTTTTTCCATCACCCCGGGATAGGGGTTGTACACTTCCAGAGACCAGTTGCGCCCTGAACTTGCGAGCATGATCTCCGACAGCACCGCCGGGTCCAGCCCATTACGCACACCCATCTCCAGCGCTTCACAGCTGCCAATCATATGAATCGCCAACAGCATATTGTTACAGCCTTTGGCCACTTGCCCTGCCCCTGCGGGGCCTGCGTGGAAAATATTCTTGCCCATGTCGGCCAGGATAACGCGGGCTTTGTCGAAGGTTGCCGCTTCCCCGCCGCACATAAAGGCGAGCGTGCCCGCGGCGGCAGCGGCTACACCACCCGACACTGGCGCGTCCATAAAGCCGATGCCCAGCTGTGCGGCGGCGGCGCCCACTTCACGCGAAGTAGGCGCATCAATGGTGCTGCAGTCCAGCACCGTGGTTTCCGGCCCCAACTGCGCCAGCAAGCCGTTTTCCCCCAGGTAAATACCGGCAACGTGCTTGCCCGCTGGCAGCATGGAGATCACGTAATCGACTCGGAATGCCGGCTCCGCTGCGCGCACTGCCTCACTCGCCGATGCCGCGACCGTCGCACCTAAGTCCGCCAGCTGCTGGCAGGCCTCGGCTGACAGGTCAAATACGGTAACGCTGTGGCCGGCACGGACCAGATTGGCCGCCATCGGGCCGCCCATATTGCCAAGGCCAATAAATGCAACGTGCGCCATGCTGATTCTCTCCTGTGCGGTTATAGGTCGGCGAGCGGATTGGTTGCCCACGGTGCCTGAAAGAACTGTTCTAGCAGCTCGGCAGGCACTTCACGGGTCGTCTTGTAGGCCCAGGCCGGGTTGCGATCCTTATCGAGCAGCAGGGCGCGCACGCCTTCCGCAAACTCCGGGTAGCGCACCACATTGGTTGCCAGCATGAGTTCGGCCTGGAATACCTCACGCAATGAGCTGTGCCGTGTTTCCTGCAGCTGGCGGCTAATCCACAGAGCCGCCAGCGGAGAGCCGTGTACCAGCCCGTCGCGCGCGCGCGACAGCCACTGGTCTGACGTTTGCTGATTCACAATGTTGTCCACCACCTGATGCACATCGTCACCGTCACACAGCGCGTTAATCACCGTGAGATGGGGCTCCACCTGGCCACCGGGCATACTGCCGATACTCTGTTCGGTGAGCGGACGCAGGATGTGCCGCACGCGAGCATGGTTCACCGCGCTGTCATCGCTCCAGGCACTGCGACGCAGCTGCTCCAGCACGGTGGCTTTATGCTCACTGCCAATAAAACGGTCAGCCAGGCCGGTAAACACCGCATCTGCGGCGTTAATAGAGGCACCAGTAATGGCCAGAAACTGGCCAGATTTACCCGGCATATGATTCAAAAACCAGCTGCCGCCGACATCCGGAAACAGGGCGATAGTCACCTCAGGCATGGCGATGCGCGTGGCCTCGGTCACCACGCGGTGCGAACAGCCCGCCATAACACCCAAACCGCCGCCCATCACAATGCCATGGCCCCAGCAGATAATCGGCTTGGGATAAGTGTGCAGGGTGTAGTTCATGCGGTATTCGCGAGCGAAGAAGGTTTCGGCGTCCTCGCAGGGGCCACCGGGGGTGGCGGTGGCCGAACGGTGCAGGGCCTGCACATCACCGCCGGCGCAAAACGCTTTTTCGCCACTGCCGTCGATGATAATGGCAGCGACTTCCGCGTCGTCGCGCCAGGCGTCGAGCTGCTGCTGCAGCGTGTCGACCATCGGCAGAGTCAATGAGTTCAGAGTTTTGGGTGCGTTGAGCGTGAGGCGCCCAAGCTTACGCTCGGCGCAATTCACCAGCTCAACAAGTACAGGTGCATCTGACATGGTTAAATCCTTAGCGGTTTTTCCACACGGGCTTGCGCTTCTCAAGAAACGCATTCACCCCTTCGCGCTGGTCTTCCGTGGAAAACAGCTCGACAAACAATTCACGTTCCTGCGCCAGGCCGTCGCCGATGGCCTTGTCGCGAGCGGAATGAATCAGGCGCTTGCAGCGGCCAATAGAGCTGGGACTCTGCTCACCCACCTGCTCTGCCAGGGCCAGCGCGCGCTCCAACGCCTCGCCGGTGCCAACCACTTCTTCCGCCAGGCCAATTCGCTCGGCGGTGGCGGCATTGATACGCTCGCCGCAAAGAATCATGCGCTTGGCCCAACCCTCTCCGGCCAGCCACGCCAAACGCTGCGTGCCGCCTGCACAGGGCAGCAAGCCAACGCGCGCCTCTGGCAGCGCCAGCTGCGCCTGCTCTTCAACAATGCGCAGGTCGCAGGCCAGCGCCACTTCCAAGCCACCGCCCATGGCAAAACCATTCACCGCAGCAATGGATACACCGCGGAAGTCTGCCAGCGCTTCGAACGCTTCACCAAAATAACGCGCCATGCTGTCGGCCGTTTTTGGGTCGCCGTCGGCGAACAGCTTGAGATCCGCCCCAGCGGAGAAAAACTTGCTGCCAGCGCCGGTCAACACCAAGGCGTAGATGTCGAGGTTATCGTTCAACGCAGCCACCAAGTCCCGCAGGGCAGGCAAACTTTCCGTATCCCAGGTATTGGCCGCAGGGTTGTCGATCGTCACCAAAGCCGTGTGACCGCGAATTTCGACTTTCAACTTCTCCGATGTGCTCAGGCTCATTTGATCACCTCCAGTGCGCCTTCCATTAACAGTTTGCGCGCCACGATGACGCGCATGATTTCGTTGGTACCTTCGAGTATCTGGTGCACCCGCGTGTCGCGCACGTGGCGCTCCATTGGGTACTCGCGAATGTACCCATAGCCGCCGAACATCTGCAGGGCATCGTTGCACACTTGGAAGCCCACATCGGTGGCAAAGCGTTTGGCCATCGCACAGTAAGTTGTTGCTTGCGGGTCTTTGTGGTCCAGCTTGCTGGCCGCAAGGCGCACCATTTGCCGCGCCGCCACCAGTTCGGTAAGCATGTCGGCCAGCTTGAACTGTGTGTGCTGAAAATCAGCAATGGCGGTATCGAACTGGCGCCGCTCCTGCACGTATGCAGTGGCTTCTTCCAGCGCTTGTTGAGCAGTGCCCACGCTGCAGGTGGCAATATTAATGCGGCCGCCGTCCAGGCCCATCATGGCAATAGAGAAGCCCTGGCCTTCTTCGCCAAGCCGATGCGCCACCGGCACACGCACATTGTCGAAGGTAACCATGCGCGTGGGCTGGGCGTTCCAGCCCATTTTGGCTTCTTTTTTACCGTAACTGATGCCCTGCGCATCGGCGGGCACCAATACAGCGGTAATGCCCCGAGCACCGTTGTCGCTGGTACGCAGCATCACTACCAGCACCTCGGTTTCACCGGCACCGGAAATAAACACCTTACTGCCGTTGATAATGTAATCGTCGCCTTCGCGCCGGGCCGAGGTGCGCAGGGAAGCCGCATCGGAGCCTGCACCAGGTTCAGTCAGGCAATAGGACGCAAGCTTTTCGCCACTCACCAACGCCGGGCACCATTCTTCAATCACCGCATCATTGCAAAAATTGCCAATCATGCTGGTGGCCATATTGTGGATGGTGAGGAACGCCGCTGTGGTGGTGCAGCCGCGAGCCAACTCTTCGACAATCAGGCTGGCATCCAGCCGGCCCATACCCAGGCCACCCGCGCTTTCCGGGGTATACATGCCCATAAAGCCCAGCTCGCCGGCTTGGCGCAGCGCTGCCTTGGGAAAAAACGACTCTTCATCCCATCGAGCCGCGTTGGGCGCCAACACACCATCGGAAAACGAGCGAGCACTGTCGATAAAAGCCTGTTGCTCTTCCGAGACGGAAAAATCCATATCGTGCTCTCCTTAGAAGCGGTTCATGACCTTGCCAAACAGCTCTTCATCAGACGGTATCACCTTGGTCTGGGCCAGCGGCCTGGACACCCAGGTTTCATTGATGAGGTCACGCCAAGTGATGTTGTGATTGATACCGTTGCCACCCCAGGAGCCGCAGCCGAGGGAGAAGGTTTGGCGCATGCCATTCCACAAGTTGCCACTGTTGGAGGCAGACTGCGGCTGGTTCACCATCACCCGGGAGGTGCGCGTGGCAAGCGCCAGCTTGAGAATATTGTCGTCGCTGTTGGAGTAAATGCCACAGCTGTGGCCCTGGCCCTGATACGCCTGAATGCGGTTGGTCAGCTCAATGGCTTCCTCAATGTCGCGCACTTTGTACAACGCCATGGTCACCGTCAGTTTTTCGCCAGAGAACGGATAGTCCGGCCCCGCACCCACTTCGGGCACAATCAGGAACTGCTTGCCTTCGGGCAGGTCGATACCGGCGCGCCCGGTGATAGTCGTAGCATGCTGGGCAACAATGGCGGCATTCAGGTGGCCGTCTTGCCAGATGACGTTCTGCAGCTTGGCTTTATCGTCCCCCTCAATCACATAGCCGCCTTCGTGCTTGAGCTTCTCCAGGAACTCGTCATAAACGGATTCAAACACCAGCACTGAGTTGTCCGAGGAACACGACGCGGCCAAATCCAGAGTCTTGGAGATGCGGATTTTTTCTGCGGCCTCATTCAGGTTGGCCGTGTCATCCACGGTAATCACCGCATTGCCCACACCCACTCCCAAGGCCGGTGTGCCCGAAGAATACGCTGCGGAAACCATCGCTTCGCCGCCGGTCGCCAGAATACGATCGCACTGACGCATGAGTTCATTAGTTTTATCCAGCGAGGGCACATCAATGCTCTGCACCAGGTCTGCCGGAGCACCCATGGCCACAATCGCCTCGCGCATATAGTCGCAAATCATCTTGTTGGTCAGCTTGGCGCGTGGGTGAGGCGCAATAATGATTGCGTTGCGGCCCTTCACTGCTGAAATAGCCTTAATCACCGGCGTCGCCTCCGGGTTGGTGGAAGGCGACAGTGCGCCGATCACGCCCACGGGCTTGGCGATGCGCATGATGTTGCGTACTGGGTCTTCTTCAATCACACCCACCGATTTGTCATTGATGATGTCCATCAAGGTGGCCCGCGTTTTGCGGTGAATTTTGAGAAATTTGCCGTCGTAATTACCCAGCTGAGTTTCCTCAACCGTGAAGCGCGCAATTTTTTCTGACACCCCCTCACGCGCCACTGACCAGACCATAGCGGTAATCAGTTCATCGACCTGCTCTTGGGTATAATGTTCGATAGCGGCCTGCGCGACGCGCGCGCGCTCCATCATTGCCGCAATTTCCTGCTGCACTTCAGTAGGTTCCGAAACGTGCTGCGCTGTAGCCATGGCGTATGCTCCTGTCCTGCGACTTATCAGTGAGGCTCCAACCGCTGACCGGCCAGAGTTCTTATATTAACCGCATAGGTTACGCCCGCCCTCAGCTATGTCAAAGGGAGATAATTGCGATAAACATGGACTAAATTGTGGTTAATTCAACGAATGCGGGGCTTTTTTAGCTTTTCAGACCTAAAGAGCCTCTGCCGAATGCGTCCCGCCTGCACCGGCCGCACACACGGTTGCGTGGTCCGCCCCATGGAGGACATCCTGAACACCTCTCTGCGCCTCTTCGAGCACGTCCCTAACACTAGCTCATGCAAAATCGCCCAACCGGCGCTAGACTGCACTACCCACTCTACCAACCCAACTGGACGGAATCGGCCATGCCGCGCAAAACTATCGAGCTGCCCGAGACGTTTCTCTTCACCACCCATTACGATGTGCTTTACAGCGATGTGAACGCCGCCAACCATTTGGGGGCCGACCGCCTGCTGTCGATAGCCATGGAGGCGCAGCTGCGCTTTATCCGCCAGCTCGGGCACAGCAAAGCCATTGCCTTCGAGGACGCCGGCTTGATCATGGCCCACGCCGAAACCGCCTACCTCGCCGAGGCAGACTATGGCGACCGGCTATGCGTAGAACTGGGCGCGCGCAACATCGAGAACAAGAGCTTTCAGTTCGTTTATCGCATCAGCAAAGACGACAGCGGCGAAGAGGTGGCGCGAGTGGCCACCACGTTGCTGTTCTTCGACTATCAGCTGCACCGCGTGGTCGCCGTACCCGATAACTTCCGGGCTCAAGTTGCACCTTCCGGCAAGGCGCCGCCATGAATTGGGCGACCGCAACGCTGTCGCTGGGGGGCCTCGGGCTGCTGTTATTAGGCATGTCGATGATGACCGACGGCCTGAAGTCCGCCGCAGGCAATTCCCTGCAAGGTTTCCTTGAGCGCTCCACGCGAACCCGGCTGCGCGCGGCGCTGGCGGGCTTTGGCATTACCGCCTTGGTGCAATCCTCCAGCGCCGTCATCGTCGCCACACTGGGTTTCACCAACGCCGGCATGTTGCGGCTGAAACAGGCGGCATGGGTGGTCTTTGGCAGCAATGTGGGCACCACCATGACGGCCTGGATTGTGGCCTTGGTGGGCCTGCGCATTAAGGTAGAGCTAGTGGCTCTGCCGTTAATTGGCCTCGGCATGCTGATGAAGCTGTTTGGCGACAACCGCCGCGCGGCCCACATCGGCATTGCGCTGGCAGGTTTCGGCCTGCTGTTTCTCGGCCTGGGCATGCTGCGGGACGCCTTTATCGATGTGGCTGACTGGATCCCCATCGAGCGCCTCGGTGCTTCGGGCGCCACCGGCATTATGTTGGGCGTGTTGTTTGGCGCCCTGCTCACTGCCTTGATTCAGTCATCCTCTGCGGCGCTTGCCATCATACTCACCGCCTCGGTGACCGGCGTATTAACGCCGCTACTGGGCGCTTCACTGGTTATTGGGGCGAATATTGGCACCACCGCCACCAGCCTGCTGGCGAGCATCGGCGCCACAGCAAACGCGCGAAGGCTGGCGCTGGTGCACGTCACTGAAAAGCTGTTTACCGGCATTATCGCGCTGATTTTACTGGGGCCGCTGTGGTGGATATCCGAGCAGCTTTCCGGAGGCGGTGACGGGCGCACCAACATCAGTACCGGCTTGGCGCTGTTTCATACCTTGTTTAACCTGCTCGGCCTGTTGCTGATGTGGCTGTTGGCAGACCGGCTTTTGCGCCAGGTGGAGCGCTGGATCAAACAGCCTGAGTTGAGTTCCGAACGCTTGCGCTACCTCGACGACACGGTGCTCGCCCTGCCGGCAATGGGGGTTAGCGCCATGCACTCGGAAATCAAGCGCGTGTTCAAACAACTGCTGTCGCGCGGGCGAATTATTATTGATCGGGAACGTGAACCGGCAGCAGAAGAGACTCTGCACACGGGCGCACTGCTCAGTGCCATTGCCGACTATGGCAACCGCATTGGCGGCCAGCACCTGAACAACGGCCTCTCGGAAATGTTTCTCAACCTGAACTGGGCGCGAGAGGAGTGCATGCAGCTGCGCGATACCCTGTTGGAGCTGGCCAGGTTCCCCCAAGCTGAAATCAACGCCGCACTCACCCCGACGCTGCGAGACGCCTTGCTGGGCATAATGCGCAGCGGTGAATTCAAGCAACTGCCCCTTGAGGATCGACGAGGGCGCCTGCAGTTACTCAAGCGCCTGCGACAGCTGCGCCGCGCAGAATTGCTGGAGCACATTGGCGCAGGGACCTTGGCGGCGCCTGAAGCCACTCGCCACTTGCATATCGTCGCCCTGTTCGAAGACTGCGCCAAACACATTCTGCACATTGCCGAGGTGATCTACCCGCCGCCTGACGCGGCCGAACCAGACCCAGCCACTGAACCCGAAGCCGGTGTCACGGCGTGACTCGCCGGCCACTACAGGTTCAATTATTTACGCCACGCCCTGCGCGCTGCGGGCAAGCATGGCCATCACCATGCTTTTACGGCCCAATGGGTCAGAATCCTCAATAACACCGACCGACCAGAGTGCTTTTTCTCATGCGTTTTTTTTCCATGCTCTGCTTCTGCTTCTGCCTGTTCACCCATGTGGCCAGTGCCGCCCCCGTCAGTGAGGAGCGCCTGCTCGCTGCAGGCAGCGACGTGGATAACTGGCTGAGCTACGGCCGCGACTACAGCGAACAGCGCTTCACACCGCTGGGGCAGATCAACACGGAGAACATCGCTGAACTGGGTATGGCCTGGTACTTCGAAACCGACACCCACCTGGGCCTGCAATCCACGCCCTTGGCGATTGATGGCGTGCTGTACTTCAGCGGCGCCTGGAATACGGTGTGGGCGGTTGATGGTGCCAGCGGCGAGATGCTGTGGAAGTTCGACCCGCAAGTGCCACGCAGCAAAAGCATTACTGCCTGCTGCGGCGTCCTGAACCGGGGACTCGCGGCCTGGGAAGACTTGCTCTACATCGGCACACTCGACGGGCGCCTGCTTGCCATTGAGCGAGCCACCGGCACCCTGCGCTGGTCCGCCCAAACCACCGACCCCAACCAGGCCTACTCGATCACCGGTGCACCGCGCGTGGCCCGGGGTAAAGTCTTCATTGGCAACGGCGGCTCAGAATTTGGTACCCGCGGCTTTGTCACCGCCTACGATGCCGCCAGCGGTGAGCTGGCCTGGCGCTTTTACACCGTACCCGGGAACCCCACCGAGGGCTTCGAAAACGCCGCCATGGAGCGCGCGGCGGAAACCTGGGGGGGCGAGTGGTGGCGCTATGGCGGTGGTGGCACGGTGTGGGACAGCATCGTTTACGACCCCGAGCTCAATCAACTCTACCTGGGCGTCGGCAATGGCGCGCCGCACAACCGCCGCATTCGCAGCCCAGGGGGCGGAGACAACCTGTACCTCGCCTCTATCGTGGCGCTGAACCCCGACACCGGCGAGTACCTATGGCACCAACAACAGGTGCCCGGCGACACCTGGGACTACACCTCCAGCCAGCAGATGACGCTCGCCGAAATTCCCTGGGAGGGCAAGCCACGCAAAGTGATTCTGCACGCACCAAAAGCCGGGTTCGTCTACATTGTCGACCGCGAAACAGGCAAATTATTGTCAGCTGAACCTTACACCACCGTCACCTGGGCGAGCGGCTATGACCTGGACACGGGCCGCCCGCTAGAAAATCCCGGGCAGGATTATGACGGTGAGCCCGCCATGGTATTCCCGTCCGCCATGGGCGGGCACAACTGGCACCCGATGGCCTATAGCCCCAACACCGGGCTGATGTATATCCCGGAACTGGATATGGGCATGGAGTTCAACGAAATCAACGCAGTTGACTACAAACATCTGAGCCGCCACTACAACACGGGCTATGAGTTAAGCGGCGAAACCTACTCCCAGGCTTTCACCCAGGCCATGCTTACCCACCTGCCAAAGGCACACCTCCTGGCGTGGGACCCGGTGCGTCAAGAAGCCGCATGGAAGCTACCCCACCCCTATACCCACAACGGAGGGGTTCTGGCCACGGGCGGCAACCTCGTCTTCCAGGGCACCTCAGACGGTCGCTTCATTGCCATGCAAGCTGACGACGGCAAAGTTCTCTGGACCTTCCCGATGGAAACCAGCGTGATGGCTGGCCCCATCAGCTATCGCGTCAATGGTGAACAGTACATCGCCGTAACGGTAGGCCGCGGCGGCGCCTTGATGATGAATATGGGTAGAAGCTATCCCACCGGAAACCCGAACAACCGGCTGGTCGCTTTCAAGCTAGGCGGCTCCGGTAACCTGCCGATCACTCCGGCGGTTGAGCGCCCGCTGCCTCCGGCACTGCTGGATGCGACCGAGGAACAGGTCACTGAAGGCCGCCATCTCTTTAACCGTTTCTGCGCACGCTGCCACGGCGCGGATGTTGTCGGTGACGGCTCCATTCCTGACCTGCGCTACCTGGAGCCCGTGTGGCACGAAAACTTCGCTGCTGTTGTACTTGAAGGGTTAATGGAGCAGGCCGGCATGCCACGCTTTGACGATGTGCTGGATGCAGCGCAAGTGCATAACGTTCACGCCTATGTGATATCGCGCGCGCACGAAGATTACGCATTGCGCACTGAGCAGGGCTGGCTCGCCACCGCGCGCCTGTATCTAACAGACACGGCAGCACGGCTTGCCGCGTGGCTGGTGCGCCGCGGAGCCACCCCAGCAGACGCATCCAAGGAGTAAAATGCCGCGCCAGTGCAGATTGATCTGCATTCAAGATGGCCAAGGCACAGCGGCGGTAGAGGTCAAAGGTTTCACCGCGGGTGGCAGTGAACGCCCCGATCTCAGTCTGCGAAAACAGGTTCAGGGACTAAGTCGGGTTGATCACAGCATGAGCGCGCTTGCTCATCTCAGTCTCCTTCCGGAAAATCACCCCAATCGCGGGAAAGAGGCACCTCCAAACCATTATCGCCCTGCCGAATGGGTTGCCCTATCATTTCGTCGTAGGCACTTTGGTGGCGTAAAAACAGCGCGGGCAGCGGCACGGCGGCCAAGCGCTGTTTCATCTCGGTAATGTTGCGCGTACGCAGCGGCTTGCCATCCGCCTCGGTCACGAGCAGCGGATCGCCACCAAACTCCGCGTACGCCAAATAGATGCTGAAATCCAGAGAGTGGATAACCACGCGGGTCAAACCAACACTGTGCTGTAACTGTTGCAGGCTGATTTTCAAGGTATTTTCCCATTTTCAACACGCTGTGGAGGGTTGCTAAGGTAACGCGATTACGCCTAAACTTGAAGCAGCACCCAAGGGCCCAGCACAATAAAAATAACGCCCACATTCAGGAGCTCAAATGTCTACTAATGTTCGTCTTTTAACCCCACACCGTTGGATCGCGTTACTTGTTGCAGCTGCAGCGCTACCTGCGGTTCCAGCACAGGCACAGCTCGAAGAGGTGATCGTAACAGCTCAGAAACGCGCTGAATCGATACAGGACGTGCCAATTGCCATTACCGCCTTCGATGAAGAAGCGCTGCGCAGTAAGCAGATAAACGGCTTCGGGGACATGCGGTTCACGGCGCCCAACGTCTCGTTCAACAAGGGCAACTTCACCGGCACCAACTTTCAGATACGCGGGGTGGGCACCAACTTGGTGGCCGCTTCAGCCGATGGTGGGGTGGGGATACACGTCAACGAGGTGCCGCTGATTGCGCCGCGCTTGTTCGAAACGGAATACTACGACGTGGAACAGGTGGCCGTGTTGCGCGGGCCACAAAGCACCTTGTACGGCCGCAACTCAACCGGCGGCGCGGCCAACATGATTACCCGGCCCGCCAATACGGATGGCTGGGAGGGCAACCTTGAGGCGCAATACGGCAACTTCGACCACAAAAAACTCAATGGCGCTGTCAATATTCCGGTCAGCGACCGCCTCGCACTGCGCTTCGCCGGGCTCTGGCTCGACCGCGAGGGCTATACCGAAAATGTGTTCAACGGCTCGGACGTTGATGGCCGCGATCAGGCATCGCTGCGAGCTTCCCTGCGCTGGCTGCCAACCGACACCACTGAAATTGACCTGATGGTGTCCTGGTTTGATGAAGACAGCACACGCACACGCAGCCAAAAAACCCTTTGTCACAACGACCCCAGCGGCATTCTGGGTTGCCTGCCAGACCGCCTGGACTTCGACGTGCCCAACCCCTCGTCGCAGCTGTCAAACCTGCTAATTTCCAACGCTGTATTAGGCCCACTCGGCGCCTTTACTCTGGGCACCAACGTGCGCGGCGATGTGCCTCAAGATTTACGCAAGGTCGCCAGTGAGCGGCAGCCCCTGTACGAAGCCGATGAGACACTGGTAACACTGAACATCGCCCAAGAGCTTGGCGACTACACGCTAAGCTTTGTAGGCGGCTACCAGCAGACCACCGTGCTATCGCAGATGGATTATCAGTGGACCGTAACGGATGCTCTGGCGGTGCCCACGTTGTTGCCACTGGTTGCCCCTACCGCCGCCAGCACACTGTTTGCGGACGGGCTCTGGCCCATTTCTGCGCCCTCAGCCAATTCCACCGGCAGCGTGGGCGGGCACATCGACTCCTACAGCGTTGGACTGGAGGCTTACGATCAGGCAAACCAGTCTTCCGAACAACTTTCCGGCGAACTGCGGCTGCAGTCAGATTTTGACGGCGCACTGAATTTTCTGGTCGGTGGATTCTGGATGGACGTCGACCTCGACAACCAGTACTGGGTGTTTTCCTCAGGCTTCGACTACTTTGCCAACGTCTTTCCTGCGGCCGCACTCGGCCTTGATGGCTTCGGCTGGGTAGGCCCGCAATTCAACAATGAAACCGCAGACTACGGCATTCGCTCGCAGGCGGTATTCGGGGAAATCTACTACGCCTTGAGCGACACTGTAACGCTCACCGTGGGGGCACGGTACACGCAGGATAAAAAGACCATTGAGGACCGCCAGATCCTGTTCAACAACGACCCCGTAACCGGCGCTCCGGTGCTACAAGCGCTGGGAGCCGACCTGCCGATTCCCACAGCCACCCGGCGTGACAGCAACGAGTGGAAGGAAACCACCGGCCGCATGGTACTCGACTGGTCGGTATCGGCGGATACGCTGGCCTATGCGTCCCTCGCTCGCGGCTACAAGGGCGGTGGTTTTAACCCGCCCTTCGACCCCGTACAGTTTCCCGGCCAGGAGGAAAACTTCGAACCTGAATTTGTGGACGCGCTTGAGCTAGGCACCAAAAACACCCTGCTGAATAACACCCTACAGGCAAACTTCAGTGCATTTTTATACGACTATACCGACATGCAGGTGTCGAAGATCGTCAACCGCACGTCCTTCAACGAGAACACCGATGCCCAGATCTGGGGTGGCGAGGCTGAATTCGTGTTCGCACCCAGCCCGCGCTGGATTTTGAACGCCAACCTTGCCTACCTGAATACCGAGGTGAAAGACTTCGAAAGCGTCGACACCCGCGACCCCACCGCAGGGCGCAACGATGTCACCCTGCTCAAAGACCTCACCAACGGCTCGAACTGCGTGGCACTACTGGACCCCGCAGCGTATGCCGCACAGGTGGGCTCGCAGTACACCAGCTGCAGCCGGCTGGCAGGCTCCGGCCTGCCCGTTACCGATGGGATTGCGCAGAACCTGAATGGCAACCAACTGCAAAACGCGCCGGAATGGTCGGTGAGCCTGGGCGCCCAGTACAACTGGGCATTCGCCGACAGCAGCAGCCTGTCACTGCGCGTGGATTACTACTGGCAAGATGAGATGTATGCCAGGCTGTTCAACCGGCCTATCGACCGCATTGCGGCCTGGGACATCTGGAACGCACAAGCCACCTACACCGCGGCACAGGGGCAGTGGTACGCGCGAGCCTATATCAAGAACATCGCGGACGATGACCACCTCGTCGCCATGTACGTCTCCGACCCTTCGTCGGGGTTGTTCACCAATGTGTTCTCGATCGAGCCGAGAACCTATGGGCTAGCGCTGGGGTACAACTTCTGAGGAGCCGCCACCATTGATCGCGGCCGCCTGCGCGGGATTTCTGCTAACCTTGGTTTATCGCCTTTGTCACCCTTGGATTCCTCATGCGTCGAACCTTACTCTACATCGTGGCCGCTCCCCTGGCGCTGCTGTTCGCAGCAGCCGCGATGCTGCCGTTGTTTCTCGATGAAGCCCGGCTCATACAGCTTGCCACCGAAACACTTGAGGAGCGCAGTGGTGCCAAGCTGACCGTGCGGGGTGATGCAGGCCTTTCAATACTGCCGCGCCTGTCTCTGCAATTGGAGGACACGCAACTGGAGCTGCCCGGCGAACAGCAACCGAACATCGCTGTTAAACAGCTTTCCGTGGAGGTCTTTTTGTTGCCGTTGCTGTCGAAGGAGGTGGCCATTAAAGGCATCCAACTCAGCGGGCTCGAGGTAACGATACCGGCCTCCGAGGCAACGCCTGTGAGCACCACTGCGGGGCTATCCGATGCGCAACTGGAAGCCTTTTATGCCGAGCGCCGCAAAGCTTTGCGCGCGGCGGCTGAGGCAGGTGCAGGCGCCGCACTGGGAATTCCGCTGGCTCTGAACATTGCCAACGTTGTTCTCAGCGATGCGCGTGTCATTCTGCTGCAGGCGGGCACCGCGGCACCTCAGGTCATCGAAATTTCGTCGCTGAGCGCCAGCGACATCAACCTCGACGGCAGGCAAGCAAGCCTTAAGCTGCAACTGCGCGTTGCGGGCGAACAACCCACCGATCTGGAGCTGAGCACACAGTTCACCGTGGCTGCCGATCAGCGCAACGCCACCCTCAATGCGCTCTCCGTAACGGTGACGGGTGCGACGCCCACCCCGGTGGTTTTGCAGGCCACCGGCACCCTCGCCATCGACACGCAGGAGGCCCAACTCAGTCTCGACCTCAGCAGCGGCGAGATTAAAGGCACCGGGACGGTCGCTTACCGCAGCTTCCAAAGCCCGCAGATTGATGCCGAATTGCGCCTGAATCTTCTCGACCCCGCGCTGCTGTTGCTCGCTGGGCCGAGCGCCGCCAGCAGCGGCGCGGCGGGCGATGCCAGTGCAGGAGCAGAAGATGGCGACACAGCGCTGCCGCTAGACGCCATTCGGCTGGCTGACACCCGCGCAGACCTGCGGGTTGAACGCGCTATGGTCGGGCCGCATACCATTGAGAATTTGCGCCTGCGTTTGCGTGCCGCCGAAGGTGTGCTCAAAATGGATACCATTACCGGCACATTGTACGGAGGGGCGCTGGACGCCAGTGCAACTCTGGATGCACACCGGTCCAGCGCTGTTTTCAGCACCCGCGGTGAACTCGCAGGGCTGGATACTGTGCCGTTGCTGGCGGCACTGGAAGCGGAGCCAGTGCTCTCAGGCCTGGCCGACGCGCGCTGGGAGCTGCTAAGCAGCGGCAATACCAGTAATACCCTGGTGCAAAACCTGCAGGGGCCCTTGAGCCTGGCAACGCGCAATATCGTGCTGCAGCAGTTCGGGGTTGAGCGCATGCTCTGCCAAGTGGTCGCTCAGGTTAACCAGGCATCACTCGCCACCGAACTGCCGCAAAAAACTGAATTTCAGGCACTCAACGTTAGCGTTCAGTTGGGCGAGGGCAAAGCACGGCTTGACCCTTTGCAGGCTGACCTTGCCCATATGACCCTGCGCGGCACTGGCAGCCTGAACCTGAACAGCAACGACTTCGCCGCAGAGTTTCGCACCCGCCTGTCACCGACATTAGGCGAACTTGACCCCGCATGCAGGGTCAACGAACGGCTCACGGCCATCAGCTGGCCGGTGGCCTGCAAGGGCAGCATCGATAGCAGCCCCGCCAGTTGGTGTCGCGTGGACAGTGCGGACATACTGGCGTCGCTGGCACGCAATGAACTGGAAGCCAAAGCCAAGGAGGAAGGTAGCCGCCTGTTGCAGCGCTTGTTCAAAAGCAAGGACTAGAGCGGCTATGCCGCCCGCAGGGCTCGTCCCAAACGGCGGCTACCCAGCACATCGGTGAAATCACCCTGCTGCCAGACAGGCTCACCGTGAATAAGCACGTGGGTCACCACACCCTCGGAACGGTTGACCATCTGTTTGTGGTCGAACAATTCCCGGTGAATCAACTCACGGTGATCGTTACTGTCCCAGCCCTGCAGCACTGCAGGGTCGATGAGCGTAATATCTGCTTGCGCACCAATTTCGATGCTGCCGACATCCAAGCCGAAAAAAGCCGCGGGCTCCCGCGTTAATCGGCGCACCATTGTCGCCACCGTCTCCAGGCCTTCCGCTTGAGCCAGTTTTAGCGACATCAAGTTGCCGTCAAAAAAGGCCATGTTGGTCAAGTGCGCACCGGAATCGTTAAAGCCAGGCAACGCGCTGGGGTGCAGCAAATAGCCGAGCGTCGCCCGGTTATCCTTGTTACCTACGTCTACCCACCAGCGGAATGACTTGTCGTACTCGCGCAGCAGGTGCAGCATGAAGTCGACATCATCCACCGTCGGTGTAGGGAATTTGTCAAAGGCAACACGCTCCTCCTCGGAACGGGCCTCGGCCGCTTGGCCTTGCTGTACACGCTGCAGCCGCATGAACACCTGCTGCATGCTCTCGCCGTCCCAGTCGGCCACCGGCGCACCGTCAAAAATCATGCGCTCGAGGTCACGGATCACCAGCTTGTCCGGCAGGCCGAGCTTGGCCTTCAGGTGAGCGAGATTGCGACCCTTGCGGCCGTGCTCCCAGTCGCGCCGGAACTCGGCCACAAAGGCCGGGTCATCGAGCAGGGCACGGCGGCCTGCCATATCGTCGTATTCCTTTGCGATCAGCTTGCAGGTAGAGGGCAGCTCTTCAAACACCGGGCTGACAATACCGTCCGACCACAGGCGGAAATTGGTGCCCAGAGCCTGAAAGTGAATACGGCCCTTTAACAGAGAGCTATTGATCAGCTTGGCAAGGCCCAGGAACGCATTCGAGGCCTTTGGCGCCAGCACAAACTCCATCACCGAAAGCGCGGAAGTTTTCAGCGGCTGACCAAACAGTCGCCCACTGCTCAGCATAAAATACAGCATGCCCTTGATACGGCTTTCGATCAGCGGCGTGGTCTGCCACACGCGATTGCGTCGCCGCACAACACCGAGCAGGCGCTTCAACTCGCCAAAACCTGCAAACTGGGTGGGAATCCGCTGGTCCGTGTGCGGCGCGTTAGCCAGGTAATGAAACGGCAAGCCGTCAGTGCTCAGCCCGACATAACCCTGCGCCATGGCGTCATCGAGCAACGCTTCCATGCGCGTAAGTTCTGCGTTAGTGGGCTTGCGGCTGATGCTGTCATGCAAACCCATCACTTCCACCCGCAACATTGAATGCGGCACGAAAGCGCCGATATTCGGGCCCAAAGCGAGGCCGTCAAAGTGATCCATGTAATCGCCGGTGTTGTCCCAGGTAATGGCCTCCACACATTTACTCAGCACTCTCTTGGGGATGTTCTCAACCCGCGTGAAGCAGTCGACGATTGGATTCTGGTCACCCTCCACCTGCTGGCCAAAACAGGTGCCGAGGCTGCAATTTCCCACCAGCACCGTTGTTGTGCCGTGGCGCACAACCTCAGGCAAACGCGGGTCCAGATCCACTTCAAGGTCCAAGTGCGTGTGGATATCCAGCAAGCCAGGCATTAACCACTGGCCGCTACCGTCGATCACCCGCGCCGCCTCCGCTCGCGGCAGAGCCGCACCACGCGCTGCAATCTTGCCGTCACGAATGGCGATATCCACCGCCTGCGGTGCTTCTCCGCTGCCGTCAAAAACCAGTGCATCGGTGATCAGTGTGTCCCAAGTTGTGCTCATGCTGCGGTCGCTCCGGGGCCTCGGGTTACGGGCCATTGTTTTTAGTACCGTCAATTTGCCATTCGCGGGCTGAGCAGTAAAGGGATGCTGGCTGGATCAGGGGTGTGTTTAGGTTTTGTCTTGTATCGGTGGGGGCGGCCCATTGGGCCGCTGCGTCGCTTCGCGCGGCGGGTAATTTCCTGCTCCATTCCGGGCGCATGCGGCTCGTTAACCTTTGTACTTCTTGCGTTACCGTCTGGCCAATGCGTTTGAAAGTTGGCGAAGCATGCAGCATAGCGGCTGCGTGCTTATGCTAGCTTGCTCCCACTGTGTGGGCTCTAGATGCGTAGCCTCTAAGGTGGGGCGGAGTTCGAGCCGACGCCCTCCAAGTCCGCACGAAACAACCCACCACACAAATCAACGCGGGGCTTCGACGATGAGGACGGGACTCAGTCGCTGGCGATGCTGACCTCCAAGTAAAGTGACAGAGCCGGACTACCAATAGCGGCTTCGCAGCCGATGCAACCCCACCGCGTTGATCCGGGGTTTGGAGGTCTTTTTGCGGACTCGGAGGGCGTCGGCTCGAACTCCGCATCACCTTAGACCCTGCAAACGTCCAGCCTGCTCGGTAGGAATGAGCCAACTCAACCACTCAGCAGCAATGGCCGGCACCCAAAGCAACTCTCACCGTCATCGGCCAGACCGTAACGCAAGAAGCACCAAGGTCCGCGAGTCGCATGCGCCCGCAGTGGAGCAAAAAGAGCCTCCGGGCCCCGGAGCGACGCAGCGGCCCAGCGGGCCGCACATCGAACGAAGCCACCACACAAACCCGCAAACCCTACCCAACCCCTTGCAAAACTCATAAGCTTACTTATAATAAGCACCTCTACAACCCCCTAGGAAAACCCCGTGAGCCGCGCCCGAAACGACGCCACTGATCAGCTGAGTTTTGAGCTACACACCACGGCTCGCCTGCTGCGCCGCAACTACGACCGGCGCGCCCGCAAGCACGGCCTGACGCGCGCGAAATGGCAGGTGCTCTGGTCTCTGTCACGGGAACAAGGGTTGAAACAGGCGGAGCTCGCAGAGCGGCTGGATGTAGCGCCTATTAGCCTCACGCGCCAGCTGGACGTGCTGGAGCAAGAGGGGCTGCTGGAGCGGCGACGCGATGATCAGGATCGACGTTGTTTTCGCATCTACTTAACGGCTGCAGCGCAGCCAGCACTCACCACCCTGCGCGAGCTCGCGGACCTGACCCGCAGCGAAGCACTCGCCGGCCTGAATCACGGCGATATTGTGCAATTGAAATCACTACTGGAACGGATTCGCACGAATCTGGGCCGCGAGGAATAGCGCTATGCCACTGCTGTTACTAAGACGCCTGCTGATGGGATTGGGCCTTGCATTGGGCGGCCTGTTGTTGGCCTGGTTCATGATCGGCGACCAGAGCAGCGTGTCGACCGAAAATGCCTACGTAAAAGCCAATAAACTCGCGCTGTCGAGTGAAGTCAGCGCTATCGTCAAGTCTGTGCAGGTTGAACCCAACCAAACAGTCGTGGCAGGCCAGCTGCTGGTGGAATTGGAGGGTGCGCCCTTTCAGCTAGCCGTGGCTGAGGCGCAAGCCCACTTGGGGCAGGTGCAGAACGAGATTCAGGCGCGCCGCGCAGACTATGCCGAGGTGGAAGCAGCGCTTCAACAAACCCAGCAAGACTCGGCTTTCTACGCACGCCAACTCACCCGCAACCAGCGCATGGGGCCCTCCGCAATATCGGAGTCGGTACTGGATGAGTCGCGTCAGCAGTTGACTCGCGCGCAAGCGCAAATTGCCATCAACCAGCAGAAGCTCGCAGGCTTGCGAGCAGCACTGGGCGGCAGCCCGGACGTTCCACTGGAAGCTCAGGCGGATATCCTGGTCGCTCAGGCGCAGCTGGACAGGGCCCGCTATCAGCTATCGCGCACTCGCATTGTGGCGCCGGTCGCCGGCACGGTGGCCAATGAAGTGCCGCAGCTGGGCGAGATGGTGATGGCCGGGTTTACGGTGGTCACGCTGATGGCCACGAATGACATGTGGATTGAAGCCAACCTGAAAGAGACTCAGCTGACGCACGTGCGTCCGGGGCAAACGGCGGAAGTCACTATTGATGCCTATCCCGACCAGGTGCTGCGCGCAAAAGTCGAAACGGTGAGCCCGGCCGGCGGCTCGGAATTCGCCATCATTCCAGCACAGAACGCGAGTGGCAACTGGGTGAAAGTGGTGCAGCGCATTCCCGTACGTTTGCGCCTGGAAAGCCCGCCGCAGGGCGCGGTGCTGCGTGCCGGCATGAGCGCCGAAGTTCGTATTGAGACGCCGCCTGAAACCGCTGCAATGAAGGTGCAATCGACGGCGACAGAACCCGCTGGCGAAGGCCGTCAGGTAGTTGCCAACCCACTGTGAGCCCACGCACTGTAGTGCCGTGGCTGGTGGCCGCCAGCGTAATGCCGGCCACCATTATTCAAGTGGTAGATACCACCATCGCCAACGTGGCGTTGCCGCATATGCAGGGCAGCCTGGGAGCAAGCAGCGACCAGGTCATCTGGATCCTCACCTCCTACATTGTGACCGCCGCCATCATGACGCTGCCGGTTGGCTATATGGCGCAGCGCTTCGGTCGACGCTCGGTACTGCTGTGGTCGGTGGCAGGCTTCACACTCACCTCCATGCTCTGCGGCCAGGCCACCAGCCTCAATGAAATGGTGATGTGGCGTATTTTCCAGGGTGCCTTTGGCGCCTCTCTGGCGCCACTGTCGCAATCGATTTTGCTGGACACCTTTCCCAAGGAAAAGCACGCCTCGGCCATGAGCATTTGGGGCATGGGCATCATGATTGGGCCTATTCTGGGCCCTACCCTGGGCGGCTGGCTGACGGACACCTACTCCTGGCGGTATGTGTTTTATATCAACGTGCCGCTGGGCATCGCCTCGCTGGTCGGTATTTACTGGTTCGTACCCAAGACCGAAACGGTGGTAAAACGCTTTGATCTAATAGGCTTCGGGCTCTTGGCAGTGGCCGTGGGTGCTCTGCAACTGCTGCTGGACCGGGGCGGCCACCTGCTCTGGTTCGAAGCGCTGGAAATCAAGGTGTATGCGGTGATGATCGGTTTGGCGCTATATCTGTTTGCAGTGCACACCTTCACCAGCGACCAGCGCTTCGTCTCGCCCGAACTGTTCCGCGATCGCAACTACGTCACCGGCGTACTCTTCATTTTCCTGGTGGGCATCGTGCTGCTCGCCACCATGGCACTGCTACCGCCGTTCTTGCAACTGTGGAAGGGTTACCCGGCGGTGACCACGGGGCTCGTACTCATGCCGCGCGGGGTGGGCACCATGCTCGGCATGATGGTGGTAGCAAGGCTCATGCGCTGGGTTGACCCCAGGCTGCTGATCATCATCGGCATGGGCGTAGCCAGCATAACCTTGGGAGAAATGTCACGCTTCACCTTGCAAGTGAGCCAGCAAACACTCGCCATTAGCGGCTTTTTGCAGGGCCTCGGTCTGGGCCTGGTGTTTATCCCCAGCACCACGCTGGCCTACGCCACGCTGGCGCCACACTTGCGCGATGAGGGCGCCGCACTGTTCAGCCTGTCACGAAACCTGGGCAGCAGTATCGGTGTGTCGGTGATCATGGCACTATTGACGCGCAATATATGGATTAACCAACAGGAATTGGCGGCACGGCTTACGCTGGAATCCGGGGTGCCGACGGACTTGCAGAACCCCAGCATGCTAGCCGCACTGCCCGGCGAAGTGATTACCGCGGTCACCCGGCAAGCGGCAGAAATTGCGTACGTTAACGACTTCTACCTGCTGATGTGGGTCAACCTGGCCGCAATTCCCATGGTACTGCTGTTGCGCGTACCCAAACACATTCGTCAAGCCGGTGTTGCAGCCGCCGAAGCCTGACGCGGAGAACACTCGCCCATGGCCAACACTGGAGCACCACCCACCTTTGAACACACATTTGCCGACCTGCCCGAGCGCTTTTATCAAGCCCTGGCGCCCACTCCTGTCGCAGCACCTGCACCCATACGCGTAAATCGCCCGCTGGCAAAGCAGCTGGGCCTGGACCCGGAATGGCTTGCATCCGCTGCGGGCACCGCGTGGCTTGCCGGCAACACGGTAACACCCAATTCTCAGCCACTGGCGGCCGCCTATGCGGGCCACCAGTTTGGCGGTTTCAACCCACAGCTGGGTGACGGCCGCGCTATTCTACTGGGCGAACTGCGCAATCAAAGCGGCCAGCTCTTCGACCTGCAGCTCAAAGGCGCAGGGCCCACTCGCTGGTCGCGCGGAGGCGATGGACGCTCACCCTTGGGCCCGGTGCTGCGTGAATATATCGTCAGCGAAGCCATGGCTGCGCTGGGAGTGCCCACTACCCGAGCGTTGGCCGCCGTCGCCAGCGGCGAGCCGGTGATGCGTGATCGCATGCTACCCGGAGCAATTCTGGCGCGGGTAGCCGCCAGCCACCTGCGCATCGGCAGCGTCGAATACTTTGCCGCTCGCAAGGATAAGGAAGCACTGCACACGCTGGTCGATTACGCCTTGCGGCGCCACTTTGCGCAGCACGCCGAGGCTGCAAACCAGGCGCTGGCACTGTTGGAATGTGTCGTGCGCGCGCAGGCCAACTTGGTGTCTCACTGGCAATTACTGGGCTTTATTCATGGCGTCATGAACACCGACAACATGCTGCTAAGCGGCGAAACCATTGACTATGGCCCTTGCGCCTTCATGGACGCCTTTAATCCGGATACCGTCTTCAGCTCTATAGACCACGCGGGCCGCTACGCGTATCGCAACCAACCGGGTATTGCCCATTGGAACCTGGCCAGCCTGGCACAGTCGCTGGTACCGGTACTGCATGACGACACTGAGCAAGCCGTGGCTTTGGCGCAAAGCGTGGTGGACACCTTCAGCGACCACTTTTTAACCGCGCACACGCAAGGCCTGCAGGCCAAACTGGGGCTCTCCACAGAGCGTACGGAGGACGCCGTACTGATCGAGGGGCTCTATGAATTGATGGCGCAAGAAGCCACTGACTTCACCCTCACCTTTCGTCGCCTGGCGGATCTTGCGCATCCCTCCCCCGGCAACTCACAGGATATCGGTGACCTCTACGCGCTACCCGCCTGCTTTGATCCATGGCTGCAACAATGGCAAGCACGCCTCGCGCTGGAGCAGCGCTCACCGGAAGCTCAGCAAGCGGCCATGTATCAGGCTAACCCGGTGTTTATTGCGCGCAATCATCTGGTGGAGGCGGCCATTACCGCCGCAACAGATGAGGGAGACTTCGCGCCTTTCAATACGCTGGTCGAACGGCTGTCAAACCCCTGGCACTGGGAGGCTAAAGACCGGGCGCTGGCATTGCCGCCCGAGGCTGGACAACAGGTGTACAAGACATTCTGTGGAACGTGAGGTTGCCAGCCGCCGCCGATCTTTCGACTCGGGGTTTGCAAGGCAGTATAATCTCTGCAACTCCAACCTTGTTTAGAGTGTCACTTTGACTACGCAATTTTTCGGTAAAACCCTTTCCGGGCCGTTCACAATCCCCTCGGGCATCGTGACCACCGCCACCTCCATCATTCAGTATGTGTTTGATCACATGCCGGAAGTGGGCGTGGTCACCACCAAGAGTATTGGCCTGGCGCCGCGCTTGGGCAATCGGGAACCCGTACTCAGCCAGTATGCGCCGGGCTGTTTTGTGAACGCCGTGGGCCTGACCAACCCGGGAGCCCACGAATCGGTGGCGCTGCTGAGCCAGCTGCGCGTACCGAAAGACCGCTTTCTGCTTACCTCGATTTTTGGCGGCAGCCTTGAGGAGTTTGTTGAAGTGGCAAAGCTGCTTGCGCCGGTCTCAGACGGCTTGGAGCTGAACCTGTCCTGCCCCCACGCAACAGGCTACGGCATGGCGATGGGGCAGGACCCTGAAATGGTGCGGGCAATCACCGCCGCGGTCAAAGCCGTCGTCGACATTCCGGTGATTCCCAAGCTCACCCCCAACACACCGAATATCGCGGAAATCGCGCAAGCGGCAGCAGCGGGCGGCGCCGACGGCATTTGTGCCATTAACACCATGGGGCCAGGCTACACCTCGGCACACGGGCACGCCGTATTGAGCAATGGCGCAGGGGGCATGTCGGGCAAGGGCGTATTACCTATCGGCCTGAAATGCGTGCGTGAAGTGGTCGCAGCCACCGGCCTGCCGGTTATCGGCTGCGGCGGTGTGAGCAGTGCCGATGACGTGCGCGCGTTTATGCAGGCCGGTGCCACGGTGGTTGGCGTCGGTTCGGCTCTGGTGGGCATGACCACCGAGGACATGGTGGAGTACTTCCGCACCCTGCAGCGCGACCTCGACAACGACAGCAACCGCGCCGAAAACCTGGTGCGCTACGATATCGACATGCAGTTCCGCACGGTGTCGCTGGTCAGCAATCAACGTGTGTGTGAAGACATCGCAATTCTCACCTTCGACCGGAAAATTAACGTACAAGCCGGTGAGTTCGTCTTCCTGTGGATTCCGGGCCTGGGCGAGAAACCCTTCTCCGCACTCACCGACGACCCCTTCTCCCTGGTGGTGATTGACCTGGGCGAGTTTACCCACACGCTGATGGACCTGCCGGTGGGTACTGAAGCCTACGTACGCGGGCCGCACGGTATTCCTGTCGACCCGCCTGAAGGCGCCCATATCATGGCGGTCGCCGGCGGCACCGGGTTGGCAGCGGTGTACCAGATCGCCCGCGACTTCGGCAATGCCGAGATCTTTGCCGGCGCACGCAGCCAGGACCGCCTCTACTTTGCCGATGAGTGTGCGGCCATTGCCGACCTGCACATCGCAACCGATGACGGCAGTGCAGGCTACCATGGCCGCGTTACCGAACTGCTGCGTGAACGCCTGCAGGGCATGAGCCCGGCAGAACGTGACACACTCATGTTCTACAATTGTGGCCCGGAACCGATGGTGCATGCAGCAGAAGCCGTGCAGCGTGAGTTCTGCCGGCCCGAGCAAATATCCAGTGCCATCGATTACCTGACCAAGTGTGGGGTTGGCATCTGCGGTGCCTGCGCCGCGCCCGATGGCCGCCGCGGCTGCGTTGACGGCCCCTTTCTCTAGGAGTATCGCGTGTACCACTACCAGACATTGATCGTTAGTACGCAGGACACGGTTTGCACCTTAACCCTGAACCGTCCCGACAACCTCAACGCCTTCACGGTGGAGATGGCCAAGGAACTGATCGACTTTTTTGGCCGTGCCAATGACGACGATGACATCGGCGCGATTGTGGTCACCGGCGCTGGCCGCGCCTTTTGCGCCGGCATGGACCTGGCTGGAGACGGTGGCGGCAATGCTTTTGGCCTCAATGAGGCGCTCCAGCCTACCCTAGCCGATGTGCGCGAACGCGGCGAAGAAGCCGCCATCATTAATGGCGTACGCGACACCGGAGGCAGAGTCACGCTGGCCATCTTCGAGTGTAAAAAACCGGTTATCGGCGCCATCAATGGCCCCGCTGTCGGCATCGGCGCCACTATGACCCTGGCCATGGACATTCGCCTGGCTTCAGACCGGGCGCGCATCGGCTTTGTCTTTGGCAAGCTGGGCATTGTGCCCGAGGCCTGTTCAAGCTGGTTCTTGCCGCGCATTGTGGGTATCCAACAAGCCCTGGAGTGGGTATATACCGCAGATGTCTTTGATGCGCAGGAAGCACTTCAGGGGCGCTTGGTAAAGGCCGTCTACCCGCCTGACGAATTGCTATCCGCAGCACACGCGCTGGCCCAGCGCATTGTCACCAACCGCTCACCCGTCGCCATCGCCCTTACCCGGCAGATGCTGTACCGCAACGCAGCGGCTGAGCACCCGCGCGTTGCGCACGAGGTGGACTCCATTGCGATGTTTTACGCAGGCATGGGTGACGGCAAAGAAGGCGTGGCCAGCTTTCGTGAAAAGCGCGACCCGGTATTTACGGGCAAAGCGTCTGCCATGCCAGACTTTTATCCCTGGTGGTGAGAGGGCCAGCAGCTGCGAGGAAGGTGGTAGGACCAGGCGGATTCGAACCGCCGACCTCTACCATGTCAAGGCCGATAGG